>Ga0335072_10008624_pt1 | contig 14767 bp, 10 predicted proteins | sample Lox_Sample_21_FD_206725 | JGI IMG/M metagenome (GOLD analysis project Ga0335072, IMG submission 206725) | Soil microbial communities from Loxahatchee National Wildlife Refuge, Florida, United States - Lox_Sample_2.1 | ecosystem: Environmental > Terrestrial > Soil > Wetlands | place: USA... | reverse complement strand
GCGCGCATCCAGCGCCAGGCCGGTGCAGCGCCCGCCGGCGGCCTCGATTTCGGCGACCAGAGGCGCGAGCTTGTCGCCGTTGCGGCGGCCGGCGAAGACGTTGTAGCCGCCGGCGGCGAACCGGGACGCGATCGCGGCGCCGATGAAGTCGCCGGCGCCGATCACCGCGGCCGTGGCATTGCATTGTTCTTCCATGGCCGTTGGCTCCTGGTTGTAAGGGCGAGGGAGAGCAATGTCCCGCGGGGTGATCGATCGGGGTCATCGGCCGGGGCCATCGACCGGGGCCGTGCTAGTGTGCGCTCCTCCGGCGTGGGCCGCCACATCGGGCAAAGGAGCGAGAATCATGAAAGTGGGCGTGATCGGTCTGGGCACCATGGGCATGGGCGCGGCGTTGAACCTGCACAGGAAGGGCCACGCCGTCACCGGCTGCGAGATCCGCGAAGCCGTGCGCGCCGAATTCGCCGCCGCCGGGGCGGCCACCGCGGCATCGCCCGCGGAGCTGCCGGCGGACCTGGAAGCCGTCGTCGTGTTCGTCATCAATGCAGCGCAGACCGAGGAGGTGTTGTTCGGCGCCCGGGGCTGCCTCGCGCGGCTTGCTCCCGGCACGGTCATCCTGTGCTGTGCCACGGTGGCGCCCGAGGCCGCCCGCGCGCTGGGCCGGCGCATCACCGAGGCGGGGTTTCTGATGCTCGATGCGCCGGTCTCCGGCGGGCGGGCCGGCGCGCAGGGCGGCACCATGACGGTGATGGCCTCGGGTGCCGAGGCGGCGTTCGCGAAGGCCCAGCCGGTGCTGGACGCAATCTCCACCAAAGTCTGGAAACTTGGCGCGGAGCCGGGCATCGGCAGCACGGTGAAGATGGTGAACCAGTTGCTGGCCGGCGTGCACATCGCGACCGCCGCCGAGGCGCTGGCGCTCGGCATTCGCGCCGGCGCCGACCCGCGCACATTGTTCGAGGTGATCTCGAGTTCGGCCGGCAGTTCCTGGATGTGGCAGAACCGCGTGCCGCATATCCTCGATGGCGACGATACGCCGCTGTCGGCGGTGAACATCTTCGTCAAGGATCTGGGGATCGTGCTGGACCAGGCGCGGGCGCTGACTTTTCCCCTGCCGCTGGCCGCGGCGGCGCATCAATTGTTCCTCGCCGCCGCGGCGCATGGCGAGGGTGCGAAGGACGATGCGTTCGTGATCCGCGTCTGGCAGGCGCTGGCCGGGATCCCGCTGCCGGAGCCGCGCACGTCCTGACGGAGACGGAGCAAGCCGTTATTTTTGCGGATTTTTGAACCAAGGCCGCGGCCTCGGGAAAGCGCCGCGCCGTGGCCGGATGAAAGCGGCGAAGGTATCTTTGGGGGCAGCCGCGCTGGCCTTCCTGGCGCACGTCAACTCGTGAGGTGTCCAATGCCCCGGGCTTTTCGCCAGGCGCCTGCCGCCCGTCGCCTGACACGCGTCCGTCGCCTGACACGTGTCCATCGCATGACACTTCTGGCGCGCGCCCTGATCGTCGCCGGATCGATCGCGATGACCGGATGGCTGGCACCCGCGGCGCATGCCACCGATCCGGCCGTCTGCGACGTCCCCGGCGCGGTCGCCCATGCGCTGCCGGCCGTGGTGAACATCCTGGCGGTCCGCGGCGTCAGCGAGAACCGCGAGCCCGCCGGCATCCAGTACTTCGTCGGCACCGGCGTCATCATCGACCCGAGCGGCCTCATCGTCACCAATCAGCATGTCATCCAGGACGCCGCGGTGGTGCGGGTGACCTTCCAGGACAAGACCCAGGTGCCGGCGCATCTGGTGGCCGCGGCCACGCTGGTGGACCTCGCGTTGCTGAAAGTGGATGTCGACAAGCCGCTGCCGGTCCTGTCGTTTGCCGATAGCGACAAGCTGCGGATCGGCCAGCCGGTGATCGCCGTGGGCAACCCGATCGGCGTCGGCACGTCGGTCAGCACCGGCAGCGTCAGTGCGGTGAACCGCAACCTGATGCGCACGCCGTTCGACGATTACATTCAGACCGATGCCTCGATCAATCCGGGCAACTCCGGCGGCCCGCTGCTGGATTGCAGCGGCAGGGTTGTCGGCATCAACACCGCCTTGCTGTCGAACAATTCGACGCTCGGCTCGATCGGGCTCGGCTTCTCGTTGCCGGCAAACGACGTGAAGTTCATCGCCGGCAAACTGCGCGAGCCCAACGCCGAACCAAACTGGATCGGCATCCATCTGCAGGATCTGAATGCGCGGCTGGCGGAATTGTTCCAGCGGCCCGGCGCGTCCGGCGCCGTTGTCACCAGCGTCGATCCTGGCAGTCCCGCGGCCAAAGCCGCGTTGGTTCCCGGCGACATCGTGACGGCGGTCTCGGGCCAGGAGCTGCCGGATTCGCGTGCCATTCAACGCGCGATCGTCGAGCTCAATCCGGGCAGCGCGCTCACGCTTTCGGTGTGGCACCACGGCCAGCGCAAGGACATAGCGGTGCGCGGCGAGGCGTGGCCGGACTTCAAGAAGCTGCAAAGCAGCGTCATACCCAGCGCCGCGGCCATCGCGGAGGCGTTGAACTACGGCATGGGGATTCACGTGGTTCCGATCGGCGCGGCGGACCGCAAGCGCTTCGATCTGGGAAACATTCAGGGCGTGCTGGTGGACCGCGTCGATGCGAATACCCAGGCCTCGGATGTCGGGCTGGAGCTGGGCGACGTGATCATGCAGATCGGCGATGAGCAAGCCACGTCACCAGAGCAAGTGATGTCGGCGCTGGCATACGGCAAACCGGAATCGAAGGACGTGGTCGCGGTGCTGGTGCACAAGAAGACCGGCACCCAGTGGCTCGGCCTGTGGGTTGGCCAGGCGAACTCGCAGGAATTCGTCAATCGCGGCCTCGAGCCGGGGGTCACGATGGCGACGCGCAACGCGGCGGCGCGGCAGTGATTTGGTGATGGCGCATCACGCCGGGCGCCGCCGTGCCGCCGTGCCGCCGCCGTGCCTTACACCAAGCGGCATAATGTTTGACCCGCGTGTCATGGCCGTCCCTCGGCTTGTCCGGGGGACGGCCATGACACGGATCAGTCAGCAGTTTCGCTGCCTGGTATTACATGGGGCCGCTCGGGACGCGTCCGCGCAACGACGCCATGAGCTTCACCGGCGGCAGGCCGCACGCCAGAACTATCGCGGCTTCACCCGGTAGCCGTCCGTCAGCGTGCGCAGGAAGGCGATGATGTCGGCCTCATCGGCCGCGGTCATCGCCGGCCTGTCGCCTGCCTTGCGATCGAACGGCGGGTCGGCGACGTCGACATTGGCCTGAAATTTCGGCGGGATGTCGTTGTACTTTTCCACCCCGCCGGCGGTGCCGCGCGGATACACACGCTCGGGCTCGGTATCGCGGAAATCATAGAAGTCCATCACCTGTTGCAGGGAATGGAACACGCCGTTGTGGAAGAACACCCGCCGCGTCGCGACGTTGCGCAGGGTGGGCGTGAGGAACATGCCGCAATACTGCGTCTGGTCCTCGACGTCGGTCCGCCACGGGCCACAGATGCCCAGATCGAAATAGGCCGGATCCTTGTTCGCGGCCAAGGCGGGGTTGCGCGGCGCGGCGAGGGCCTCGAACTGGTGGTCGGTGAACAATGGCGGGCGGCCGTCCGGCGTCGGCTGGTCGAGGTGGCAGCCACCACAATTCGCCTTGGCGGGATCGTTGAACAACTGATAGCCACGTTGCTCTGCCGGGGTGAACCTGGCCTTGCCTTCAAGCCAGTCGTCGAACTTGCTGGAATAGGGGTGGAAGGCGGGATCCTCGATCTGGTAGCGGGCGACCGCGAACAACGCCTCGGCCACGGCGAAGCGTGGGTCATCGAAGATGGCAGCGCCGAACAATTGCCGGATTCCGGCGGCATAGGGAGCGCGGCGCAGGCGCGTGGCGACGGCCGCGACGCTGCCGCCGTCCATCTCCAGCGGGTTGAGCATGGGCACCAGCGCCTGCTGTTGCAGCGTGTCGGAGCGTCCGTCCCAGAACAATCCGCCCTGCGGCACCATGTTGGCGGCGGTCTGGGCGATGTCGTGTGCCGTCTTCTGCGTCCGCGCGGCGGCCTGACCGAGCGAGGCCATCTGCGCCAGGTTGATGGTCTCGTTCTCCTCGTTGTCGGGGCCGATGCTGAAATTTGGTTGCCGTTCCAGATACATCAGCGACGGCACCGCGCGTACGCCCTGGAGCGTCATTGCCGGGCCGCCGATCATCGCCGGCGCGCCGTTGGGCGGGCCGAAGGCATGCGCAGGGCTATGGCAGGAAGCGCAGGCAAGCTTGCCGGACGCCGACAGGGTGGGGTCGAAGAAGATCTGCTTGCCGAGCACTGCCATCGCCGACAGCGGCGCGACCGGGGGACGGACGAGCCGGATCGGATGCGGGTTCCAGCCATCCGCCGCCGGCGCGGTGTCGGGAAGGGCAACCGGGTCGAGCCCGGCCATGACCGGCGGCGCGGCTATCGCGGCACAGGCCTCGAGCCATAGCCCGAGGCCCGCCATCCGCGCGTAGCGGCGCCGCATGCCGGTGTTACTGCCCTGTCGCCGCCGGCGGCCTGGCCAGCGCTTCGCCGGTGGCCGGATCGAGATAAAGCGCTGCCGTCCTGGCGTGGCCATGGAAATCGAACATGGCCGAGATCGAGCCCGCGGTGGCATCGAAAGAGCCGCCGCCCAGCCGTTGGCCGTGCATCCAGTTGTCCTCGATGAAGCGCACCACCGAGGCCTGGCTGATCTGGGTATGGCTGACATAGCCGGGCTTCGCCCAGGGCGAGACGACCAGGAACGGAATGCGCGTGCCGGGTCCGCAGCGTCCGTTCACCGGCTTGCCGTCGACGCCTGCCGGCGCGGTGCCGGTGCCGCATTTGCCGGGACCGTCGACCTGGTCGGCCTCGGCATCGAATGAGGCGCTGGCGGGCTTCACGAAGGCATGGTCGTACCAGCCGTCGGAATCGTCCCACGTGACGAGTACCGCCGTGTTCTTCCAATCCGGCTGGTGCTCCAGGAAGTTGATCACCGCGACCGTCCCGGCTTGCTCGTCGAGCGGGTCAGAGTAGCCGGCGTGGCCGTCCTGGTACGCCGGCAGCTTCAGGTAGACCACCGAGGGAAAATTGCCGGCCTTCACCGCGTTGTAGAAATCCTGCAGGCCATACTGGTGGTTGGCGGGGTCCTGCGTCTTGCCGTCATGCTCGAGGCTGTAGCCGACCGCGGCCAGCGCGCTCGGCCGCTCGTGCTGCGGGTTGGCGGTCGACTTGAAATACTGGAACCAGTTGTGGTGCGGGACATAGTCGACGATGTCCTTGCCGACGATCTGCGAATGCGTGGCGCGCTTGCAGCCGGTGGTGCCGTTGGCGTTGGTCGATTGCAGCTCGAAGCCGCCCATGAAGCCGCCCCAGGTGATGCCGGCGGTGTTGAGCAAGTCGCCGATGTTCTTGCCGGTCATCATCGCCTGATCCGCGGGAACAGAACAAACGTCGTAGGCGGGATCGACGTCGTTGATCATGGTGATGCCGCCCTGGCCGTCGTTGATGTAGTAGGACACGGCCTGCAGGGTGGACGGCTTTTTTGTCGTGGCGACGATGTGCATGCCGCCGGTCTGGCCGGCGACCACCTCGAGGGCGCCGGGCGTGGACGGGCCATAGGTGTCGGTCCACGCGTTGTCGCTCATGGCAAAGCGCTGGGCGTAGCGCCACATGGCGGTGACGGTGTTGCCGTCATAGTAGCCCATCACCTGTCCCTTGGTGCCGAAGGCGCCGACGCCGCCGGGCGTGCCTTTGCCGGTGAATTTCGGAAACAGATCCATCTTGCCGGCGTGCGAGGCCTGTTGCTCGGCGGTGTAGGCGTGGTTCTGATCGGCGGTGGCGGCCTGGGTGCGGTCGAGCCGGAACGGATTGGCGGCGTCGGCGCCATTATCCTTGTTGGTGAAATTGGGATTGCCGCTCAGCAGGCGGGCGGCGGCGAGATTGTCCACGCGGGCGGTATTGGGTGCGGCGATGAAACGCGGCTCGCCCTTGACGTTCGCGGCCTTCGGATAGGTCGCGAAATAATGGTCGAACGAGACGTTCTCGTTGAAGATGACCACCACGTGCTTGATCGGGGTGGCGGTCGGCAGCGCATCCTGAGGGCTGGGCCCGCCGAGGCCCGTGGGGGCGACGGCTCCGTCCGGCGCTGCCGCCGCGGGTGTGAGCGCGGTGGCGGCGAGCAAGGCGGCCGCGGCGAGCGGCAGGAAATAGCGGACAATCATAACGTTCCCCGGTGTGATTGAGCTCGCCGGTTACCTACGGCAGCCGGCCCCATGATGGTGTGACCGAATTATGACCGCCGCGACCCTGCGATGGGAGGCGTCATGGACGAGATCGTGCCGCTATTTTCGGCGCTGTGCCGGGTTTTGGCGATGTGCCGGGTTTTGGCGATGTGCGGCGCGGATCGGCTGGCCTCGGACGGGACGGAGGAGGGGCAAAAAGAAAGGCCGGCAATGCGCCGGCCCTTCTCGATCATTTCGCGCGGCCACGGTGCGGGCGCGGCGAACGGTTGCCTGCGCTCAGCCGCCGGCGACGCTGTAGGTGTAGGCAGGCGACGGCAGGTGATTGTACGCATTGCCCGTCACTTCCTGTGCCGACGCAATGCCAATGCCAAGGCTCATCAAAGCCAGACCTGCGAGCAATAGCTTCTTCATGGCTGTCCTCCTTCTCAGGAGGCCCCGGCGGTCGGCCGAGGCCGGTTCTTCTGTGTCCGAGGCCTCGGGACCACATCCCTGGCCTCTGCGCCAATAGTTAAGTTCGCCGGTCTGTGTTTATAATCGGTCGCGTCGGCACATCATCTGTGCGATGACCGGAGAAATCATGGATTTGCTCGCCGCGCTGAACGTCTTCGTCCGGGTTTCGGAGACCGGTTCGTTCTCCGCGGTGGCGCGTGAGTCGGGCACCAGCCATTCCGCGGTGACCCGGCTGATCGGGCAACTGGAGGACCATTTTGGCGTCCGGTTGTTCCAGCGCACGACGCGGCGGCTCAGCATGACGGAGGACGGCCAGGATCTGCTGAACTACGCCCGCCAATTGCTCAATGCGACCGAGGAGATGGAGGGCGCGCTGGGCCGGCAGCGCTCGTCGCCGACCGGGCTGGTGCGGGTGGGGGTTCCGGTGGCCGCCTCGTCCTACCTGATCCCGCGGCTGCCGGGATTGCTGGAGCGCTACCCTGCCCTTTCGGTCGAACTGGTGATTGGCGATCGGTTCGGCGATCTGATCGAGGAGCGGCTCGACGTGGCGATCATCGGCTCCGATACGCCGGACAGCTCGATGATTGCGCGGAAGGTGGGGACCTTCGGGCGGATTCCGGTGGCCAGCCCGATCTACCTGGAACGCCATGGCGCGCCGTCGCATCCGGCGGAACTGGAGCAACACACCTGCATCGTGCACGAGCGCGGGCCGGACAGTAACCGTTGGCGATTCAATGGCCCGGAGGGCGAGATCGAGGTCCAGGTCGCGGGACGGATCCGCGCCAATAACGGCGAGGCGGTGCGCCAGGCGGCGCTGTCGGGCTTCGGTATCGCGCGGGTGTCGGAACTGCTGGTGGTGGACGATGTCCGGGCTGCGCGGCTGTACCGATTACTCGCCGACTATGTGCCGGTGCGGGAGGACATCCACGTGGTGTATCCCTCACGCCGCCATCTGCCGCCGCGGGTGCGGGTGGTGATCGACGCGCTGGTGGAGAATATCCGCCTCGTCACAGCCCGGCTGGAGGACGCGAGGATCTGGGGGGAGAACGAGGCGGTGTGGCTGGTGTGAGGGAACGCGCGGTGTTGCCCCGCTACCCCGGATTGTTTGCCCCGCCCTTGCCGGCCGCGAACCGCACGGCCTCCTCGGCCGCGCGGAACAGTGCCCGTGCCTTCTGGCGGCACTCCTCTTGCTCTGCTTCCGGGACCGAGTCCGCGACGATACCTGCGCCCGCCTGAACGTACATCACGCCGTCCTTCACCAGGGCGGTGCGCAGCCCGATGCAGGTATCCATCGTGCCGTTGGCGGCGAAGTAGCCGATGCAGCCGGCGTAGATGTTGCGCCGGGTCGGTTCCAGTTCCTCAATGATTTCCATCGCCCGCACCTTCGGTGCACCCGACAGCGTGCCGGCGGGAAAGCCCGCCACCAGGGCGTCCAGGGCATCGAGGCCGTCGCGCAGGCGTCCGTCGACGTTGGAGGAGATGTGCATGACGTGGCTGAACCGTTCGATGACGAAGCTCTCGGTCACCTTGACCGAACCGATTTCCGCCACCCGGCCGACGTCGTTGCGGCCGAGGTCGAGCAACATCAAATGCTCGGCGCGTTCTTTCGGATCGGCGAGCAATTCGGCTTCCAGCGCCTGGTCCTCTTCGTAGGTCGCGCCGCGCCGCCTTGTGCCGGCGAGCGGGCGTATCGTCACCGTGCCGTCGCGCAGGCGCACCAGCACCTCCGGGGACGACCCCACGACGGCAAAGCCGCCGAAGTCCAAAAAGAACAGGAACGGCGCCGGATTGATGCGGCGGAGTGCGCGATAGAGCGAGAAGGGCGGCAACGCGAAGGGGGCGGAGAAGCGCTGGGCGAGCACGATCTGGAAGGCGTCGCCGTCGGCGATGTACTGCTTGCAGCGTTCCACGCCGGCGAGGAATTCCTCCTTGCTGAGGGTGGAGGCGGGGGTCGGCATGTCGGGCAGCATCACCGGCGGCGCCGGATGCGGCAGCGGCCGTTCCAGGGCGGCCTCGGCGGCGCGCAGGCGTGCCTGCGCTGCCTCCCAGGCGGACTCGGCCGTGATGTCGGCCTGGGGGTAGATGGGCGCCGCCAGGGTGAGTTCGTCGTTGACGTTGTCGAAGATCGCGAACAGGGTCGGACGCAGCAACAGGGCGTCCGGGACGCCGATATCGTCGCGGTTCTTAGAGGGCAGGTTCTCCATCAGCCGGACCATGTCGTAGCCGAGGTAGCCCACGAGGCCGCCTGCCATCGGCGGCAGGCTGGGGGGCAGGTCGAGGCGGGTCTCGGTGATCAGCGCGCGCAGGCTCTCCAGGGCGGGGCGGGGATCAGCGACGAAGGCGTGCGGCGCGGAGAGGGCGTAGCGGTTCACCTCGGCGCGGCCGTCACGGCAACGCCAGACGAGGTCAGGGTCCATGCCGATGATGGAGTAGCGGCCGCGCGCGGCACCGCCTTCCACGCTCTCGAGGAGGAAGGAGTTCGGCCGCCCATGCGCCAATTTCAGGAAGGCCGCGACGGGGGTCTCCAGGTCCGCCACGCCGCGCCACCACACGAGGCTGCCGCGTCCGGCGTCATAGGCGGAACGGAAGGCAGCGAAACCGGTGGGGAGGGTGACGTTCATCGGTCCTTTCCATCGTCATAGGCCTCGCCCGCCGGCGGGAGAGGGTTCGTGGTAGGGGAAGGCGGCGCCAGGGTCCTCAGGGCTGCACGACGCTGTCGTAGTTCTCCTTGTTGATACGCGGATTGGCGCGGTCACGCACGGCAGTTGCGAAGATTGTCACGATATCGTTGCCGATCGAGCCGGCGACCGCGTCGCGCACCTGCTTGAAGCCGCCCGGATCGTCGGCCACTTTCGGGACGTCGATCTTGGCTGGCACGGCGACGACGAATGCCGAGGGTGTCGCCACCATCGTGGGTTCGCCCGGTTTCAGAGTGAACAAGATTTCGGCCAGCGCCGGCGGCATCTGTTGCGCCGCGTTGTCGCGCGTCGCCAGCGGCGTGTGGGTGACCGGCACGCCAGCGACAGCCGCGACATCGGCGAGCGAGCGGCCGCCCTTCAGTGCGGTGAACAATTTGGCCGCCTTCACCTCGGCGGCGTGGCGTTTCTGGTCGGCGGTCCAGTCGGCAGTCACTTGCGCCGTCACCGCGCTGTACGGCTTGACCGCCGGCGGGATGATGTCCTCGACGGTCAGCGCGTAGTAGGCGGAGCCGCCTACCGACGGCGTCTGCACTTCGGTCAATTGCGGCAGGTCGCCCTTTTGCACCTTGAATGCCGCGGTGACGATGGCCTCGCGCAACGCCGGCGGACCGGGGATCGGGGCGGGCGTGCCGGCGGCGGTATTGCCCTGCTGGTCCATGGTGCCCTCGACGCCGACCAGGCCTAGATCGCCGGGCAACTGATCGAACGGCGTGCCGTTGCCGAGCAGGTTGTCGATCTTGTTGGCACGGTCGTACATCAGATCGGTGGCTTTTTCCGCGAGCAGGCGGTTGCGCAATTCCGCTTTCACGTCGTCAAAGGATTTGGCGCTGCCGGAGATGGCCGCGGTGACTTTCAGCACGTACCAGCCCAGGGCGCCCTTGACCGGTGGCAGGACGGTATCGGGGGTGGCGGCGAACACGGCCTTGGCGAGGTCGGCGTCGGGAAACTCGGGCTGCGTCGCGCGGTCGAGCGCCACCGCCGATGCGCCGTCCTTTTGGGCGGCCGCCTGCATCGCCGCCCAATCCGCGCCGCCCTGCCAGGCGCTCGCCAATGCCTTCGCCTTGGCCTCATCCGGCGCGGTGATCACCTCGGCCGAGCGCCGCGCCGGCTGCACGAACTCCCGTTTGCGTTGTTCGTAGGCGTCGTGCAGGTCCTTGTCGGTGATCGGGATTTCCTTCTCCAACGTCTGCGGCGAGAGGATGATCGCCCTGACCCGCCGTTGCTCTGCCGAGCTGTAGTCGAACGGATGGTTCGCGTACCAGCGTTGCAGTTCGGCCGGTGTTGGCGAGGGCGCGGCTTCCGCGTCGAAGGGAAATTCCAACATGTCGGCGGAGCGTTGCTCGAATTGCTCCTGGAACAGGGGCACCGCCTCGGCCCGCGGTGCGTTGGCGCCGGCGGCGACGGCCTGCAGCACCTGCCGCTGCGACAATTCGTCGCGCATCAACTGGACGAAGCGTTGCTCTGTCAGGCCATTGTTTTGCAGCCTGGCCTCGAAGAGCTGGCGGTTGAACTGGCCTTGCTTGTCCTGGAAGGCCGGCATGGCGAGGGTAGCCTGGCGGACCGCCGCATCGGACACCACGACGCGGAGGCGGTGCATCTCCTGCTGCAAGGCGGCCTCCTGGATCAGGCGCTGCAACGTCTGATCGCCGACGCTGCGGCGGAGGCTGGAGGATGCGTCCTGGCCCGGCGGCAACCTGGCGGTGTCCTGATTGAGGGCGCGCTGGTATTCCGCCTGGAACACGGGTCCCTCGATGGTCTGGCTGCCGACCTTTGCCACCCAGGTGGGGTTGCCGACCATGCGCACCACGTCGCCCACGCCCCAGACGACGAAGGCGACGGCGAGCAAGAGGAATAAGCCGCGAACGACCTTGGTTTCGAGGTAGCTGCGGAAGGCGGTGATCATCGGGGCGGCATCCGTTGAGGCGGGAGGCGGACGATCGGCCGGCGGTCAGCGCTGCCGATTCCTGTTTGCAGGCGCCGCCATAGACCGTGTCCGGCCGGAGTGCCAGCGACCAGCTCGGTGCGGCGGCGGACCGCGGGCCGGAGCGGTGTTTTTCGTTGCCTTGTACCCGCGGTCGGGGCCGGGTCGGCAAGGCCGGTGCGGTGCGCGGTGACGCGATTTTCGAAGGGGCGGATTTCGAAGGGGCGGATTTCGAAGGGGCAGCTTCCGATCAGCGGCGCAAACCCTGCTGCATTGCACAACACATTTTCGCTGCGATGCACAAAATTATCGGTCGCCGCAAGCGGTTAACGCGCCTCGTCTGGTGTGCCAGTATGCCGTGCGCGGGACGGACCAATGATGCCGTCGGCTCGCACGAGGTGGAGGAAATTGTCAAATGGCAACCCATAATATACTCATCATGGGCGCGTCCTACGGCTCCTTGCTCGCCAGCAAGCTGCTGTTCGGCGGTCATCGCATCAAGCTGGTGTGCCTCCCCGCCGAAGTGGAAGCGATCAACAGCGACGGCATCCGGGTGCGACTGCCGGTGAAGGGCGGGCGCGATCTGGTGGAGATCGATTCCCGCAAACTGCCCGGCCAGTTGAGCGCCGACGGTCCCGCCGCGGTGAACCCCGCCGACTACGACATGGTCGCGCTGGCGATGCAGGAGCCGCAATATCGTTCCGCGGGCGTGCGTGAGCTGCTGGATGCGGTTGCCAAGGCGCGCAAGCCTTGCCTGTCCATCATGAACATGCCGCCGCTGCCCTATCTGAAGCGCATTCCGGGACTGAACACCGACGTGCTGCGGGACTGCTATACCGACGCCACCGTATGGGACAATTTCGAGCCTGGGCTGGTGTCGCTGTGCAGCCCTGATCCGCAGGCGTTCCGCCCGCCGGAGGAAAAAATCAACGTCCTGCAAGTGACGCTGCCGACCAATTTCAAGGCGGCGCGGTTCGAATCCGATCGCTACACTGCGATGCTGCGGCAATTCCAAAGCGAGATCGAGGCGATACGCTTCGATGCCGGCGATGCGGCGATCGATTTGCCGGTGAAGCTGAAGGTGCACGATTCGATTTTCGTGCCGCTGGCGAAGTGGGCGATGCTGATCACCGGCAATTATCGCTGCGTGCAGAAGGACGCCGCGCGCTCGATCAAGGAGGCGGTGCACACCGATCCGGACACGTCGCGCCGGGTGTACAATGCGGTGCGTGAGCTGTGCATCATGCTCGGCGCGGCCCCTGATGATCTGGTGCCGTTTGAGAAATATGCCGCCGCGGCCATGACCCTGGTGCGGCCTTCCTCGGCGGCGCGGGCATTGTTCGCCGGGGCGCCGAATATCGAGCGGGTGGACCGGCTGGTGCAGCGGATCGCGACGCAGAAGGGCGTGGAGATACCGGAGCTGGCGCAGACGGTGGCGATGGTGGATGCGCGGCTGGAGGGGAACAGGAAGGCGGCGGCGTCCTAACGCTCGCCCACGAGGGGAGGAGGCGATTTGCGGCGGCCTCGTCCGCGCGCGGCGAGGCGGCGCAGCTTGTCCAGCTCGACGGCGCCGAATGCCACGACGGAGACGCCGTACGCCGCGAGGCCGACACAGACCAGCGCGGCCAGCGCGGCAAAGCGGGCAAATCCGTGCAGAGGTGCGGCGAACAAGGCGTGTTGCGTGAAGAGCAATGCGAGCGCCATCACCGCGACCGCGGGCAGCATGCCGAGGAGGCGGCGGCGGAGTAGATGGTCGGGTCGCAAATGGCCCCGCCGCGCGAGGATGCCGGCCAGCCAGGCGAGGTTGAACATCGCCGCCAGGCTCGTCGCCAGCGCCGGCCCGACCTGGGACAACGCCGGCAGCCAGCGCGTGTGCTCTGGGTCCAAAATGATACCCATGCCGGCCAGAACGTAGCCCAGGTTGAAGGTCAGGTTCATCGCGAGGTTCAGCAGCACGGAGGCAATGCCGATGCGGACCGGCGTTACCATATCCTGGCGGGCGAAGAATCCGGGCGCGACCACCTTCACCAGCACGAACGCCGGCAGCCCGATCGCATAGGCGGCGAGCGCCTGGGCTGAGAAGTGCACGCTCTGTGGACCGAAGGCGCCGTGGCCGAACAATACGGAGATGACCGGCGTTGCCGATATGATGAGGGCGACCGACGCGGGCAGGGTCAGGAACAAGCCGTATTCGATCGCCCGGTTCATCGTGGCGGTGGCGGCGGCTGCCTCCCCTGCCCTCACCTGGCGCGACAGCAGCGGCAGCAGCGCGGTTCCGACCGCCGTGCCGATCACGCCGAGCGGGAGTTGCTGCACCCGGTCGGCATAATACAGCACCGAGACGGTCCCGGGCGGCAGCAGGCTGGCGATGATCACGTCCATCGCCAGGTTGAGCTGGGTCACGCCCGCGCCGAGCAATCCCGGCATCATGCGCCTGAGCAAGACGCGCACCTCGGGCGTCAGACGCGGGCGAGGCAGATGCAGCGGGATGCCGGCGCGCCGCATGGCCCATAGCAGCAATCCGAGTTGCGCCACGCCCGAGGCCATGGTGCCCCAGGCCAGGGCATGGCCGGGGGTCGGCACGTGCGGGGTCAGCCAGAGCAAGAACGCAATCGTTACGATATTGAACAATACGTAGGAGGCGGAGGCGGCGGTGAAGCGCTCCAGTCCGTTCAGTACGCCGGAGACCAGCGCGGCGAGGCAGATCAGCAGGAGATAGGGGAAGGTGATGCGGGAAAAGGTGACGGCGAGCGCGAATTTTCCCGGATAGGCGCGGAATCCGGGGGCCAGGACGTCGAGCACCTGCGGCATGAAGAGCTCGCCGGCGATGGTGATCGCGCCGAGCCAGAAGGCCATGACGGCGAAGGTTTCGTTGGCGAACCTGTACGCGGTGGGGCGGCCCTCGGCGGCCAGCATGCCGGAAAAGGCGGGGACGAAGGCGGCGTTGAACGCGCCCTCGCCGAACAAGCGGCGGAAGAGGTTGGGCAGGCGCAGGGCGACGAAGAAGGCGTCGGCGATCGGACCGGTGCCGAGCATGGCGGCGATCAGCATGTCGCGGGCGAAGCCGAGGATGCGGCTCGCCATGGTCCAGCCGCCGACGGTCAGCATGTTGCGGAGCATGCGGGGGGTTTAGCGCAGGGGGATGGAGTCCGTCTCGGGGGTTGGTGGCCCTGGAGCGGCGGCGCTCTTCCGGTTGAGCGCGAGGGCAGCCATGCTTGCGGCAGGGCGATCGCACTTGCCCTGGTCCACCCGGTAACACAATCAAGGACAGGCGTGGCGGCACAGTGCGATGGGCAGCAAAGAAGGTCAGTTCACCACAGATTGCGCAGATTTCACAGAATAAGGCTCGGACGAATGCTGACGTGTCCTGAATATGCAGGGCGGTTATCGTGCGACAGGTTACAGTGGTCCGCGCCTTATTCTGTGAAATACCGGCT
>Ga0335072_10008623_pt1 | contig 14769 bp, 11 predicted proteins | sample Lox_Sample_21_FD_206725 | JGI IMG/M metagenome (GOLD analysis project Ga0335072, IMG submission 206725) | Soil microbial communities from Loxahatchee National Wildlife Refuge, Florida, United States - Lox_Sample_2.1 | ecosystem: Environmental > Terrestrial > Soil > Wetlands | place: USA... | reverse complement strand
CGGCCAGACCGAGCGCGATCACCGGCGCCAGCACCACGCGGGCGCCCAGGCGGCGCGATCCTCGCGGGGCGGGCATCGCCCGTTCGCTGGCCCGTCCGAGCAGGTGCGCGATGCCGAGCACGACGGCCAGCCCGATGACCGGCTCGAGCTTGCTCACGTTGCGGAACGGCGCGAACGTCCCGTTCAGCAGCGTCTGCACCAGCCCGTGCAGCGGCCCGCCGAGCGGCCCCGGATAGCCGGCCAGCGCGCCCAGCGCGACAATCGCGACCGACAGCCGCAGCCACAGCCGCTCGGGCATGTCCCGCCGGGCCAGGCCGCACAGTCCCGCGGCCGCAGCGACCGCCGACGCCGCGATCGCGGCCGGGTTGGCCACCATGGCCCAGCCCGCCGACAGCCACGGCACGCCCAGGTCGAAGTACGCGGTCCAGTTCCCGGCGCCGCGCAGGAACGCCGAGGTCGACATCGTCTTGGTGGTCGTGGCCGCCTGCTCGACGTAGGGCAGGAAGTTGAACGAGTAGCGGCCCTGCAGCAGCAGCGGGACCGCCCACCACGCGGTGGCCGCGACCACCGCCACGCCCCAGCAGGCCAGCACCATCAGCCGGCGCCGGCCGCGCGCGTGGGTGACGATGTACAGCGCGGGCAGCAGCAGCACCGCGATCGTGGACACCGCGTTGACCCCGCCCATCAGCAGGACCGCGATGCCCGACCTGGCACACGCCGCGACCACGGATCTGCGTCCGGCGAGCCCGCCGACCAGCGGCAGGATCGCCCACGGCACCATCAGCCCGGGAAGCGCCGCCGCCGACGTGGAGCCGATCACGATCGTGAACGTCGGCCAGAGCGCGAACACCACGCCGGCCAGCAGCCGGGAGCCGTCCGAGCCGATGCGCAGCGCGGTGGCGAGCTTCGTCACGCCCCAGAAGCCGGCCGCGACCAGCAGCGACAGCCAGAGCCGCTCGATGATCCAGACCGGCAGGTGCAGGAACTGCCCGATCAGGAAGAACGGGGCCATCGGGACCGCGTAGCCGATGTACTGGTCCTGCAGCGTGCCGAGCCACTCCAGCGGATTCCACAGCGGCCACAGCCGGGCGAAGAACCCGGCCGGGTTGAGGTCGACGCCGAGCTTGGTGTCGAAGATCATCCGGCCCGGGTCGTTGAGTGCCAGCACGATCAGCGCGGCCAGCCAGACCAGCAGGACCCACCGCACGCTCGCGGCCGGCCAGCCCTGCGACCAGCCGGACAGCGGCGGACGGGCCGCGCCGGTTCCGGCCGGCGTTTCCTCGGCTGCCCGCAGGTCGCGGCCGCCGCGGAGGGCCGGCGCCGTCACTCGATGCGCCTCAGGATCAGCAGGAGGTTCCAGGTAGCGACCTCGCGCAGCCCGGGCACCCGCACGATCGGCTTGCACCAGCGCGGGTAGTACCGCGGCAGCGCGTCGATGATCCGCACGTCACTACGGGACCTCATCAGCCGCAGCACCGATCCCACGTGCACCGGGAACAGCGTGCTGCCGAGCCGGTTCTTGGGCGGCCGGCCCGCCCGCCGGGTGTAGCGGCGCTCGGCGAACCGGAAACCCAGGTAGTGCCAGGGCGACATCTCGTGGCCGCCGTGCGGCGAATACCAGTTGGTGAACGACAAGAAGATCACGCCGCCCGGGCGGGTGGCGCGGACCATCTCGTCGATCAGGCCGAGCGGATCGCGTACGTGCTCGAGGACGTTCGATGACAGGCAGATGTCGGCCCCGCCGTCGCGCACCGGCAGCCAGTAGCCGTCGGCGATCACGGCGCCGGCCGGCGCAGCGCCGCGGCTGAGCATCTCGGCCGAGTCGGGTTCGAACAGGTAGCAGCGGGCGCCGCGCTCGCGCAGCGCCGTGGTGAAGTGGCCCGGTCCGCCGCCGACGTCGACGACCGTGCTGTCGGCCAGGTCGCAGTAGTCCTCTAGCTGGCCCACGGTGTCCTCGGCCAGGCCCGCGTAGAACCGATCCGGGTCGGTCTGCTCCTCGCGGAACAGCCGGTACAGGTACACGGACCGGAGCAGGCCCCGGCGCCGTCGCGGCCCTCCGCTCGCAGAGCGCTGGTCAGGCTCGGCCGGCGCCGAGGGCCGGCGAAGAGGCGGTGGCAGCAGGCTCATGGAGGTCCTCTGGGTTGCGCCCTGTCAGCCCGGAACAGCCATCAAGTATCCCTGGCGCGGCGATCGACGACTTGTCGAAATTACCAGAACAAATGCTCCATTGTCCGGTAGACATTACCTGCGGGTAATGGTAGCTCTGGTCACGGGTCACAACCAGAGGTGGAGAGTGGTCGCGTGAGGCAGGAGTCGCGTGGCGTTCGGGTCGCGCAGTCGCCCGGCCCGCCGCAACCACGGCCCGCGACCTGCGAGGCTGCCGCTCCCAGGGACCCCGAACGATCGCCGCGGCACATCGTGTTCGTGGCGTGGCGGGATCTGGCCAACCCCCGGGCGGGTGGATCCGAGGTCCTCGTCGACCGGCTGTCGGAGGGCATGACCGCCCGCGGCGACCGGGTCACCCTGCTGTGCGGCGGGCCGGTCGCGCCCCGCGGATACCAGGTGGTCCGCAGCGGTGGCACGTACACCCAGTTCCTGCGCGCCCCGGCGCACTTCCGGCGGCGGCTGCGCGATTGCGACCTGGTGGTCGAGGTCTGCAACGGGATGCCGTTCTTCGCGCCGCTGTGGTCCCGCCGTCCGATGGTCTGCCTGGTCAACCACGTGCACACCGAGCTGTGGGACGTGCGCCTGCCGCAGCCGCTCAGCCGGGTCGGCCAGTTCGCCGAGAGCGTCGTCATGCCCTGGGCGCACCGGGACAACCTGTTCCTGACCGTCTCCGCGTCCACGGCGGCGGCGCTGGGCGAGATCGGCGTCGGCGAGGACCGGATCCGGACGGTGTGCAACGGCGTCGAGCAGCCGCAGCCGCTGACGCCGCGGTCGAAGGAACCGCTGTTCCTGGCGCTCGGCCGGCTGACCGACTACAAGCGCATGGACCTGCTGCTGCGCCTGTGGGAGCGGGTTCGGCACGTGGTCGGCGGCCAGCTCGTGATCGCCGGGGACGGCCCCGAGCGGGCCCGGCTCGAATCCATGGCCGGGCCCGGTGTGGTGGTCACCGGGCGGGTATCCGAGGAGGAAAAGCACCGGCTGCTGTGCTCGGCCTGGATGCTGCTGCACCCGGCCATGATCGAGGGCTGGGGGATCGTGATCGCGGAGGCCGCGATCCGCGGCACCCCCGGGGTCGGGTTCGACGTGCCGGGCCTGCGGGACTCGGTCATAGACGGCGAGACAGGGCTGCTGGTCCGCAGCGAGGGCCAGTTCGCCTCCGCGTGGGCGTCGCTCGCGCTCGACCACCGCAGGCGCGAGGCGCTCGGCCGGGCCGCGCGCGAGCGGGCGTTGCGGCTGCACTGGTCGGCCGCTGTCGAGGGCTTCGCGGCGGTGGCCGACGAGGCCGTAGCCAGGGCCGAGCAGCGCCGCCGGTGAACCGGTGAGAGGCCCACGATGCCGCCGGTGACCACAGCGGACCGCGGGTCTTCCGGTTCGCTGCGCGCGTTCTACGAGGACCCGGCCACCCCGGCCAGCTCCGGGCCCGACCGCGCGCACCGCATGGCCGCGATGCTGTCAGCGGCGCTGGACGGTGTGCCTGCCCCGGCGCGAATCCTGGACCTGGGCTGCGGCGACGGCGCCGCGGCGGGCCTGGCCGCCCGGCGCAACCCGGGACACCACATGATCGGCTTCGACTGGTCGGCTGGCGCGCTGCGCCGGGCCCGGCAGCAAAGCCTGACCGTCGTCCGCTCCGGAGTGGACCCGCTGCCGGTCGCGTCCGGCTCGGTCGATGTCGTGATCATGAGCGAGCTGATCGAGCATCTGGTGGACACCGACTCGGCGCTCGATGAGGTGCTCCGCGTGCTGCGGCCGGGTGGTTCGCTGCTGCTGTCCACGCCGAACCTCGCCGCCTGGTACAACCGCGGGCTGGTCGCGCTCGGGGTGCAGCCGGTCTTCTCCGAGGTCAGCCTGCGCGGCGTGTACGGCCGGCCGGGTCAGGTCGTGGCCGGCCACCTGCACCTGTTCACCCGGCGGGCGCTGGTCGGGCTGCTGGCCGCGCGCGGGTTCACCGGCGTCGTCGTCCGCGGCGCTCGCTACCACGACGTGCCCAGGCCGCTGCGCCCGCTGGACCGTGCGTTCTGTGCCTGGCCGGGCGCGGCGTCGATCCTGCTGGTGCGCGCCAGGAAGCCATGACCGTGCGCGCGCCGGCCGGCACCTCGGCCCCGGCCGAACCGGCCCGGCCGCGCTGGCGCGCGTGGCTGGCCCGGCCGGCCGCCTGGCCCGCGCTGGCCGGGCTCGGGCTCGGCCTGCTCGCGCTCGGGCCCGGGCTCGGCCCCGGCTATCTGCTCAGCTACGACATGGTGTTCGTGCCGCGGATGGCGTTCTCGGCGGCGCTGATCGGGCTGACCGGCGGGCCGCCGCGCGCCGTGCCCAGCGACGCCGTCGTTGCCGTGGCGTCGCTGGCGGTGCCCGCCGACATCCTGCAGAAGCTGGTGCTTCTGCTGATCTTCGTGCTGGCCTGCTCCGGCGCCGCCGTGCTGGCCTCGGGGGGGCGACCCCCCCAGACCCCCCCGGCCGCTTCCCCGGCCGCGCCCGCGCGGTCTGACCCGTCCCCGGCGGCGTCGCCGTCCTCATCGGTGCCGCTGGCCGCGCGGCTGGCGGCGGGGGTTTGCTACGCCTGGAATCCGTACCTGGCCGAGCGGCTGCTGATCGGGCAGTGGGCACTGCTGCTGGGCTATGCGGGGCTGCCGTGGGTTGTGCGGGCGCTCTGCTTTGGCCCGTCGCGAACCCGGCTGGGAAGGTTGCTGAGCGTAATTACCCCTGCGGGAATCGGCGGATTCGCCGCCATGAGCGTGACAGCGCTCGCCGCAGTACCCGCGGCGCTGTGCGCGGGACGCGACGCCGGCCCGCGGCTGCGCGTCCGCCGGCTGGGCACGGTGCTGGTCGCGATGGGCCTGTTCAGCCTGGTGTGGCTGATCCCGGCGTTCGCCGTCGCGGTGCACACCGACCCGCGCGGCGCCGACGTGTTCGCGGCGCGGGCGGACACGCCGTTCGGGCGGCTTGGCAGCCTGCTCATGCTGTCCGGCATCTGGAACGCGCAGACCGTGCCACGCGGGTACGGCGGCGGCGCGTCCGCCGTCTGGTTGCTGGTGGTGCTCGCCGCGCTGGCCGGATACGTCCTGCTGGCCCGGCCGCGCCGGCTGGCGCCGGGCCTGGGCATCGCCGCCCTGGCGGGCCTGGCGCTGGCCGCCGCCGGGGCGTTCGGGCCCGGCCGCGACGTGCTGCGCGACCTGATCTCCGCGTGGCCCGGGTTCGCGGTGCTCCGGGACGGGCAGCAGTTCCTTGCCCCGCTCGCGCTGGCCGAGGCGATCGGGCTCGGCGCGCTGGTGGCGTGGGTGCTCACGGTCGCGGCCCGCGGCCGGGACGGGGCGAGCCCGGCGACCTCGGCGAGCCCGGCGACCTCCCGGCAGGCCGCGGCGACCTCGGCGACCTCGGCGACCTCCCGGCAGGCCGCGGCCGCGCTGGCCGTGATGGCGGTGCTCGCCCCGGTGGTGCTGCTGCCCGGGCTGGCCTGGGGGCTGGCCGGCCGCATCCGCCCGGTCAGCTACCCGGCCGACTGGGCCGTGGCCCGGCGGATCATCGACGGCGACCGGGTCCCCGGCAGCGTGCTGCTGCTGCCGTGGGCCGCCTACCGGCGGTATCCGTGGAACGGCGGCGAGGCGGTGTATGACCCGTGGACGCTGCTGCTGAGCCGCGAGGTGATCTCCAACGACGGGCTGCAGGTCGGGAACGTGACCTTGGCGCAGGAGAGCGCGGACTCGATCCGGCTGAACCGCATCGTCACCGCACCCGGGCCGCTGACCCCCGGGCTGCGCCGGGCGGGGGTGCGCTATGTGGTCGTCGACGCCGGGCCGCTGCTGGGCCGCGCGGGCCGGCCTGGTTCCGCCCACGGCTCCGAACCCGGCTCCGGCCCCGGCCTGGCCGCCCGGGCGCGGCTGCCTGGCGCGCAAGTCGTGCTCGCGAGCCCCGACCTGGTGGTGTTCCGGCTCCGGGGACCGGGCGGTGCTGCCCGGTGAACATGCGTCGCTGCGTGATAACTGATCGGAATGCAACTGTCGCCCATTCATATTGCCTTTTTCCTGGGCAACTCCTAGTCTTGCGAGGCGAGTTACCTGATTCGGTGGCTTTTGTCGCGCGCCCGAGGTGTCCAGGCCGAGAAGGAGGAACGCCTTGTCACGTCTGGTACTGATCATCGCGTCGCTCGCGGTGGGAGCGGTGCTCGCTGTTGGGGCCGCGTTCACGACGAGCGGCGTGCTCGGCAACCCGCCGGCCCCGGCAGACAAGCAGCTCTACAACTACGGCACGAGCGGCACGCCGTAGACCTGGCGGCCACTTCTTGTCCTGAATGTCCATGACGCCGGAGCTACTGCCCAGTAAGCTAGCCCGCACTCCTGCCGTCGTCGGCTCAGGGCCGCAGACCGGGCGGAACCATCCCGGGAGGGATCGATGCGTCGTGTGCTCGGCTTGACCCTCACCGGTCTGGGTGCCTTTCTCTTCGTTCTCGCGCTGCTGCTGCGCTTCTACCTGCCCGGCCAGGTGATCAAGTTCCCGCTGAACGAGTACGTGGTGACCACGCTGGTCGGCCACAACGTCAGTTACTTCAGCCAGAAGCAGGTCGCCGAGATGACCGGGGTGAGCGCCAAGGCCACCGCCACGATCGAGGGCGACGTCGCGGCCGGCTCCGGATCGACCGCGGTGTGGAACGACTTCACGGCGGTCGAGGACACGACCCACGGCCAGCCGATCCAGTACACGTCCCAGCGGTCGGCCTTTGACCGGCGCTCCGGCGAGATCGTCGACTGCTGCGGCGCCTACGTCAGCGTCTCCAACGTCGGCACGCGCAAGGGGCACCAGGCCGGCCTGGCCTATGCGTGGCCGATCGGGACGCAGAAGCAGACCTACCAGGTGTTCGACCCCACGCTGGCCAAGGCGGAGCCGTTCCGGTACGAGGGAACCGCGACGATCGACGGGGTGAGCACCGACAAGTTCGTCGAGCACGTCGCCAATCTGCAGTTCTCGCAGCAGAACCTGCCGGGCTCGCTGGTCGGGTACCCCAGCCAGCCGACCGTCACGCTGCCGGAGTACATCAGCGAGACCAACACCTACTACGTGGACCCGGTCACCGGCGAGCCGATCGACGTCACCGAGAACCAGACGCTCTCGCTGGAAAACATCACCGGCGCCACCCGGCTCGTCCTGTTCAAGGGCGACCTGGCCGCGACCCCGCAGAGCATCTCGAGCGCGGTCGGCAGCGTCAACTCCTCGCATCTGAAGATCGAGTTCATCGAGGACGTCGGCCCGCTGGTGTGCGTCCTGCTCGGCGTCGTGCTGCTGGTGCTCGGCATCACCCTGATTGCCAACCAGTCCGATCTCGAGGATTTTGAGTACGAGAGCGACGAGACGGTGGGCTCAACGACCTGAGCTCCGCTCCCGGTAACCCGTCGGACCTCGCGGAAGGTGGTGGCTGGTGGCGCTGGGATTCTGGGCGCGCGCGCAGGAGAGCCCGGACTGGATCGCCATTGTCGAGCCGGACGGCACCGAGCACCGGGCGGGTGATCTGCTGGCCCGCGTGAACCAGATCACGCACGGGTTGCGCGAGCTGGGGCTGAAGCCAGGCGACGCGATCGCGTCGGTGCTGCCCAACGGCGTCGCCGCGCTGGAGGTCTACCTGGCCGCACTGCAGGCCGGCTGGTACCTGACGCCGATCAACTGGCATTTCACGGCGCCGGAGATGGCCTACATCCTGCGGGACTGCGAGGCGCGGGCGTTCTTCCTGCACGAGCGGTTCGCGGACGTGGGCACGGCCGCGGCCGACGAGGCCGGGATCCCTTCGTCCGCGCGTTTCTCTTACGGCGATGTGGCCGGGTTCACCCCGGTCACCAAGCTGCGCGAGGGGCAGCCGCCGACGTTGCCTGAGGAGCGGACCGCGGGCGCGACCATGCACTACACCTCGGGCACCACCGGCCGGCCGAAGGGTGTGCGCCGGGCATTGTCCGGGCTGGATCCGGACGAGGCGGTCGAGCTGGGTTCGGGGCTGCTGCAGTTCTTCGGCATCACGGCCGGGCAGCCGAACGCCCACCTGGTCTCCGCTCCGAACTACCACACGGCGGTCACCGTGTTCGGCGGCAGCGCGCTGCACATGGGGCACACGCTGGTCTGCATGGACGGCTGGGACTCCGAGCAGGCGCTGGCGCTGGTCGAGCGCTACCGGGTGACCAACACGCACATGGTGCCGACCCACTTCAAGCGGATGCTGTCGCTGCCGGACGCGGTCCGCGAGCGCTACGACCTGTCGTCGATGAAGTGGCTGATCCACGCCGCCGCGCCGTGCCCGATCGGGCTCAAGCAGGCGATGCTCGACTGGTGGGGCCCGTGCGTGTACGAGTACTACGCGGCGACCGAGGGCGGCGGCACGATCGCCACCCCGGACGACTGGCGGGCCCGCCCTGGCACCGTCGGCACGCCGTGGCCGATCAGCGAGGTCATGATCGCTGACGAGTCCGGGGAGCCGTGCCCGCCGGGCACGCCGGGCACCGTCTACATGAAGATGGGTCTGTCCGACTTCGCGTACAAGGACGACCCGGAGAAGACAGCGGCCGGGCGGCTGCGCGGCTACTTCACCGTTGGCGACATCGGCTACCTGGACGACGGCGGCTACCTGTTCCTGTGCGACCGCAAGTCGGACATGATCATCTCCGGCGGCGCGAACATCTACCCGGCCGAGATCGAGGCCGAGATCATCATGAACCCCAAGGTGGCCGACGTCGCGGTGTTCGGGATCCCGGACGAGGACTGGGGTGAGCAGGTCAAGGCCGTCGTCCAGCCTTCGTCTGGCGTGGCGGCGGGACCGGAGCTCGAAGCGGAGATCCTGGCCGCGCTCGAGGGCCGGCTGGCCCGGATGAAGTGGCCCAAGACCATCGACTTCATCGACGAGATGCCGCGCGATCCGAGCGGCAAACTGATCAAGCGGCGGCTGCGCGCCCCGTACTGGGCCGACCGCGACACCGCCATTTAACAGCCGTTCTTTACGCCCCGGCTCCCTTCCTCCTGGTCTCGCGCCCGCCCGGTCGCCGGGGCGCTGCCGACCGGCGCGCCAGCGCACTTTGCACCGGTTCGGTGCAGTTGATCACCCCATATCGACCGATTCGTCCCCACCGAGCCAGTGCAAAGTCGAAATGATCTTTCTCAGTCGGTGGCCGGTGTGACGTGGGGGGTTTATGTGGCGGGGGGCGGGGGCGGGGGGGGCGGGGGGGCGGGATGCTCGGGGGCGGTTACGCGGGGACGGGCTCGGGGGCGGTGGCGGCCTGCGCCAGCACGTCGATCAGGCGCGCGGTGGCCGGCGGGTCGGGCGGCTCGCCGTAGGTCATCGCGAACACGTGCCGCCGGGCGCCGGGCAGCGGCACCGCCCGGACCCCGGGGTGGCGGGCCGCGCGCAGGCACAACCCGGGCAGCGTGGTCACCCCCAGCCCGGCGGCGACCAGTGCCTGAACCGCCACGTAGTCGTCTGTGGTGAATGCGATCTTCGGGCTGAACCCGGCCAGCGCGCACTGGCGCACCAGGTACTCGCGGCAGCGCTCGCACCCGGCGATCCAGCGCCGCTGCGCGTGGGAGCCCAGGTCGGCGCTGGCGGCCTGGCCGTCATCGGATTCGGATAGCCGGGTGACCAGATTGACCGGCTCGTCCAGCAACAGGCGGCCGCGCGCGCCCTCCTCGTCGGTGCCCGGCGGCTCCGGGTCCGCGCCCTCCTGGTAGTGGCGGAACACCAGCGCCACGTCCACGTAGCCCGCCCGCAGCATCCGCAGTGCCTCCGGGGGCTCGGCCTCGGCCAGCATCAGGTCCATGCCCGGGCTCTCCGCCTCGAGCGTGGCCGCTGCGGCCGGAACGATCGTGCCGAGCGCGGAAGGGAACGACGCCAGCCGCACCCGGCCCTCGCGCAGCCCGACGTGGGCGGCGAGCTCGTTCTCCGCGGCGTCCAGTCGGCCGATGATCTCCTCGGCCCGCTCGGCCAGCAGCCGCCCCGCGTCCGTGAGCCGCACTCCGCGGCCGGCCCGCTGCAGCAGCCGGGCACCGGTCTCGGCCTCCAGCCGGGCCAGGTGGTGACTGATCGAGGGCTGGGCGTAGTTCAGCGCCCGCGCCGCCGCCGTCACCGAGCCGTGCCTCGCCACCGCGACGAGCACGCGCAGCCTGGTCACGTCCAGCATGCGGCAAGTATAGATCGCCTCGATTATTCAGCCCGAGCCACCGGGCTACATTTATCTGACCAGCTAGATCCGATTAAACCCTTCCGGTCGGTGCCTCAAACTGTCAGACATCGCCGCGATGCTTCTCGTATTGCCGTCGTTGCGGACGTGAGGAGACCGAGGGGATGATGGGACGATGGCCGCTTTGCCGCAGCCAGCGGAGGACACTGTTAGCGTGCTGCCCGAGGATCTCTACGAGACCATGGAACCCATCGAGGGGATCAGGGTCGAATTGCTCGGTGGGCGGCTGGTGATGAGCCCGCCGCCCGCGGTGCGGCATAACCAGGCGGTTTGGTGGCTGGTGCGCGCGTTGTTCGATGTCGCCGAGCGCAATGGCTGGGCCTTGCTTCAGACCACGGCGGTTCACATCCAGCCGACCAGGGACCGCCCGCAGCCAGACTTGGTCGTGGCGCCGCGCGGAGCGCCGCAGTACGACGATCACGAGCTGTACGCCCAGGGCGTCCTGCTCGTTGCCGAGGTCGTGTCGCCGAGCAGCGGCCATGACGACCGAGAGTTCAAGCGGGACGCCTACGCGCGCGGCGGGGTTCCGCTGTACCTCCTGATCGACCCGCAAGCGGCGGAACGGTCGGTGACCCTGTTCAGGGATCCGCGGCCGGACGGGTACCGGTCAAGCACGCGGGCGCCGTTCGGGGACGAGATCGCGCTCCCGGAGCCGTTCGGAATCGTCCTGGACACGGCCGACCTGACGACCTGACGACCTGAAGTCCTCGCAACCTGATCGCCGCCCGGTCAGGCGTCCGGGTCGCGGCCCTCGAGCAGGGGTGTCTGCGGGGCATGGCTCTTCCCTGCGGCCGACGGATCGGAGCGCTTGCGGCGCCACGCGATGCCGGACAGCGCCTCGAGCACGACCCGGTTGGCCAGGAACGCCGTGATCTCCGCATGGTCGTACGCCGGGGCGACCTCCACCACGTCGATACCCGCCAGCGGGACCTCCATCGCGATCCGGCGCACCGCGTCCAGTAGCTGGCGGCTGGTGAGCCCGCCGGGCTCGGGGGTACCCGTCCCCGGCGCCATGCCGGGATCGACGACGTCGACGTCCACGGACAGGAACACCCCGTCGCACTCGTCGGTGGCGATCCGCATCGCCTCGGACAGGCAGTCGTCCAGGCCCCGGGACACGATCTCGGTCATCTCGAAGCTGCGCATCCGCTGCGCGGCCATCCACTCCAGCGTCTCCGGCTCCGGCCAGTAGCCCCGCAGCCCGATCTGCAGGAACCGGTCTCCGCGCACCGCGCCCGAATCGATCAGCCTGCGCATCGGGGTGCCGTGCCCGTACAGCGAGCCGAACTGGGTGTCGCCGGTGTCGGCGTGCGCGTCGAAGTGGATCATCGAGACCCGGCCCCAGCCGACGTGCCGGGCCACGCCCGTGGCGTCAGGGAACGCGATCGTGTGGTCGCCGCCGAGGATCACCGGGATGGCACCGCGCGCGCTGGCCCGGTAGACCGCGTCTTCCAGTCGCCGCAGGGACAGCTCCGTGTCGCCCGACGGCATCTCCACGTCGCCCGCGTCGGCGACCCGCAGCTCGGACAGCGGGTCCACGCGCAGCGCCAGGTGCGGGCGGGAGCCGTCGTGCGGCAGGTAGTCGGTAAACCGGATCGCCTGCGGGCCGAACCTGGCCCCGGGCCGGTGCGACGTCCCGCCGTCGAACGGCGCGCCGATGATCATGATCTCGGTGCCTGCCCAGCCCTCCGGGTCCGCCAGGTCAGCCCGGGGCACGCCGAGGAACGTGGCATCCGGTCCGTACATCCCGCCGATTCTCGCCATTCCACCCTCCCGGTGATCGAGAGTAGCGTCTGCTCATGCGACGCCGCGCTGCCACGCCGCCACCATCGCTGACGCGCGGCTCGACCGGGTGGCGGCGGGCCGGCCGGCCGGCGCTCATCCCGCTGGCGGCGCTCGCGGCCACGACGATGCTGGCCCAGGGTGACCAGTCCTCGCTGGCCCAGGCCGTCAGCGGCATCCAGCACCAGTTTCATGTGTCGGACCAGCTCCTCGGGCTGATCCCGTTCTGCATGGCTATCTGCGGCGGGATCGGCGCGATCCCGATCGGCGTGCTCGCCGACCGGCACCGGCGGACCTGGCTGCTGGCCGCCGTGTGCGCCATTTGGGCGGCGGCCATGGGGGCCGGCGTGCTCGCCGCAGGGTTCGTCGTGCTGTTCGCCGCGCGCATGGTGGCCGGCGCGGCCGAGGGCACCCCGCCGGTGTCGATCAGCCTGCTGTCCGACTACTTTCCGGTTCGCCGGCGCTCCGAGGCGATGGGCATCTACCAGGCCGGCGCGATCGCCGGGGCGGCGCTCGGTTTAGTGGGCGGCGGCGTCGCCGTTCAGCTCGGCGGCTGGCAGTGGGCGTTCTGGATCTGGGTGCCGATCGGCCTGCTGGTCGCGGCCTGGTTCCTGTTCCTGCCCGAGCCGTCCCGCGGCGACCAGGATGCCGCCTTCGAGGCGACCGTCGGGACCGCCGTCGGCACCGCCGCCGGGGCCCCGGCCGCGGCCGCGGGGACCGAGGTGCACGAGGCGGCCGACCTGGCGGCCAGCGGGCTCATCTCGCTCCCCGAGCCGCGACGGTCAGGACTGGACCGGGCCGGCCAGCTCGGAGCCGGCCAGCTCGGAGCCGGCCAGCTCGGAGCACTGCGTGAGCTGCTGCGGATACCGACCATGTGGTTCGGCACGCTGTTCTTCACCGTGTCGCAGCTCCTGCTCAACGGGCTGTCGTTCTGGGGCGTCGAGTACTTCAAGCGGGTGCACCACCTCGGCCCGGCTGCGGCGGGCGGGTTCGCGACCGTGCTCGGCGCTGGATCGGCCGTGGGCATACTCACCGGCGGCATGCTGGCCGACCGGCTGCTGCGCCGGGGGTACGTGAACGCCCGGGTCTACGTCGCGGCCTTCGGCGCCATCGGCGCGACGCTGGTGCTCGTGCCGGCGTTCGCGAGCACGAAGCTCGCGGTCAGCGCGCCGTTGCTGTTCGTCGGCGGCGTCCTGCTGACCCTGCCCATCGCGCCAGCGGAGGCGCTGTGCACCGACGTCGTGCTGCCTGAGCTGCGGGGGAGGGGCGCGATGATCCGCCAGATCGTGCGCACCGGGTCCTGGGCCGGCCCGTACCTGATCGGGCTGATCTCCGACCTGATCGCGCCGAACACGGCCCTCGGGCTGCGCTGGGCGATCGTCACCGCCTGCCCGTTCTACGCGCTCGGCGGCCTGATCATGCTCGGCGCGGCCCGCTACTACCCGAGGGACATCGCCTACGTGATCGCGCATTCGCGTCGCGCCAGCGCGGCGCCTGCCGCCGGGTCCGGGCCAGCGGCGTAACCTGATCTTGAGCCGGCCCGGGGGCCTGGCCGGATATTTGGTTGATACAGGTTGTTATCCTTGCCATGTCGACCTTTTCCTCGCCTGGGGAGCAAGGCTCATCGGTTATGACTGCCGGTATCCGGTGCAGTACAGCAAGTAGGTGGCGACGATCTGGCGCCGCCCGGAATGCGGGACCTAGCGGGCCGGTTTCACCGGCCAAAGGGAAAGCGCAGCAGGAGCGGACCATGCTGGCTGGTCACGGCATGCCGGCCGAGGGGTTCTTGCGGCATCGCGGGCTCATCGCGCTGGCCATCGGGGGAGCGGTCACCGAAGCGTGCCTCCTCACGATCTTCGCGCCCGCGGCCCGGCCGATGGCGCCGCAGATCACCGCGCTCCCGCCGCTGGCCATCTTCCACGACCTGCGCTGGCTCTTCGGCTACAACCGGTCGTGGTACGGCTTCGAGCTGGCGTACGGCGGGCTGGTGTTCGGCCAGGCCGCGATCAGCACCGTGATGATGCGCCTGGCCTGGCCGCGGGAACACGCGATGCCGACCTGGGCCGCCACGTTCGGCCGCTGCGTGATCTTCACGGTGATCGCCAGCGTGCTGCTGTCACCCGTGGTGACGCTGCTGTTCGGGGTGTCGCTGCTCCCGTTCTCCTGGCCGTTCCTGGCGGCGCTGCCGGCCCTGCTGCTGATCCTGATCCCGCTGGCGCACGGCGGCCTGCGCGGCTCCTGGTGGCGCACGCTGCCGCCGGCCCGCGCCATCGGCTGGCTGCTGGGCAGCTTCATCGTGCTGTCGGGCGCGGCCGCCGCCATGGCCAGCCTTCCGGCCGCGGCCGCGATAGCGGTGGCCGGCCTGGCCGGCCTGATCAACGCCCGCGCCTGGTACGGCCTGGCTGCCGCCGTGACCAGCGAGGCGGCTCCCGGCAGCCTGCCCGGGGCCCGCGCCTGGCGCCGCCACCCGGGCCGTAACGCCCGAATCCATGCCGAACCCGATCCCGCCCCGCTGCGGCCGGCCGAGCGCCGGCCGTGGCCGGCCCCGCTCTCGCCGCTGGCCGCCGCGGTCGGGCTCGCCCTGCTCGTCGGCACGACCAGGCTGGTGTTCGCCGTGGCCGGC
>Ga0335072_10008622_pt1 | contig 14771 bp, 12 predicted proteins | sample Lox_Sample_21_FD_206725 | JGI IMG/M metagenome (GOLD analysis project Ga0335072, IMG submission 206725) | Soil microbial communities from Loxahatchee National Wildlife Refuge, Florida, United States - Lox_Sample_2.1 | ecosystem: Environmental > Terrestrial > Soil > Wetlands | place: USA... | reverse complement strand
CGCAGTTCGCGTGGTCGCCGGACTCGACGCGGATCGCGTTCGTCAAGCGGGTACCCGACGACCCGGAGGAGGACGAGCGCAAGCGCGCGCCGCGGCGGGTGCGGCGGCTGTTCTACAAGCTCGACGGCGCGGGCTGGCTGGCCGACCGCCGCGCGCACATCTTCGTCGCGAGCCTAGAGGGCGGTGACGACGGCGACGTCCGCCAGCTGACCGACGGCGACTGCGAGGACAGCCAGCCCGCCTGGTCGCCAGACGGCAAGCAGATCGCGTTCAGCTCGATGCGCGGTGAGCGCTGGGACATCGAGCTGCGGGACCGCATCTACCTGGTCAGTGCCGATGGCGGCGAGCCAGTGGCGCTGACCGGCACCGACGGGTCGTGCACCGGCGCCTCCTTCTCGCCGGACGGCACGCGGATCGCGCACTACTTCGACCTCGATGACGGCACCGAGCCGCACAACACCCAGGTAGCCGTCATCTCCGCGGACGGCGAGGACCACCGGCTGCTCACGGCCAAGCTGGACCGGCACTGCAATCCGATGTCGGATTCGATGCGGCTGTGCTGGGACGACGGCAAGATCGTGTTCACCGCCGAGAATCACGGCAGCAGGCACGCGTACGCCGTGGCCCCCGACGGCTCGGCGGAACCCGAGTTGCTCGTCGGCGGCGAGCAGATCATCGCGGGTTTCGACGCACGTGACGGCCGCCTGGCCTACGTCGCCTCCACCAGCACCACGTTCCCGGAGCTCCACGTCACCGATGCCCAACCAGGGGCACCGGCCGGTCAGCGACTCACGAGCGTCAGCGCGGCCTTCGCCAACAACCGCGAGCTGGCCAAACCAGAGCGGTTCACCGTCGAGCCCACGGACAACACGTCACCGGAGGAAGCCGGGGTGGATGCCTGGCTGGTGCGCCCCGCGGGATTCACGCCCGACGGGCATTACCCGGTCCTGCTGTCGATCCACGGCGGCCCGTTCACCCAGTACACCGTGGGATTCTTCGACGAGTTCCAGATGTACGCCGCGGCCGGGTACGCGGTCCTGTTCGCGAACCCGCGCGGCGGCTCAGGCCGGTCCGAGGAGTGGGGCCGGGCGATCCGCGGTCCCGTCAACGGCGCAGGCCCTGGCTGGGGCACGGTCGACTTCCAGGACCTGATGAACGTGGTGGACACCGCGCTGCGCCGGTACCCGTTCCTGGACGCCGACCGGATGGGCGTGCTCGGCGGCTCCTACGGCGGCTTCATGACGTCGTGGATCGTCTCGCACACCGACCGCTTCAAGGCCGCCATCGCCGAACGCGGGGTCAGCAACATGGTCAGCCTGTTCGGGTCGAGCGACATCTTCTGGGACTTCCAGCGAGCCTTCGGCGGGTCGATGTGGGAGTACGCCGACGCCTGGCGGGCCATGTCCCCCGCGACGTATGCGGACCGCATCAGCACCCCGCTGCTGATCATGCACTCCGAACAGGACCTGCGCTGTCCCATCGAGCAAGGCGAGCACCTGTTCACGCTGCTGCGCCTGATGGGCAAGGAGACAGAAATGCTCAGGTTCCCCGCCGAAGGCCACGAGCTGAGCCGCAGCGGCTCGCCGCGTCACCGCGAGCAGCGGTTCGAGGCGATCATCGAATGGTTCGGCCGCTACCTCAAGTAACCGAGCAAAGATGCCCTACAGGTCCGACGCCAGCGACCGCAGCAGCGCGTGCTGGCGGCGGACCTGCTCGCGGCCCCGGTAAGGTTCGCGGCGTCCTTCGTACTCGCTGGACAGCCAGCCGGCGTACCCGCCGTCGCGGAGCGTGCGCAGGATGCCGTCCCACGGGATGTGCAGGTCGGTGAGGGTCTCGTCGATCTCGAAGAACTTCGCCTGGATGAACCCCACATACGGCAGCGCCTCGGCCAGGTCGCTCATCGGCACCTTCAGCGGCTGCAGGAACGGCGGCACCTCGTCTTCGTCGAAGCCGGGATGCCCGTCGTTCACCACAGCGGTCTGGAAGATCCCGGTGTCGATCATCAGCTTGAAGTGCTCGGTGCCGGTCCGCTCGATGAACTCGATGTAGTTCTGCGTGACCGGGTGCTTGATCGGGGTCGGGCTGTGAATCTCGGGACAGATGACGACGTTGAGCGAGGCCGCCAGATCCAGCGTCCGCAGCACCGTCTCTTCCCAGGTGGGGTGCGGGTCAAGCTCCGGCGAGACGACCCCGAACTTCGGCCGGATGAACCCGAAGCCGAGCCGGTGCGCCAGCCGCACGTCGCTGGCGAGCTGCGCGGCAGCCTCTGCCGCCGTCAGGTCGCGGTCGGTCCACATCTGGTTGTCGACCCAGGAGCAGATGTTCGTCGGCGCCAGCCGGTAGGTCTCCAGCAGCCGCTGCCACTCGTCGATCCAGGCTGGGGTCGGCTCGGGGTACCCGAGAACGGTGCTCTGCGTGAGGATCTCGATGCCGGTGGCGCCGAGGTCGGCGATGTCCGCCATCGCGTCCTCGAGCGTCATGAGCGTGTTCATGTCCCCGGTGAAGCTGTACAGCGAGACGCCATACCGGAAGCCGGCCTGGCCGCCGGAAGACACCAGCGTGCACTCCCGGCGCGCCTCGAACCGCAGCGGCAGCACGAACGCCGGGATGTACGGCGAGCGCAGGTAGATCGTCACCGCGACGTCGTGCACGCCCGCCCGAAGTCCGCCGTCCAGCGGCACGGTGAGAGTGGCGAGCTCAGCGAGATCCCAGTGCACGTCGGTCGAGCGCCGCAGCTCGTCGAGGGAGAACGTGCGGCCGCGCAGCGACCACCGCGTCACGTCGCGCGAGAACGGAACGCCGTCGACGGTGACGTCCGCGCCGTCAATAAGGCTGCCCCACGCGCCCCGGTAGTTGGGCATCCGGACCAGCAGCTGGAAGCCGGTGACCCGGCCGCCCTCGGTGACGTTCGCGAACCCGCGCGTCTGGATGATGCTGTACTCGAGCATGGTGCCCCTCTCACGCGTCCGCGGCGACGGACCTGATGAGCCGCAGCGACTCGACGGACTCCACGGTGGGGAAGTACTCGAGCCCGATCGGCCCCGCGTAGCCCGCCGCCCGCAGCACGGCCAGGCTGCCCGGCCAGTCGATGCCGCCGCTGCCCGGCTGCCCCCGCCCCGGCGCGTCGGCGATCTGCACGTAGTCCACGAGATCCCCGGCAGCAGCAAGCTCGGCCGCGGTGTCCTCGCTCTCCGTCACCGAGTGGTACATGTCATACAGGATTCGAAACGATCCCGAGCCGACTCCCCGGGCAACAGCGACTGCGTCGGCCGTCCTGTCGAGCAGCGCGCCCGGATGGTCGACCCGGGTGTTGACCGCCTCGAGGACGAGCGTCACGCCGGAGCCCGCGGTCCGCTCGGCGGCCTGCGAGAAGGCCTCGACCAGCCGGTCCAGGTTCTGCGCCCGCTTGGCGCCGGGGAAGCCGATCCCGGAGCCGAGCACGATGCGCGGCGCGCCGAGCAGCCGGGCGTTCTCGACGCCCCGCTCCAGGCCGTCGAAGAACGGGCCTAGATCGGTACCGGGAAGGGTGAAGTTGGTCCGGGGCTCGGCCAGCACGGACGTCAGGGCCACGCCGCTATCGGACAGCGCCTTGGCCAGGGCGGGGACGTCCTTGTCCAGGGTGCCCCAGATCTCGACGGCGTCGAAACCGGCGGCAGCCGCGGCGCGGACCCGGCCGGTGTAATCCGGCCCGGCCTCGGTGAAGAGCAGTTCGATATTCGGGGATAGCTGATACATCGTTGCTTTCTCCTAGTTCGGAGGCCGGCCGTTCGGCTGGGCGGTCAGAGCAGCGGGTGGTCGTTCCGCGCGGTTTCCGGGATCGGCTGGATCACGTCCCAGTGCTCGGCGATCTTCCCGCCGGCGACGCGGTACAGGTCCATGACGGCCCCGCCGCGCTGGTCGCCGCGGTAGCCGTGCAGGTGGATTACGCCGTAGTCGCCGTCGGCGAGCACCCGCTTGAGGTCGGCGTGAAAGTCGGGGTCGGAGAACATGGGGACCAGCGCCGCGACCGCGGCGTCGCGGCCATCGGGTATCCCCGGGTTGTGCTGGATGTAGTCCGGCGCGACGAACGTCTCGAAGGCCGTGCGGACGTCTCGTTCCAGGTAAAACAGGCGGGCAAACTCGGTAATGATCGCGCGGGTCGCCGCGGTGCGAGCAGAATGGTCCTCGCTGTCGGCATAGCTGATCATCGCCGTTAGCCCGCGACCAGGCGCGGGGTGTCGGCGGGTGCCTGGTTGCGTTCGGCCCACCACTCGAAGCGGTCGGCGCGCAGCAGGTGGTTGATGATCGTGAAGGCGGCGCCGATCGTGCCCGCGGTGTCGCCGAGCCGCGTGATGTCGATGCGCAGGTTCCGCGTGGCCAGCGGCAGGGACAGCTCGAGCACGGCCTGCCTGATGCCCGGCAGGAGCAGGTCGCCCGCGCGGGAGACACCGCCGCCGAACACCAGCATGGACGGGTTGAAGAAGTTCACGCAGGCCGACATGGCCTGTCCCAGCCGCCACGCCGCGTCGCGGAGCAGCCGGAGGCACTCCGGGTCGCCGGCGCTGGCGCCCTCGGTGATGTCCTCGGCAGTGAGCGGGCCGCCTGACGTCCGCAGCAGGTCGGTCAGGTACTTGCTGGCGCCGCTCGCCGCGGCCTCCTGAGCCTGCCTGGCCAGGGCAGCGCCGCCGGCGTACGCCTCGAGGCAGCCGTACCGCCCGCACCGGCACAGCACGGTGGAGCCGCCTTCGACGGCGATATGCCCGATGTCGCCAGCCGCGCCGTCGGCGCCCCGGTGCAGCGCTCCGTTCGAGAAGATGCCGGCGCCGACGCCGGTGCCGACCTTGACGAAGACGAAGTTGTCGACGCCGCGGGCCAGCCCGGCCCAGTGCTCGCCGAGCGCCATCGTGTTCACGTCGTTGTCGATGACAACGTCCACGCCGAAGCGGCTGGCGAGCCGGTCGCGCACGGGGTAGTTGTTCCAGCCCGGCATGATGGGCGGTGAAATGGTGCGGCCGGTGGCGAACTCGACGGGGCCAGGCAGGCCGACGCCGAGCCCGGCGATGTCGTCCTGGGAGACCGGCGAGTCCGCGACGATCTGCTCGATGAGCGTCTCCAGGCGGTCCAGCGTCTCCTCCGGGCCCTGGGCGATGTCCCAGGCCTCCTCGTACGTCGCCAGCGGCTCGCCCGCCAGGTCGGTCACCGCGATGTCGATGCTCGTGGCCCCGAGGTTGACACCCACGACGGCCGCGGCCTCCCCGCGGAAGCGCACCTCCCTGGGCGCGCGGCCGCCGGTGGAGCGGCCGGTGCCGGCGTCCGAGACCAGGCCGATGTCCATCAGCTCGGTCAGCCGCTGGGTGAGCACGGTACGTCCCCAGCCGGTTTCGTCGACGAGTTCCGCCCTGGTGGCGGTGCCGCGGGCACGAATCAGGTCAAGCAGCGATTCGTGCAGGGTAACGCCTCGCCCCCTGTTTTTTCCCGCTACGTCCGGCATAGTCATTGGCATTCCCCTGCCCGCGGTTCCGACTCGGCTAGTCGTCAAACTTAGCATCGAGCCTCCCACTTTTGTTCCTTTGCGGCAAAAGGTTGTACGTTTCCGGGGAAAGCCCGGACTGGCGGCTCAGCATCCCAGCACCTGACGGGCATACCAGCCGTTCAGCATGACGCTGCTGGCCGGGTTGGGCGTCTGCTCGCTCTCGAAAACCAGCCAGCCCGGATAGCTGTCCGCGCGCAGTTCGGCCAGCAGCGCGGGGAAGTCGACCAGCCCGCCGGAAGTGCCGCACTCGTAGAACCACCGGTCGACGCCGCGGGCGCCGCCGGCCTGGAGCATGGCCGCCTCGGCGTGCGGCGCCAGCCGCTCGCCGGACTCGTCGACATACCGCGTGTCCTTCAGGTGCACGTGGTCGACGCGATCGCGGTGCCGCCGGTACACGGCGACGGGATCCAGGCCCGCCAGGGTGAGCTCGGCGGTGTCGATGGTCAGCCCGACCAGCGCGGGATCGGTGGCTTCCAGCAGGGCGCCGAGCGTCGCGGCGTCGGCGGCGGCGCTCAGGCAGTCGACGTGCAGCGAGACCCGGACGCCATGGTCGGCCGTGGCGGCCCCGACCCGGTTCCACCCCTCCGCCGCGGTGGTGACACCGGCGGCGGAGAGCTCGCCGGCCTGCCACGCGGACGGCAGCGCCCTGACGACCAGCCGCGACCCGCCGGCCGCGGCGAGGAACTCCGCGAACGGCTGCACCGTCTCGCTGATCGCCTTGTGGTCGCCGGAGTCGAGCACCGAGCGGCCCGGCGACAGTTCCTCGCCGATGGGCTCGCCAGGATCGAAGTACCAGCTGCACACCGCCTCGATACCGAGCTGCCGCAGCAGGCCGGTGAACGCGGCGGCCGAGCCGTAGTTCGCCGCGATCGACGCGGGCCTGCCCAGCGGCTCCCAGCGCCCGGATCCCGCGCGCAATTCGACGCCAGTGAAGCCGCACGCGGCGATGACCTTCAGCGCGCGCACGTGCTGCTCGGTCCTGGCGAAGTCGTCGAAGTTCGGCTTCCACTGGTTGATCGCGTAGCCCAGCCGGGCAGTCCCGGTCACGAGTAGACCTCCGCGAGCACGTGCTTGGCGTACCACATCGACAGCGCGGTGCTCTCGGCGTAGTCGCCGCCGATGTTGGCCTTGTCGTGCTCGACGGTGATCCAGCCGGTGAACTCGTGCTCCCGCAGGGCGCCCATCAGGCGCGGGAAGTCGACGAGCCCGCCTTCGGTGCCCATCTCGTAGAACCACCGGGCGGTCTGCGGGGCCATCAGCTCCGCGTCGGGCCGGTTCGCGTAGGCCCGCGTGGTATCTGCCTCGCGGGTGTCCTTGAAGTGGAAGCCGGAGACGCGGTCGTGCAGCTTGAGGTACAGCTCCACCGGGTCGACGCCGGCGATGCAGTGCTGCGCCGTGTCGCAGAAGAAGCTGACGTACCGCGGGTCGGTCCACTCGTAGAACTTGAGGATGTCCTCCTCGGTCCTGATGGCGCAGAAGAACTCGTGGTGGCCCGTGGTCCGCACGCCGAACTCCGCGCTCACCTCGCCGACCCGGTTCCAGCACTCCGCCGCGGCCTTGATCTTGTCGTCGGTCACCGGGGCGGTGTCGGGGTAGAGGCTGGCCGGCATGACGATGAGGTTCTCAATCTGCAGGCCCTGCCACATCCCGAGCATCCGCCGGGTGCTCTCCACGATCCCGTCGTGCGTGTCCCTGACGTGCGGATCCGCGACCCGCGGGTCGTACATGATGCCGCGGAACAGGTTGACGATCTTGGAGATGCCGTGGTCCCGGAGGTATTCCTGGTACTTCTCGATCGAGCCGAACATGTGCGTCAGCCCGAAGATCTGGAAGTCGAACATGTCGAGGCCCTCAAAGCCCACGGCGCTGATCTGCTTGACGAAGTCGTCCATGAGCCGCCGCGAGCCGTACTGCGTCATCGGCCCGCGCGCCGTGTCCACCCGCCAGTGGTCCATGTAGGACCACCTGAGGTTGCCCACGTCAGCCCCCCTGAGAAGAGAAGGCCGCGTCGAACGCGGCGTCCGGCGGGTCGAACAGCAGGCCCTTGACGAAGCTGAGCGCTTCTGGCGCGCCGGTGAGCCGGTCCATGCCGGCGTCCTCCCACTCGATCGAGATGGGCCCGTCGTAGCCGATGGCGTTGAGCATGCGGAAGCACGCTTCCCACGGCACGTCGCCGTGCCCGGTGGACACGAAGTCCCAGCCGCGGCGCGGGTCGGCCCACGGCAGGTGCGAGCCCAGCCGGCCGTTGCGCCCGTTGAGCTGCTTGACCGACTCCTTGCAGTCGACGTGGTAGATCCGGTCCCTGAAGTCCCACAGGAACCCCACCGGGTCCAGGTCCTGCCAGACGAAGTGGCTCGGGTCGAAGTTCAGGCCGAACGCCGGCCGGCGGCCGATCGCCTCCAGGGCGGCGACGGTCGTCCAGTAGTCGTAGGCGATCTCCGACGGGTGCACCTCGTGCGCGAACCGCACACCGACCTCGTCGAAGACGTCAAGGATCGGGTTCCACCGGTTGGCGAAGTCGGCGTAGCCGCGCTCGATCATGGCCGGCGGGACCGGGGGAAACATGGCCACGGTGTGCCAGATCGACGACCCGGTGAAACCGACCACGGTGCTGACGCCCAGCCGGGCCGCGGTGCGCGCCGTGTCCTTCATGTCCGCGGCCGCCCGCTGCCTGACGCCTTCCGGCTCCCCGTCGCCCCAGACGCGGGGCGACAGGATGCCCTGGTGGCGCTCGTCGATCGGGTGGTCGCACACGGCCTGGCCGGTGAGGTGGTTCGAGATCGCGTACACCGACAGCCCGTGGTCGGCGAGGATCTGCTTGCGCTCGGCGATGTAGCCGTCGTCGGTCGCGCCGCGAGCCACGTCGAGATGATCGCCCCAGCAGGCGATCTCCAGGCCGTCATAGCCCCACTGCGAGGCGAGCCTGCAGACCTCGGTGAACGGAAGATCGGCCCACTGTCCGGTGAAAAGCGTGATCGGCCGGCGGCTCATGCGTGCGTGCCTCCTATCTCGGCTGGCGCTGTCGCGCCGGTGACGTCAACCCAGCGGGCGCCGTCGCCGGCGCTCTGCTGCACGGCGGCGAGTACCCGCTGGACGCCCAGGGCGTCATCGAATGTCGGGTGCACGTCCTCCCCGCGTGCGATGCCCTCGACGAAGTCCCGGACCTGATGCGTAAAGGCGTGCTCGTACCCGAGGGTGTGCCCCGGCGGCCACCAGGCCGCCAGGTAGGGATGCGACGGCTCGGTGACCAGGACGGTGCGGAACCCCGGGTTCTCCTGGCTAGTGTCGTAGATGACCAGTTCGTTCATCCGCTCGAGGTCGAAGATGATCGAGCCGGCGGACCCGTTGACCTCCAGCCGCAGGCCGTTCTTGTGGCCGGTGGCGAACCGGGAGGCCTCGAAGGTGGCCAGGGCGCCGGATGCGGTGCTGGCCAGGAACACCGTGGCGTCGTCCACCGTGACCTCGGCAGTCTCGCCGTCCGCGCGGGCGCTCCCGCCGAGAAAGCCCGCGTCCTCCGCGACCGGGCGCCGGGACACGAACGTGCTGCTCAGGGCGGAGACCCCGGTGATGGCGTCGCCGGTGACGTACTGCGCGAGGTCGATGGCGTGCGCGCCGATGTCGCCCAGTGCCCCCGATCCGGCCCGGTCCTTCTCCAGCCGCCACGACATGGGCGCGGCCGGGTCGGTGAGCCAGTCCTGCAGGTAACTGGCGCGGATGTGCCGGAGGGTGCCGACGGCCCCCTCGGCCACCAGCTCGGCCATGAGCTGGGCGGCGGGGACCCGCCGGTAGGTGAAGCCGCACATCGCGCGCACGCCGTTCGCGGCGGCCTGACGCGCCGCCGCCGCCATCGCCTCGGCCTCAGCGACCGAGTTCGCGAGCGGCTTCTCGCACAGCACGTGCTTGCCGGCCCGCAGGGCCGCGATGGCCATCTCGGCATGCGTGTCGCCGGGGGTGCAGATGTCGACGATGTCGACGTCGTCTCTGTCGATGAGGCGAGCCCAGTCGGTCTCCACGTCGTCCCATCCGTACTTCTCGGCGGCCGCTTTGGCGCGGGCCTCGTGCCGGCCCGCCAGGACGGACATCCGCAAGCCCACGGAGAGGTCGAAGAACCGGGGTGCGGTGCGCCACGCCTGGGAGTGGGCCGCGCCCATGAAGGCGTAGCCGATCATTCCCACGCCTAGCGTCGGCTCGGTCCTGGAGCGGGTCACGTGCTGACCTCCGGCTGTCTGTGATGTACGGGAGACTCCGAAGTTACGCCCGAAAGCGACAGAAGTCAATCAACGATGAGCAGAAGAATGACGTATGACGGCAAACTTAGTGCAGGCGATGCCTGAAAGATCGGGAAGATTCCGCCGGCTAAGCGTTGACTTCTGCCGAAATCCGACGTAACTTCATCTGAACCGGATCGAAGCGGGTTGGCCCTGAGGACGCTCGACGGTCCGAACAACTCAACACCACGACCCCGGCTCCAGCCAAGTCAGCTGAGGTCCAGTTCAGAACCGTGCCCACAGGGAGACCATCATGATCAACAACGTAATCAAGAGACGGCGCCCGTGGGCCGCGGCTGCCGCCGTCGCCCTCGTCGGGCTTTCCGCCGCGGCCTGCTCCTCGAGCGGCAGCAGCGGCAGCTCGGGCCAGGAGCCGCAGTCGATCACGTTCGCCTTCAACAACGCGTCGGGGAACGAGCACTACTTCCAGAACGTGGCCTCGGCGTACGAGAAGCTGCACCCGGGCGTCACGATCACCAGCGAGGTGCTGCCGGCGGAGAGCTACCCGCAGGCGATCACCACCCGCATTGAGGGCGGTAACGCTCCGGACGTCTTCGAGGCCGAATCCGGCGCCGGCCAGACGGACTCGATTCAGCCGTTCGCCAAGGCAGGGGATCTGCTGGCGCTCACCGACCCGACGCTGAAGACGGAACTCACCCCGGCGGGCCTCAGCCAGTTCGAGTACAACGGCACGGTCTACGGGGTGTCGCTGGGCAGCTCCACGAACGGCATCGTGTACAACGACGCGCTGGCGAAGGCGGCCGGCGTTACAGTCACGGCTTCGTCGACGTATTCCGACATCCTGCAGGCCTGCGCGACCGCGAAGGCAAAGGGCAAGGCGCTGTTCGGGCTGGCCGGCTCCACCGCGGCGAACAACGGGATCATGGCCCTGTCGATCGCGACGTCCGCGGTGTACGGTCCGAACCCGAACTGGGACGCGCAGCGCGCGGCAGGCAAGGTCACCTTCGCCGGCACTCCGGGCTGGACAGCCACCCTCAACGCCGTCGTCCAGATGTACAAGGCAGGCTGCTTCCAGCCCGGTGCCGCGGGCGCGGGGTTTGACGCCCTGACCAACGGATCCTCCTCGGGCCAGCTGTTCGGGTTCTTCGCTCCCGGCAGCACGGCCATCGACATCGCCACGGCGTCCGGCGGTCATGTCCACCTCATCGACCTGCCCTTCCCGTCGCCGTCCGGCGGCCCGACGTACCTGTCGCTGAGCTCCGACATCACGCTCGCGGGCAGCGCGCACACCAAGAGCCCGAAGCTGGTCGCCAGCTTCCTTGAGTACCTGGCCAGCCCGGCCGGCCAGAAGATCCTGGCGGCCGGATCTGGGTACTTCCCAGTAGGCACCACCGACATCGCCTCGCTGCAGCCGTCCTACCAGCCGGTCGCATCGCTGATCACGAGCCGGCAGACCCGCGGCTATCCCACCATCGACTGGCCGAACGGCAAGATCTACAACGATCTCGGCAACGGCATCCAGGGCCTGCTGACCGGGCAGACGACGGTCAGCGCGGTCCTGCAGCAGATGGACTCCGACTGGTCCTCTTCCTGACGGACGAGTCCGGCTAACCGCACGAAAGGCGTACCGCAATGTCAGTGACGAGCAGTCCTGCTACTCCAGTCATCAGGAAGCGCGAGGTACCCCCGCGTAGCAGGGCTGCTCGTCATGGCCTGGTGCGCTACGGCTACTGGTGGTGGACTCTTCCGGCCGTGGCCCTGACCGGGACGGTCATCTACCTCGCGACCGCGGCCGGAGCGTTCTACTCCTTCACGAACTGGACCGGCATCGGCTCGTTCCAGTTCGTGGGCTTCACGAACTTCATTAACGTGTTCAAGACGGCGCAGGTATTTCACGCCCTGACCAACACGGTGCTCCTCGCCGTCGGGTACGTCGTCTTCACGAACATCATCGGCCTGCTGTTCGCGCTGGCGCTGAACAGGACCCTCAAGTCCCGTTACGTGCTGCGCACGCTGATCTTCATGCCGGTGGTGCTGAGCCCGGTCGCGGTGTCCTACATCTGGAAGTTCATCTTCGCCTACAACGGCCCGCTGAATCAGATCCTCGGCGACATCGGGCTGGGCTCGCAGCGCCAGGACTGGCTGGCCAGTCCGCACCTCGCGATCTGGTGCGTGCTGGCGGTCATGGTCTGGCAGAACATCGGCTTCGTCGCGGTCGTGTACATGGCCGGCCTGGCCACCGTCCCGCTCGAACTCGAGGAGGCGGCGGCGATCGACGGCGCCGGCATGTGGCAGCGGTTCCGCCGCATCACGCTGCCCATGATCCAGCCGTCGCTGGCCATCGCCACCACGCTGACGCTGATCGGCGGGCTCCGGGTCTTCGACCAGGTCATGGCCCTGACCGGCGGCGGCCCGGACAACGCGACCCAGACGCTGGCCACCGAGATCTACCAGCAGACCTTCACCTACCAGGAGTTCGGCTTCGGCGCCGCGATGGCCCTGCTGCTGTCCGTCTTCATCCTCATCTTCACCGTCACGCAGCTGGCGCTGACGCGAGACCGCACCTAGATCGGAGCCTGACCGTGTTCCGCTACAGCAAGCGCACGCTCGTCCTGGAGATCGTCACCGTACTCGCGGCGATCGTCCTGCTGGCGCCCTTCTGGATCCTGATCATGGGCGCGTTCAAGACGGGCGACCAGATACTCAGCACCTCGTCCTTCGCCCCGCCAACCCATCCCACCCTGAGCAACTTCAGCACGCTGCTGTCCCCGTCGGGCAGCCAGAACGGCAACATCTGGGACGGCCTCATCAGCAGCGTCATCATCACCGCCGGGAGCATCATCGCCCTGGTCGCCCTCGGCTCGCTCACCGCGTACGTGCTCACCCGCAGCACCCGGGGCTGGAGCAACAAGGTGTACTACCTGTTCCTCGGCGCGATCGTGCTGCCCACTCAGCTCGGCACGCTGCCGCTGTACATCGGCGCGCGGCATCTCGGGCTGGTCGGCAACCCGTGGGGCATGATCCTGATCTACACGGGCTTCCTGCTGCCCCTCTCGGTGTTCCTCTACGCGGGCTTCTACCGGCGCCTGCCGCGCGATTACGAGGAGGCGGCCGCGATCGACGGCGCGGGCCGTTTCATGGTCTTCGTGCGCGTCGTGTTCCCGCTGATGTCACCGGCGACCGGGTCGGTCGCCATCCTGGCCGGGCTGATCGTGTGGAACGACTTCTTCAGCGCGCTGATCTTCCTGAACGGCTCGCGCTGGCAGACGCTCCCGGTGGTCATGTACAACTACGTCGGCGCGCTGGTCTCGCAGTGGAACCTCGTCTTCGCCGTCGTGATCATCTCGATGGTCCCGATCCTGGTGTTCTACATCTTCACCCAGAAGCGGTTCATCCAGGCCTACGCCGGAGGGCTCAAGGGCTGATGGACTACGACGTCATCATCGTCGGCAGCGGGCTGATCGGCTCCGCCTACGCGCGAGTCCTGTCCGAACGGGCGCCTGACCTGCGGATCCTCATGCTCGAGGCCGGGCCCCGGCTGACCGATACCCCGGGCGTCAACGTCAGGAACGAGACCGACACCGCCGTGCGGGCCCGGCTCCAGCTGGCGTCAGAAGGACCGGACGCTGCCGCCGACCCGGACCACCGCGCCGAGTACTCGGCGCGGCCGGGCACGCACCGGGTCCGCCGCCGGACGCCAGGCGCGCCCGACCAGGACGACATGCCGGAGGCGTCGGAGTCCACCAACGTCGGCGGCATGGGCGCGCACTGGACCTGCGCCTGCCCGTCGCCGTACGGCAGCGAGCGCATCGGCTTCATCAAGGACGCCGAGTGGCAGGACCTCGAGGCAGAAGCGGCCCGGCTATTGCACGTCACGACCGAGGGCTTCGAGCCGACCGCCGGGGCGCGGGCCGCGCTGGCCGGTCTGGCCGCGGCGTTCGGCGCGGGCCGCCCGGCCAGCCGCCAGCCGCAGCCCATGCCGCTGGCCTGCACGCCCCGCCCCGGCGAATCCCCGCGCTGGTCCGGCGCCGACACCGTGCTCGGCCCGCTGGCCGCGGGTCCGCAGGATAGGTTCGAGCTGCGCGCGGACACGATCGTCCGCCGGATCCTGCTGGACTCGGGCCGGGCGGCCGGCGTGGAAATCGCCGGCGCCGGCGGCACGCTGACGCGGATACCGGCACGGGTCGTCGTCGCCGCCGCGGACGCGCTGCGCACGCCCCAGCTGCTGTGGGCGTCGGGCATCCGCCCGGCCGCGCTCGGCCGGTACCTCAACGACCAGCCGCAGACCGTGGCCGCGGTCAGCGTGCGGCCCCCCGACGGGGGCACGGGCGCCAGCCGGGCCGACCTGAACTACGGCCAGGTGCAGGGCGACGAGCGGGACCTGCTCGCCGGCGTCGCCTGGGTGCCGTTCGTGGACGGCCTGCACCCGTTCCACGGACAGGTCATGCAGCTCGACGCCTCGCCGATCGACCTCGGCGTCGACGACCCGTCCGGCGTGGTCGTCGGCCTCGGCTGGTTCTGCGCCAAGGAGATCCGCGCCGACGACCGCCTCGAGTTCGACGACGGCGAGCCGGACGCGTTCGGGCTCCCGTCGATCAGGATCCACTACCGACTCACCGACGGCGACCTGGCGCAGGTCGAGGCCGCGATGGCGCAGCAGCGGCGGGCCGCCGCCGCGCTCGGCGGCTTCATCCCGCGCGGGGAGCCGCGCCTGCTGCCCGCGGGCTCGTCCCTGCACTACCAGGGCACGGTGCGGATGGGCGAAGCCGACGACGGTACCTCGGTGTGCGACCCGGACAGCGCCGTCTGGGGCGTGCCAGGACTCTACGTCGGCGGTAACGGGGTCATCCCGACACCCACCGCCTGCAACCCCACCCTGACCAGCGTCGCGCTCGCCGTGCGAGCGGCGCGCGGCATCGCCGAAAGGATCTAAGCCATGGGCCCCTTGGACAAGGACGTCGTCCGCGACGACGCGCTGCACGCGACCAGCGAGGGCTTCGCCCTGGACATCCGGTCGCACTGGTACCGGT
>Ga0335072_10008621_pt1 | contig 14772 bp, 13 predicted proteins | sample Lox_Sample_21_FD_206725 | JGI IMG/M metagenome (GOLD analysis project Ga0335072, IMG submission 206725) | Soil microbial communities from Loxahatchee National Wildlife Refuge, Florida, United States - Lox_Sample_2.1 | ecosystem: Environmental > Terrestrial > Soil > Wetlands | place: USA... | reverse complement strand
TGCCCAGGCCCAACTCCTCACCGCGGCGTGCCTCGTCCATCAGGGTCGCCGGCCCCTCACCTCCGGCCCCGGCCAGCAGGTAGTAGCCCAATTCGTCAAGCGCGCGATCGCTCAATTCCAAACCCCTTGCTGATAACCACAATTCCAGACTTCGGTGATCTTGCCGTCGACGACGCGGAACACCTCCATGCTGGCAATCTTGGTTTCGGTGTTGGTTTCGGTCACGTCTTTGGTGGTCATTGTCGAGTCGTAGACGATCGCGACGTGCTCACCGTCGTCGTCGGCGATCACGACGTTCAAATCGAAGCGCAGCTTGTCGAACAACTCCCAGATTTCCCTGACCCGGTTGACCGCCTGTTCGCGGGTCAGGGTGCGCGCCTCCCCCACCTCGTGCCGGATGACGTTGTCGGCGAACAACTCCTCGGCCAGCGCCAGGTTGCATTGGTTCCAGACCACGAGGTTGTAGAGTTCGACCACTTCGCGCGCGGTCCGCGTGGCTGCCATCACCCGACCGCCGTATCGTCGGCTACCCCGCGCAGGAATCGCTCGGTGACCCGCTGCACGCGCCGGGAGAACACGTGACCGACGTGGCTGCCATCGTACCAGTACAACTGGCCACCCCAGCGTTCCTGCAACGCAATCGTCGGCTCGCGCATCGCCATTCGGTCGTGCCACGCTCCGACGATGAGCCGGCGGTGTGGCGGTGGGGCCGGGTCGACTGCGAGTGGGTCGATCACCGAGGTCAGCTTCGAGACCTCCGGGGAGCCCAATAGCTCGCGGAACCCGTTGCGGGATGGCCCCCACCGCCCCAAGTGTCGGGCAATCATCGCGTTGAGCCCCAGGATCGGGGTGTACAGCGCAACCGCGTCGATCTGCCTCTCCAGGTGCGAGACCAGTGCGGCGACCGGCGTGCCCATCGAAATCCCAGACACCACAACGGCGGTGGCTTGCAGCTGCGCCCATCGCACAACGGCGCGTACCTCCGAGACGGCGCGCATCATGCCGGCGACATTGCCCAATGGATCCATGTCCGGGTAGGCCGGCCATTCGCGGCGTCGGCAACCGTGGCCAGGCTGCACCGGCATCGCGACGTTGAACCCCAGCTTGTGATGTATCCGGCCGATTCGAGACAGCAACAGGTCTTCCGTGCGGCCCTGTCCGGCGCCGTGTACCCATATGAGCCACGGCCTCGGGCCGTCGCGGTGCCGGCACAGGTGCACCACCGCCCGCACCGGACCGCCCAGGCCGTCGGCTTCCAGAGTTTTCGGCAACGCCGGATCGTGTTCGAACGTCATCCGCTCGTATGCCAATCCGGCCCCGAAACCTGGCAAGCGCCCTCGCCGTAACGACGTCACCCGCAACGGTTTTGGATCGGCATGCGCACGGTCGATGCCCAGCGTCGACAGCTCCTGGGCCGCAGCGGAGCACGCATCCAGCGACCGCGCCGCTGCGGGGGCCCCGCCCAACAACGAAAAGCCGCTCAGGACAAGCTCGTCGAGCATGACCTCGCCGAACTGACGCATGCCGCGCCGCGACGCAGGGACCCAGCCAGTCGACTCGTTGAGACCGGCCACCGTGCGCGGCAGCACCATGCCCAGTTCGCGGGCCACGTCTCTGGCGAGGCCTAGACCGCTCACTGCCTTAGCCATGTCGCTTACCCTTGAACCCAACTAAGCCAGCTTGAAGCCGGTGTATCCGCCGGCCGCGATTTCATCGCAGCGGCGCCGATATTCGGGAATTCCGCCGATGTAGCCCATATACATCCGTTTCTTGCCAGGCACATTGCCACCGTTGTACCAAGAGTTGCAGGACGGGTGAACCAGCACCGTCGGCGCGACAAGCGCGGTGGCGTGGTCGATCCACTCCTGCTGCGCGCTGGCCAGCGCCTCGATGGTGCGGATACCGCGGGTGCGCAGGTACGCGATGCAGTCACTGATCCACTCCACATGCTGCTCCAATGCGGCGACGAAGTTCGTGGCGGCGCTCGGGCTGCCCGGGCCCTGGATCGTGAAGAGATTGGGGAAGCCGGCGACCGCCAACCCAAGGTAGGACAGCGGACCCTCGCCGGCCCAGAATTCGCCGAGCGACAGCTCATCGCGGCCGCGGATGTCGATACGGCTCAGCGCACCGGTCATGGCGTCGAACCCGGTGGCGTAGATGATCGCGTCGAGTTCGTAGGAAGCCAGCTCGGTGCGGATGCCGCTGCGCGTCACTTCGCTGATCGGCGCCTTGCGCAGGTCGACGAGTGTGACGTTGTGCCGGTTGAACGTCTGGTAGTAGCCCTGGTCGATGATCGGCCGCTTGCAGGCGAACGGATGCACGGGAACCAGCGAAGCCGCGGTTTCCGGATCCTTGACAATCCGGGCGACCGCTTCGCCGTACAGCTGGGCGGCCATCCGATTGGCATCGATGTCGAAGAAGATGTCGCTCCAGTTGAGCGCGCCCATCACACCGTGCTCCTCGATGGCGCGCAATTGCTCTTCGCGCGTCGCCGACTTCAACGCCGGCCTGCCCAGCATCTCCAGCAGCACCGAGAAGGCGCTCAGCCTCGCCGCCCCGATCGGGTGTGCTCGTTGGGCGGCACGGATTTCGCCGTAACGAGATTTCATCTCGTCCAGCTCGCCGGCCTCCAAGCGCCGCACCCGCCACGGCAGCGTGTACGCCGGCGAACGCTGGAAAACATAGAGCTGCAAGGCCTCCCGGGCGACGACGGGGATGAGTTGAACACCGGTCGAGCCGGTGCCGATGACCCCGACCCGCTTTCCGACGAGGTCGAAGCCCTCCTTCGGCCAGCGGCTGGTGTACAGCGACGCCCCGGCGAAGCTGGCCATTCCCGGGATGTGGGGGGCCAGCGGCGCCGACAGGATGCCGGTGGCGGCCACTACAAACGGCGCGGCAAAGCACTCGCCCGACTCGGTTTGCACCATCCACAGGGTGGCGTCTTCGTCGAAGGTCATCGCGACGACCTTGGTGTTGAACTGAATGCTGCGGCGAAGATCGAGCCGGTCGGCGACGAAGTTCAGATAGGCCTCGACCTCGGGCTGGGCGGGCATCGACTCCGTCCAAACCCATTCCTGTTGAATCTCGTCGGAGAAGCTGTACGAGTATTCGATGCTCTCGATGTCACATCGTGCCCCGGGGTACCGGTTGAACAGCCAGGTGCCGCCGACGTTTTCGGCCAGCTCCAGCACCCTGGTCCGTATTCCGAGCTCCCGCAGCCGGTGCAGCATGTACAGGCCCGAGAATCCGGCGCCGATGATCAGCGCGTCGAAGTGTGCGTCGGCGTCAACCATCGTCACCACTCAGCTTCAGGATGGTGCGGGTCAAATGCAGGGTCTTGATCTGCCAGTTACCGTCGCGCTTCTCGTAGGTCTCGTGATAGTGGCCGGCGCCACGCAACTCATGGCCGTCGCCGAAGACGATCCAGTCTTCCATCGCCCAGATGCCGGTTGCGGTGGTGGCCGAGGTGAGGGTGATCTCCGGGGTGTGGCAATGGTGCATGGTGGCCGCATTTTCGAGGCTGCCCATCACCATCGGAACGAGGTTGTCGACACCTTCGAGCGCCGGCGCCGTCTTGGGGTCGGCCCCTCCGGTGGAGATCGCCATATCCAGCAGGACCATCACGTCGGTGGTGAACACGCCGCGCCAGCCATCGATGTCTTTGGTATCGAGAAAACGGCAGTAGCGCGCCTTCAACTGCCGGATCGCTTCCAGCTCGTCAGCCGCCGTCGTCATTTCACTCCTTGCCGCGCACTGAGCGAACTGCTGAAATCTATACTGTAACGGGCTTAGTATCAACGATCGCGGGAGGCGCCGCCGTGAAAGTGCCCTTCACCTGGAAGGTAACCGGTTGGTTCATGGTCGGGTGGTCGCCCGAATTCCCGATTGGCGAGGTGCGGGCGCTCCACTATTTCGGCGAGGATCTGGTGGCCTATCGGGATGAGCACGGTGAACTGCACGTCCTGGAAGCGCACTGCAAACACCTCGGCGCCCATATCGGCCACGGCGGCAAGGTGGTCGGCGACTGCGTCGAGTGTCCCTTCCACGGGTGGCGCTGGGGCCCGGACGGAACCAACCGATACATTCCCTACCAACCGGACCGGCCCAACCGCGGGCTGCGGCTGCGGGTGTTTCCCGTCCGGGAGCAGTACGACTGCGTGTTCATCTGGCATCAGCCGGACGGCAAGGAGCCGCAGTGGGAAATGCCGGACATCTTCAGAAAGTTCCCCCAATTCGAGACCGACCCGGCGGCCTATTACCGGGCATATCCGGAGTTCTCCCGGCGTGCCGAGCGCGAACCGGTACATCCGCAGATCGTCGCGGAGAACGCCTCTGACAGTGCTCATTTCGAGTACGTGCACCACGCCACGGTGACGCCCAGGGTGCTGGACTGGCGAATCGTCGACCAAGAATGGCAATTCACCGCCGGCTGGCCGGACGCGCGCAGCGACAACTCCGAGGACCTCGCGTTACGGTTCCACAGCCACCTTTTCGGTCTGGGCGGCGCGATCAGCGTCTTCGAGGGTGCGCAGAATCACCGGCTGATTTTCACCTGCACGCCGGTCGATGATGAGTGTTCGGACCTGTTCTACTCAATCTGGTGGCCACGAATCCCCGGCGACACCTCCGCGGTGCCAGACGGCAAGTTGCGCGAGCTGATCGAAAAGCAGTTCCTGTCCACCGTCTTCGACGATCTGGAAATCTGGCGGTACCAGAAGTACGTGGAACATCCGCCACTGTCCAACGTCGACGCGAAAGGGTATATGGCACTGCGTAAGTGGGCGACGCAGTTCTACGAGGTGGCGCCCGTTGAAATGTCGTCACCGCGATGACAGACCTGGCGGCACTTGTCGCGCCCGAGCACACCGCAATCGTCACCCAGGAATGCCAGGGCGCGGTCATCGGCCCGCACGCCGGGCTGGCCCAACTCGCTGAGGAGGCGTGCCGCGTCGCACTGCCCAACATCGTGCGGCTGCTGCCGGCGGCGCGGGCGGCCGGCGTGCACGTCGTGCACTGCTTGGTGCAGCGACGCCCCGATGGTCTCGGCTCCAACCACAACGCCAAGATCTTCTTCGCCCTCGGACGCGGCAAAATAGACATTGTTCCCGGCACGCCCGGAGCCGCCGTACTGCCCGAATTGGGTCCGCAACCGTCGGATCTGGTTCTGAGCAGGTGGCACGGCGTGGGACCGATGGGGGGCACCGACCTGGACGCGGTGCTGCGCAACCTCGGAGTATCCACCATCGTGGTGGTCGGTGTCTCGCTGAATATCGCGATACCCAACGTGGTCATGGACGCCGTCAACGCGGCCTATCGCGTCGTCGTGCCCCGTGATGCCGTCGCCGGCATACCGACCGAGTACGGCGAGGCCGTCATCGCCAACACCCTGTCGCTGCTGGCCACGATCACCACGACCGACGACCTGCTCCGAGTATGGACCAAACGAGAGGCATGATGTCCGACACCGCAACACAATTCACGGTGCCAACCGTCGCGAAAGCCGTCGCGGCCGCGATTCCTGACCGGGAACTGCTGATTCAAGGCCGACAGCGCTACAGCTACGCCCAGGTGCTCGAGCGATCGAACCGACTGGCCGCATATCTGCACTCGCGGGGACTCGGATGCCACACCGAACGCTCCGCGCTGGCGGGCCATGAGGTGGGCCAGGACCTGCTTGGCATTTACGCCTACAACGGAAATGAATTCGTCGAGGCGTTGCTCGGCGCCTTCGGCGCGCGAGTTGCGCCCTTCAACGTCAACTTCCGGTATGTCAAAAGTGAGCTGCAGTATCTGCTGGCGGACTCGGGAGCGACCGCGCTGATCTACCATGCCGCGTTCGCTCCGCGAGTGGCCGAAGTGCTTCCGGATCTCCCGCATCTGCGCGTGCTGATTCAGATCGCGGATAACTCGGGTAACGACTTGGTTTACGGCGCAGTGGATTACGAGAGCGTTATCGCATCCAGCTCGCCATTGCCACCAGCGGTGCAGCATTCACCCGATGACTTGTATGTCCTGTACACCGGCGGCACCACTGGGATGCCGAAGGGCGTGCTGTGGCGTCAGCATGACATCTTCATGACGTCGTTCGGCGGGCGCAATCTCATGACCGGCGAGCCCTTCGGCTCTGTCGACGAGATCGCGGCGGGGGTGGTCGCGGGCCCCGGCACCAAGTTGATGATCTTGCCACCGCTGATCCATGGTGCGGCCCAGTGGAGTGTGATGACGGCGATCACGACCGGCCAGTCCGTCGTCTTCGGATCGGTGGTCGACCATTTGGACGCCGATGACGTGGTCCGCACCATCGAGCGCGAGCGAGTGTCGGTGGTGACCGTAGTGGGTGACGCGATGGCACGGCCGCTCATCACCGCCATCGAGAAAGGCGTCGCAGACGTCTCGTCGTTGGCCGTTGTCGCCAATGGCGGCGCCTTGCTGACCCCGTTCGTCAAACAGCGCTTGATCGAAGCGCTGCCGAACGCCGTCGTCGTCGATGGCGTCGGATCCTCGGAGACCGGGGCGCAGATGCATCACCTGTCGACCTCGGGGGCGGTGTCGACAGGCACGTTCAACGCCGGACCGGACACGTTTGTGGCGGCCGAAGACCTGAACGCGATCCTGCAACCCGGTCACGACGGCATGGGCTGGCTGGCGCAAAGGGGCTACGTTCCGCTCGGCTACAAAGGTGATGCGGCCAAGACGGCAGCGACGTTCCCGGTGATCGACGGGGTGCGCTACGCGGTCCCTGGCGACAGGGCACGCCACCGCGCGGACGGCAACATCGAGTTGCTGGGCCGCGACTCGGTGACGATCAATTCCGGCGGCGAGAAGATCTTCGTCGAGGAGGTCGAAACCGCGATCGCATCGCATCCCGCGGTGGCCGACGTGGTGGTCGCCGGGCGGCCGAGCGAGCGGTGGGGACAGGAGGTCGTCGCCGTAGTCGCACTGGCCGAAGGCGCCGACGCCAGCGCCGACGAGCTGGTCGCGCACGCCGCGCAGTCTCTGGCTCGCTTCAAACTTCCCAAAGCGATCGTGTTCCGTACGGTCATCGAACGCAGCCCGTCGGGCAAGGCCGACTACCGGTGGGCACGTGAGCAGGCGGCGAACGGATGACGTAGTCGGCTTCACCTTCTAAAGTCCGCAGGCCGACGACCATATTGTTTACTGTAAGAATTACAGTACGATCTTATGCAATGGACTGCCCGTTCCAGGTCATGATGTTGGAGATCAGGTGACGACCAACGTTCACACCGCCGCCGGCAGCGGCGACGAAACCGTGAGCCTGCGCGACCCCTACCCGTTCTTCGCCCATAAACGCCGGCAAGCCGGCATGTTCCGCGGCACAGTCATGGACTACTCGAAGACGCCCGAGTCGCTGATACCAAAGCGGGAGTACTCCGCGATGTCGTTCAACGCGGTCAACACGGTGTTTCGCGACGGCCGGGTGTTCAGCTCCGAGCCGTACGACAAGACAATTGGCCTGTTCATGGGGCCCACCATCCTGGCGATGGAGGGAAAGAAGCACCGCGATCATCGCAACCTGGTGTCCGCGGCATTCAAGTCCAAGGCGCTGGCCCAGTGGGAGCCCGCCGTTGTGCGGCCGGTGTGCAATGCGCTGATAGACGAAATCATCGACAGCGGTGAAGCCGACCTGGTCCGGAATTTCACCTTCGAGTTCCCCACCCGGGTCATCGCGCGGTTGCTTGGTCTGCCCGACGAAGACCTGGAGATGTTCCACAAGCGTGCCGTCGAGTTGATCAGCTACCACGTCAACTATGAGCGAGCCTTTGAGGCGTCGGCGGCACTCAAGGATTACTTCGTCGAACAGATCACGCAGCGCAAATCCAAACCCACCGAGGACATCATCGGCGACCTGGTCACCGCCGAGATCGACGGCGAAAAACTCGACGACGAAGCCATCTACTCCTTCTTGCGTCTGCTGTTGCCCGCCGGATTGGAGACCACCTACCGGTCGTCGGGAAACCTGCTGTATCTGCTTCTGACGCATCCGGACCAATTCGCCGCACTGAAAACCTACCCCGAACGGATCCCCCAGGCGATCGAGGAAGGGCTGCGCTTCGAAACGCCCCTGACCACCGTGCAGCGGTTCACCACCGAAGACACCGAAGTGGAAGGCGTTGAGATTCCGGCTCGTTCGGTGATCGGCGTGTGTATCGGCTCGGCCAATCGGGATGAACAGCGCTGGGAGCGCCCGGAGGAATTCGACATCTTCCGCAAGCACATGCCGCACATCTCCTTCGCGGCCGGCGAGCACACGTGTCTGGGCCTGCACCTGGCGCGGCTGGAAACCCGCGTCGCACTCGAATGCCTGCTGAATCGGTTGACCAACGTCAACCTGGTAACCGACGGTGACGCTCAAGACCCGCATATCCACGGACAACCATTCCGTTCTCCGAACGCGCTTCCGGTGACGTTCGAAGCCAAGTAAGAAGGCTGATGTGATCAAGGTAATGGAGGGCTTTCGAGTCCTCGAACTCGCGCAATTCACGTTCGTCCCGGCCGCCGGAGCGATCCTCGCCGACTGGGGCGCCGACGTCATCAAGGTCGAGCACCCGGCGCGCGGGGATACCCAACGTGGCTTCCTCAATATGGGTGGCATTCAGGTCAACCCGGACCGACACCCACTGATGGAGCACCCCAACCGGGGCAAGCGCAGCGTCGGGATCGACGTTTCCACGCCGGGCGGCCAAGAAGTGATCTATGAACTGGCGAAGACGTCGGATGTGTTTCTCACCAACTACATGCCGACACAGCGGCAGAAGCACAAATTCGACGTGGAGCACATCCGCGCGGTGAACCCGAACATCGTCTATGCCCGCGGCTCGGCTTACGGTGACAAGGGCGTTGAACGCGACGCGGGTGGCTACGACGGCACAGCATTCTGGACCCGCAGCGGCATTGGCCACGCGCTGACCCCGGAAGGCTTGGGCGGCGCACTGCCACAAGGCATTCCCGCCTTCGGCGATTCCATCGGCGGCATGTTCATCGCGGGCGGCATCTCGGCGGCGCTGCTGCATCGCGAGCGAACCGGCGAGGCCGTGGAGCTCGATGTGTCGTTGCTGAGCACCGCCTGGTGGGCGGCGGGCGCCAGCGTCACGCAGGGCATGGAAACCGGCGAGGTCATGCGCAACGCGATGCCGGGGTCCGGCAATCCGTCGGTGAATCCCTTCATGGGCAACTACCAAACCTCCGACGGCGGCACGATCAACCTGTGCATCATCAGTCCGACGGGCATCATCCGCGATACCTTCGAGCATCTCGGCATCCCCGAGGCAGCCGACGATCCCCGCTTTTCCGACGTACTGCCCCTGATACAAAATGCCGACGCGGCCGCCGAACTGATCGCGAAGGCCTTCGCCGGCAAGCCTTTTGAGTACTGGCGGCAGCACCTGAAGACAATGAAGGGTCAGTGGGCGCCGTTCCAGAGCCTGATCGAGCTGGGCGACGACGAGCAGGCCATTGCCAACGACATGATCAGCGAGGTCGAGCTCGCCAGCGGTGGCGCACCGTTCAGGGTCGTGCGCGGACCTGTGCAGTTCAATCACGAGCCGCTGGTGACGACCAGGGCGCCGCAGGCCTCCGAGCACACCGAGATCGTTCTGATGGAGATCGGAATGGATTGGGACCGCATTGCCGAACTCAAGGAATCGGGAGCTATAGCGTGAATGACGTGGCAGTGATTGGCGTGGGGCTGCACCCATTCGGTCGCTTCGAGGGCAAGTCGGCGATGGAGATGGCCGCCGACGCCATTCAACTCGCGCTCGCCGATGCGGGCATCGACTGGAAGGACATCCAGTTCGCGGTCGGCGGCAGCTGGACGGTGGCCAACCCGGACGCCATCGTCGGCATGGTGGGGCTCACCGGGATTCCGTTCACCGACGTGTTCAACGCCTGCGCCACGGCGGCCAGTGCGACCAAATTGTGTGCGGACAGCATCCGGTTGGGTGACTACGACATCGGTATCGCGGTGGGCATGGACAAGCATCCGCGTGGGGCCTTCACTGAAGACCCTGCGCTGGTTGGAATGCCAAGCTGGTACGCCGAGAACGGGCAGTATCTGACGACCAAGTTCTTCGGCATGAAGGCCAACCGCTATCTGCACGACCACGGCATCTCCGCCGGCACGCTGGCCAAGGTGGCGGCCAAGAACTTCCGCAACGGGGCGTTGAACCCCAACGCCTTTCGTCGCAAGCCGATGTCCGAGGAAGCCATCCTCAGCTCGCCGATACTGAATTACCCGCTGACCCAGTACATGTTCTGCGCTCCCGACGAAGGAGCCGCCGCGGCCATCATGTGCCGCGCCGAGATCGCGAAGAGGTTCACCGCCAAACCCATTTACGTCCGCGCGGTCGAGATCCGCACCCGCCGTTATGGCGCGTACGAGGTGAACACCACGTACGCACCGGTCGAGGAGGACGTGTCACCGACCGTCTATGCCGCCAGGGCCGCGTTCGAGAAGGCCGGTGTGACTCCCGCAGACGTCGACGTCATCCAGCTGCAAGACACCGACGCCGGGGCGGAGGTGATCCACATGGCCGAGGCTGGATTTTGCGCCGACGGCGAGCAGGAAAAGCTGTTGGCCGACGGGGCCACCGAGATCACCGGTGCGATGCCGGTCAACACCGACGGCGGGCTGATCGCCAACGGCGAACCCATCGGGGCATCGGGGCTGCGGCAGGTGCATGAACTGGTGCGCCAGTTGCGGGGTGAGGCCGGTGACCGCCAGGTTCCCGGATCTCCGCATGTCGGGTTCGCGCAGGTTTACGGTGCGCCTGGTACGGCCGCGGCCACGATATTGACGACCTGACCGCACCGCCGCTTCAGACCGTCAGCCAGGTGCCCGGTGTGGGCCATTCCAGGCCAGATCGAGGAAGAGCCCAGCGCGAGCAAGCAAGTCGAAGGAGCATGTGGCGCTACTGGCCCGGCGACTACCCTGCGGGTCAACGTCTTTCGTCCTGACCATGCAGCGCCCGTGGTGATGTCGGTGACGCCCTATGGGCTCAGATCGGCTCAACGATCGTTATTGGCAGGTTGCCACCAGGTGCCTGCGTGGCTACGTAACGGTTAATTTAATCCACGAGGCACACATGTGACTCCGAATCTCGTCGTGTTTGCTCGTAGGCTGTCGCCGAAGGCCGGCTCACAGTCGAGGTCAGGAGTTGCGGTGTCCACAACTGACTTTTCACACGGGGACGTCTCGGTGCCCAGCGGCGAGCAGTTCGTGACCATCCAGGCCAGTCCCGAGTTCGCCGAACTGCGGCGCAAACTACGCCGTTTCGTCTTCCCGATGACGACGCTCTTCCTGGCCTGGTACGCCACGTACGTGTTGTTGGGCGCGTTCGCGCACGACTTCATGGCAATCAAGGTCTTCGGGAACATCAACGTCGGGTTGCTGATCGGATTAGGACAGTTCCTAACGACATTCATCATCACCGGGCTCTACGTACGGTTCGCCACTCGGGAGATTGATCCGCGAGCTGACGCCATTCGCTCATCGCTGGAAGACGGGGCGTCATGAGGTTGCTAGCCGCCGGGCATCAGACGATCGGCAATCCCGTTGCCAACATCGCGATCTTCGCCGTTTTCGTCCTGATAACCCTGTATGTGGTGATCCGGGCCAGTCAGCGGAACGCCACCGCGACCGAGTTCTTCACCGCTGACCGGGCCTTCTCGGGACCCCAGAACGGCATTGCCATCGCCGGCGACTATCTGTCGGCAGCCAGCTTCCTCGGCATCGCCGGCGCAATCGCCGTCTACGGCTATGACGGGTTCCTGTATTCCATCGGATTCCTTGTCGCCTGGTTGGTGGCCTTGCTGTTGGTGGCCGAATTGATCCGCAACACCGGGAAATTCACCATGGCAGACGTACTGAGCTTCCGGCTCAGGCAGCGCCCGGTGCGGCTGGTCGCGGCGCTGTCGACGCTGACCGTATCCCTGTTCTACCTCCTCGCTCAGATGGCGGGGGCGGGTGGTTTGGTTGCCTTGCTGCTGGATGTCAAAGGGCGCCTTGGTGAGTCGATCGTCATCGCGGTCGTTGGTGTCCTCATGATCGTCTACGTCCTGGTCGGCGGCATGAAGGGCACCACCTGGGTGCAGATCATCAAGGCCATGCTGCTGATCCTTGGTGCGGCGGCGATGACGGTGATGGTGCTGGCCAAGTTCGGCATGAACTTCTCCGACATCCTGGGGTCGGCGCAGTCGGCGGTGTCGCACGCCACAACAAAGGGTGTCGCCAGCCGCAACGTGCTGGCCCCAGGCGCGCAATACGGCGGATCGACGACCTCGAAGATCAACCTACTGTCGCTGGGCCTTGCGCTGGTGCTCGGCACCGCGGGCCTGCCCCACGTGTTGATGCGCTTCTACACCGTGCCGACCGCGAAAGAGGCGCGCCGATCGGTGGTTTGGGCTATCGGCCTGATCGGTGCCTTCTACCTCTTCACGCTGGCGCTGGGGTACGGCGCTGCCGCCATGGTCGGGCCCGACCGGATCCTCAAGGCCCCCGGCGGCCAGAACTCGGCGGCGCCGCTGCTGGCGTTCGAACTCGGCGGCGTGGTCCTGCTCGGCATCATCTCCGCCGTGGCGTTCGCGACGATCCTCGCCGTGGTCGCGGGCCTGACGATCACCGCATCGACCTCGTTCGCCCACGACGTCTATGCCAGCCTGATCAAGCGCCACAAAGTCACCGAGAGCGAACAGGTCCGGGTATCCCGCATCACCGCTGTCGTGCTCGGCCTTTTCGGCATCGGCCTCGGGATTTTGGCCAACGGCCAGAATGTGGCATTCCTGGTGGCACTCGCGTTCGCGATCGCGGCCTCGGCCAACCTGCCGACGATCCTGTATTCGCTTTATTGGCGGCGGTTCAACACCCGCGGCGCACTGTGGAGCATGTACGGCGGCCTGGTCTCGACCATCGTGCTGATCGTATTCTCCCCCGCGGTGTCGGGCGCGAAAACCGCGATGATCCCGAGCGCGGACTTCGCCTGGTTCCCACTTTCCAACCCCGGAATCGTATCGATCCCGCTGGCGTTCCTCCTCGGCATTGCCGGCACGCTGTCGTCACCTGACCGCGGCGATCCGGAGCGCAACGCCGAGATGGAGGTCCGCTCGCTAACCGGCATCGGCGCCGAGGAGGCCGTCGTCACGCGCTAGCCGGGCGCACCGGCGATCAGGACGTTTTCTGAAGCGGCGGTGAGTAGTTGGGCTTGCCCAGGCCCAGCACGTACTGCCCGATCATGTTTCGGAACACCTCCAGCGTGCCACCATAGATTCCCACCAGCGGGGCGAAGCGGTACACGTACTCGGCGCTGCCGTCATCGGCGGCCCCGTCGGTTCCGAATGACAGGGCTGACGCCGCCCCGAGTATGTCCATCAGGTCCGGGGAGATGTCGCGCATCGTTTGCGCGATCGCCACTCGGCCGAAAATGTTCGGCGCGCTGAGCGCCGCCTCCATCCGGGCAACACTGCGGCCCAGTCGATAAGCGACCGACTGGTCGTCGACAAGGCGGCGCCCACTGGGATCCGGCTGCGTCACCCGGACGGAGGCCCTGTCCACCGCTTCGACCATGGACCCGGCCTGGTGCATCATGATCGAGTTGTCCTGCATGCCGTCGGGCGCGGCCGCGACGGCACCATGCTCGGTGTTGAGCGGCTCGCGCAGCACGGTCCAGCCCGCGTTCACTTCGCCCAGCCGATATTTGTCGTCGACGCGGACGTCGCTGTAGTACACGATGTTGGTGCGGTCGCCGTCGATGGTGCGGATGCCCTGGATTTCGATGCCCGGCGAGTTCAGCGGAACCAGGAACATGGTTAGGCTCTTGTGCTTTGGCGCGTCGGGGGCGGTGTTGGTGATCAAGAAGACGTATTGGCAGTTGTGCGCACCGGTGGTGAACATCTTGGAGCCGTTGATAATCCACACGTCACCATCGCGCACCGCGCGGGTCTTGCAAGTCGCGACATCGGAGCCGCCTTCAGGCTCGGTGTAGCCGAGGCACAGCCGAACCTGGCCCGCGAAGACTCCGGGCATCACCTCATCCTGCAGTTCTGCCGAGCCGAACTTCACCACCGACCGCGCCACCATGGCGGTAGTCCCCCAGGTCACCCACGGCACGTGCGCCCGCCGCTTCTCCAGCTCCCAAATGCGGCGACGCACCCGGGTGAACCCGCCCTCCGAATGCGGCTTCCACTCCGCCGCCAAATACCCTGCGGCACCGAATGCCAGGTGCAGACCTTCGTCGAAATTGTCACCCGTCTCGCGGTCGCGACGCCTGACCTCTTCGGTCACGTGGGTTTGCAGAAAGGTGCGCGCCTCGTCGTAGAAGGTCTTGTCCTCCTCAGACAGCTCGACCCGGGAGAAATCCATGGTTCGCTTCCCGTCCTAGACCCGCGCGCCCCGTGGCGCGCTCTCGCGGGTGGCCACGATCTCGGCGACCCGCATCGCGCTGGCGCCCGGATCGCCGCCCGCCAGCGGCCATCCCCTGGCGCGCACCAGATATGCCGTCGCGGCGGCTTCCGCCGAAACCCCAAGGCCGCCTTGGATGTGGACCGCCATCGTCGCGGCCTTGGCGGCCTCCTCGGCCATGAACACGAACGCCGACGACGCCAACTCGGGTCGTTCGTCGGGCTCGTTGTCCAAGAACCAGGCGGCGCGCCGCGCGAGGTTACGTCCACCTTGAACGGTGATGGCCATGTTCGCCAGCGGGTGCGAAATGGCCTGCAGCGTAGAGATGGGCACCCCCAGCGTGTAGCGGGTCTTGGCGA
>Ga0335072_10008620_pt1 | contig 14773 bp, 9 predicted proteins | sample Lox_Sample_21_FD_206725 | JGI IMG/M metagenome (GOLD analysis project Ga0335072, IMG submission 206725) | Soil microbial communities from Loxahatchee National Wildlife Refuge, Florida, United States - Lox_Sample_2.1 | ecosystem: Environmental > Terrestrial > Soil > Wetlands | place: USA: Florida... | reverse complement strand
GGATTTGTGCCCGTTCTCCGCTAAAGGTAATTCCAGAATGAAGCGTGCTCCGGTGGGCGAGTTGTTTTCAGCGCGAATGGCCCCGTGGTGCTCCTGAATGATTTTGGCGGCAATGGCAAGACCGAGCCCCGTACCACGCTGCTTCGTGGACACATAGGGCAGGAACAGGCGCTCCCGCATCTCGTCGGTAAGGCCGTGGCCGGTGTCGGAGAGCACGAGCTCGGCCATGCCGTGATTTTCGCTCATACAAGTTTCGATGGAGAGAACTCGCAAAAGGCTGGATTGCATGGCCTCCGCCGCGTTGTCGATGAGATTGGCCAGGGCGCGCAGCATGGCCTGCGGGTCGACCATAACTGGCGGAAGATCGGATGCAAGGCGCTGCTCGATGCGGATACCGTCGAGCCTGCCGTGAAACAGCATCACCGCGCCTTCAACGACAGCATTCAGGCTGGTCGGCTTGGGCCGCGCAGCAGGAAATTCGGCTAGCGCTGCGAATTGATCGACCAGTTCGCGCATAGATTCGACTGAAGACAGAATGACCTCGACGCAGCGGCGGATGATGCCGGGCGAGTCGGGCTGGTTGCGGTCCATGTGGCGCCGGATCCGCTCCGCGGAGAGAGCGATCGGAGTGAGCGGATTCTTGATCTCGTGCGCGACACGCTGCGCCACCTGCTTCCACGCGACCTGACGCTGCGCGCGCAGAAATTCTGTGATGTCTTCGATGACCAGGATCGAGCCACGCCGGTTATTGCCAAGATCGAGCAGGGCGACGGTTGCGGTCAGGTTCAAGGGTCCGGCGGCGCTCGACAGTTCAAACTCCGTGGCCGCCAGCCCCATGCGTTGCGCGCGGCGTTCGAGCAGGTCAAGCTCCGCGGCGATATCCGGGGGGAGAACAGAGGCGAGCGGCACCCCGGTCAGCGTTCCCGAGCGGGGCGTTCCGGCTAAACGAAGAAAGGCGCGATTGGCCTGAAGGATGGAGTGATCAGAATCAAGCGTGACCACGCTGCTGGGAATAGTTTCCAGGATCGTCTCCAGCTCTTTGCGGCGCGCTTCGAGCGTCGAGTTGGCGGCGGAGAGCTGCGCGGCAGAGGTCTCCGCCAGTGCGCGGCTCTCTTCCAGATCGGCAGCCATGTGGTTGAAAGAGCGGATAAGCTCGCCCAGCTCTTCCGTCGCGCTCACAGTGACGCGCGTGCTGTATTGGCCTTGCCCAATTTCGTCCATGGCGTCCGCCAGAGCTTCAACAGGACGCGTTACCTGCTTGGAGAGATAAAGCGCGAGCCAGCTGCTGGAGAAAAACACGAGAACGGTGAGCAGCAGCAGTAACAAAAGATATGTGTTGCGTATGCTGCGGCGCTCCCGGTAGAGCGCCCAGTATTGATCGGCGCCGATGCGAATTTGCCGTGCCGTCGTGGTGAGTCCGGCGGGCATGGGCAGCCCGGTTACGACCAGGCCGCCGCCAGAAAGAGCCGCAGCCCCCAGGGCATATTGCACATTGTTAATCGTAAGGATGGGTTCATCGCTGCGTTGCGCAGCGTGCAGAACGGTAGCCGTGAGCGGTTCGGACGGCGTGATCGCATTCTCGTCGTCCAACCAGGCGCGCACCGTTGCAGGGTGCGAAGGCTGCGGCAACTGGTACTCCGTTATCGGCACGCCAGCGCGATAGATGACGGTGAACCCTCCCTGAAGGGTGGTACGGTGCGTGCGGATTTCGCCCTGCATCCCGGAAAGGTTGGACGCCTGGTAGCTTTGCTCGAAGGTTTGCGAACTGGAGATGGATTCGGCTTCGGCGCGCGCATTTATGCTGACGTAATTCGCCAGATCAAGCGCTATGCGCGTGGAGTTTTCGCGCAGCTTAGACACAGGCTGCGTAAACCAGCGGTCAATGGAGCGATTGAGCAGCCAGTAGCTGAACAGAAACATGAACAGCACCGGCGCAAAGGAGATGAGCACGGCTCCAATCAGCATGCGCGAACGCAGGCGCGAGCCAAGCGCGCGGCTGCGCTGATCGGCAAGATGTTTGAGGATGTTCCGCAACAGCAGAAGAAGCAGTACGACGAAGAGCAGAAAAACCAGCACGGAGAGAGCGGTGAAGAGCTGAATCTGCACGAGGTTGCGCGGCTCCAGAAAGCTGAGCTTAAAGGCGTTAAGCGCGCCGAGCAGCAGTACCAGACAAAGCGTTGCCAGTGCGAGGATAATAACCGTCGCGCGCCGATGCTTTGATTCAGCCAAAAAATCGCTCCTGCCCGATGATTATAGGCCGCGGCCCGATTGCCACCTTTCCCCTAACCGCGCCAAATGTGGCATTATGGTGTCCGCTATGAAATCGACACAAATTCTCAAATCCATTCTTCCCTTTGCGCTGGCAGGTCTGCTGCTTGCCGGTGGATGCAAAAAACAAAACCAGCAGCCTAACGGCACTACGACAGCTTCTGCGTCGCAGCCATCTGCGCCCCCTCCGCCGGCGGATCAGAGCGGTGCGCCTGCAGCGGGCGCGCCGGCAGAGTCCGGGGCTCCGCCTTCTTCGGCTCCGGGCGCTGCGCCAGGAGCTGCGCCAGCGGCAGCCTCAGCGCCGGAAGCTCCGCCTCCTCCGCCGCCGCCGCTGGTGATTCCCGCAGGTACGCATATTGCAGTGACCATTCAGCAGGCTCTGGGATCCAAGATCAGCCAGCCGGGTGAAACGTTCACCGCTACCGTGGCCTCTCCCATCACGATCACCGGCCAGACAGTAATTCGCGCGGGAGCATCGGCGACGGGCACCGTGGTGGATGCCAAGGCGCTCGGGCACTTCAAGGGAGGCGCCCTCCTTCAGCTTCGCCTGGACACCGTGCGCGCCAATGGAAACACCTATCAAATCAGCTCCAATACGCTTGAGCGCTCTGAAACAGGCAAGGGCAAGCGCACTGCAGGATTCGTCGGTGGCGGAGCCGGTGCTGGCGCACTGATTGGTGGATTAGCCGGCGGCGGCAAGGGCGCGCTGATCGGAGGACTCGTGGGCGCTGGCGCTGGCACAGCGGGCGCGGGACTGACCGGCAAGAAAGACATCGTGATTCCTGCCGAAACCACATTGACTTTCCGTCTGCAGCGATCATTACAGGTGCCGCAGTAAGAAATCGATTCGGAGGAGAGGCGCGGTTTGACTGCCGCGCCTTTTTTTATGCGAGCAGCTCGCGGATCGGCTTCCACGGCTTTTTCTGCGAGGTCGCGACCGGCTCGCAGGTAATGATTCCGTCAAAGGTGTTCACGCCGTCGCGAATCCCGTCGTCCCGCAGGATGGCGTCTTTCGCGCCGTGTTGCGCCAGCTTCAGCACATACGGGAAGGTCGCATTCGTGAGTGCCAGCGTTGAGGTATTGGGCACCGCTGCCGGCATGTTCGTTACGCAGTAGTGGACGACGCCGTTGACCTCATAGGATGGGTTGCTGTGTCGTGGGCCGTGCTGTTTCGATACAGCCTCCCTGATCGATGGCCACGTCGACAATCACCGCGCCCTTCTTCATTCTGGAAACCATCTCCCGCGTCACGATTTTGGGCGCGGCAGCGCCGGGTATCAGCACGCCTCCGATCACTAGATCGGCCTCGCGCACGGCATGGCTTACGTTCCAGGAGTTGGACGCGAGCGTGAAGAGTTTGCCGTTAAAGATATCGTCGAGCTCGCGCAGGCGGTTGAGGTTGAGATCGACAGTGGTGACCTTCGCGCCCATGCCTACAGCGATCTTTGCGGCATTCGTTCCTACAATGCCGCCGCCAATGATGCAGACATTGGCCGGCGGCACGCCAGGTACTCCGCCCAGCAGCAGACCGCGCCCGCCGCGCTCTTTTTCAAGGTAGGCCGCACCCACCTGCACGGACATGCGTCCGGCAACCTCGGACATCGGGGTGAGCAACGGCAGTGTTCCGGCGCGGTCGCGGATCGTCTCGTACGCTATGCCGGTGACCTTTTTCGCGAGCAGCTTCTCAGTGAGCTCGGGCATGGGCGCCAGGTGCAGATAGGTGAAAAGTACTAGGCCTTCCCGAAAGAATCCGTATTCTTTTTCGACCGGCTCTTTGACCTTGACGACCATGCCGGCGTTGGCCCATACGTTGTGCGCGGAGCCCACGATCTCCGCACCCGCGGCCTGGTACTCGTCGTCAGTAAGTGCGGACAGTTCCCCCGCGTGCGTTTCAACCAGAACTTTGTGGCCAGCCTCAGTAAGGGCTTTAACCCCTGCGGGCGTAATACCTACGCGGCTCTCGTGATCTTTAACTTCTTTTGGGACTCCAATAATCATTGCGGTTCCCCTCAGGGGAACTTTTCATCGTACCTTATGAGGGGTTTCCGCGCAGCAAGGGGCATACGCCTACCAGTCGAACAGGGTTCCGTCGAGCTTGCGATTGATGGGCAGGTACGCCCGTTGATAGGGATGCTCGGCCGCCAGGCTCTCATCCAGCTCAACCCCGAGTCCGGGCGCGTCGCCGGGATACATGTAACCGCGATTGAACGAATACTGGTGCGGGAAAACCGCATTCGTCTCAGGCGTGTGCGGCATGGGTTCCTGAATGCCGAAATTATGCACAGCCAGTCCGAAGTGCAGCGCCGCGGCCATCGTTACGGGCGACATATCCGTGGCGCCATGGCAGCCGGTACGAACGTGGTACAGGTCGGCGAAGTCCGCGATCTTCTTGAGATGTGTGAACCCGCCTGAGTGCACGATCGACATGCGGATGTAGTCGATCCACAGGTTGCTGATAAGCTCCCGCGCGTCCCAGATAGTGTTAAACACTTCGCCTGTGGCGATTGGCGTGGTTGTGTGCTCGCGGATCAGTCGGAAGCCCTCCTGCAACTCCGCCGTCACCGGGTCTTCGAGCCAGAAGAGCCGGAATGGCTCAAGATCGCGGCCGAGGCGTGCCGCTTCAATGGGCATAAGGCGGTGGTGGCAATCGTGAAGCAGATGCACCTCGTCGCCAATTCGGTCGCGCAGTTTTGCAAACAGCAATGGAACGTGTCGCAGATATTTCTCTGAAGACCACTTGCTCTCTGAAGGCAGACCGCGTTCCGCCGGTTCGTACGGCTGGCCCTCCTGTGGCACTCCATAGGTCGAGGCAAGACCTGGGATGCCGCTTTGCGCGCGCACGGCAAGATAACCTGAGTCGATCTGTCGTGCTACGGCTTCCACCGTCTGCTCAATGTCCACTCCGTTGGCGTGTGCATAGACCAGTACGCCGTCGCGGCTTTTGCCGCCGAGCAGATTGTAGACGGGCGTGTTGAGCGCCTTGCCCTTGATGTCCCACAGAGCTACGTCCACGGCGGCGATGGCCGCCATGGTTACGGGGCCGCGGCGCCAGTAGGCTCCGCGGTAGAGGTACTGCCAGATGTCTTCAATCTGGAACGGGTCGCGGCCGATCAGGCAAGGGATGACATACTCGACGAGGTAGCTGACGACGGCCAGCTCGCGCCCATTCAGGGTTCCATCACCCAGGCCACAGATGCCTTCATCGGTCTCAATCTTCAGCGTGACAAAGTTTCTTCCCGGCGAGCACACATTCACAGATGCGTTGGTGATCTTCATATATCCCCTACCTGCTGTTCGAAGAATCGGGAGTTATCTCCACGTAATCGATCGGTGCGGGCTCGCCGTCATCCGGACGGCCCTCGATCTTCAGCAGATCTCCGGGATGAAGTTCAACATTGCCAATTGCGTCTCGCGTGGAGGTATCGCCGTTCATGCTATCGCTCGGCAGCGTATTGTCTGCCTTCCACGTCGCGATGACTTTGTTATTCAGGAAAAGCGTGTAAGTTGAGATTCCATGCAGGTAATCGAAGTATTGAACCGCTATAGTATAACGTCCCGCTGGACGCTTCAACGTCGTTGCCACGGAGCATACCGTCTGCCGCTCGCAGGCAACGCCCTTGCCTCCTGAGGCCGTCTCCCACGGAGTGACATTGACGGGAACGTAGCCATTCAGCTGCATGAATTCAGCCTCGATGCGGCCGGGGTGGTAGCCGACGCGGCCCTGATCGTCGGGAATGCCAGACATCGCGTGGAACCAGTCATTGATCGCATCGCGCCATACGATGGCGGCCCCGGCCTGGTACGTCTGCAGGCGCAAAACGTGCTCATAACGCTCATCGTCGATGCGCCCGTTAAGCGTCTTCCACTCCGTAACCAGATTGGCCGCCCCCTCTGCGCCCGCATAATGCGCGTTGTAGAGGTACTGAATCACAGTCGGCCCCGAGTGCAGCCGATACGTGTACGGGACGTGGTGCATAAACAGCAGCAGATCGTCCGGGCAGGTCGCGAGCGACTCATACGTGCTCGCAACCTGTGGCGGATACTGTCCGATGAATCCCGTGCCCGTGGCCACGGTGCGGTCCATGCCCACGCCGTAGTGGTCAGCGCGAATCCACTGCCCCCAGCCGTTGTGCTCGGCAGACTGCGGGTCAGGCCCGTAGTGCGAGCCCAGAATGTTGGTCAGCGTGCCCAGCCCGAGCGGCCCGGTGTACTGCTCATAAATGTGCCATGACGACAGCAGCATTGTGTCGACGGTATCCACGACCTTTGGGTTGCTTCCGAATGTCAGCCGCGTCCAGTTCTCTGCAATCGTCGAGGACATCAGGTTGGGGTTCCAGGCGAGTCGTCCGAAACCATAGAGGTTCGCCATAGCCAGCGGATGCCCGAGCCAGTTCATATCGAGCCCCACGTTGGCTACCCCAGCGAAGCCTCCCAGTGGGCGATGAAAGGATTTTCCCTCCAAGATCTGCTTCACCGGTGTATATCGATTGTCGGCGCGCATGTCGAAGTCGAGAATTTGCTTCCACAGCGGAACCAGAAATACCAACTGCCGCTGCTGGCCCGTATACTCCTGCGTGATCTCAAGCTCGATGGCCTCATTCGTGTGCCGCAGGCCTGCGAACAGCGGAGACGCGGGCTCGCGCACCTGAAAATCGATGGGTCCATACTTGATCTGGATGATCACGTTGTCGTCGAACCTGCCGTCGAGCGGGTGAAAGATGTCATACGCTGCACGCGCCCGATCAGCCTTCAGATCGCGCCAGTCAAGGTGATGGTTGTACACAAACGCCCGATACATCAGCACGCCGCCGTGCGGCTTCAGCGCGCGCGCCAGCAGATTGGCCGCATCTGCTGGAGTGCGTCCGTACTGCGACGGGCCCGGCTGGCCTTCGGAGTCGGCCTTGACTACGAAGCCCGCGAAATCAGGAATTTGCGCGTAGATCGCATTGACCTTCTGGTTCCACCACGCAATCACCCGCGGATTCAGCGGGTCGAAGGTGTCGAGCCCCCCGATGGCCTTGGGGCTGCTGAGATCGACCGAGATCGCCAGCCTCACACCCCATGGGCGAAACGCATCCGCGATGCGCGCCAGTCGCGGAATCATTTGCGGCGTAAGCATGCGCAGGTCGGCGTTGACATTGTTCACCGCGCAGCCGTTAATGCCCACGGACGCCAGCAGCCTCGCATACTCCTCGGCGCGCGTAAGATCTGGGCGCACGCCGCCGTTATCGAAAAAAATCGAGCGGCCCGCATAGCCGCGCTCGATGCTGCCGTCGAGGTTGTCCCACTGGTTCATCCAGCGTACCTGCTCGGCCGGAGAGCTTACCTCGGAGAGAGAAGACACACTCTTTTGTTCCGCGACCAGTTCCAGCAAATGGAATGTCCCGTAGAGCGAGCCGCGCGCATTAGCTCCGGCAATCACCCAGTCAGTGCGGCCATGATCGCGAACCGTAGCGATGGCATAGCCTTCGAAGCCGAGTTGCGCAGCGGGTCTCCACTGCGGAAAGCGCGCCTCCACTTCTGTAACTGTGCCGATCACAAATTTCGGCATCGTGGAAAAAGCACTCCCGGTCAATACCGGATGCCCCAGCATTTTCGTGAGCGCGCGAGAGAGTTCATTGGCTGCGCTCTGAACTACGGGCGAGCGGTCGAGCGGCACGACCGCCGCGGGCAATGCGTTGTACTGATCTGGATTCTCAACTGGTGCATAGCGCAGCCATCCTGCCGCGCCGTTCTCAGCAGAGAGGGCTGCGCCTTGCGTTATAACCGCGACCACCAGCAGGAGTCTGAGCGAACGCATTCTATCCCTCTTCTGCTTCTGCTCGTTAGCGCGGCAGTGGTTCGCTGCCCTGAATAGAGAACGCTTCGGAGACTCCAGAGTTTGGCGCCGGTTGCGCTCCGCCCACAAAGACGGAGTACTCGCCCGGTTGCACACTGCGGTTGCCTTGCGCGTCCACTACGCTCAACTGACGCGGATGCAGAGTGAAGTGGACCTGCTGTGTTTCTCCCGGTTGAAGATGAATGCGCCTGAAGCCTTCCAGTTCGTGGATCGGCGCGAGCGGCGTCTGCGGCGGTGAGAGATACAGCTCGACAACCTCGTCGCCGGAGTTGTCGCCTGTATTCCGAACATCGGCCTCGATGTCGAGGTCATCTCCCGCTTTCACTGTCGCCGTCGAAAGCTTCAGATTGCTGAAGGCGAAGCGGGTGTAGCTCAGGCCGTAGCCGAAGGAATACAGCGGATCACCGTGGAAGTAGCGATACGTCCGGCCCTTCATTGAATAGTCGGTAAATGGCGGAATCTGGGCAATGGACTTATAGAACGTTACCGGCAGCCGTCCCGCCGGATTATTTTTGCCGTTGAGCGTCTCCGCAATCGCCGTGCCTCCCACCTCACCCGGATACCACGCTTCAAGAATCGCATTCGCGTGCTGCTGGGTCCAGTTCACTCCGAGAGCGCTGCCGTTCATCAGGACCACGACCAGCGGCTTTCCGGTTGCGGCCAGCGCTTCGAGCAACTCCTTCTGCACATCCGGCAGCTGAATGTCGGTGCGGTCCCCGCCCAGAAAGCCTTTGACGTGAATGGGCATCTCTTCCCCTTCAAGATTCGGCGAGAGTCCTACGAAGGCAACGATGACATCAGCCTGTTTAGCGATGGCGACAGCCCGCTCGCGTTCCGCGTCCGCAGGAGGCATCCAACCCAGCGTAATTCCCGCTCCGAAGAGCGGCGCGCGGTGCGTATACTCAACGCGGAAAGCGTGCTGCTTTGTGTCATCGAAATGCAGCGTGAAGGCAGGCGTCCCGCTGGGCCGGGATTCTGCGGGTTTGCCGGAATAGCGCGCGACCTCTTTACCGTCCAGGTAGATTTTGTAGCCCTCAGCGTCGCCGCAGGGGTAGCAATGCGTCAACTCAACGCTGAACGGATAATCGCCGGGCGCGGGCACGGAGATGGTTCCCGTCCAGCGCACGCCGAAGTCCTTGGCCGACACGCCGGGCGCAGGACTGGCTGCGTCCCAATCAAAATCAATCTGGTGATCGATGCGCGTGACCACCGGTTTGCCTGTCATATCCGATGAAGCAAAGTACTCGCCCGTCAGCCCAGCGGCGGTCGAATCCGCTGACGGGTGAAATGCTGTCTCCGGCATTGGGACGGGCAGCTCTGCGACATACGCCGAGCCTTGCGCGTAAAGAATCTTCGCGTCCGGAAATTCGGCCCGCATTCCGTCAATCGGCAGAACCGGGTGTGCCGGAATTGCGTTGTAATTGCCTTCGATCGCGGCGAGCGATGCCGCATTTGGGCCGACGACGGCGATGGTGTGGATGTCCGACTTCAGCGGCAGAAACTCGCCTTCGTTTTTGAGCAGGACCATGGACTCACGCGCGGCCTTCAGCGCAAGCGCGCGATGCGCCGCTGAATCATCTTCGCTCATCGGAATGCTTGCATAGGGGTCCATGCTGGCCGGATCGAACATGCCCAGGCGGAAACGCGCCGTGAACAGCCGCTCGACAGCGGTGTTAAGCGCGCTTACCGGGATCAGCCCATCCTCCACCGCTTTCACCAGCGCTTTATAGGAGTCGCCGCAATTGGTGTCGGTTCCGGCGAGCATGGCTGTAGCCGAGGCGTGCGCAGCGTCAGGCGAGTAATGATGCCCTTCGGGTGAAAAGAAATCGTCGATCGCGCCGCAGTCGGAGGTGACATAGCCGTTGAATCCCCAGTCCTTGCGCAGGGTCTGCTGCAGCAGCATCGTGTTCGCACACGCGGGCACGCCGTCCACGGCGTTGTAGGAGCACATGATGGAGTCGGCATGACCTTCAACTACCGTCGCGCGGAAGGCGGGCAGATACGTGTCCTCAAGATCGTAAGGCGACGGATCGACGTTGAAGCGGTGACGCTCCGGCTCCGGTCCGCTGTGCACGGCGAAATGCTTCGACGTCGCTACGGTCTTCAAGTAGTGCGGATCATCCCCCTGCAAGCCCCTAACAAAGGCCACGCCCATACTGCTGGTGAGGAACGGATCTTCACCATATGTCTCCTGCCCGCGCCCCCAGCGTGGGTCGCGAAAGATATTGATGTTCGGCGACCAGATGGTAAGCCCGAAATAGATGCTGTGAATATTGTCGCGGATGGCCTGGTTGTACTTGGCGCGCGCTTCAGTCGAAATGACCGTAGAGATTTCGCCCATCAGGGGGGTGTCCCATGTGGCGGCGTTGCCGATAGCTTGCGGAAAGACGGTCGCATAGCCGGAGCGGGCAATGCCGTGCAGGCCCTCGCTCCACCAGTTGTAGGCGGGCACGCCCAGCCGCGGGATAGCCGCCGCGCCGTTCATGGTCTGCGAGACCTTTTCTTCCAGCGTCATGCGCGAAACCAGATCCGCGGCGCGCTGTTCCGGGCTGAGCGCCGGGTTTTGATAAGGAAGTGTGGCCTGGCACCTGCCGGATAGGCTGCCGAGCGCAAAAAGAAATGGCACCATCATCAGCGCCGCGCCCGATTTTGTTCCTTTGAATGTCATCCAGTTCTTTTGTGTCATTGTCTCCGCCTTTCCTGCTTTTCGGTTCGCTCTAGGCGCCGGTCTATTGGTTCACTCCGCTCGCGAGATATCCTCCATCGATAGCGAGGATCTCTCCAGTTACGAATGAAGCTGCGTCGGAAGCTAAGTAAATGACCGCTCCGGCAACTTCTTCCGGTTGGCCGAACCGGTTCATAGGGGTTCGCGACAACAGCTCACGCCCGCGGTCAGTATTGTTGACCAGAACGCTGTTCATCGCGGTAGGAAAAATTCCCGGCGCGATGGCGTTTACGGTCACTCCATGCGGTGCAAGCTCGACGGCCAGCGATTTGGTGAGCGCGCCCACGCCGGCTTTGCTGGCTCCATAGGCGGCGACGTCGCGGAACGCGACGAAGGTGGCAAGTGAGGCGATGTTCACAATGCGTCCATACTTCTGCTCGATCATGGTACGTCCAAAGATCTGGCAGGCGCGCAGCGTGCCGGTAAGGTTTGTGTCCAGGATCGCCTGCCACGCCTCTTCTGTGCAGTCGAGCGTCGGCACGCGCAGCGTGGTTCCGGCGGCATTCACCAGAATATCGATACGCCCAAAGTACTGAAGCATGTCTTTGTGCAGTCGCTCCAGCGAGCTGTGGTCGCGGACGTCGGCAGTGCGGCGCAGGGAACGCCGGCCAAGGGCTTCGATGGCGGCGGTCATCGCCTCCGTTTCTTTCACTCGCCGCGAAACCGCAACTGTATCCGCCCCGGCAGTGGCGAGCCCCAGAGCGATGGATTTTCCCAGCCCGGAGGTGCCTCCGATGACCACGGCGCATCGCCCGCTCAGGTCAAAATATCTTTCGCTCAATCGATTTACCCCGGGAATCAAACCCCACCAAGATACAGCAGGGAAAGCGCGTGTGTCTCCCCCGTCATCCTGTCCCGGTCGTGCGATCGGGTCCCGGTCTTTATAGCTGCATGCGCAGCCGGCAACGCGTCAATACTGCAGACACGCCCAGAATGAAGAGCGTGAACGCCACGGACTTTACCGCGCCCGGCCAGCCTGTGGAGAAGTGTGTTTCAAAATACAAAAGCCCGGTGAGCGTAACAAAGAAGTCGTAGAAATCCGGCAATAGATAGGTGAGCAGCGTATTCGAGCCCGCCGGGCGAACCAGAAAGGCCCATGCCGTCTGCTTCTTCACATCGCATATCCAGTAGAGCAGCGTAAAGCACAGGACCGCTGCTCCCACGCTGTAGAGGGACCATGTAGGTGTGGCGCGAGTCTTCGAGATGCCCAGCGGCGTAAGTAGCCATCCTGCCACCAGCACGGGAACCGCAAACGCGACGGCCATGATCATTTTTTGCCCTGCTGTGCGCCAGCGATGGTCGCCCAGAAAGATCGCAGAGGTAACCACTCCTCCCATGGTCATGCAGGCCCACGATCCATTGCTGAACGGCCAGAAGTAGAGTGGCAGAGTATTTGGAAAGTTCAGCCAGTGAAGCGTGGAGACGGCACAAAGAGCCACCAGCGCCGCAAACCATATCACCGGTGCCCATAGCCAGCGGCGCGTGAGGATATACAAAGCAGCCACCGAAAGATATGTGTACCCAATCAGGCCGAGAATTTCAGGATACGAGCCGTCGATCCAGCCCACTCGCCCGTCCGGCGTCGTGCGGCGAAAGATGGCATACACAAAAACCAACAGCAGAAAGCCGATAACGCGCAGGGCGCGAAACAGCGTGCGATAACGCTTCGACTCCGGGTAAACATTCCAGAACAGCACGCCGCCCAGCAGCCCCAGCAGCGCCCACGCGCTTCCGCTCATGCCGGTGCGGGCCGCGTCCACCTTGTCGGCGTTTGCCAGAATGAGTCCCAGAACAATGAGGCTGGCGGAGCGAAGCAGAACATGCAGCCAGAGCACAGGCCGCGATGGATTCTTCTTCAGCCGAGCCCGGATCGCGAGCGGAATCGCGAGGCCTACGATGAACAGGAAGAACGGATAGACCATGTCGACGTAGGTCATCACATTCCAGCTGCCTTTCGCGTGATACGTCCACCATGGCAGCCCGTGCACGCCCGCCAGCTCATTCACGAAGATCATCACCGCCATGGTGAGGCCGCGAAAAATATCAATTGAGGCGATGCGCGCGGGCCCCGGCTGTCCCGCAAGTCCAATGGAGGGCGCGGCGCTTTCGGCCGTCATTGCGCCTGAGCTCCGATGCCTGGGCTGGCGTTGGGGTCTTTACCGGGAGGTTGATGGAACAGTGTGGCGTCGATGGTGTCGAGCAGCGCCCCTGTCGGATCGCCGGAATAGTCCCAGAACATGATGCCTCCCAGTTTGTGGTTCACCGCATACTGGCATTTGAGGGCCATGGATTCCGGATCGTCATATGAAACGAAGATCTGTTTAGCCGCGTTGTAGAGGTATGGAACCTTAGACGCAGTATCCCAGTAGCGAACATATCCAGTATTCGGCATAGATGGATTCAGCATTGTGGCCATGATGTTTCCATAGTTCGCATAGGCGCCGGGAACGGGTTTTCCCGGCTGAAAGAGGCCGTGATTTTTATCCGGCACCTGGCCCCATTCGTGCCCATAGAACGGCACGCCCAGAACAATCTTCGCCGCGGGCACCCCGGCTGCTTCGTATTCGCGCACGGATTCATCGGCCGAGGCATGCTTGGGATCCAGCGGATTCGTATACAGGGGCGCGTTGAAACCTGTGATCGGGCCGTCATCCGGCTCATAGTAGTCATAGGCCATCAGGTTCACGGTGTCGACGTACTTCTGAACCTTGCCCATTTCTGTATGCCGCAGAAAGTTTGCATCAGATCCAGTTGCGATGGAAAGATAGAGATGCCGGTGCAGCTTCGGCTCTTCGTGCTTAAAACGCTCGCGCAGCTCCTTCAGAACCGCGGTGTAGTTCTGCATGTCCTCAGTCCGGAAGCGGTTGCCCGCGCCGATCTGCCCGGGATACTCCCAGTCAATGTCCAGCCCGTCGAGGTCGTACTTTTCGAGGAACGCAACAACGCTGTCGACAAAGGCTTTGCGGCTCTGCTTTGTCAGGACCGCGTCCGAGAAATTGCCGGACCAGAGCCATCCACCGACAGAAACCAGTACCGTCAGCGAGGAGTTTTGCTGCTTGAGCGCGTTGAGCGCGGCAAAGTTGGCCACATCTGTCGGGAACCCATCGACAATAACGCCGTCGTGAATATTAGCAAACGCGTAGTTGATGCGCGTCACCTTTTGCGCGGCGATCTCGCCTGGCTGCAGCACGTGGTTTTGCGGAAAGGCATACGCGATCACCACCGGCCGGACAGGTTTTTGTGAAGCCGCAAACAGCGCGGGAGAGCAACAGAGACTCGCAGCAAAAAGTAAGCTCAGCCGGAAAAACGTGGCCAGCAAGTTTTGGCTACGCAGCAATTTAAAACGATTTTTATTGAAAGTTGAGTGCCTCTGCGAAAGCATTGGATGACACGGATTCATGCATCCTTCATAACAGCTTTGCCCAGGCCCCGGCAAAGATTCTTCTTTGGCGTTATTTGGAATTCAACCTGCTGTCGCACGCAGCTGGCGCTGGCGGAGTACAATTCGGGCCAGCGGTAGTGAAGTTAGAACTTTGGAGTATGAGATAGAAAGGGTGTTATCCATGAAAAAGAATTTGACGGCATTCTTGCTCTGTTTGGCAACGGTATTTCCGGCCGTTGCGCAGAAGGCGGATAAGCGGCTGGCTGAGTCAACCGCGGTCCTGAAAACAATCCTAACCAAAAGCGACATACCGTCCAGCATCCTGAACAGGTCTGTATGTGTCATGGTTTATCCCAGCGTCAGAAAAGTAGGCATTGGACTCGGGATGAGCTATGGCCGTGGGGTACTGGTTTGCCGTAGCGGCGCGAACATGACGGGAAGATGGGGAGCGCCGATTATGTACACCCTCGATACCAGTAGCCTGGGCGCGCAGTTAGGCACCACGTCCACTGATTATGTTTTGCTGGTGGTGAGTCATCGTGGGGCCGACAAGGTTCTT
>Ga0335072_10008618_pt1 | contig 14774 bp, 11 predicted proteins | sample Lox_Sample_21_FD_206725 | JGI IMG/M metagenome (GOLD analysis project Ga0335072, IMG submission 206725) | Soil microbial communities from Loxahatchee National Wildlife Refuge, Florida, United States - Lox_Sample_2.1 | ecosystem: Environmental > Terrestrial > Soil > Wetlands | place: USA... | reverse complement strand
AACAACCCGGACTCAGGCTAAGACCAAGAGTATCTGGGACCACCGACAACCTGGGAGGCCCCAGGCGCGGCGTTTCATCAGTTTTAACCCTTTAACACCGGGAACGAGCACGCGTTTTTCGCAGCCGTCTGCCCTTCCCGGCCGCCGGGGCTAGCCGCCGCGACGCCCGGCCAGCCAGCAGGAAACCCCCCAGGACGCCGCTACCAGCGCAAAAGCCGCGATCACCGGGACCCCGACCGGCCACGCGGCGGACTGGAAGGTGGCGCCGTTGCCGCGCAACGCTGCGTTGGCCGGCGAGATGGTGGACACCCAGGCCACCACGACGGCAGCGATCGTGCTGAGCAACGCGGCTGCCTGGTGCCTGATCACTGGCGGGTTGAACAGCGTCCCGACAGCAGAGCCGACGAGCACGCAGACCAGCGCCTTCCCGAGGCCGGCGAAGAACGGCACGAGCAGCCCGGTCTTGTGCCCGGCAGTCACCAGCTCGTAACAAGCCCCGGCCACGCCCAGAACGGCGCCGCCGGCCAGCGCGGTGAGCAGTGTCGCGAGCTGGGCCCGCACCGGGCCGCTGGCGGCTGACACGCAGGCGCGGGCCGCGGCGGGTTCAGCAGTCAGCATCGACCTGGTCAGCAGGGCCACGATCGGGACCAGGATGCCCGCGCTCCAGTCCAGCCCATCGGCCAGGTTTTCCGCCCGCAGATGCGCGGTCACGGCCGCTGAGCCCGAGTTGACCCCGCCGACCGAGATAAGCAGCACGTACAAGATGAGCGGCAGGATCCACCGGTGCGACCTGAACAGGTTCGCGGCCTGGTACCTGAGGAGGGCGACCATCGACATGCTCAGGAATCCCCGGCCAGGCCCGGCTCCGGACGGCCCCGCCGCTGACTCCCTGGCTCGTGGCTGCCGGCTTCCAGACTCCTCCGCCCCTGGCTCCCCAGCTCCGGGCTGTCCGGTCCGTGATCGCCTCGCCCCTCACGGCCGGAATCCGGACTCCCCCGCCCTGGCCCCCCCGGCTGCCGGCCGCGGGCCGCTGGCCAGACCCTGGTCACGTGCACGCCGTCCCAGGTGAGCAGGTCCCGCAGTACCGTGTCCGAGCTCGCCGGGTCGACCGTCAGCGTGACCAGCCTTGGCGCCTGCTGCTGGTGGTCCGCTGCGCCGGAGTCGCCGTGGACCTCGCGGATGCCGTCGACTTCCGCTAGCCGGGGCAACGAGCCCGCTTCCAGACCGGCCAGCTCGATGATCACAGTCTCTCGGGCCGGTGTTTCGACAGCCTGTCCGCCTCCGGCAACCACCGTCACCGTGCCGCCCGCGAGGCGCCACCGCTCATTCACCAGGCCCGCTAGCCGCGCCGGATCGTGATCCACGAAAAGTACGATCCCGCCCCCCGCGAGCCGCTCTACGACAGCAGCATCGAGCACTCCGCGCGCCGCCTGATCGAGCCCTGTCCACGCCTCGTCGAGCACGAGCAGCCCCGGCCTGGACAGCAGCGCCTGGGCGATGGCGACCTTCTGGCACATCCCTTTCGACAACGTCCGCAGCGGCGCGCGCGCATACTCCGTCGCGCCGAGCCGCTCGAGCCAGTCATCGACCGCGGCGCCTGATGCCGCGCCGGCCAGCCCGTGGATCCGCGCCATGTGCTGCAGATACTCGCGCGCTCCGAAGCCGAGGGCGCCCGGAAACCGCTCCGGCACGTAACCGGTATGCGGCCGCGCGGTCAGCCGGCCGGCCGACGGCGTCGACACCCCGGCCATCATCTTCAGCAGGGTGGATTTGCCACTGCCGTTCGGGCCTTCAAGCTTGATGAGCTGACCGGCGGCAACGTCCTGACTGACGTTGCGGACGATCCACGGCTGCCGGAGGCCGTACCGCTTGCCCACCGCCTCTAACCGCATCGCGACGACCTCTCAGCCCCGGCGCACGCGGCCACCCCGTGCGTCCCGCCTGCCAGCGAGCCTAGTCTCGGTACAGCCCGCGTTTCGAGATGTACTGCACGATGCCGTCCGGAACGAGGTACCAGATCGGCTGGCCGGCTCGGACCCGCTCTCGGCACTCGGTCGATGAGATCGCCAGGGCCGGAATCTCCACCAGGCTGACTCGGTCGTCCGGCAAGTCCGAGACCGACAACCGGTGGCCGGGCCGGGTGCAGCCGACGAAGTGCGCCATCGCGAACAGTTCGCTCGCGTCGCGCCAGGAGATCATCCTGGTCAGTGCGTCGGCGCCGGTGATGAAGAAGAACTCTGCGTCCGGCCCGCGTTCCGCGCGCAGGTCGCGCAGGGTGTCGATGGTGTAGGTCTCCCCCGGCCGGTCGATGTCGACGCGGCTGACGGAGAACCGCGGATTGGATGCCGTCGCGATCACGGTCATCAGGTACCGGTCCTCGGCCGGCGATACCTTCCGGTCGCCTTTTTGCCATGGCTGGCCGGTCGGAACGAAGATAACTTCGTCTAGGCCGAAGAAGTGCCCGACTTCGCTTGCCGCCACCAGGTGACCATGGTGGATGGGGTCGAACGTGCCGCCCATGATGCCGATCCGCTTGCCGTCGCCCAGGAAACCGGCCGCACCGGGCTGATCAAGCTGGCCGCGCTGGCCATCAGTCATTGCTACTCAGGGGCGCGGTCCTGGCTGGTCCGTCTCCCCATACCCTTTCTTCCGTACCTGCGGTTATACCGCATGCGTCGTACCGATGATCTTCCCGGGCACGCCAGCAACGCGGCTTTCACACCGGATAGGTGACGCCGGTGAGCTGCTCGGACTCCACCCACAGCCGCCGCTGGGTCTCCCGATTGTGTGAGCGGACGCTGGAGGCGACGACGACCGGGTACCCGGTGAACTGGAACGGGCCATCGGGGCCGTAGTAGGTGCCGCCGATGGCTTCGGGGTCGGTTGCGGCCCGCAACGTGGGCAGTGCGCCCATCGAGCCGTCCTGTACCCACCACGAATTGAGCATTCCGAACCGCGGGCTCAATGCCCCCTGCGCGAGCCCGGACATGTGCCTGGTGAGTTCCGTGCGGGCGGTGCCGGGATGTGCGGCCAGCGCGATCGTCTGCGCTCGCGCGGCTGTGAGCCTGCGCTGCAGTTCGTAGGTGAACATCAGGTTGGCCAATTTGGACCGGCCGTACGCGGCCATCTTCTGGTAATGCTTCGCGGATTGGAGATCGGCGAAGTTCATCCGCCCTGCGCGGTGGCCGTTGCTGCTTACCGTGACAACACGCGATCCGGGCACGGCCAGCAGTGAGTTCATCAGCAGCCCGGTCAGCGCGAAGTGGCCAAGGTGGTTAGTGCCGAACTGCAACTCGAAGCCATCCTTAGTGAGGCCGTAGGGCGGCATCATCACGCCAGCGTTGTTGATCAGTAGGTCTAGCTTGGGGAACCTGGCGGCCAGTTCCGCGGCTGCGGTCCGCACTGACTGCAGCGAGGCTAGGTCCAGCTCAGCTGTCTCCACCGCGGCGTCCGGCCGAATCGACCGGATGACGTCTGCCGCGGCGGAGGCCTTGGCGTGATCCCGCCCGGCGATGACTACCGTCGCCCCGTGCTGTGCGAGCACCCGAGCGGTCTCCAGCCCGAGGCCGGACGTCGCTCCGGTGATGACCGCGATCCGTCCGCTCTGGTCGCCTACGTCCGCCGCCGTCCATTGCCCGGTGCCGCCGCGCTGCGTCATCTGGAGTTCCTCTCTCGTCGCGAACTGCACGTGCCCAGCAGATCACGGGGAATTCGGTCGGCCCGCCGTTGCCGTCTTCATTGGTTTAACTAGCGGGTAGATATAAGACCAAATTCCGGCGACCGGTGCCAACCTGTCACGCCAGGCCGCCGGCTTGAGTTGCGTGGGGGTCGGAGTGAGCTACTCGGCTAGTTATGTCACGGCGACCAGGGACCAGACAAGGACCCTGTTCAGTCACGTCATGTGGCTGGTCGCGCTGACGGCAGGTACCTTCGCGCTTGGCTGTTATGCGGGCCGGGATCTGTCGGCGGGCTGGTCGATTATCTGGTTCATCGCGGGCTTCGGGTGCCTGATCGCGCTGAACTTCGCCCGTCGTGCCTCTGACGCGGCCAGCGTGACACTGCTGTTGGCGATGGGGCTGTTGCTGGGCCTCGGCATGGGCCCGGTGGTTGCGTATTACACAGTCACCAGCCCGCAAGCTGTCTGGCAAGCCGCCGGGGCGACAGCTTTGTTCATGGCGGGCTTCGGAGCCTACGGCTACGCGACCAGGCGCGACTTGTCGACCATCGGCCGGATCTCGTTCTTCGCACTCGTCGGGCTGATCATTTTCGCGATCATCCTGATCTTCGTAAAGATCCCGCACGGCGACTTGATCTACGCGATCCTCGGCCTGGTCATCTTCGCCGGGCTGACCATGTTCGACTTCCAGCGACTGCGACGGTCACAAGGCACCGCATCGGCGGCGCTCATTGCCGCATCGATCTTCCTGGACGCGCTGAACGTGTTCCTGTTCTTCCTGCGCATCTTCGGCGGCCGCGACTAACCGAACTCAAGAAGCAAGATCGCGTCCTGCGACTCCCTACAGGTTTCACGACCTTTCGAGTCCGGTATGAGAGGTTTGCCCTCACCAAACCTGTAGGGAGTCGATCCGGGCCCGCCGCCGACGACCCTTAGCTGAGGCCCGGCACGGGGGGCTCCTGGCCAGCCTTCCAGCGCGCGACCCGGACGGCCTTGCCGACCTCTGTCCTCGGCACTGACCCCGCGGGCATCAGCCGGACGGTTACCGACAGCCCGAGCGCGTCCTTCAGCCTGGACTCCACCAGGGTGACGTCTGCGACCGGCCCGGACGAGCCCGTTCCCGCTTCGCAGAGCGCGAGCAGACGGTGCTGCGGCGAGCGCTCGTCCACCACGAGCAGGTAATCGGGCGACAGCGCGCCGTCGCCGAGCAGCACGCGCTCGACCTCGCTGGGATACACGTTGACGCCCCGGATCACCAGCATGTCGTCCTTGCGGCCGGTGATCTTGCTCATCTTCACCAGGGTGCGGCCGCACGGACAGGTGCCGCGCCGCAGCGCAGCGATATCACCGGTCCGGTAGCGCAGGAGCGGGAGGGCTTGCTTGGTGAGCGTCGTGAAGGTCAGCTCGCCGGGGTGGCCGTCGGGCACAGGCATGCCGGTGAGCGGGTCGAGCGCCTCGACCAGGAAGTGATCCTCGTTCACGTGCAGGCCGTCGGCTGCGACGATGCACTCGGCGGCCACTCCCGGCCCGATGATCTCGGACAGGCCGTAGATGTCCAGGGCGCGGATCCCGAGCAGTTCCTCCAGCCGCAGCCGCAGCTCTTCGGTCCACGGCTCGGCACCGAAGATGCCTGCCGTCAGCGATAGCCCCTGGCCGGGCCCGGCGCCGGCCTCGGCCAGCGCCTCACCGAGCCGGATCGCATACGACGGCGTGCAGGTAAGAATGTCCGGCTTCAGGTCCCTGATCAGCGTGACCTGCCGCGGCGTCATCCCTCCTGAGACGGGAACGACGGTTGCGCCCAGCTCGATGGCACCCTGGTGAATGCCAAGCCCGCCAGTGAACAGGCCGTACCCGTACGCGTTGTGCACCAGGCTCGCGGGCGTCGCACCTGCTGCCGCGAGCGCACGCGCGCACATCCGTGCCCAGAGTCTCAGGTCATCGCGGGTATAGGAGACAAGCGTCGGCCGGCCGCCGGTGCCGCTCGAGCCGTGCACCGCGACGACTTCCTCACGCGGCACCGCGAGCAGCCCGAACGGGTAGGCATCCCACAGGTCAGCCTTACTCGTCGCGGGGAGGCGGGACAGCACGGCCAGGTTCACGTCAGCCCCGGCTGCCACGCCCGCTTCTTTCAGTCGCACGCCCTGCACGCCGCCGAGCGCGAGCAACCGGTCGACCAGCGCGCGCAGCCGCTCAAGCTGGAGACCGGTAAGCTGCTCAGCAGGCATCGACTCCGCGTCCGGCTCGAACAATGCCGGCGAATCCGCTACGGACATGTGACCTAACCTCTCAGGTACTGCGCCTACGATGCTGCTATGACCACTGTGCCTGACCGCTCCCGGATACGTCTGCCGGGCATTAGCTCTCGTGCTTACGAGCACCCTGCCGACCGGTCGGCGCTGGTCGCGCTGCGCAAGCTGACCGGCTTCGACACCATACTCAAGAACATCGCGGGCCTGTTCAACGACAGGGCAATGCGCCTGTCGTTCCTGGCTAGCTCGGTCCGCGCATCGGAGCAGCAGTTCCCCGACCTTTACCAGATGATGCGGGACGGCTGCTACATCCTCGACCTGCCGACGGTGCCGGAGCTGTACATCACCCAGACCCCGCTGGTCAACGCGATGGCTCTCGGCATGGACAAGCCGTTCATCGTGCTGAACAGCGGCCTCGTCGAGCTGATGGACCCTGAAGAGATCCGGTGGGTCATCGGCCACGAGCTCGGTCACGTGCTGTCCGGCCACGCGGTCTACAACACCATGCTGTACAACCTGATCTTGCTGGCGCAGCGGCTGGCGCTAGTGCCGTTCGCCTGGATCGGCCTGAAGGCCGTTATCTGGGGCCTGGAGGAGTGGCACCGCAAGGCAGAGATGTCGTGCGACCGGGCCGGCCTGCTGGCGACCCAGGACGTGGATGCAGCCCGCCGGGCGCTGATGAAGATGGCCGGCGGCCGCCGTCTGGCCGAGCTCAGCAGCGACGAGTTCCACAAGCAGGCCCGCGAGTACGACGCGGTCCCGGACGTCCGGGAGAGCCTGCTCAAGCTGCTGCAACTGCAGGGGACAACGCACCCGTTCGCGGTCGTCAGGTTCGCGGAGCTGGACCGGTGGGCCGATGGGGGCGATTACCAGAGCATCCTGGCCGGGAACTACCCGCGGCGCGACGACGACGCCGACACCAGCGTCGGGGACGAGTTCCGCTCCGCGGCTAAGTCCTACCAGGACTCCTGGAACCGCAGCGCCGACCCGCTGATCGGCGCGGTGCGCGGCGTTGCGAACGGCGCGGCCGACATGGGGTCCAGGTTGTTTAACCGGATGTCCGGCAACGACCGGCGTGACGACGACGACTGATACTTGTGTTTCATGATCAGGGAGACTTATGCACCGCTCCGGCGTGCCTAAGTCTCCCTGATTACGGCGTCAGCAGGCTGAGCGCAGGGGTCAGGCGGCTCAGCACAGCTGGCAGCCGCCCCGGATGCACGACGCCGACCTGCTGAGTTGCCCTGGTCAGCGCGACATAGAGGTCGTTGAGCCCGCGCGGTGACTCGGCCAGCAACCGGGCCGGGTCGGCGATCAGCACACAGTCGAATTCCAGTCCCTTGGCCTGCTTCACCGTGAGCACCACGACCGGGCTGGTGAGGTCGGGATCCGCGCCGATAGCCGTGCCTGGCAGCGCCTCGCTCACGGCTGCGCCCAGTTCGCTGGCGAGCGCGGCCGGCACGATCACGGCCAGTTTGCCGTCCCCCGCCTGCTCTGCGAGCCGAACGGCTGCCTGCGCCACAGCGGCCGCTAGCTCGCCGGGCTCTGCCTGCAGGTGCCACGGCTGGTAGCCGGACTCGCGCACCGAATGCGGTGGCTGCAGCGCTGGATCGATCTCAGCCAGCACGTCCCCGGCGACTGCCATGACCTCGGCAGGTGTCCGGTAGTTGACCGTCAGGGGCGCTAGCCGCCACCGGTCCCCCAGGTACGGATCCAGTGCCTCGTTCCAGGACGGGAGGCCGGCCAGGTCGCCAGTCTGGGCAACGTCCCCGACGATGGTCAGCGACCTGGCCGGGCAGCGCCGCATCAGCGTCCGCCATGCCATCGGCGAAAGCTCCTGGGCCTCGTCGACGATGACGTGCCCGAACGTCCAGGTCCGGTCGCCTGCCGCCCGCTCGGCCGCGGTCAGGTTGAGCTCCTCCTCGTACCGGTCAGCCAGCCGTCCAGCGTCGACGAGGTCGGCGCCCATGAGGAGCTCCGGATCGTCCTCGTCGTCGCGCCCGATGATGTCGAGCACGCCCTGGGCGTAGGCCTCCTCCCGGCGCCGCCGCCTCGCCGCTGCTGCCCTGGCTGCCCTGTCGTCCTCGCCCAGCAGCTCGGCAGCCTCGTCCAGCAGCGGAATGTCGGCTGGCGTCCACGAGGCACCGGTATCCCGGTGCAGCGCATCCCGGTCCGCCTCGGACATCCGTGGCGCGGCCGACGCGAGCCTGGCAGGGTCAGTCAGCAAGTCGCCGACAAGCTGCTGCGGGCTCAGCGTCGGCCAGAGCTCTGCGATGGCTGCCCGCACCCCGGGATCGGCCCGCAGTTCCCGGCGCAGGTCGTCGATGTCCTGGCGATCCATGAGACCGTCGCCGGTCCGCACGTCGGTCCCGATCCGCGTGGCGAGCTGCCTGGTGAGCGCGCTGACGATCTGGCTGGCAAAGACAGACCGCGCCTGGTTATGCGGTCGCCGTGATCGCCTGGCCCGGTCTCGTGCCTGGGCAATCGCCCGCGGGGTCAGTCGCAGCCGGCCGGCACTCGCACCGATCTCTGGCGCAGCCTGTTCTCGCCCTGCCGCGGTCGCCAGGCGGATGCTCGCCACATCGGCCCTGATCTCCAGCGGCTCGGCGGGCACATGCTGGCGGTCCCTGACGGCCGTCGCGATCACCTTGGCCATGGCGATCCTGCCCTTGATCGCGGCCACTTCGGCGGGCTCGGCCGCCGTCGCGCTGACACCGGGAAACAGGTCGCCGATAGTGGACAGCAGCACGCTCGTCTCGCCGAGCGATGGCAGCACCTGACCGATATAGCGCAGGAACGTGGCATTCGGCCCGACCACCAGTACGCCACGCTTCTCCAGCTGGCGCCGGTAGGTGTACAGCAAGTACGCGGCCCGGTGCAAGGCGACCGCTGTCTTGCCGGTGCCGGGGCCGCCCTGGACGACTAGCGCGCCGCCCATCGGCGCCCTGATGATGACGTCCTGCTCGGCCTGGATGGTCTCGACGATGTCCGTCATCGAGCCGGTGCGGCTGCGATTCAGCGCGGCGAGCAGGGCGGATTCCCCGGTCAGGCCTTCGTGCCGGGACGGGTCGGCCGCGGCGAGGTCAAGCACCTCGTCGTCGAGGCCGGTGACTTTCCGCCCGCTGGTCTTGAGGTGCCTGCGTACCCGGACGTCGCCAGGCGAGGCTGCAGTCGCCAGGTAGAACGGCCGGGCCGCATCGGCGCGCCAGTCCATCAGCAACTGCTCATAATCGTCAGTGTCAGAATGAATCCCGAGCCGCCCGATGTAGCGCAGTTCCCCGTCGGCGAACTCAAGGCGGCCGAAGCACAGCCCGTTTTCGGCAGCGTCGAACTGGGCCAGCTGCTGACGGTACATGGCATTAAACGTTTCGCGCTCGACCCTCGCCTGATGCGTGCCGCCGGTCTGCCGCAGCACTCCGGCTAGCCGCCGGTCAGCGCGCTCCCGCAGGTCATCGAGCCGCGTGTAGAGCAGGGAAATGTATTGTTGCTCGCGATCCAGTTCCGCGTTTGACAACCATACTCCTTATTGCTTACAATGTACTATTGAGTTTTTTCTTTCTAGTGCTGTTTTTCTTGCGTACGCGCTACAAGAGGGTAGCGCGTTTTTTTATTTCCCGGATCGCCAGTGGACCTGATAGCACCGCCGCAGGACGTTAACCGAGATGGTGCTACCTGCCACGGTGCTAGCCGAGACAGTGCTAGCTGAACCAGTGCTAGCTGAAACGGGCGTCGGTTCCGCGGGGGCCCAGCGTGGCTCCTTCCGCGGGAACGCCGGGATCCCAGTCAAAAACCACCGAATTGTCTTCCTCGCCGATCAGTACTTCAGCGCCTGGCGTTGCCCCCGCGTCGGCGAGCGCTCGTTCGATGCCGAGCTTCGCCAGCCTGTCGGCGAGGTAGCCGACTGCCTCGTCGTTGGAGAAGTCGGTCTGCAGAATCCACCGGCGCGGCTTCTCCCCGATGACCCGGAAGCTGTTCTCCCCGGTGGCCACGAGTTCGAAGTCCGGACCAGCCACCGGCTCTGGCCTGAGCACCAGCCTGGTCGGCTCGGGCGGCGGCGCGGCCGCACGCGCAGCCGCGATCACGGACGCCATGGTGAAGGCAAGCTCACGCAGTCCCTCGGTGGACGCCGCCGACACCCGGTGGACGGGCAGGCCGCGTGCCGCAAGCTCTGGCTCCACCAGGTCAGCCAGTTCCCTGGCGGCCGGGACGTCGATCTTGTTGAGGGCGACTATCCGCGGCTTATCCGCCATCCGCGCGCCGGTGAGGTCCTCGTAGGCGGCCAGTTCAGCCTCGAGCGCATCCAGGTCACTCAGCGGATCCCGGCCCGGCTCCTCAGTCGCGCAGTCCAGCACGTGCACCAGGACCGTGCACCGCTCGATGTGCCGCAGGAAGTCAAGCCCCAGGCCCCGGCCGGCGCTGGCACCCGGAATCAGGCCGGGTACGTCGGCGACCACGAACTGGATCTCCCCGGCCTCGACGACGCCGAGGTTCGGCGTCAGCGTGGTGAACGGGTAGTTCGCGATCTTCGGCCGTGCCGCCGACATGGCACTGATAAGTGATGACTTGCCAGCATTCGGGAAGCCGACCAGTCCAGCGTCGGCCACCGTCTTCAGCTCGAACACCAGCTGCAACTCAGGGCCAGGTTCGCCGCGCAGCGCGAAGCCAGGTGCCTTGCGCTTCGTTGACGCCAGCGCTGCGTTACCCAGGCCCCCGCGCCCGCCGGTCGCTGCCATGTACTGAGTGCCGGCACCGGTCAGGTCGGCCAGCTCCACGCCGTCCATCGTCTTAATCACGGTCCCGTCTGGCACTTTGAGCACCAGGTCAGCGCCGTCGGCACCATTGCGGTTGCCGCCGAGACCCGGCTGGCCGTTACCGGCGCGGCGCACCGGCCGCCGGTGGAAATCCAGCAATGTCGTGATGCGGGGGTCCACCTCAATGATCACGTCGCCGCCCCGGCCCCCGTTACCGCCGTTGGGCCCGCCTAGCGGCTTGAACTTCTCCCGGTGCACTGACGCGCAGCCGTTGCCGCCGTGACCGGCCTGTACCCGGACCTCGGCCTGATCAGCGAACTCCGCCACCGGAACCCCTCCCGCGAAAACAAGAGGGCGGACCTGTCCGGTCCGCCCTCCCAAAGCTGTGCCGCCACGAGTTCTGCTGCTACGGCCTGTGCCGCCCGGTAACACGACCTGTGCTACCCGGGCAGCTGCGCGACGCGCCCGCTGCGCTGCCGCCGGCCTCGGTCACGATCCTGCTCGCTAGCGGCCCTGCTTGCTGCGACCGCCGGCACCGACGGTCGCGCTAGCTGGCGGCTGTGGTCTCAACCTCGACGGGAAGCACGCTCACAGCCCGGCGGCCGCGCCGCCGGCCGAACTGGACCTTGCCGTCGACCAGGGCAAACAAGGTGTCGTCCCCGCCGCGGCCAACTCCGATGCCGGGGTGGAAGTGCGTGCCGTGCTGACGCACGATGATCTCGCCAGCGCCCACGACCTGACCGCCGAACCGCTTCACGCCGAGCCGCTGCGCGTTGGAGTCCCGCCCGTTCCGGCTGGACGACGCGCCCTTCTTGTGTGCCATCTCGGCTCAGCCCTTCTTCCTCGAACCGGCGCCGGCCTTGGCGCTGCCGATGCCGGTGACGCGGACCTGGGTGTACTTCTGGCGGTGGCCCAGGCGGCGGCGGTAACCGGTCTTGTTCTTGTAGTGGATCATGTTGATCTTGGGGCCCACCGCGGCGCCCATGATCTCGGCGGTGACCTGATAACCGCCAAGCTCCGCAGGGTCGCTGATGACCTTGCCGTCGTCCACAACCAGCAAGGCGGACAGCGTGATGCTCTCCCCGACCTCACCGGACAGCTTGTCGATGGTCAGGACGTCGTCTACGGACGCCTTCTCCTGCCTGCCACCGCAGCGCACGATCGCGTACACCGAGAGTTCTCTCCTCTTTGTGCCCAGCCCGCGCAAGACTCCAAGCCGGAGGCGAGCTTGCCTGACATTGCGCTGTAGAGCCATCGGGCCGCGTGGCCATCTGAGCCTGTCACATGCGCCGACCAAGCAGCATATCAGACCAGGCCGGTACTCAGTCCTCCGCCGACTCTGCCTCCGGACCGGCGCCATCCAGGGCACCGGCGTCCTGGCTAGCGGCCGCCGTCTTATCTGGATCACCTGGCCCGTCAGACCGGCTGAGCGCATCCCTGCCGCCCGATACCGACTGGCCATGCGCATCCCGGCCGCCTGGCGACGCGCCGTCCGGCTCGCCCGCACCGGCAACCAGTGCTGTGCCCGCCTCGACTGTGCCCGCCTCGACTGTGCCCGCCTCAGCCTGCTGCACCGTGGTCTGACGCGGTCCGGTCTCATGCGCTCCGGTCTCATGCGCTCCGGTCTCATGCGCTCCGCTCTGGACCGCATTGGTCTCAGGCCCGCTGGTGTCGGCTGGAACCGTGCCTGGCTGGCCGGTCACGACTGCTGCCGTCACCGTTCCGTCGGACGCCACACCTTCGGTTGCAGCACCGTCAGATTCAGCACCGTCAGATTCAGCACCGTCGGTTGCAGCACCGCGGGTCGCGGCACCGCGGGTCGCGGCATCGTCGGATGCCACACCGTCGGTTGCATCACCGGCAGATTCAGCACCGTGGGTTGCAGCACCGTGGGTTGCAGCACCGTGGGTTGCAGCACCGTCGGATGCCACACCGTCGGATGCCACACCGTCGGATGCGGCACCGTCGGTTGCAGCGCCGTCCGGCAGCGAACTGTCCCCCAGGTTCGCGCCATGCGCTGAGCCGTCGGACCCGGACTCGGCTGCGGGCACGCCGTCGACCGCGATCGGTTCTGGCGGTCCCGCAGGCCTGGCCGCGCGAGAGCGTGAGCCGCGGCTTCGCGTCGTCCCGCCTGCCACGATGGCCGGCGTCGGCGGCGTGTCAGCTGAGGCGGCCGCACGAGTGCCGGACTCGGCAGTGCCCGATTGAGCAGTGCCCGACTCGGCAGTGCCCGATTGAGCAGTGCCCGACTCGGTCTGCGCAACAGCGCCGGAGCCGCTAGCTCCGCGCGAGCCTCCGCCCCTGCCACGACCATGACCACCCTTGGCGCCGCCTGAATCCTGGCTGCCGCCGTCCCGGTGGTGTGCGTTCCTGGACGCATTGGTGTCCTTGCCAGAAGCGCTGTCGCGGCCGTGTGAGTGATCCACCGGTTCGAGCGAAATGATCACGCCGCGGCCGTTGCAGTGCTCGCATGGCACCGAGAACGCCTCCAGCAAACCGGAGCCGACTCGCTTACGGGTCATCTGCACCAGTCCAAGCGAAGTGACCTCCGCGACCTGGTGTTTCGTCCTGTCCCTGGCCAGGCACTCAAGGAGCCTGCGGAGCACAAGCTCGCGGTTGCTCTCCAGGACCATGTCGATGAAGTCGATGACGATAATGCCGCCGAGGTCGCGAAGCCGCAGCTGGCGGACGATTTCCTCGGCCGCTTCCAGGTTGTTCCTGGTGACGGTTTGTTCCAGGTTGCCGCCCTGGCCCGTGAACTTGCCGGTGTTCACGTCGATGATGTTCATGGCCTCGGTGTGATCGATCACCAGCGAGCCACCGCTCGGCAGCCAGACCTTTCGCTCCAGCGCCTTGGCAAGCTGCTCGTCGATCCGGTACGCGGCAAATACGTCCTTGTCGCCGTCCCAGCGCTGCATCCGGTCCGCGAGGTGCGGGGCAACGTAGCGGACGTACTCGTCCACCAGGTCCCATTCGCTGTCGCTCGCGATGATCAGGTTGCCGAAGTCCTCGTTGAAGATGTCCCTGACCACGCGCAGGGTCAGATCCGGCTCGCTGTAGAGCAGTTCCGGCGCGCTGGCCGTCTTGGCCTTCTTCTCGATGGCCTCCCATTGAGCGGCCAGCCTGGCCACATCGCGGGACAGCTCCTCTTCGGAAGCTCCCTCAGCCGCGGTCCGGACGATCACCCCGGCGTGCTCAGGCATTACCTGCTTCAGGATCTGCTTCAGCCGGCTGCGCTCGGTATCAGGCAGCTTCCGGCTGATGCCCGTCATGCTGGCACCGGGTACGTAAACCAGGTACCTTCCGGGCAGACTCACCTGGCTGGTCAGCCGGGCGCCCTTATGGCCGATCGGGTCCTTGGTGACCTGCACCAGGATGGACTGACCCGACTTGAGCGCGGATTCGATCCGCTTGGATTCGCCTTCGAGGCCGCTAGCGTCGAAGTTCACCTCGCCCGCGTACAGCACGGCGTTGCGGCCCTTGCCGATGTCGACGAACGCGGCCTCCATGGAGGGCAGCACGTTCTGCACTTTGCCGAGGTAGACGTTGCCTACGTAGGACTGGTGGCTGGCCTTGTCCACGTAGTGCTCGACCAGCACGCCGTCTTCCAGGACGGCGATCTGGGTCCGGTCGTCGTGCTGGCGCACGACCATGACCCGTTCGACTGCCTCACGGCGGGCCAGGAACTCTGACTCGGTGATGATCGGCGGCCGACGGCGGCCGGACTCCCGACCCTCGCGGCGGCGCTGCCGTTTCGCTTCCAGCCTGGTCGAGCCCTTGATCGCCCTGACGTCCGTAACGTCCGCTTTTTCGCGCGGTTCCCGGACATGCACAACCGTGTTGGGCGGGTCATCTCCGGTTGCGGCCGCAGCGGCCTCACCGTCACCGCCGGTGCCGCTCCGGCGCCGACGACGGCGACGCTTACCGGTGCCGCTCGCCCCGCCAGCTGCGGTCTCCTCGTCGTGCTCGCCGGCGTCACCGTCGGCCTGCTCAGGCTCATCGCGGTCCTCCGCGACGGTGCCGCTGACAGTGTCTGCGCCGTCAGCGCCACCGGCCTTACCCCGGCCGCGACCCCCACGCCGTCGGCGCCGGCCGCCG
>Ga0335072_10008616_pt1 | contig 14777 bp, 14 predicted proteins | sample Lox_Sample_21_FD_206725 | JGI IMG/M metagenome (GOLD analysis project Ga0335072, IMG submission 206725) | Soil microbial communities from Loxahatchee National Wildlife Refuge, Florida, United States - Lox_Sample_2.1 | ecosystem: Environmental > Terrestrial > Soil > Wetlands | place: USA... | reverse complement strand
CCTCATTTCATCGTCCCTCGTCGCTAGCAGACACCCGGTATGCGTCACTCCTCATTCCTCGAACTGAGAAAAACTGGCTCCCGGCGCCAGCCACCCCAGTAGTGTTAACAGGCCCTAGCGTTCTGCAGGGCTGAATCCAGCATCGGTTATGTGAGCGTCATCGGTTCGAGTAAGCTCGTGCCATTTTACAAGGCAGATGGCGGAGCTTTTGCGGTCTCCCACCCCTCCACGCGAACGAAGTCAAGAAGCAGGTCCTTCGGTTCCGCTGCGCTGCGCTCAGGATGGGCACAAGGAATCGCGGCGCGTTCAAATGCGCGTTTACTGAACATGGATCGTAGTATTCAGCAGAATATCCGCTGAAGAATCGCCGACCATCACCTTCACCGGCTCGCTCTCAACCTTCCAGCCTGGCAGCTTCTCGTCCCACCACGCCAATGCCTCAGCCTTCAGCGGAATCTCTACCGTCTTGGTCGCCCCGGCCGCGACCGTCACGCGCCTGAAGCCTTTCAGAGCCTCATGCGGCTCCTCAACCTTGCCGCCAAGATGCTGCACATACATCTCGACCACGGCATCGCCATCGCGGCTGCCGGTGTTGGTTACATCCACGCTCACAGTCAGCGTGCCATCCTTCGCCAGCGTGTCTGCGCTGGTGCGCAGATTCGAATACTTGAAGGTCGTGTAGCTCAACCCAAATCCAAAGGGATACAACGGCTCGCCCTTGAAGTACATGTATGTGCGTCCGTCGCGAATGTTATAGTCCATCATCGGCGGCAACTGGTCAATCGACTTGGGCCACGTCACTACCGTGTGCCCGCCGGGGTTGTAATCGCCAAACAAAACCTCGGCGAGTGCGGTGCCCTCATCCTGCGAGCTGTGCGCCATGTGCAGTATCGCCGGCACGTGCTCCTGCGACCAGTTGATGGCGAATGGGAAGCTCGAGATCAGCACCACAATCGTCTGCGGGTTGACAGCAAAGACCTGCTTCACGAGCTGTTCCTGGGCCAGGTCGATGATCTCGCGGTCGCGACCCTCGCGCCCATCGCTCGGCACCGTGCAAGCCAGCGTGCCGCCGCCGTCAATCGTCTTTACCCAGTCGTGCGCCATGTCGGGACCGCAGGTGGGATCGTTGCCGATCACCACAATTGCCACGTCCGATTCCTTTGCCGCCTTAATCGCCGCGTTGCCTAGCTCGCTTTCGGCATAGTTCACCTTTACATTCGGCCCCACTTCAGCCGTGATGCCTGCGAGTGGAGTCACTTTGTAGGGCGGCGTGCCGCCGTACCAGTCCCAGTGAACAGAGTCGGCCAAGGGGCCAATCACCGCAACCGATTTGATCTTCGTTTTGTCGAGCGGCAGCAGGCTGTTCTCATTCTTCAGCAGCACCACCGACTCCAGCGCCATCTTCTTTGAGATCGCGTGCTCCTGATCTGTGTTCCACGGCTCAGGCTCGCCTTTCATCCTCGTAAACGGCACCATCTCCGGCGGGTCCAGCAGTCCCAGCTTGATCGCAATTCGGAACTTGGGGCGCACCAGAGCATCAAGTTCAGCCTCGGTAATCTTGCCATCCTTTACCGCCTGTTTCGTCTGGTCGCGGTACATGTCGAGAAACTGGTTCACGCCGTTCTTGAGGCACGCAACCACCGCGGCCTTCTGATCGGGAAAGATATGCCTCGGATCAACCAACTCTCTCACCGCGCCGCCATCGCTCGAGATCACGTCCACGCCCCACTTGTCCACGACGATGCTTTTCATCACGGGATTGATGGCCATCGGCGTACCGTTCCAGCCGTTGTAACTGGCCATCACCGCCTTTGCACCCCCTTCAAGAAACGCCATGCGGAACGGGACCGAGTAATACTCCCAGAACAGCCGCAGGTCGAAATCCGAGCTCGAGCTGTCGCGATGATTCTCGTTGCTGTTGGCCAAAAAGTGCTTGAGCAGGGGCGAAGCCTGCCAGTACTTCGGGTCGTCGCCCTCAATGCCTTTACTGAATGCAACAGTCATAGTGCCGTTGAAGAACGGGTCCTCGCCATATACCTCTTCGCTGCGGCCCCAGCGCGGGTCTCGCTCCAGATCCGACTGCGGCCCCCAGGCCATCAGCAGTTGCCGGCCGTACTGCGGATTTTCAGTGATGTATCGCGCTTCGTGCCCCTCCACCCAGCCGGCCTGGCGCACCATCTCCGGGTCCCACGTTTCGCCCATTCCCGGCGGCTGCTGAAACTGCGTGGTCGTGATCGGCTGGCGGCCGAAGCGCGCCTCGCGCTGCACCACGCCGTGAATGCCCTCGGTGCTGCCGATGTTGGGCACACCCAGCCGCGGCACGGCGGTATTCGTTCCCAGCACGTTGATCTTTTCGTCCACGGTCATCAACGACAGCAGGTTGTCGATCCGCTTCTCGACCGGCAGTGACGGATCCTGAAACGGATATTGGGGCTGCTGCGCAAAGGCCGAAGCAAGGAAGCCCGCGGCAAGGAAGGACGAAAGCAGAAGTTTTTTCATGGCGATACCAGTCCGGCGTTCATACTACTCCGTCGCGACTGACACTGCGAAAATCATCACGGGGCCGGTTTTGGAGGCGAAAGGCGCAAGCGGGCAGATGGCCTCTCATCCAGCAGTTTCGCTTCTGCCTTCTCTTGCATCCATGCAATGAAACGTTCCCGGGTGGGCGCCGGTTCTTATTGCAGAATCACTTTTTCCGATGTGGCGGCGATCGGCAAGGCGGACACTTTCAGAAATGGTAAAAAGTTGAAGCTGTAGCTAACCGTCACTTTCACCAGGCAGCCTTGACCATTTATTTGTGCGCAAGTGGCGCCATCCGGCGTCGTACCCGGCCAAACATACGAATTCGTCGTGTTAATAGTTACATTGTTCGGGTTAATTCCCCCGCTCGCCAGGCTTTGTACATAGTTCTGAATATCGGTGCTGGTGGCCGTGCAGTCGTAGGGCATGGTGAAGTTCGGAGGCGCCGATGTCCCGCACGTTGTGGCCACATTTTTGCTCCAGGTGTTGCCGCGCACCGTCGCGAAGCGGGTACCCTCCTGCGCTGCGTAGGTCGTAAAGTGGTAGGCATACATCGCGTACATCCACTCAAGAACGCCGAACAAAAGGAGAACAAGGATCAGCGCAGTCATGGCGAATTCCACAAGTGCTGAACCATGTTCTTCGCGCGCTAAACGGAGCAGTTTCCGCATGTCCATTCCTGTTTTCATCGATCATACTTCATTTGTCCTGTTGCCCCGTTGCCGGGCGCCCAGTGGACGCTCGTTCCGGTGCGCCAGTCGGCATCCAGGAGGAACCTCAGGTGTCTTGTCGGCCAACGGCTTGAGATTTAGCTGCCGGCGCTGCGCATCGAAGCCGAACTCGCAATCGACATCGAGCTAGGGATCCCGGGCCATGGAAATATCGGCGTATAGGCTCCCTGAACCGTTACGTTCACGCGGTACACCACGCTCAGGCTGCTCGGACAGGACGATGGCTTGGACGCGCAACTTGCACTGTAGCTGCTGCCGTCTGGGCATTCGCAACCATAGCTGAGGGTCGGAAACGTCAGACTCACAGCCGGCGCATCATCCTTGGCTGCTGTCTGCATGCCGGTCGTGTCAGTCGGATTCTGAGACCCGTACTCCGCAGCCGCTTGCGCTGCACCCGCTACCTCTATCGCCAGATAATATGCCCGACCAAAATCGACGGCCCCAAACAGCATCAGCACGAATAGCGGCAGCACGATCGCCATCTCCACCAGACTGGCTCCCTGTTCGTCTCGGAAAATATCGAATCGATTTCGTCTCTTCACAAGCTACTCCGCAACCGCAAACGTCCCCAATGTCGGAGGATTAGCAGTGCCGCTTCCGAGATATCCTCCCGAACCGTTAATCTCGAAGTTCTCGCCGGAATTGACCATGAGATCGTTCACATCGAGGGCAGTGTAGGACGCGCCACTATTGATCGTGACGCCTGCACCGCTGTTGAGAGTGAGCTGTGCATCGGGCAGATAGATGACACCCTGAAAATAAGACGATGAGGCGGAGTCGATATCCATCCCGTTACTGTTGCTGCTGGACTGCCAGACAAGCATCCCGGCGGTCGTGCCCGCAGACGACGACGTGGTTGTAGGCGCCGTAAGCTGCGCCGTGCTGCCGCTGTTCAACTGCAAGGTCCCATTCGTGAAATACAATTCCACACCCGTCCCGCTAATCGTGGCGCCGCTGTCCACGTTGATTGAGCCATTCATGTAGTAAAGACCGGGAGCGAGAGTGACAGAAACATTCGAGTTGAGATTGATGCCGTTGGGGTAGTAACCGGGTTGCAGGGTTGCGCCGCTATTCGGCGTGGTGTTGCTGTAAGTTGTGGAATTGGCAGGCTGCGTTGGCGCCGTAAGCGACGCCAGCGGGTCGGTTTGCGCCGTTGTCGTGTGCGCCGGCTGGGTCTCTGAATCCCCTAAGCTCCATGTGCAGCTGCTATTGCAGTTGTTGGGACTCCACGATCCGTAATAAAGGAACGACGAAGCTGTCACGCTGTCGCCGTTATCGGTTTGAAGATTCCCATTGTCGTAAACGCCGCAGTCGTTCAATGTAAAAGTGCCGTCGGAGCTGTTGAACTCGAGTGACTTCGTGTAAATGCAATTACCACCGCCAACACCAGAGCTGTTAATGTATGCCTCGCCCGCCTCCGCGCGCGCCACCAGATTCATCTTTGAAATTCCGAAAATGGCGCCAAAGTAGGTGTTTTGCGGCTGGGTAAGCACCACCTCGGCCATATTCGTGTTGCCCTTGTTCGGATCGCTTGATCCGAGCACGCAGGGACCGACATTAATGATCATGGCCAGGCTCGATGTGTTGGAGACTGTGCAATTCGATGTCGGAGTGACGGTAGCGGTGGTGATGCCGTCTTCTATCAAAGCTTTCTCTGCCGCAGTGTTCATGCTGGCGCAGGTCGTGTTGCCGCAGCTGCTGATCTCCAGACCCGCAGCAATCGCCGCTGAATCGGCCGCGGTCTGCAACTGTTGCTGCTTGTAATGGATGTTGCCCACGTCAATCGCCAGCGCCAACCCGCCCATGAGGAACGATAAACACATTGCGGCCAGCACCAACGCCTGTCCGCTCTCGTCGCGCACAAGTGCTGTCATGATGCCGCCCATCCAGCGCCGCAAACGCACCCCGCTCTGCCGGGCGGCTGCTGGCGTGCCCGCCTTGCTTGCTTTCGAACCAATGGCTAAGCTTCGCGTTTCCGCATAAGACTGCCAGGTAAGTTCGCTGTCGGCTCGCATTGTATCTCCTTCATCCGCAGCGCTTGAAGCGATTGCCGAACTGTTGGGTCCCGAAGCTGACAACCACAAGTCCCAATGCCCGCGTCTTCAGGTAGCTGCGTGCATGCCTGGGCCCTACGACAGGCGAAATGTCTCTGTGAGTGGCATCAAAAGCAGCTATCCGCGCATATTGTAATCAAGGATACGCTTTCTAGTACCCTTTGTTTAGTTACCAAAGTGCCGATACGTTCGAATCCGTCCTGCTTGCTGTCTCTTGTGAAAATCCGGATGAAAACGTCGATCATCGGAGCAGAGTTACCAAGCTCATCGCTTACAAAGAAGATCCAGATCGTGAACGCCGTCGAAGGGCGACCTTCTCGAATCTGACCGTACCACAATGCAAAAGTGCTTCGATATTGCACGAAAGCGTTAACATGAGCATCATTCAGGTTATGTTGTTAAGTAGTTTATCTTTCAAACAAATACAGATATTTGTCAATCGACCATCGGCTATCTCTCGCATCTCGTAATCATGCACAATGAACTCAGGGTCGAAACGGACAACTCCAATTCGCCGAATGAGAATCTGGGATGAGCTCGTGCGCCCCTCGAACACCGTCGAGTACCGGTGTTTAACGGTACGGTGAACCACTGTCCTAGTCACAAGCCCCTTGGTATACTTGACCAGTGACCACAGCCGTCCTCGAATCTATCCCCAACGGTTCCTCTCAGGGATCTTCCCCCGGCCTGAAGAGGGTTTTGCTGCTCAAGCCGCGTGGTTTTTGCGCGGGCGTGGTGCGGGCCATCGACATCGTGAAAATCGCCCTTGAAACCTTCGGCGCCCCCATTTACGTGCGCCGTGAGATCGTTCATAACCGCTATGTTGTGAATGAGCTGGCAGAAAAAGGCGCCATATTCGTCCACGAAATCGAAGAGGTCCCCAACGGGGCGCGTGTCATTTACTCGGCCCACGGCGTGTCTCCCGCGGTCCGCGAGATGAGTAAGAGTCGCCATCTCAAGGTCATCGACGCTACCTGCCCGCTGGTTACCAAGGTCCATATCGAGGCCGTCAAATTCGCCAAGCAGGGCTATTCACTGGTGCTCATCGGCCATCGCGACCACGATGAAATTGAAGGCACCCTCGGCGAAGCGCCTGAAGTCACCCAGGTGGTCTCGAATGTTGCTGAGGTCGAGGCGCTCAAGGTTCCCGATCCGGACCGCGTGGCCTATCTGACCCAGACCACGCTCTCGCTCGACGAGGCCCGCGACATTATTCACGCGCTCAAAACAAAGTTTCCCAACATCGCAGGACCGCACTCGCAGGACATCTGTTACGCTACCGAGAACCGCCAGGTCGCGGTCAGGAACGTGGCCCACAACGCCGGCCTGGTCCTCGTAGTCGGTTCCACCAACAGCTCCAACTCCAACCGGCTGGTCGAGGTCTCGCGCAATCTGGGAACCATCGGCTACCTCATCGACGACTCCCAGGCCATCGATCCCGCATGGCTTGACGGTGTTGAAAATGTTGCGGTTACGGCTGGGGCATCGGCCCCCGAAATCCTCGTGGAAGACGTGGTAAATTATTTGCGTCAAAACGGATTTTCGAGCGTCGAAGAAGTTGAAGTCATGCCGGAGAATGTGCGTTTTGGCCTGCCGCCTGAGATCGTGCAGGCCATTGGCAGCGCTGGTGGTGATCAGCCGGTGCCGGTTCGCTAACCAATCTGATGGGTCAATCCGGCCAGGGGGCGTCTAATCAGTCACTGCGGAGAAAGTGGCGCATCTCTTAACCAAGCGCCCTTTCGACTACTCTCCGCTGAGGAAGAGGGACGTTTATCGAGAATCGCATGACTTCTGAGCAACGGAATACGCAGACTGCAACGCCCGAACTTGGTCGCCCGCGATTCGGCCGCATCGATGCCGATATGTCCGAGGTCGAATCCGCGATCTCCCGCTCCATCGACCACATCTTCACCCGGCAACATCCCGACGGCTATTGGAACGGCGAACTCGAAGCCGACGCCATGCTCGAGGCCGACTACATCTTCCTGCACACACTGCTTGAGTCCGGCGATCCCGGCCGTTTGCAGCGCGCGCTCACTGAGATGATGCGCTACCAGAACGAGGATGGAAGCTGGAGCATCTACCCCGGTGGTCCGGGCAACATCTCGCTCTCCGTCAAGTGCTACTCCTCGGCCAAGCTCATGGGCATCCCTGCCGATGACCCGCGCTTGGCGAAATGCCGCGCATGGGTCCTGGCCCACGGCGGAGTTACCGCCTGTAATACCTTCACCAAGATGTACCTCTGCGCGCTGGGCCAGTACGATTACGACGCCGTTCCGGCCATCCCGCCAGAGATCGTTCTCTTTCCCAAGTGGTTCTACTTCAACATCTACGAAATCTCCGCCTGGTCGCGTTCGATTCTCATTCCTCTCGCCATCATCTACGCCAAGAAACCATACAAGAAGATTCCGCCGGAGCAGGGAATCGACGAGCTTTACGTCGGCGGACGCGCCAACTCCATCCTGCGACTGCGCATGGACCGCAAGAAGCTCTTCTCGTGGCGCAACTTCTTCCTCTTTACCGACCGCATGATTCACACGTTCGAGGCGGTGCACATTCGCCCGTTGCGCAAGCTGGCCATCAAGCGGGCCGAGAAATGGATGCTCGAGCGGCTCGAAATGTCCGACGGCCTGGGAGCCATCTATCCGGCCATGCTCAACGCCATCCTCGCGCTGCGCTGCCTGGGCTATTCCGAAGATGATCCGCAGGTTATCCGCGCACGCGACGAATTCGAGAAGCTCGGCATCGAGCAGCAGCCCACGCCCGGGATGCCCGAGCCCACCTTCCGCATGACTCCATGCATGAGCCCGGTATGGGATACGGCGCAAGCGGTTTTCGCCCTCGGCGAGGCCGGCGTGCCGCGCACCGATCCCCGTATGTTGACGGCCGTGGACTGGATGCTCTCCAAGGAAGTCCGCCACAAGGGCGATTGGGCGGTGAAGGTTCCCAGGACCGAGCCGGGCGGCTGGTACTTCGAGTTCAACAATGAGTTTTATCCGGATACCGATGATACGGCGCAGGTTTTGCTGGCGTTGAAGCAGGTCGATAATCCCCGCGAGCGCTACCAGGACCAGGTGGCCCAGCGCGCCATCGAGTGGGAGTTCGCCATGCAGTGCCGCAACGGCGGATGGGGCAGCTTCGACAAAGACAACACCAAGATGATCTTCCAGTACATCCCCTTCGCCGATCACAATGCCATGCTCGATCCGCCGTCGGTCGACATCACGGGTCGCATGCTGGAGATGCTCGCGGCCTACGGCTATACCCGCGAAGACAAGCGCATTCAAAAGGCCATCAGGTTCATCTTCTCTGAGCAGGAGCCCGACGGAAGCTGGTTCGGCCGCTGGGGCGTGAACTACCTCTACGGCACCTTCCTGGTTCTGCGCGGCCTCGAGGCCATCGGCATCGACCATCACGAGCCGCAGATACAGCAGGCGGCCGAGTGGATTCGCATGGTGCAGAACGCCGACGGCGGCTGGGGCGAGAGCTGCGGTACCTACGACGAGCCCGACACCCGCGGCATCGGCGTGAGCACGCCGTCGCAAACCGCCTGGGCGCTGCTCGGTCTGCTGGCTGCCGGCGACGACCGCTCCGACTCCATCGCCAAGGGTGTGCGCTGGCTGTTAACCCGGCAGAGACCTGAGGGCAGTTGGGACGAAACGATGGGCGAAGGAGCGACGCTCCAAAGTATCATTACAGGAACGGGCTTCCCCAAGGTCTTCTACCTGGCGTACACCATGTACCGGCATTACTTCCCGCTGTTGGCGCTCACCACCTACAAGCGGGCCATGGAAAAAGCCGCGTAGGGATTGGTGATTTGAAAGGGCACCACCGGCTTCGCCGACCCGCGATGGATGAAACGGGCGAAGCGCATCGAGTAGAGTGAGGTCGTGAGTTTCTTTGTAGGGCACGACTTTAGTCGTGCCGAAAAGGCCATTGGAAGTTCGGGGGCTTTAGCCCCTGGCTTTTCAGGATGGCACTTGAGCAATCGCGCCTGAGAAACGCCTCCCGGCGGGAGGCAAGGAATTTAGCCTAGGACGCAGTCCTGGGTGAGTCGCAAGAAGGAACGCTGCAGCAGCGCCTCCCGTAGGGAGGCAAAGAATTTAGCCCAGGACGAAGTCCTGGGTAGGCTGCAGATAAATGACCGCAGCCCCGTAGGGGCGGCACGAACGGCAGGCGCGGGCTTTAGCCCGCGCAATTTGGCTAGAAGCTAGAAGCTAGAAGCTGGCACCTAAGCCCTGAGGGATAACACAGGATGGCAGTTCCAATCTCGCAAATGTGGACGGTTGCAACCTACGTCCTCAAGCAGCGCTTCAAGGGCAACAAGCGCTACCCGCTCGTGCTCATGCTTGAACCGCTCTTCCGCTGCAACCTGGCCTGCGCCGGATGCGGCAAGGTCCAGTACCCGCCCCACATTCTCAAAAAGCAGCTCACGCCCGAAGAGTGCTTCAGCGCCGTCGAAGAGTGCGGAGCTCCAATGGTTTCCATTCCCGGCGGCGAGCCGCTGCTTCATCCGCAGATCGTCGAGATCGTCAACGGCCTCATCGCGCGCAAAAAGTACATTTACCTCTGCACCAACGCGCTCGAACTCAAGCGCCGTCTGCCCGAGTTCACGCCCTCCAAGTACCTCACCTTCAGCGTGCACCTCGACGGCCAGCGCGAGCATCACGATTTTTCCGTCTGCCGTGAGGGCGGCTACGACCTCGCCGTCGAGGGCATCAAAGATGCCGTCAAGCGCGGCTTCCGCGTCACCACCAACGCCACCTTCTTCGACGGCGCCGATCCCAACTCCGTCCGCGGTTTCTTCGACGAGGTCATGGACATGGGTGTCGAGGGAATCGTCCTCTCGCCCGGCTACAGCTACGAAAAGGCCCCCGATCAGCACCGCTTCCTCGGCCGCGCCCGTGTACGTCGGCTCTTCCGCGCCATCCTCTCGAACCGCAAGAAGAGCTGGAAGTTTAATATGTCGCCGCTCTTCCTCGAGTTCCTGATGGGCGACCGCAAATACGAGTGCACGCCCTGGGGCTCGCCTGCCTACAACATCTTCGGCTGGCAGCGTCCCTGCTACCTGCTACAGGACGGATACGCAGACACTTTTAAGGAACTCCTCGAAACTACAAAGTGGGAAGAGTACGGCGTCGCATCGGGTAATCCCAAGTGCGCCAATTGCATGGTCAGCTGCGGCTACGAGCCTTCGGCGGTGATCGACGGCTTCGGCTCGCTTAAGGGCTTCTGGTCGATGGTTAAAGGCAGCTTCTCGCGGTATCCAGATCGGCATGCGCTCAACCTGCTCAACGAGCCCATGCCGCACGGCCCCTCGTCGCTGGTGCAGATCACGCACCTCGACCGCGCACTCGAGGAGACGCGCGCATAGCCGTCCCACACCGGAGGGAGCAGAGGCCTTCAGGCCCCTGAGCACGAACCCCTCCAAGTCGATGTCATCCCGAGCGAAGCGAGGGATCTGCAGTTGCCCTTGGGATAATCACTGACTTGCTGACTCGCTAAATTGCTGACTTGCTGAGAGAGAAAAATGACCGCTGAAGTTCTGAAATATACACTCGACCAGGTTGAATCCCTCGAACTCGCCCCCGGCGCCGAGCACCAGCAACTCGAAGGCTGGATTCCCGAGCTTGCCACCGACGAGGAGATTCGCAACGCCCTCGAGAAGGCCTTCGACTACCGCGGCGACGTCACCATCACCACCAAGTCCGGCGAAAAGATCGAGGCCTACATCTTCAATCGCCATACCAGTGCCACGCTGGCCGAATCGTGGGTGCAGTACTTCACGCCCAAGGCCGCCGACAAGCGCAAGCTGAGCTACGCCGAGGTCGCGCGCCTCGAGTTCAGCGGCAAAGATCGCGCCGCCGGCAAGCACTGGGAAGACTGGGTCAAGGCCTGGAACGAGCGCAAAGCCGCCGGCGAAAAGAACATCGCGCTCCGCCCCGAGGCACTAGAATAGGCGTCATGCCCGAGTCGCCGTCTCCTCCGAACCCGCAAATCTCGTTCGGAGATTCACGATTATGCGCCATCGATTGTTTTCAGCCCTATACCGACTCGCGTTAGGTGGATGCTCCCTGGGAGCGGTCAGTTTATTTGCACAGTTGCCGATCCCACAATCCACCCTCGAATCTTGTCCGGAACAACTACGCCATCTCACAGTCCAAGGTCCTGCGCTGCTTGACGATGGGCTTGCAGGTTACACTCCCCTCGAATTTCTATTTTCAGAAGACGGAGACGATATTTACTCCGCCACTTCGTTTGATGAAAATCAAAGGGGTCAAGCCTTGCGCGGCAATGTTACCATACAAAAATTGTTGGGCGGCTCTAATCTTGCTGGCGGAGATGGGATGAGATTCATCGTCGTTTATCAAGACGAGAAATCTCGACAGCAGGCCATTAGCAGTCTTAGAAGACCGGACGTCTTTTCCACTGACATACTTGGAAACCACGCCCCCATGGAAAATCTGAAGTTTGCCGTGGTGCATGTTCAGATCGATAGCGGCGGGCCGGGGTCTTCCGTTGACAAGAAGAAGTACCTGACCTGGATAGAAACGGCGCACACGGAGAAGGAGGATGTGTATTACGAACTCGAGAATTTCAAGTGGTCCATTATTGACATTGCATATTTCGAGCCAAAAACATGTATTTCTCAGAATAATTGGCGAGGGTCTGAGTTTCCTGCTTATCAGGGCATGGGGAACTGGATCGGCGACCTAAACACAAGCTACCCATACAGGAAGCTAGAGCCGTACGGAGATCCACAGTACGCCAAAACTATCGAAGTCTTAGTGGCAAAGCTTAAGAAGTTCGTAGATCAGACGCTCAGATGAAGGCTCGTAATCAAATCCGAATCGAGTCGTATCGGAAGGTACGTCCACATTTCGGGCATTTGAAAGCCGGGCCCCCAAACTTGCCCAGCATTGACGGTTCAACAGGCAAAATCTGCACCAGCTGTTCCCCATCTTTCTTGCAGTAGCGTCTTCCGTCACGCAGTTCGAACCACTCGTCTTGTTCAACCATGAGAAGCTCCCTTTCTTGATCAGCCCTGCACCAGAGTGCTCCATGTCCCGCTGTTGAGGACCCGGGATAGTGCGGAGTCCGTACTTGCATCTACGCCAGAAATCTGGCCCGCTGCCCCCGTTGCGTAATCCCTGCCACAGCCTTCTTATCGAACGACACAAACGTCTCCCCGCCTAGCCAAGCTCCTTCGTATGCAATCACGCCATCGGCAAAGTCCGCTCCGGCGTTCATCGCCTCCAGACCCGCTTGAACTGCGGCGGTATCTGTTATGACGTTGTCAGCTTCAAGATAACCGTGAATAGCCCTGACGATCTCTGCCATTGGCATTTTGTAGCGCTGGCGGAGTACCCAGACCATTTCGCAAAATGCATGCCGGCTGATGACCACTTGGTCAGCGGAACTTAACGCAAGACGCGATGCCCGGCTTTGGACCTGATCGTCATCGAGCACAGCGCGGATCAGTACATTGGTGTCCGCGATCACCTTCATCGCTGAACGCTCCGCTCAAATTCTTTGACGATGGCGTCGCCGATGGCCTCGTTCATCTCTTCAATCGTCAACTTCACATCGGTCTTGCCCGCGAGTATTCCAAAAACATCTTTGATGTTGCCCTTCTTCCGCTCAGCCTGCACTACTCCCTTACCGCCGGGCAGCAGTTGCAGCTCAATTTTGTCGCCGGGCTTCACGCCAAAGTGCCTCAGAACCTCTTTGCGCAGCGTAACTTGTCCTCTGCTGGTGAGTTTCAATGTGGGCATGTCGGTGATCCTCCCAAGTTGACGTCTATCCACAATTATAATGCAGTTTTGCATTATTTACGACCAAATCCCGCGCTAGCCCCAAGGCAGACTAGGCCTGCCAATTTAAGATGGCCTCAGAGAATCGAATCGTTGAGAATCTTTCTCACAGGCGCCACCGGCTTCGTCGGCCACCATGTAGCCAAAGCACTCGCTGCCGAAGGCGCCGATCTTCGCCTTCTCGTCCGCAAAACTTCAAACCTCGCCAATCTCGAAGACATCCCCGGCGATACTTTTACCGGCGATCTAGCCTATCCCGAATCGCTCAAGCCCGCCCTCGTCGGCATTGACGTCCTCGTTCACGTCGCCGCCGACTATCGCCTCTGGATTCCCGATCCCGCAGCCATGTACAAGGCCAACGTCGACGGCACCCGCGAGCTTCTGCGTCTGGCCCGCGAATCCGGCGTCAAGCGCGTCGTCTACACCTCGTCCGTCGCCACCATGCACTTCCGCACCGACGGCATCGTCATCAACGAAGACACGCCGGTTTCGATGGCCGACATGGTGGGCCACTACAAGCGCTCCAAGTTCATGGCCGAGCAGGAAGCATTGCATGCAGCAGCCCAAGGGCAGGAAGTGCTGATCTTAAATCCCACCAGCCCCATCGGGTCCAATGACGCCAAGCCCACGCCCACCGGCCGCATCTTTCTCGACTTTCTCAACGGCAAATTCCCCGCCTACATGGATACGGGCCTGAATCTGGTCGACGTCTCCGAAGTCGCGCGCGCGCACGTGCTGGCGCTCAGCAAAGGCAGGCCCGGCCGCCGCTACATTCTCGGCGGTGAAAACCTCACCCTCAAGCAGATCCTCGACAAGATGTCGGCCATCACCGGCATCCCATCGCCCACCGTCAAAATTCCCTTCGCCGTCGCCGCCACCTACGCTTTCTTCGAAGAAATCATCACCGGCAAGATTCGCGGCAAAGAACCGCGCGCCACGCTTGAAGAAGTCCGCATGGGCCGCAAAAAAATGTTCGCGTCCAGCGCCCGCGCCCAGCAGGAGCTCGGCTTCCGCATCCTGCCCGTCTACCCCGCCATGCGCGCCGCCATCGAGTGGTTCCGCGCCAACGGCTACGCGCCGTGATTAACGGAGGGAGCAGGGGCCTTCAGGCCCCTGAATCTGACGCAGTCAGCATCGGGCCTTTAGGCCCGGAAGAATCCGAGGTCGTTATGCCGAAGCAACTCTACCTCACCACCTTCCAGATCGGCACCACCGCCCAACCCGGCCAGGGCCTGCGCATCGGCGTTACCCGCTTTCCTCCCCGCGGAGTTCCCAAAGACCGCTGGGCCGCCGACGGATACTTCGACGTCTGGCTGCCCGTTCTTGCGCCCAGCGCCAAGCTCGTGGCCGAAATCAGGAAGAAACGGAACGGCCCGCCTGACGCATTTCAAAAACAGCTCGACCGCTACGAACGAGAATTGCTCTCGAACGCCACCGGCCGCCAAACCGTCGAGTTTCTCGCCGCCGTTGCCGCCCGCACACCCATCAGCATCGGCTGCGCCTGCGCCGACGAGTCCCGCTGCCACCGCTCACGCCTGTTCAAGATCATCGAGGAGCACGCGCCGAAAGCATGACTCGCACCGCCTTCATTGCCGCATTTCCCGGCGAACTCAAGCCGCTGGTCAGTACCATTGTCAACGGCGCGAGCAGCGCCCGGG
>Ga0335072_10008615_pt1 | contig 14777 bp, 16 predicted proteins | sample Lox_Sample_21_FD_206725 | JGI IMG/M metagenome (GOLD analysis project Ga0335072, IMG submission 206725) | Soil microbial communities from Loxahatchee National Wildlife Refuge, Florida, United States - Lox_Sample_2.1 | ecosystem: Environmental > Terrestrial > Soil > Wetlands | place: USA... | reverse complement strand
CCCACCCCCCCCCCCACCACACCCCCCCACCCACCCCCCCCCACCCACACCCCCACACCCCCCCCCCCCGGCCCCGGGGGGGGGGGGGCGGCGGGGAGAAGGTAGCAATAAACTCACTCCGCATCAGAGTTCGTATACTCGTCATCAAATTAATAATCTTAGCCTTCACGCTCGCATCTCCCGCTCCCGCCCCAGCCCCGAACGCAGGCTCGGTCACCGAAGACGCGGACCAGCCTATGCGCGCGAGGAAGCGGTCTTCGGAGAGGATGGCGATGGCGTTGATGAGGAGGACGGAGACTGTTTGGGGGTGGCCGGGTGTCAGTGAGTTGCGCGAGTGCTGAGGTGGGAGGGGGGGCAAGCTCGCGGGGACGTACTTTGGAAGAGGCCGCCGAGGCCGAAGGTGGGGATTATACCCATTGTTCGCAGAGGTGATATGAGAGTGTATATGTCTGAACGGCGGTGGAGAGCGCGCAGACTGGAATTCGGGAGAGGGGGGTGGAGGATGGTAAGTTTGATGTTGATGCCAGAATATCTTTACGGCATGTTCCGTAGGTGCGGCTTCACATGCGAGTGCAGGGAACTTGGAGCTTTGGGTTTAGGTTGTGAATCGACGACCACGACATGCGATGAGGTGAGGACACGATGAAGCTTTTTGGTGAGTCGATGCTGGAGTTCTTTGGCAGTTATACATTTCTGGAATGGGCCATACTAATGCAATTCTAGATTTCTTTCTTACGCTCCTTGTCCCTTTCCTTATTCTTGTCCACGCCTTCGTAGCTCCCTACACGAAGGTCGAGGAGTCGTTCAATCTCCAGGCCACACGTGATATTCTTGTTTACAGCACTCCAACGCATGATATTGGTGCCAGGTTACGTGCAAGTTATGACCACTTCGAATTCCCTGGTGCAGTACCCAGGACTTTTGTGGGCGCAGCTGCGCTAGCAGGAGTCAGCCGTCCTATTCTCCAAATTCTTGGCTGGCGACATGGGCAGCTGGTCATTAGAGCAGTTCTAGGCCTCTTCAATGCCTTCGCGCTGCTGAGATACAAGAACGGCGTTGAGAAAGCGTTCGGAAAGGCGGCGGGAAGGTGGTATGTCCTGTTACAAGCGTCACAGTTTCATGTTATCTATTATGCTTCGAGAACACTGCCAAACATGTTTGCTTTTGGACTTAGTAAGATACACTACCTTGCTGTGAACTGTGAGAATGGAGATGGATGGTAATTGCTGAGAAATCCCAGGCACACTGGCGCTCCGCGAGCTGCTTCCTATGCCCATCCCATCTTCAAAAGGAGGTACAGACACCGTTACAAAGCGCCATAGTCTAGCCATCTACCTCCTCGTCCTCGCCGGCATCATGTTTCGCTCTGAGCTGGCTCTCCTTCTCACCACCCAGCTCGTCTATCTCCTCCTTCAGCCCCTTATCTCTCTCCAAACGGTCATCCTTACAGGCCTCCACAGCGCCGCCATCGCCCTCGCTATCTCCATCCCCATCGACTCCTATTTCTGGCAGCGCCCCATCTGGCCCGAACTAGCCGGCTTCTTCTACAACGCCATCCAAGGAAAGTCCGCCGACTGGGGTACCTCTCCATTCCACTCTTACTTCACCTCCTTCCTCCCAAAGCTACTTCTCAACCCCCTAATCCCTTTACTCCTCATCCCCTCAGCATTCTATTTCCCTGCAAATCGCCGTCGCGCAGCCGGACTCGTAGTACCGAGCTTAGCTTTCATTGCAATCTATAGCTTGCAGCCGCATAAAGAAGCCCGTTTCATTATCTACGTCGTCCCGCCACTCACAGCCTGCGCCGCCTTGGGCGCTGACTACATCTTCACGCGACGCTCACGATCTTTGATCAACCGCCTCCTCTCAATACTCATAATTCTCTCCATCATCGGCAGCTTCGTAGCCTCTACGATCATGCTGGGCATCTCATCCCTCAACTACCCCGGCGGCGAAGCGCTCTTCAAGCTCCACCAGATAGTAGCCAGCAGCAGCAGCAACAACAACAGCACCACCACTGAGCAGACAAAGGGAACAGTGAACGTCCACATGGACGTCCTAGCATGCATGACAGGTGTATCGCGATTCCAACAGGACTTCCCCACTCCCCCGTTCTCCCTCTACCTCGCCCCTTTTGTCGCTCTCCTCCTCCCCTCCGAGTCTAACAACACTAATCCCAAACCAATCTCACCAGCCACCAGATTCCACTACGACAAAACCGAAGAGCCCGCCACGCTCCTCGACCCCACGTTCTGGACGCGTTTTGACTACGTCCTCGCGGAGCGGCCCGAGACGGTCATTGGGAAGTGGGAAGTTGTGGATACGGTCTATGGGTATGCGGGGATGGAGATTCTGAGACCGGGAGCGGTATCTGCTTCGGGGTTTGATGAGGGGCGGGAGGTGGGGAGGGTGTGGGAGGGGATGAGAGGAGGGGATGATATTAGCTCGGTGGATGACGAGGAGTCTAGAGAAGGGAGTGGAGACGGGGAGATCAGGACGGCGAAGGGTATGAGCATGCTAGAGACATTTTATGATGAAGCACAGAGAATGGGACTATATGGAGCCCTAAGAGAAGGGACGAGGCGATGGGTCACGAAGGGATGGTGGGTGGGCCCGAAGATGGAAGCCAAGATCAGGATTCTGAAACGAGTACTGTGATTGTGTTGTGCAAAAAACCACACAATGTAAAAATTAATTCCAATGATATAAGTTAACCATCTCAATTCTGCATTGCATTGCTTTTGCTGCGAAGAAGGAAGCCTACCATGCTTACTATGTCTGAGGCTGTTGTAGCTCGCCAACTACTCCCTGCATATTCTCCGCTTCCTAATTGCGATGCCGAAGCAACTCCGAATAGATCAAGAATGTGTATAATGGGAAGAGGTGCGCCCCCAGAAGTCAAATGTTGCGTGGTCAGTCATGAATCATAGTACACCATTTGCAGGCCATGCCACGATTTTGCTCAAAGGAGCCCGATCAGCTGTGCAAGATAAGTCTTAACATGACTTGTTCTATCTATTCTACTTGTGTAGACCTTGTGCATACTTACAACTTGTTGGGTACGTTCTGAGTTGTAGGCCATTGGTAGCCAGCACCGTCGCTGAATTTGTAGCCGTAAGAGGACGTAAAGTCGTCAAGGACGGCAGGCCCACGAGAGCCTAAGAGGAAGATCAGAATTATGGCAATAGTAAAATGTAGAATTTAGCGGGTCTGCTTACCATACGGGTACTCCATTGGAATGATCTCCTTGTTATCATCAAGATAGTGCAAAAGTGGTGTGAAAATCCTCCAACTTGCATCCAACTCGTCGTCACGAACGAAATTGGAATGATCACCCTTCAAAGCATCAAGGATTAAAGACTCATAGGCCTCAGGGATCTTGAGATCTGAGAAGCGACGGCGGTATGTAAGGTCCAATTCAGTGACCACTGTTTGCATACTCAGACCGGGAAGTTTCGAGTTCATCTTGATGTACACGCTTTCATTAGGTTGGATGCGCATGACTAGCTCATTACGAGGAATGTCTTTGAAAATTCCAGATGTAACGTCCTTGAACTGGATTCTGATCTCGGTCTTCTGTTCGTTCAGAGCTTTTCCGGCCTTCATAATGAAAGGTACGCCATCCCAGCGCTCATTCTTGATATGGGCAACCAGGGCGCAAAATGTTGGACATCTGGAGTCCTTTGGCACAGTATCATCCTCTTTGTATGCGGGTTTGGTACCGTCCAATGACTTCCCGTATTGCCCGATAATGACGTTCTTGGGTTCGATTGCTGGGATTGCTCGCAGCACGCGGACCTTCTCATCTCGAATGTCCTCGGCGGAGAAAGAGATTGGCCGCTCCATTGCAAGGAGCGTCAGGACTTGAAGAAGATGGTTTTGCATGACATCTCGGATAATTCCAAACTCATCAAAGTAGCCGCCGCGACCCTCGGTACCAAAAGGCTCTTTGAAGGAGATCTGTACATTGTCGATGTGGTTACGATTCCACGTCGCGCCGAAGAACTCATTACCGAATCGCAGAATCAGAATGTTCTTCACCATTTCCTTGCCCAAGTAGTGATCAATACGGAATATCTCATCCTCTTTCCAATTCGGTTCTAATGCCATCTGTAACTCTCGCGAGCTTTCAAGGTCCTTACCAAATGGTTTCTCAACCTATTTGACAATTTTAGCTCTAAACTTGTTGAGATACCAAAAGAGACTTACAATAATTCTTGCAATGCCGTTCTTTGGGTAGCAATTCTTCTTGATGTGCTGCGAGACAGTGGTAAAAACACTCGGTGGTAAGGCCATATAAAAGATTCTGTTCGTTTCCTTCCGGCCGCTCTCCAGCTCCTCGAGGTGATGTCGGAGTTGTACGAAGGACTCGTCCTGATCATATTGTCCTGAAATATAGCTGCAGAGTGAGCAGAAGTCGTTCAATTGCTGCTCCATGTCTTTCGTGGGTGTCTTAATGTACGACTTGACGCGCTTGAGGTATTCCTCATGGTCCATCTTAGTTCTGGCATATCCGATGATCTTGATATCTTTAGGCAAGAATTGATTCCGATACTGGTCTAGAATCAGCTGCAGGTCTCCATTTGTCACGGTTCTTTTGTTGACTCACGAGGCCGAAAAGGGCTGGGAACTGAAATAGATGGATTAGCGGAGCTCCGGTTTAAAGTGTATCATGCCCTTACCGTCTTCTTCTTCGCCAGATCACCCGAAGCACCTAAGACTACGATAATTGTGTTCTCCTTGAGCTCGATGATGCTGAACACTGCCCGTTAACTATTACCCCGCCATAGCGACAATGAAGAACGTCTGAAAAGGATTTGAAAAAAATCAGCGCGACTCGAGCTGCTTTTCAGAAATTCAACAGATATTCTGCAATCCCTCGCGAGACATCGGGTGCAGCAAAAGCGCTGTTGACGTGGATTTTTTTCGTTTTGGAAGTTGATGTAGACTTTGAAGGGGGAAAATGTCAACGCACCCGGCATTTTGAGGTATCACCGGCTTGATAACAGAGTCTGCCATGTTGACGGGAAGGGTTTGATGTTGATGAATGGAGGCAGTAAGGTCGAGGATGACAGAATGATCAGAGTGAGCGGGCAGACGGTGCGATTTATTCAATGCTGCTGGCTTCTTGGAAAAGAAAAGTCCTGGAGGCAAGGTTAGGTGAGGTAACTTGCGGGAAAGCTTACAGCAAATGGTTGGGCTGCCCCGCCACAACCTCACTATTGTTCTCCCCCCCCTTCCTTCCCCCCCCAAATCACATAATCAAGCGAAGAAAAGCAGTCACAGTGACGGAATGCGCGGATAGCCTGGTCTGCGGTCTCTTCATTACATACTCGGTATTCTAATGTATGTGATGTATGTGCATGTATGTGCCCGGATTCTGGAACATTTCTCCGCCTACCGGGATTACAAAGGAGGAGGATTAGATGAGTGAGCATGCCTGTCTACATTAAAATTTCCTGACGAACTGCAGGACCCAAAAGGGGGAAAGTTCTACAGCTGGATCAACAATGTAGCTTGCAACATTGTGCTCTCAATAATAGCATTAGACCTTAGGGACAGGAGGCGCTGAATTTATCCACCCCCACCAGATTGCTGAGGCGTCAACTGACCTCAACCGTTCTTTGTTACCATAGGGTGGAAGCTGGATGTTAATGGTAGTAGTCCGGCAGGGTAAGGTAAGGTACCACCTGTCTTTACATTTAAATGTCTTATGGCAAGCTGTATGTGCACAAGGGTTTTGGATTCAAAGGTGTACAGTTTAATTAGAAGTATATACTGTATCTCAATTGCCCCGGAGGACACTCATTCCCGCGACTCCCTTCAATGACAAGACACATTTACGGCCCCTGTAACCTGCGTCTCGTTTCTTCCTGCTAAAAGCGCCTCTTCTGCCGCGCCTTTCCGCTTCTCCAGCCGAGATAGGTTTAGTGCATATGCAGAATCACAAACCCTAACTTCCCACTTTCGTCAATCGAAGACGAACCCGAAAACCGACACGACTATCGCCCAACTAACAATTCCTCACGTCTTTCGAAAAGGAAGAGGTGCTGATCCAGATCTCTTCCGTCTCTATTTCCCAGCGACAGTCGAGATCTTTCAGTTCAAGATGCCTTCAGAAGCTGGCCACCGTTGTGAGTAGACCTTACTTCATCGTTCCCATCCAACCAAGGAAAACTATAATACTGCTAAAGCATGTTGGGTTATCCCTTGGGATTGCATTCAGTGCGCGAGATGCTATCTGTGTAATGAATTATTGTGACATGCACTGACTTTGGCTTCTCTAGTATATGTAAAGTAGGTACAAGACGCACGAGTCATTTCCAGACGTCCATCGCATACGATATAGACAGAAATAATATGGACGGGCTTGTGATGCTAGGAGAGGCAAGAAGAGCAAAGACTGATTGTATTCTCGCAGGGGTCGGCATCTCAGCTACCAACGAGGAAAGCGGAACACAAATCCTGGCACTAGTCTCATCAAGATTGAAGGTGTTGATGACACAAAGGCAGCGAAGTATGTGAAGTTAAGAGGCTTGAGGTCCTGGGTCCGGCGCTGACAGGTCTAATAGCTTCTACCTCGGAAAGAAGGTGGCTTTCGTGTACCGTGCGCAACGAGAGGTTCGAGGATCGAAGATCAGAGTCATTTGGGGAAAGATCACTAGGCCACACGGTATGCAGTTGGATCGAAGATCGCTATAAGCTTTGGCACTGACCCTCTACAGGCAACTCTGGTGTAGTAAGAGCACAGTTCAGACATAACCTTCCTCCTAAGTCATTCGGCGCATCTGTCAGAGTGATGTTGTATCCTTCTTCAATATAGGCGGAGTGCATGGAGTTGATAGCATGGGATGATGGTTGACGGTATGCCGGAATTCGGTCACTGCGATGGGCAGGGATTCAGTGCATAAATTTGCTGGTAGGCCAATAAAGCAAAATACCAACAATCAGGTAGACAGACATTGTCCTTGTGATATTTATACCAGAGGAGATGGACTTTGACTTGCCAAATTATGCCATCCTGCCAGGCCCTCAAATGAAGCTCTCCAGGGTGCCTTTCTCTTTCCAACTGCAGCTCAAAGCAGGTCACATAACAGGGTGGGGAGGTTCTCTAAACCGAAGGACTTTCGTCACATAATCTTTTCCCGCGTTGGCGTTCATTCTCTACGACTATCCATCCTCTGTTCATTTTCTATGACCTTTATCCCAGGGAACAATTCCTCTGTCTAATACAAGTTCTCCATCCAAAGGGATACTGAAAAACTGCAGATGCGGCCTGTAGCACATGTAAAACATTAAACGCGCGGCAGCCTTAGAAGGCCAAGCCAAGCTATCCTGGTGGTCCTTGATTTGAAATTTCAGAGGTTCCCACATCATATGGCCTAAATTAGAAGGAAATTTACCAACGACGACTCTCTGCAAGAGTAAAACCAGACAACGGATATTGATTGGCAGATGATCTAGAACGTCGTTCGCCTCTGGCGTGAAAATTGGCCATCCTTACTCAATGAATCTATTAGGATTGAAACAATAACGTCAGCAAGGTAGGTATAGTCCAGTGACTAGGATTAATACCAATGCACCCCATGTATTTCCTGTCGAATGCCATTGCTTTAGCCAGACCCCAATCTGTTTTCGCTGCCTTGTGGCAAAGCTTTATGCCCCTGTAGACCACAAGAACCTCTAAATTGGGCGTATGTTGGTACTGATAAGTATCTTTGACAAGGTACGGAACATCCGGGGCACATCGTTTTGTTCAAAAATCAGGAGAGTGTTCTTGAGTATGTAAAATGTCTATTGATGAGGTGACGGGATGGCTGATTGGCGTGGCTCTGGGACTGAACAAGGATGGGCTAAACCACCGAATAGCCATACTTAGCATACTTGTGGTTGAGAAGCGGCATGGGAAATGCATTAGTGCAGCTAAAGACGGGATGCTTGCGTATGCGTGATGGTTGCATCAAGATGAAATCAAGCTTTCGGTATTTTGCAGCCTCAGCTTGTCGGCTGAATGTTAAGAAAGCTGATCAGTCAGGTACTTTTGAGCAAAAAATTCCCTGGTGTAGGTGGTATTTTATTACAGCTACAGTTCCAATAATATCTGCCTATTGCTAAAGGTACCTTTAAGGGGCCTCCAAGGGATGAAAGTCGTTACTGTGAGATGATTTCTTCCCCGCACCAATCCAGCATTCTAACTCGCCTTTTCCCCATAAGGTCCGATACGAGGATTGCCATCCTGCCCATATCTCAGAACATCAAACCTCCCACAACTTGAATCTCCGGTCGTTCCATATGATGTGTTTGTCTGTTCGTAAACGCTTTCACGGCGACTGAATCATTCCAACTCTTCTTACAATCGTTCTAGATTCTTAACAACACCACTTGATACTTCACTCGTTTTCATTGCGCCCTCCCAACAACGTTAGGTCATCACTCACGGCGAAATCAATCAGTCAGAGGCTGCGAATTCTATTATATCACTTCAACTCCTACTTTATTCTAGATTAGAAACGTTTAACAACGTCTATCACCTTCGTTACCACCAGCCACCAAATATAATTTCGCGGAAGCCCAATCCTCGCCCTATCATCCCCGGAATTACGATAAGCTGCGCCATCGTCGAAGCCACCACTCATACTCCGAGACAACGCTACCCTCAGACGAAATGTCTTCTCTACTGAAGAGCCATCCGCTGCCACCGCCTCCAACAGGCCAGCAGCAGCAGCCGTACCAGCCATACCAATTGCCGGAGCAGAGACCTAATCAGCAACAGAGATCCAAGTCATCCTTCAGTTTACGCAGCGACAAGTCTCACAAGAGCTCTGGTAGTGTTGGCAAGATTGATCTTCGTGAAACAAGCCAAGAGAAGGCCTCACAAAGGCTGAGCTTAAGCACAAAGGCAGACCCGCGGTTGGCAATGCAAGAAGCGGAACCTTGTGGGTCCATAACAGGAATAAAGAGCATCAACGTCTAGTTGGCTGACCATTTTTACAACAGCGGCCATTGCAACTGGCCAAGCAGCATCAATAGCTCCGCTTCGATCAATCCAACACCTGGATGCGAATGGCAATCCCATAGGTCAGTTGCTATCCAGCTTCACTATGAACATCATTGAAAAGCTGATCTAACATCCTTTACAGCCGATCCAGACCGTTCAAATCCAACACGTAGTCGATGGGAGAGGCCTCTCGATACAATCCGGTCATTCGAGGCCGCGATCGATGGGAACTATTCACGAAAATCATACATGCGAACTGGTGAGATCCCTCTGCTTACTCTTACGAGAGGATGGCCCTATACGGGATAAGACTGATGCATCATAGAGTCTGCGGATTCAGGGGCCGGTTACAATCGTCGCAGTAGCTATGCTGGAGGTATGCTTCAACATTTCTATATTTACACCTCTCGCATCGGATCTTAATTTTACTCCGAAGATACTGAGAATGCGTTTTGTCTAATATCCTGATTTTTCTATTGTATAGGTGCAATATGGGCAATGAATAGCCCAACTGCTAATTTGTGGCGCCCGGCGTTCCATTGGTTGTTTCAAAATGTCAACACCAATTTTGAATTTCTCAGGTTAACGTCACGGTGCATGGCCGATAAGCCGGCCAATCTGGGTTAAGCTACCTCATCAAAATATGGGTGGCTGAGCCCATCCCTGTCGACCTTTTCTCTAAACATTGCAAATTTCTTACAAGAAATCACTCTTAAGTCAGACTATTCGCATATAATCTTTAACTAACATATCTCCTTTACTTAGGTGGCCCAAATGGTGGCCAGATAGGCCAAAAGTATCGACAAGATTCCTATTATGGGGGGAGACCGAATAGTTTTCGACCTGACAGCTATGTCGAGAATAGAGGCATGAATAATGGCATGTCAAGGCCTGACAGCTACTACGACAATAATTCCAGACCAAGTAATGGCTACTATCCGTCACGAGCTCGATATCCTCGAACGGCATCAGAACCTCAGTTCAACAGTGGTACAGGAATTTATCCCGTAGACGGAAATCAACAATCCTACGAAACAGTAAATACAACTTCTGGTAGCGGAGGCTCTGGCGACCCATTGGGATATTCTACCGATCCCAGCAGCGAGAATAGTTCTCTGGATCGCGTTCAACCTCCAGCACCACCTGAGCATAATTATTCTCTTGGCTTTAGTGGCTTTAATGGCTTTAACGGCTTTAATGGGTATGGCGGTACCCAAAACAACCAAGTTTCCAATTACGCCTCGAATGGTTATGGGAGCTATACTGCGAAACAGCCAGATATGCCGATGATGAGTGGCAGCTATCAAGGTCAAAGTGGAGGTCCACCTGCACCTCCGCGAAAGGAGAGTGTTCAAGGACCTCCTCGTGTACCTATAAAATTGGGCTCGTCCGGGAATGGTGGGCCAACAATATACGAAGCGCCCCGGCCAGGGGCTGGCGAAAAGCGCAAAAGTTGGTTCAGGAAGCGCTTTAGCAGAGCATGAAGGTAGTCCCCTTTCATATCAGCTTAAGGACTTGTCTGAGTGGTTTTAGAGTGGTATGACTGATGTTATGTTGAAAATGACCAATGATAATGGGACTTTGGCGGTGTTGAAATAGCTGGGAACGATCTGGTCTTTACATGGGCGGCGTATGAAATGGGTCTCCCTCGTCCTTACAAGCTGCCGCTACCGGCATGGCTTCTTGGGCGAACGGGTTTAAATCATGTGTTCGTCTGTAATAAGGTGTCTGTACACATTTGGGCGGACCAACCTCGCTGAACGGGATATCAGGTTTTCTGGGATGCATATGCTGCAAGGCGTGTAATAGAGTAAAATAAAGGCTATGCCATGTTTGATTTTGTCAGTAGCCACCGACGGAAGACATTCAGACAAATTCAACATCCAGAGAATCCTTCTGACCTGGTATAAGAAAGCGATTTCTTTGACCTATATAACGCCGGCAATGCAGCCTAAATCTCCTCAACGCCCTTTCTTCTCCTTTTCTGCCGCCTCCATAGCCTCACTCTGATCCTCCCTCATAGCAACAACAACGTAGGCCACAAGCACCACGTTCGCCATAACAGCCGCCGTTGCACCTGCAAATGTAGAGTTTCCTTCCGTTCATGTCAACGTCCCTCAAGTCACATGTTTTCCCGTCCAGCCTTGCCAACATACCTTTATACACAGTGTTCAGAGTCAAGAAATACGTCCCTATAGGACATATGACCATGGCAAGCGTGAAAGCCAGGAGTTTAACAATGACATTTCTAGGGGATATTAGCCAGATTAACTCGTGCACAATTTAGAGACGATAAAAATCAGCCTACAATGGGACAGCAGGAGTAATGTTTGACTTTTCATCCGCCGGCGGACTGAAGTCGGTGCTGTCATCCTTTTCCAGAACTGTCTTCTCAGAGGACACGATACGACGGGCTGCCATGTTTAAGGTTCTTTGTAACGGTTTTGCACTTTCCTATCTGTCCGAACGAAGAACGGGGTCGCTTAGAGCGAGGCGGCGTGACTTCGCGAATTTACCGGGGTCAGACGCGTTAAGAGGTGGCGTTAGCGCGAATTTCTTCGCGATGTGCTACGACACTCGTCACTGATTTTCTTTTCCTAATCAATCGCTCCTTCCCGCACCTTACGACAGGACGGGTCGCACCGGGCAGGGAATTTGTGAGGGCGTTCTGCTAGTTTGTATTCTTCCTTTTCTTTGCTCTTGCATCAGCGGATATCTGAGACATTCGGAGTTTTCTGCGAGGGTGAAGACAAGGGACACTGTCTGTCGTTCTGTACAGGATACAACTTTGGATTTCGGAGAGCTTCTAATCAATCTCTCCGCCTCTCTTCACACAGTGATCGATGTCACAATGTCAAATTTCGGGCAGAAGTCTGCGAACACTACACTAGTGCCGGATTCGCCGGCAGTGAAGCGCCAGAAGACGCCAAGTGGATATAATTCAACAGGGAATTCGACAGGTTACAACTCGGGCGCAGATAGTGGAGATGATTTGTTCGAAGGGATCATTACGACACCAGCTACGAAGCACTATACGCAACCCACGCAGCTTATCGATCGTACACCAGCTGCAAAGCAATTCTCAAGAACTACGGAAGTCATTGACTTGACACCACCCTCAACACGCTCAACGGAACCTACGCAAAATATTGATCATGCACCAGCTGCCAGACATTTCACTCAACCTACACAGATAGTTGACCGCAACACTGCTTTATCCAGTCCGGATAATATAACCTCCCCAGAGATTCAAATTCCTGCGTCCTCTCCTTTCCGACCACAGGCGACTTCGAGCACAAACAATTTGTCTTCTGCGCCGAAGGTAGGGAGATTAGCATCGCTCATGGCCCCAGCTGGAACGTCATTTAGAGCACCATACTCAGCTGTAGCTTCTCGACCAGCGAAGAAGCCTGTCGTCATCGACCTCAGCGACGATGACGGAGCCCAGTACAAGGGAGGGAGCTCGGACGACGAGAGTCCTTCAAGGGGAGAAATCAAGCCCTCTACTTTCTTACTAAAATCCAAGAAGTTTTCACTCACTGGAGATGAAGCAAATAGCCATTCTCAAATTGGTTCAGAACCTAGTCGTCAGAGTCGTTTCTCTGATATCATGGCCAATTCTAGGTTTGATCCGACCAAAAGTGAAACTGGATTAAGCTTGACTGGTAGTATATTCGATTCCAGAAACAGAGATCCTAGGTCTACATCCTCTCACATTGTAACGCCAGCTGTCAAGAAAGTTCCTGATTCGATTTCCTTGGGTTATGGGTCACAGAGAAGACCGCAGGCTCAATCTCGGCCGGAACGAGCCATGCCCGTAACTCAGGATATCAGCGTGGATGATGAGCAAGACCGTGCATTACGACGTAAGATATACAGAATTCAACAAGTCAACCCTGGAGCCTACACAGTTCTTATGATCAGAAATGCCCTTCTGAAATGCAAGGGTAACGTTGATGACGCAACAACGCTTCTTCTGCAACTTTCAGATGACGAAAATTGGAATAGCTCCAAAGGCCAGCAAAATCATCTGAACCCTCAGATGAAGCGTCAGCTAGAAGCACCCGTTAAGTCAATTCTGGAAAGATACTCTTCAACTCAAAACTCAAGGAAGATGGCACAGACGGTCGTTCCCGTTGTAACTCCACCCAAAAAGCCAAGGAGAAGACTTCAACAGGGTCGACGTCACCCGTCATCGCCCGCACCAATCGTTGAATCTCCAAAGCCTGAAATTATCGAGCCGATTAGGGAGCGGCCTGATGTGGACTCAGACGACTCTGGAATTGGCACGGAGTCTGAAGAGGATCCAGAGTTGGAAGGACGAGTTTTGGGCTTTATAAATCGTTGTAAGGTTGAAGATCTTGCAGATTTAGCAAATATTAAGTTAGAAGTTGCTGCAAAGATGATAGCACAGCGACCTTTTAAGAATCTCAATGCCGCACGGGAAGTGTCTGACGGATCGACGACCAAGACTGGAAAGAAGAGCAGCAAGGCACCTATTGGGGAGAAAATAGTACAAACTGCGGTTGATATGTGGTCCGGCTATGAGGCTGTTGACGCTCTCGTCGCCAAATGCGAACAACTTGGCAAACCTCTTGCGGAAGAGATTAGCAAGTGGGGGTTTGATGTTTTTGGCGCGGCTAAGACAGGAGAGCTTGAAATGGTTTCTTTCGACGACGATAGTGACTCGCAACGAGACTCGGGCCTTGGAACGCCTAGTAGCAAAGCTGCTTCGACTAATGGAGAGGCTGGAGAAGATGACATCAAAACAGCTACACAGTTCAGACACGGTCGTCAAAATAAGTTCCTTAAGCAACCTGCTATGATGAGCGACAACATTACACTAAAGGACTACCAGCTGGTCGGCCTTAACTGGCTAGCGCTTCTGTATAAGCACAAGCTCAGTTGTATTTTGGCCGATGATATGGGCCTGGGTAAGACCTGTCAAGTTATTGCGTTTCTATCTCATCTAGCCGAAATTGGAGTCTCTGGTCCACACCTTGTCATTGTCCCTCCGTCCACTTTAGAGAATTGGCTGAGAGAATTTCGATTCTTCTGTCGGAACCTTGTCGTTGAACCATATTATGGTATGTACTGGGATTTATCTTTGCATCAACTGCGTGCTGACATCCCTGTAGGTAGCCAAGTGGAAAGAGCAGAGACAGCTGAGCGGATTCTTGATGAACGAGACCAAATCAATGTAGTTGTATCTACATACGAATTTGCAGCTAAGCCAGAGGATAACAGATTTATGAGACGTTTGAAACCCGAGGTATAAGGCTCGAGGTCATTTTGATTTTCAGTTATTGACACAGAATAGGTTTGCGTTTACGATGAAGGCCACGTGTTGAGGAATCCAAAGTCACAGCGATATGAAAGGCTAATCAAGATTCCTGCCCAATTCAGATTACTGCTCACCGGTACTCCACTTCAAAACAATTTGTTAGAATTGGCCGCGCTCCTAGGATTCATTCTTCCCGGGATCTTCAGAGATCGCCAGGAAGAGCTCGATTTTATCTTCAAACATAAGGCCTCAACCCGAGACTCTGATCATGCTGCGCTCTTGTCAGGTCAACGCATTACTCGTGCAAAATCGATGCTAACTCCTTTTGTCTTACGGCGTAAGAAAGATCAGGTATTGAAGCATATGCCATCCAAAACCTGCCGTGTGGAGTATTGCGGTCTCCATCCATCTCAAACTACCATCTATGATGGTCTTCGCGAGACGGCGCGTGAGAGAGCGCGATTACGTTTAGAAGGAGCTAAAATTCCCAATGAC
>Ga0335072_10008614_pt1 | contig 14777 bp, 10 predicted proteins | sample Lox_Sample_21_FD_206725 | JGI IMG/M metagenome (GOLD analysis project Ga0335072, IMG submission 206725) | Soil microbial communities from Loxahatchee National Wildlife Refuge, Florida, United States - Lox_Sample_2.1 | ecosystem: Environmental > Terrestrial > Soil > Wetlands | place: USA... | reverse complement strand
ACCAAGGGGGATGTCCAGAAGGCAGTTATCTCCCGGGGGGGCAGCCTTCCGGCATCGGGGGCTCCCGCCCCCGATCACCCCCGGCCCCCGTCCCCCCCGGGGCATGCCCAATGGAGAGGCGATGATATCGGGCATGCAGGCGAAGCAACGGTCCGTTCGACACCTCGGTCTTTTGCGGAGCCGACCGCCGGCCCGCACCCCGTCGGCGAGCTCAGCCCGGCCGCATCCGGGGCCGATGAGGAGCGGATTGCGGTACGCGGGGTGCGCAAGCACACCGCCGCCGCGATGGTGGCCAGCGCGTTCACCGCGCCCCATGTGACGGAGTTCCTCCAGGTCGACGTCACCGAGACCATGGCCGCGGTCCGCCGGGCTCGTGAGCTGCCGGAGTTCGCCGGGGTCAAGGTGTCGCCGCTGCTCTTCGTGGCCAAGGCGCTGCTGGTCGCGGTGCGACGGCACCCGATGATCAACTCGTCCTGGGACGAGTCCGCGCAGGAGATCGTCGTCAAGCGGCGGGTCAACCTGGGCATCGCCGTCGCGGCCGAACGCGGGCTGCTGGTGCCGAACGTCAAGGGCGCCGACGCGCTCGCGCTGGCCGACCTGGCGCGGGCGCTCGAGGCGCTGGGGACCACCGCGCGGGCGGGCAAGGCGACGCCCGAGGAGCTGTCCGGCGGCACCATCACGATCACCAACGTGGGTGTCTTCGGCGTTGACGCGGGCACGCCCATCCTGCTCCCGGGGGAGGCCGCGATCCTGGCCTTCGGACAGGTGCGGGATCTGCCCTGGGTAGTCGACGGCGCGCTGGCGGTGCGGAAGGTAACGACCCTCTCGCTCTCGTTCGACCATCGAATCGTAGACGGAGAGCTAGGCTCTGCGGTCCTGCGCGACGTAGGCTCGATGCTAGCGGACCCGGTCCGGATGCTGGCTTGGTCGTAGCGGGCCCGACGCAGGTTGTGAGCGTACGCTCAGCCGACTTGCAGGCGCGGGTAGGAAGATGGATGGCATGACGGTGCATAAGCTGCGGGACGCGGTCGTGGTGATGGCCGGGTTCCTGGCGCTGATCTGGGCGCTTCAGGTATTCAACTGGGCCGACGGCTACCGCCTCGACGGGGACTTCGGCATCCTCTCGCACCACCTGAGCAGGCTGCCGGATATCTTCACCGCTCCCTTCCTGCACGTCTCCTGGCAGCACATCGAGGGCAACAGCCTGCCGCTGTTCGTCCTCGGCGTGCTCGCCGCCTACCGCTCTATCGCGCGCTTCCTCGTCGTCTCGCTCATCGTGCTGGTGACGAGCGGCCTGGCGGTGTGGCTGTTCCAGTCGGGCAACGCGGTCACGGTCGGGGCTTCCGGGCTTATCTTCGGATATTTCGGATATGTCCTGGTTCGCGGCTTCCTCGACCGGAACATGGTCGACATCGGCGTCGGGGTGGTGGCGGGCGTCCTCTACTGGACGATCCTCCAGGTGGCCATCCCGGGCACGCCCGGCGTCAGCTGGATCGGCCACCTGGGCGGCCTGGTCGGCGGCGTGATCGCGGCCTGGGTGGTCCGGAACCGGACGCCGATCGGCGCGCGGCCGCGCCGAGCGGCGAGCGGGGACTCCGGCGGGCAGCCCGGCCGGCCCGCCGACGACAAGGCGATCGCCGACCTGCTGCGCGAGCTCGAGGGCAAGCGCCCCTAGGGCAAAACAGCGGCCGGCAAAGCAGAAGACTGCGCGCACCCAGGAAGTCGCCCGGGTGCGCGCAGTCTTTTCTGTCGGCCTCTCTGTCGGCGTCGGCCGGAGCTAGAACGCGCTCTCGGGGACGTCCATGAGGTCGGTCGTGGTCTGCTCGATGATCTTCCTGTCGCTCTCCAGGCGCGGCAGCACCGTCGTGGCGAAGAACTTCGCGACGGCGAGCTTGCCGGTGTAGAAGTCCCGCTCGGCGTCGGCCAGCCCGTCGGCGTTGTCGAGCGCGCGCAGCGCCACCTCGGCCTGCCGGCCGAGCAGCCAGCCGATGAGCAGGTCGCCGACCGCGAGCAGGAACCGCACCGAGGTGAGACCGACCTTGTAGACCTCCTCCGGCCGCTCGAGCGAGGCCAGCGCGAAGTCGGTCATCGCGCTCAGCGACGCCTGCACGTGGGTGAGGCCCTCGGCGATCGAGGCCCGCTCGGCCTTGAGCCGGCCGTTGCCGTTGTCAGCCGCGGCGAAGGCCGCGATCTCCGCGAACAGCGACGTGACGCTGGCGCCCTGGTCGCGGCCGATCTTGCGGAAGAAGAAGTCGAGCGACTGGATGGCCGTGGTGCCCTCGTAGAGGGAGTCGATCTTCGCATCCCTGATGTACTGCTCGATCGGGTAGTCCTGCAGGAACCCGGAGCCGCCGAGCGTCTGCAGCGAGAGCGTGAGCGTCTCGTACGCGCGCTCGGAGCCGACCCCCTTCACCAGCGGCAGCAGCAGGTCGTTGCGGGCGGCCGCGGCCGCGTCCTGGTCACCGTTGGCGGCCGCGAGCTGAACCGCGTCCTGCTGCGTGGCGGTGTAGAGCATCAGCGCCCGCAGCCCCTCCGCGTACGCCTTCTGCTGCATGAGCATCCGACGCACGTCCGGGTGGTTGATGATCGTCACCCGGGGCGACGTCTTGTCGAACTGCCGGGCCAGGTCCGGCCCCTGCACCCGGCTCTTGGCGAACTCGAGCGCGTTGAGGTAACCGGTGGACAGGGTCTCGATCGCCTTGCTGCCGACCAGCATCCGCGCGTGCTCGATGACCATGAACATCTGCCTGATGCCGTCATGGACACCGCCGACCAGGGTGCCGACGGCGGGCCTGGCCGGGTCGCCGCCGAACGTCACCTCGCAGGTCGTGGAGACCTTGAGGCCCATCTTGTGCTCGAGGTTGGTGACCCGGGCGCCGTTCCGCTCGCCGAGCGAGCCGTCGGAGTTCACCAGGTACTTGGGCACCAGGAACATGGACAGGCCCTTGGTGCCTGGTCCGGCGCCCTCCGGCCGGGCGAGCACCAGGTGGAAGATGTTCTCGGTCATGTCCTGGTCGCCGTTGGTGATGAACCGCTTGACGCCCTCGATGTGCCAGCTGCCGTCGGGCTGCGCGATCGCCTTGGTCCGCCCGGCCCCCACGTCGGAGCCGGCCTCCGGCTCGGTCAAGACCATGGTGGCGCCCCAGCCGCGCTCGACCGCGAGCTCGGCGAAGCGCTTCTGCTCGGGGGTGCCGAGCGTCCACAGCACGGTCGCGAACGAGGGCCCGTTGCCGAACATCCAGGCGGCCGGGTTCGCGCCGAGGACGAAGCTCGCGGCCGCCCAGGCGAGCGATCTGGGCACCACGGTGCCGCCGAGCTCTGGCGGCACCGAGAGCCGCCACCACTCCGCGTCCATCAGCGCGCGGAAGGACCGCTTGAAGGACTCCGGCATGGTCACGTCCCCGGTCGCGGGATCGAAGACCGGCGGGTTGCGGTCGCCGTCGATCAGTGACTCGGCCACCGGCCCGGTCGCGAGCCGGTTAACCTCGGCCAGCATGTCCCGCGCCGTTTCCTCGTCCACCTCGGCGAAGGGTCCGACGCCCAGGAGCTCCTGGCGGCCGAACACCTCGAACAGGTTGAACTCGATGTCCCGGAGATTGCTCTTGTAGTGGCTCATGTAAACGCTCCGCGTGGTGGGTGCCTGATTACATGTTACTCGCTAGTAGCATATCGCGCGCGGCCGGCCGGGCCGTCGTTTTCCGCTGCGGACGCCCGCGCCAGACTGCTACAGTCCGTCAGAAGACGACGACAGAAGCCGACCTCCGTTCGCCTGTTTCAGCACTTTTGAGGCACAAACGACCCCTTGGCACTAGGCTTCCGACTCGTGACGGACGCACGCGACCCCTCGGCAGGCATCCCCATGCGGCAGCCTAGCTTTGACGCCTTCGGCGGCGGGGACCTGCCCGCCCGCGGCCCGGCCCGCCCGGATCGCCCGGCGCCGGCCGGCCCCACCCCGGGCGGTCCGATGCGGGGCGATGGGCAGCGCGGCGGGCCCGAGGCGTTCCCGGTCCGCCAGCCGACCGCGCACCCGCTACGGTCGAGTGGCCGGCACCGCCGGGCGGTACCCGCCAGCCTGCCGCAGACCGCGCCCGCGCTCGTGCTGGCCGTCCCCGGCGCCGACACCGACCTGACCTCCGGCCCGGCGGGCGAGCTGACCGCGATCCTGCGGGTGGACAACCCGGCGGTGGAGGTGCGGGCCGCCCGCATCGACGGCGGCGGGCCGAACGACCCCACCGACCTGCGGGCGGTGCTGGCCGACGTGGCCACCCGGCGGCCCGACGACACCCCCGCCGCCGTGGTGATCCCGCTGATCGCGACGGTCAACCCGCCGGTGGTCACCCGGCTGCGCGAATCCTTGGCCGCCAGCGGCGTGAACGCCCTCGTCAGCGGCTTCCTCAACTCGAACGCGATGGTCGCCGAGGCGCTGCACATCAGGCTCGCCGAGGCCGGGCTCGCCCGCGCCGACCGGGTGCGCCTGTTCAGCATCGTCACCGCCGCCGATGGCGTCCTGATCGCGACGTCGGGCGGTCCCCACGGCGCCGCCTCGGCCAACGTGACCTCGGTGCTGCTCGCCGCGCGGCTGGCGCTCCCGGTCATCACCGCGTCGATCGACAGCGCGCCGACCGTGCACGAGGGTGTCATGCGGCTGAAGGAGATGGGCGTCAACCGGCTGGCGGTCGCGCCGTGCTTCATCGGCCCCGAGGTCGCCAAGTTCGACGTGGATTCCCTGCGCGCGCTCGGCGCCGAGTGCGCGGCGCCCATCGGCGCGCACTCTAATATCGCCAAGCTCGCCGCGATGACGTACGGCCAGGCGCTCAGCTCACTGGACCTGCCGGTCCAGTTCGATCAGGACAAGCACGGCCAGCACGAGTGACTCGCCGTGTTCGATGTGTACGCATAGAACCAACTAGGTAATCTTTCGACGTATCCTCACAACCATTGCCGCCCGCCTGACGTCATAGGTGGCAGCAAAGACCCAGATGTTGTGATTGTGGGGAACCTGTATGCGTGCGGTAACCAAGGCGCTTGGCGCCATCCTTACGGCGGCGGCCCTCGCGGCCGCGGGCTCGGTCGCGGCCACTGCCGCGACGACGACCACCGCCGCCCCCTCGGCCCTCGCCGCAGACAGCCCGTCCGGCTTCAGCTACGGCACCGACAGCTGGCCGTCGAACGTCGAGCTCAGCAACCCGTACCGCGAGCCCGTTCTGTGGGGCCCCTACGGCGGCTACATCGGCATGGCCGGGAACTGGGCACGGGTGGAGGGCTGCAAGACCGGCAACATGCTCGCCTGGTCGGCGGTCGACGCCTCCAAGGCGAGCACCAACTACACCAAGTACCACGACGGCATCGGCACCGGGGCCTACTGGTACATGGGCGGCCCCGGCGTCGATCCGCACTACAACGGGACCACCACTGAGGCATCGGCGTGGGGGGCGGCGCAGGCGGCGGACGCGCTCGGGGAAATGAGCAGGAGCACCATCAACTACCCGGTGGTGTGGGCCGACATTGAGCTGCCGGGGATCGAGCCCGCGCTCGACAACGGCTGGAACAGCGTCTATTCCTCGCCCTGCAGCGAGCACAAGGTGGCGAGCTCGATCCCGGCCGCCGTCGACCGGGCGGAGTTCAACGGGTTCGCGAACTACATCACCGCGCACTCGAGCTACAAGGTCGGCGTCTACTCCTCGGCCCCGGTCTGGAACAGCATCTTCGGCACCGGCAGCGCCGGGAGCATCCCGAACACCTACGAGTGGACCTACCTGCCGGAGACCTCGACTGTGGATTTCGGGACCGAGCCCACCGGCTTCTGCCTGCACAACTCGAAGACCTGCGCGCAGTTCTTCGGCGGGCAGACCAGCTCGAGCAAGTACGCGCTGATGTGGCAGTGGTCGGGCGGCGGCGGCATCACCAACAAGTACGGCACCGACTTCGACCAGATCGACACTGCACGGATGAAGTAAGCGGCGCGCACGCGCACGGAATCGCAGACGGGCTCCGCCGACATCGTGTCGGCGGAGCCCGTTGTCGTCTAGCCGGCGTCTAGCGTTTAGTCGGCGTCTAGCGTTTAGTCGGCGGTGCCGGCCAGCAGCGGGTCGAGCTTGAGGCTCGGGTTGTCCCGCTTGATCGCGTTCAGCCGCCACTTGTCGGCGAACAGCGCGAGCAGCGCCCCGTCGAGGCGACGGGTCAGGACCTCGGCGCCGCGTACACCCGCCAGCGCGGTGACCCCGTCGTCGTCGGTCAGCCGGGCCAGCTCGTAGCCGAGCAGGTCGAGCTCAGAGCGCGCGCCGAACTCGTGCTCGAGCCGGTGCAGCACGACGTCGAACTGCAGCGGCCCCACCGCCGCCAGCACCGGCGCCTGGTCGCCGCGTAGGTCGGACGCGAGAACCTGCACGACGCCTTCTGTGTCGAGCTGGTCGATGCCCCGCCGGAACTGCTTGTACTTGCCGGCGTCCTTGCAGCGCACGACGCCGAAGTGCTCGGGCGCGAACGACGGGATGGGCGGGAACGCGACCGGGACGTCCGAGTAGAGGGTGTCCCCCGGCCGCAGCGCGCCCGCGTTCACCAGCCCGATCACGTCGCCGGGGAACGCGGTCTCGACCGTCTCGCGTTCCTGCCCGAACATCGCCTGCGCGTACTTGGTCGCGAACGGCCGCCCGGTCGCGGCGTGGGTCAGCACCATCCCGCGCTCGAACCGCCCCGAGGCGACCCGCACGAACGCCACCCGGTCGCGGTGGGCGGGATCCATGTTGGCCTGCACCTTGAACACAAGCCCGGAGAACGGCGCCGCCACCGGCCGCGGGTCGCCCTCCACGGACGCGCGCGGGGTGGGCGCGGGCGCCAGCTCGCACATCGCGTCGAGCAGCCGCCGGACCCCGATGTTCGACAGCGCCGCGCCGAACAGCACCGGTGAAGACTCCCCGGCCAGGAACGACTCCATGTCGATGTCGGCGCCGATCTCGGTCAGCAGCTCGAGCTCCTCCAGCGCCGCGTCGTAGGCGGCGCCTTCCCGCTCGCGGGCCTGGTCCGGGCCGGTGAACACTTCCTCCAGGGCCTTCCCGGCCCCGCCCGGCGTCCGCGTGTAGGCCGTGTAAACGCCGGTGGCGCGCTCGACCAGCCCGCGGAAGTCGCCGGCGACCCCGACGGGCCAGTTCAGCGGGGTGGGCCGCAGCCCGATCCGCTGCTCGATCTCGTCAAGCAGTTCGAGCGGCTCCCGCCCGGGCCGGTCCCACTTGTTCACGAACGTCACCACCGGCACGTGCCGTGACCGGCACACGTCGAACAGCTTAAGGGTCTGCGGCTCGAGGCCCTTGGCCGAGTCGAGCAGCATGATCGCGCAGTCCACGGCCTCGAGCACCCGGTAGGTGTCCTCGGAGAAGTCCGCGTGGCCGGGCGTGTCGAGCAGGTTGAGCACGTGCCCGTCGTAGTCGAACTTGAGCACGGCCGAGGTGATCGAGATCCCCCGGTCCTTCTCCATCGACATCCAGTCCGAGGTAACACCGCGCCGCCCGGCCTTGCCGTGCACCGCGCCGGCGCTGTTGATCGCCGCCGCGTGCAGCGCCAGCGCCTCGGTCAGCGTGGACTTGCCCGCGTCCGGGTGGCTGATCACCGCGAAGGTCCGCCGCCTGGCCGCCTCATCGCGCACGACCAAGTCCGCTCCGGACCGCTTCTCAACGTTTGTCACCGACACCGCGGCAGCACTCCCTTACTCAGCACGTCTCACTTAGCGCGACGCCCCAGACTCCAAACAGGAGAAAGTCCAGATCTATTCTCCCGAACGGACGCGTGGTCCCACGCCAACGCACCATGACCGCCAACGGCGGGCGACCCGAAATCAAGCCCGCCCAGGCGGCCGCAGGAATCTGCCTCCGGCTATTCTACCCGAGCTTCCGGCGGTCACCGGGACCGTGAGCGCTCCCGCGCCTGGGCTGCCATCATCACAGAACATGACGTATCAGTCACATTCCGATTTTCCACACGTTACCAACAGTATGTTGATAACTACCTTCTGCCGGCTGCGGGAAGAGGGCGCTACCGCTTCCGGCCGCGCGCGTCTAGCCTCAGTACATGGCGCACATAGTGGTCGTGGGGGCCGGCGTCGTCGCCCTGGGCACCGCCATGCTGCTGGCCGGGGACGGTCATCAAGTCACCGTGCTGGAGCGGGATCCCGAGGGACCGCCGGGCGACGCCGTCTCGGCTTGGGAAGGCTGGCAGCGTCCGGGCCTGAATCAGTTCCGGATGGCGCACGCCTTCCTCGGCGGGTTCCGGGCGGTGCTCGACGCTGAGCTTCCCGAGGCCGCCCGGGCACTGCAGGATGCGGGCGCGTTGCGGCTGAACTTCATCCGCGACGTGCTGCCGCCGAATATGAGCGGCGGCTGGCAAGACGGCGACGAACGCTTCGAGTGGCTGACCGGCAGGCGCGTCGTATTCGAAGCGGTGCTCGCGGCGCTGGCGGACGCGACCCCCGGGGTGGAGGTGCGCCGCGGCGTGACCGTCGCCGGCCTCTGCGACGGCCCATCCGCGCGGGCCGGAATCCCGCACGTGACCGGGGTCCGGACCAAGGACGGCGAGGTCCTCGCGGCCGATCTGGTGGTGGACATGAGCGGCCGGCGGTCTCCGCTGCCCCGGTGGCTCGAGGAGATCGGCGCCCGTCATCCGGACGAGGAGCTGGAAGACAGCGGGTTCGTGTACTACCAGCGGCACTTCAAGTCGGCCGACGGATCGGTACCGCCCGCGTTCGGCCCCGCCCAGATTCCATGGGGCACCATTTCCTCGCTCACCCTGCCGGCCGACAACGGCACCTGGGCCGTCGTCTTGCTTGCGAGTTCCAGGGATAAGGCGCTGCGATCGTTGCGCGAGGTAGACCGCTGGGAGGCGGTCGTGCGCAGCCTTCCGCTCGTCGCCCACTGGCTGGACGGCGCTGCCATCGAAGACGGGGTTGGCGTGCTTGCGGGCCTGGAGGACCGCTACCGCGGCTTCGTTGTGGACGGCAAGCCGGTCGCCACCGGCGTGGTGGCGACGGCCGACTCCTGGGCGTGCTCCAATCCCGCCAACGGCCGGGGCGCGTCGATCGGCATGCTGCACGCGCTGACGCTCAGGGACCAGCTACGCAGCACTGGCCTGGACGACCCGGCGGTGTTCGCCGAGAGGTTCTGGGCGGCCACCGCCGAGACCGTCGAGCCGTGGTACCGCGCCACCCTGGCCACTGACCGGCACCGGCTCGGCGAGATCGAGGCGGCCCTCGGCGGGACCGTCTACAGTCCGCCGGACCCGGGCTACGCGCTCGAGAAGGCGCAGACCGCCTCCTTCGGGAAGGATCCGGAGTGCACCCGGGCCGAGTTTGACATCAGGTTCGTGCTGCGGACTCCCGCCGAGGTCTATGCCCGGTCCGGGCTGCGTGACAAGATTCTCGAGCTGGGGTCAGGCTGGCGCGACGAGCCGGCGCTAGGGCCGAACCGAGAGCAGCTCGTCGCCCTGGTCTCCTAGCGACGACCAGTTTCCCAGCCGTGTACCGAAGGGGAGGCTCCATGGCACGCGTAGATGCCGGCGGGATCGGGATCGAGTACGAGGTCACCGGGGAGGGACGGCCGGTTGTCCTGCTGCACGGCTTTCCCGACTCCGGGCGGCTCTGGCGGCATCAGGTGCCGGCCCTGGCCGAGGCCGGTTTCCGCGTCATCGTCCCCGATCTGCGCGGCTACGGGCGTTCCGACAAGCCCGAGGGCGTCGAGGCCTACAACCTCATGTCGCTCGCCGGCGACGTAATCGCGGTTCTGGGCGATGTCGGCGTCGAGCGGGCCCACGTGGTGGGCCACGACTGGGGCGCCGCCCTCGCCTGGGGGATGGCCTCGCTCGCGCCCGCCGCCGTTGACCATCTGGCCGTGCTCTCGGTCGGCCACCCCACCACCTTCCGCCGCACGTTCAGGCAGCGCGAGCAGTCGTGGTACATGCTGCTGTTCCAGTTCCCCGGAATCGCCGAGCGGTGGCTGAGCGGGGACGACTGGGCCAACTTCCGCACCTGGGCCGGTCACCCCGACGCCGACCAGGTAATCGCGGACCTGGAGTCGGCCGGATCGCTCACGCCCGGCCTGAACTGGTACCGCGCCAACGTCCCGCCGGAATCATGGGTTGAGCCGCCGCTGATGCTGCCACCGGTGCAGGCCTCCACCATGGGCGTCTGGAGCAGCGGAGACATGGCCCTGACCGAAACGCAGATGACGGACTCGGCCGAGAACGTCTCGGGCCCATGGCGCTATGAGCGCCTGGACGGCGCGGGTCACTGGATGCAGCTTGAGGCGCCAGACAAGGTGAACGAGCTGCTCCTGGACTTCCTCCCCGGGTAAGCGCAGCGACCGGAAGGAGCGGGAAACGCATGCTGGTCTACTCGGCGATTGCGTCGCTGGACGGGTACACGGCCGATGATGAGGGGAACTTTGAGTGGAGCGCGCCGGACGAGGAGGTGCTCGCCTTCCTCAACGACCGGGAGCGCCCGATCGGCACGTACCTCTACGGCCGGCTGATGTACGAGGTCATGCACTACTGGGAGAACGTTGACCTGGCGGGCCAGTCCGCCACGGCGCGGGACTTCGCCGGGATATGGCGATCGGCCGACAAGATCGTCTACTCCTCGTCGCTGCCGGAACCGGTGACGACCAGGACGCGGATCGAGCGCAGCTTCGATCCGGAGGCCATCCGCGCGCTGAAGCAGCGGGGCGACGTCAGCATCGGCGGCCCGACCCTCGCCGCCCACGCGATCCAGGCCGGCCTTGTCGACGAGTGTGAGCTCTACGTGACGCCCTTCATCGTGGGCGGCGGCCTGCCCGCCCTCCCCTCGGGAGTACGCGCCTCCCTGGACCTCGTTGACGAACGGCGGTTCGCAAGCGGCGTGGTCTACCTCCGCTATCGCCTCGCGCCCAATGCGTCCTTAAATTAATTTTGGATGAATAAAACAGAAATATAAGGCAAATTATAGGCGTGCCATGAGCGACATAGTTGCCGATTTGTGAGTAATTCGCCAGATCAAGGGCCATGCTACGGGGAGTTGTCGTTAAATGATGTGGCAGGCAATTCAACGCGCAGGGTAGTGCGGCCTCGCAGCTGTGCAAGGTCTTTTGCTCGGGTTCGCAGCTAGGCGGCGCTGGCGAATGTGAGGTGGGAGCGCAGTGGCTAGGCGACCGGTGAGGCACGCCGGGGCGTCGCGAACGAGAACGAGGGCGCCGTGGTCCGTCCTCGCGCCATCGAGGTGGCGCGTTCGCTGGCGACTAGTGGCCATGGTGGTCGTCCCCGCTGTAATCGCGGCCATCCTCGGCGGAATCACCATTGACCGGGACGCCAGCGACTGGTCCGCGACCGGCCGGGTGCAGAATCTGGCGCAGCTGGACACGTCGGTGGTGCGGCTAGCTCAGGCGCTTGAAAACGAGCGCGACCTGTCTCTCGGGTACGCGGCGAACCACGTCGCGATACCGGATCTGGCCGCAAAGCTAAAGCTTGCGCAGCAGGCGTCAGCCACTGCCGGTCAGGCGGTTCAGGCCGGGGCGGCCAGGATCGGGACCAGCGGCGGCTACCAGGCGACGATCGTGCAGGACCTCGCCACGCTCTCGCAGGCGCTGACGAACCTGCAGCGCGTCCGCCCGGCGATGTCGGCTCCGTCATCGAAGCAGATTCAGTCGGCCTCGGCCAGCGTCTCAACGTACGCCGGCCAGGCCATCCAGGCGGCCGACACATTCAGCGCCTCGGTCGGCAACGGCACCAGCGACGCGGACCTCAACGGCAACCAAAATGCCCTCGGTGCGCTGCTGCGGGTGTCGAACCAGATGTCCGTCCAGCGCGGCGTCCTGCTCGTTGCGCTCGGCTCGACGCCCCCCGCGCTCAGCCCCGCCAACCTGGCCGCGCTGCTCCAGGCCCAGCAGCAGCAGGCGGCGGACCAAGCCGAATTCGACGCTTCTGCCAGCCAGGCGGAGCTGGCGAACTTCAGCAGCGTGACCGGAGGCAGCGCGTCGGGCCCGGCGCGGACCGAAGAGGCGCTGGCACTGACCAACGCTTTCAGCAACGTGCCGCTGACCTCGCTGAACAACGTCAGCAACCCTAAGCTGACCGCGCCTGGCTGGTACGACGCGATGTCGGCCACCATCAACGGCACGCATCAGGTGCAGGATCAGTTGGTCGGCGTGCTGGTCACGCAGGCGAGCGCGCTCCGGTCGCAGGCTACGTCGGGTCTGCTGGTCACCAGCGTTCTCACCGTCGTGCTACTGGCCTTGGTGGTGCTGATCACGACCGTTGTGGCCCGGTCCTTGATCCTTCCGCTGCGCCAGCTGCGCTCTGACGCGCTCGAGGTGGCCACCCGTCGGCTGCCGGAGACGGTGGCCCGGCTCAGCGAGAGCGAGGACGGAGCCGAGAACGCCGAGATCGAGCCGATCGGGGTCTCCTCGGCCGACGAGATCGGCGAAGTTGCGCGAGCCTTCGACCAGGTGCACCGCGAGGCGGTCCGGCTGGCGACCCACGAGGCCAGGTTGCGCGGCAATCTGAGCGCGATGTTCGTCAACCTGTCCCGGCGCAGCCAGATGCTCGCCGAACGGCAACTCGGCATCATCGATTCTCTCGAGCAGTCCGAGCAGGACCCAGACCGGCTCAGCGGCCTGTTCCGGCTGGACCACCTCGCCACCCGCATGCGCCGTAACTCCGAGAACCTGCTGGTCCTGGGCGGTCACGAAGATCCCCGCAAGTGGAGCCAGCCGGTGCCGCTGCTGGACGTCGTGCGCGCTGCCGTATCGGAGATCGAGCAGTACGAGCGGATCGCGGTGAACGCCCAGCCGGGCGTCGTTATAGCCGGCCGGGCCGCGAGCGACGTTGTGCACCTCGCGGCCGAGTTGATCGAGAACGCGACCGCCTTCTCGTCGGCCCAGGTGCTGGTCACGGCCGGGATGCTGAACAGCGGCGGCGCGTTGGTCGAGATCACCGACGAAGGGCTTGGCATCGCGGACCAGGATCTGGCCCGCGCGAACTGGCTGCTAGACCATCCGCCGGTGATCGATGTAGGCGTCTCACGCCGGATGGGCCTGTTCGTCGTGGGTCGCCTCGCGGCCCGGCACGGCATCCGCGTGCGGCTAGTGCACGCACAGCCCCGCGGCCTGTCCGCCCTGGTCTGGCTGCCTGAGTCGGTCGCCCAGCTGGAGGCCGCGCCGGTCAGCTCACCGCAGCCGCGGGCCGGCTCCGGCGCCTACCCGGTATCGCCTGGCTCGGGGGCGTTCACCACGATCCCCGCCCCCTCTTCCCTTGCCGCCTCCGGTGACCTGGCCCACGTGGCGGCAGGTCGCCCGGTCGGGTCGGGCTGGTTCCGGGGCAGCGACGGGCCGAACGGCAACCTTCTGCACAGCTCCAGAGACCGGGCCGATAGCCAGCATGCCGAGCGGCAGGCCAGAATCGCTCGCCGCCGATCGCCGGGAGAGGTCCGCAGTCGGCTGTCGGAGTTCCAGCACGGGGCGCGCCGGGGTCGCTCGGACGCACCGCAGCCTTCCGGGGCCGATGAGAAGTGAAGCCGATCGCAGACACGAGAGGAAAGCCCGTGAGCACCGAAGGGTATCCGGCGCAGGACCTTAACTGGCTGGTCACGGACTTCGTCGGGCGGGTTCCAGACGTGGCCCACGCTGTAATCGTCTCCTCCGACGGGCTCGTGGTGGCGGTCAGCGCCGGATTCCCGGAAAATCGTGCCGAGCGGCTGGCGGCGGTGACATCCGGGCTCGCGAGCCTCGTGCACGGAGCAGCGCGCATTTTCGAGGCCGGCGGCGTGAACCAGACCGTGGTCGAGATGGACGCGGGGGTCCTCGTGGTCATGAGCATCAGCCACGGGGCGAGCCTGGCCGTGCTGGCCGGACCCGACGGCAAGATGGGTCTGATCGCCTACGAGATGGCGCTGCTGGTCGAGCGGGCCGGCCGGATGATCACCCCGGCCATCCGGGACTCGGACCAGACCGCCGCCGTGCCGAGCAGGTGGTGACGGGTCAGCCCCGGGCGTGGGGCGCCATGGCCGCGACGATTCTCGTCGTCGCCGGATGCTCCTCATCCGCCTCGGTCGGCGGGTCCTCGGCGGGCGGCGTCGCCGCCACTACCGATAGTGCCGTCCTTAGCGGCACCATCAACGCGAGCGGATCGACATTCCAGCTCACCTTCCAGGAAGTGGCCATCTCCGGCTTCCGGTCGGTTCAGCCCGGCATCACCGTCAATTACGACGGCATCGGCTCCGGCGGTGGCCGTGATGCTCTGGCCGCGAGCACAGTCAACTTCGCCGGCTCGGACTCGCCGATCCCGTCCACCGAGGTAGCCAGCTTCAAGGGCAGGCAGGTGCTCTACTTCCCCGTCGTGACCGGCCCGGTCACCCTGTCGTACCATCTCTCCAACGTGCCCAGGCTGCGCCTGTCGGCATCGGTCATCGCGGGCATCTTCGACGGTCAGATCAAGACCTGGGACGACCCCTCGATCGAGGCTGACAATCCCGATGTCACGCTGCCCGCCATGCCGATCACGCTCGCCGTGCGCTCCGATTCGTCCGGCACCACCGCCAATTTCACCGAGTTCCTAGTCGAGGCCGCGGGTGCCGCGTGGCCGCTCGGCACCAGCTCAACCGTCCACTGGCCGACCGGCAGTCAGAGCGCCAAAGGCAACGGCGGGGTAGCGGCGATCGTCAAATCCACCCCCGGGGCCATCGGGTACGTCGACTACGCGACTGCCAAGGGCGCCGGACTGACCTTCGCCTCGGTCAAGAACAAGGACGGCAACTACGTAACGCCTTC
>Ga0335072_10008612_pt1 | contig 14779 bp, 11 predicted proteins | sample Lox_Sample_21_FD_206725 | JGI IMG/M metagenome (GOLD analysis project Ga0335072, IMG submission 206725) | Soil microbial communities from Loxahatchee National Wildlife Refuge, Florida, United States - Lox_Sample_2.1 | ecosystem: Environmental > Terrestrial > Soil > Wetlands | place: USA... | reverse complement strand
CAGTCCAAGAGCGAGGTCTACCGCGAACTCCAGCGCGAACGCGCCCGCCGCAAGTGACTTCGAAGTATAATCGCTTCTTCAGGAGTGCTCCCATCAAGAAATTACGGATCAATTTCATGGGACGACTGGTTAGGATTTTTTGTTCGCTCTACTTCTTTTTCTTAGCAATCAGTGCGCTTGGAGTAGCGTGGCTTTTCGAATTCCCCACTGCCTTTCCGCATGGCATTGATTTAGCTACGAGGGCGTTCTTCGCACTTTTGTCCGTTGGTCTCGCACTTGGCGGATGGGACGGGTGGCGGAAACGGAGCCTGGTACTCGCGAGAAACTCACGAGCAAATTGGGCACTGCTTGCTGGCTGCCTTTCTATCGCGATTGCATTCGTAGCAGAAGGTCTCGACCTGTGGTCGGCGCACGGGGCAAATCTCTGGAAGGAGTCGCGCAACAATCTAGTCCCTGCTGCGATGGGAGTTGTCGCTATTCTTGCATTTCGAAAGAGTGCCCGGCCTAGGGAGACATCTGAATCAAACGAGGCGGTCGTCCCTAGTCCGTAGTCTCTGAATTTACCGCCATCGCCACCGCCGCTTCCGCGTCTGCCGCTACTTCCAGCAGCGCGCGGTTCTCCGGCTTCAAAAATCCTGCGGTCACCGTCATATCCAGAAACGCGAATAGTCCATCCCAGTAGCCGGCAACATTGATCAGGATGCAGGGCTTCGCATGCAGCCGCAGCTGCTTCCATGTCACAATCTCCATCAACTCGTCGAGCGTGCCATAGCCGCCCGGCAAAATCAGAAAGGCGTCGGCCAGATGCACCATCCGTGCCTTGCGCTCATGCATCGTGCGCACAATCTCGAGCCGCGTCAGCCGCGTGTGCGCCAGTTCGCTGCCCGACAAGATCTCCGGCAGCACGCCGATCACCTCGGCGCCGCCGGCAAGCGCCGCGTCGGCCGCCGCGCCCATCAGCCCTACGCTGGCTCCGCCGTACACCATGCCCAGTCCCGCCGCCGCAATCGCTGCGCCCAGTGCCCGCGCTGCGTCAAGAAACGCCGGATCGCTTCCGTTCGCCGATCCGCAATACACTGCCACACGCCGCGCCGCATTGATTGAAGGCATCTCCATGCCTTCAGCTTAACGCGACCGAAAACGCACTCCCTTTCCCACAGGTAAACTGGAATCAGGACCCTTCCCGCCCGGACCCACGCCGTGACCACGCTCCTCTCCAAACTGAATCCCGAACAACGCGCCGCCGTCGAGGCTACCGAAGGTCCACTGCTCATTCTGGCCGGGGCCGGCTCGGGCAAAACCCGCGTCATCACCAGCCGCATCGCCTGGCTGATCCAGGAAAAAGGCGCCGCCCCCGACTCGATTCTCGCCGTCACCTTCACCAACAAGGCCGCCTCCGAGATGGGCGAGCGCGTCGAAAGGCTCCTCGGCCACTCCACGCTGGCCAAGCCCCTGATCGCGACCTTTCACTCGCTCTGCGTGCGCATCCTGCGCCGCGACATCGAGGCGCTCAAGGTGGGCAACGACGGACTCACGCGCACTTTTGCCATCTACGACGAAAACGATCAGCAGGGCATCGTCAAACAGATCATGCGGCGCATGGGCCTCGACACCAAGCAACTCACGCCCCGCACCGTGCTGGGCCGCATCTCGTGGGCCAAAAACCACATGGTCGACCCGCAGGAGTACTACCTCGGCTCCAAAGACCCCAACAGCGAACGCATCGCCCATATCTACCAGGGCTACAAGGCCGAGTTGAAGAAAAACAACGCCCTCGACTTCGACGACCTGCTGCTCGAAGCCGTGCGTGTGCTCAAAGTTTCCGCCGAAGTTCGCGAGCGCTACCAGCGCCGCTACCGCTATCTGCTCGTTGACGAGTACCAGGACACCAACCGCCCGCAATACGAACTCATGAAGCTGCTCGCCGGCGAGCACAAAAACGTCTGCGCCGTCGGCGACGAAGACCAGAGCATCTACTCCTGGCGCGGAGCCGACATCCGCAACATTCTCGAGTTCGAGCAGGACTTCCCCAACGCGCAGATCATCCGCCTCGAGCAGAACTACCGCTCGACCCAGGTGATCCTTGAAGCCGCCGGAGCCGTCGTCGCCAACAACCTGCGCCGCAAGGGCAAGAAGCTCTGGACCGATCGCCAGGGCGGGTCCCTCATCGGCTACTACGAAGCGCCCGACGGCGAAAACGAGGCGCTCTTCATCGCCGACCGCGTGCAGGCCTTTCTCCGGCAATCCGGCTCATCCGAAAGCCAGGAGCCCGGAAGGGCCGCAGTCCTCTATCGCACCAACTCGCAGTCGCGTCTCGTCGAAGAAGCGCTCCGCCGTTATGGCATCAGCTACACCATGGTCGGCGGCTTCAGCTTTTACGAGCGCGCCGAAATCAAAGACCTGCTCAGCTATCTGCGCCTTGTCCGCAATCCCCACGACTCCATGGCGCTGCAGCGCGTCATCAACACACCGGCCCGCGGCATCGGCGCCACCACGCTTGCCACACTTGAGCGCCTTGCCCTTGAAACCGGCGTGTCCACCTGGGACGGCATCGCTGCCGCGCTCGCCAACCGCCTCGTCCCCACGCGCGCCATGATGGCTCTCGAGTCCTTCCGCCAGCTCATCCTCGACGCGCAGGCCATGATGGACCCCGACTTCGCGGGCAAGCTCTCCGCCGATGTCGCCGAGTCCGCCGCAGAAAACGCCGACACCGATTTCAGCTTTGGCGCCGCCGGGCCCATTCCGGAGCAGAATCAGCAGGCCGTCGAACCGCTCGAATCTGCAACCGACTTTGTCTTCGGCGACAACACCGATCAGATTCCCCTGCTCGACGCCAGCCACTTCTCGCCCTTCGCTGCCGAACCGAAGCGTCCCTTCCTCAAGATGCCCAGGCACAAAGCCTTGGAACAGACGCCTCCAGGTCCGCCGGCAGATCTCGCCGCCAACGCTGACGCCCATGAAGAAGCTGCATCTGCGCAGGAAGACCCAGCCCCTTTCCGCAAGCCCGGCGACGCCGCTACGCTGCCAGAGCTCATCCGTTTCCTCATCGACCGCACCGGCTACATCAAGGCCCTCGAAGCCGAAGCGTCACCTGAAGCCTTCAGCCGCATCGAGAACCTGAAGGAACTGGCCAACGCCGCCCATGACGCCGAGGAGCGCGGAGAGACATTGGCCGAATTCCTCGATCACGCGGCCCTTGCCTCCGACACCGATCAGTTCGATCCCGATGCGCGCGTCACCCTCATGACCCTCCACGCCGCCAAGGGTCTCGAGTTTCCCCTCGTCTTCCTTGCCGGACTCGAAGAAGGCCTGTTCCCCCACTCACGCACCCTCATGAACCCCGAGGAACTCGAAGAAGAGCGCCGCCTCTGCTACGTAGGTATGACGCGCGCCATGAGCACCCTGATCCTCACCCGCGCCCACTACCGCCGCCGCTATGGAAACGACTCTCCCGAACCCACCGTCCCCTCGCGCTTTCTTGAAGAGGTCCCCAGCCAGCTCGTCGAGAACCTGGGCGGCCGTTCACCCGCCTGGTCCACACCCGCCAATAGCTACGGCGCAGGCTCGCGCGGCTTTTCTGGCAGCTACGGCTCCGGCCGCCGCTCCGCCTCCACAGGCGAGTATGAGAGCCGACACTACAATTACGAGGACGAAAGTCAGGAGAGACCACTGATGTCAGGCCGTGATGCGTCCGGTTCAAAGAACAAGAGCGAAGACGCGCACTCAATGGAGAACATCGCGCGCTTCTTCGGCGGCAAGGGCAGCGCGGTGAAGTTCGGCACGGGCAGCCCGGCTCTAGACATCCCCGCAGGCTCGGGCACGACCGGTCTACAAAAAGGTCAGCGTGTCCGCCACGCCAAGTATGGCGAAGGCACCGTCCTCATCCGCGAAGGTGATGGAGACGAAGCCAAGCTCACGGTGATGTTCCACCGCCACGGCATGAAAAAGCTGATGGAAAAGTTCGCCAACCTGCAGAGAATCTAACAGCCCTTCAGATCGCGGTAACCGGCGCCGCAACCTGCTTTGGGGGCGCGCCCGGCATCTTGCTTGGGCAATGCACCTCCAATTCGGCGAGGAACCTTGCTTTGTCTGGCAGTTGCCGCGTGTGGACGATCTTCGCTCCGTTGGTTCCCGTGACGGTCACCCGCTTATGCTTTTCATCGACAGTGATCGACCGGACTTGGTTCCACTCGATGCGCTTGCGGTGTCCGAACCAGTAGGTCTGCTCCATCGCGTCTTCGCGCAGGTAGATCGCGCCCGGATAGGTGGTCAGCAGGAAGAGAATAAAGGCAATGCAGAACGCTGGAACCGATAACTCAGCAAGTGCGTGTACTCCCGCAACCGCAGTGCCAGCAACCGGATAGAGCATAATCGCCACAATGATGTACACACCCCAGTAGGCCCGTCGATTCGGATAAAACTCAATCAGTCCCGGCGATTCTTTGGCTGTCCGGTCCTCGTCCGCATCGCTCACAACCAATCGCGAAGCAATCCAAAGCAGGATGATCAGGCAAAAGAACAGACAAAGGAACGTAATCAGATTCATGCGCACATCTTATCTCCGCTTCACCTGATCCTCGCCCACACATTTTGCGCCCAGGGGTTCCGAAAGAGTTATGCCACCCTCAACGCAGATCCTTTGTCCGGGCGGCGTCATGGCGGTTCAAGCCTCGTTTCGAGTCTTCCTGCCGTCCCGTCTCAGCCGTGGGCCGTCCCGCCCCGGCCGCATCCGTATCGCATCAAACTACTGATTCTATTGATCTAGCGCCTCAAGCCTTATCGTAAAATCCAGCATGTTGCCGGAGATTGCATGCGCACAGCGTCCTTCCCCACGCCCCAAGCTCCCGCCAGTCTGCTCGCTCCCATCCTTGTCGGCGGCGCCGTAGCAGGCGCCTTCGACCTCATCGAAGCCTTCATCTCCTTTGGGCCAGACAACCCTCATATCATTGCGGCCGGCCTCATCGGCCTGCATGCCTCCCGTAGCGGCGGTGTCCTGACTTGGATTCTTGGCGTCCTGCTGCACTTCACGATCGCGATCTCCGCCGCGGCGGTCTACTGCCTCTCCAGCCGGCGCCTTCCATTTCTGCGCGACAATTGGCTGGTGTGCGGGATGTTCTTCGGCATGGGCCTCTTCCTGGTCATGAACCTCGTCGTCCTGCCGCTTTGCGCCTTTCACTATACGGGCCCGTATCAATACCGGGGCCTGCTGCAAGGCATTCTTGTCCATATGACCATCATCGGTCTGCCTGTCTCCTACAGCCTGCACAAACTGGCCCGCTGAGTTCGCGCGAGAAGGCCGCTCCTCGACTGGGCTGCTGAACTGACGTGCCGCACAGAGGGTAGGTCAAATTCATTGGCAACTTGGGCTGTTTGATTGATCGCTTTACAGCGGCTGCCCGAGCCGTTTCTCCAGCAGGGTCCGATAGGTTCGGCTGACCCGCGCTCGCGAACCGTTCTTAATCACGGCCTCGAACTCACCGTGCGACATTGGTTCTAACTGAATGATGCTCTCGATATTCACCAGCGCCGACCTGTGCACACGCACAAATCGCCGTGGATCGAGCCTGTCCGCCAGATCATTCAGGGCCGCGCGGTACAGCAGCTCCTTGCCGCCAACATGCAGAGTCACGTAGACGCCCGCAGCCTCGATCCAGTCGATATCGATCGCCCGGATGAACCGCGTCGTCCCGCCCGACTTTACTACAAGGCGGTCCAGTCTGCGCTCTGACGCCGGCGCCGCACCGGCGACCATTTTCATGACCCGCTGGCCAAACTCGCCAATGCTGCGTTCCGCGAGGCGTGCTTTCACCCGCGCCATCGTCGCTTCAAAACGCTCATCGCTAAAGGGCTTCAGTAGATAATCCAGTGCGTTAGCCTCAAATGCCCGGATCGCGTGCTGATCGTACGCCGTCACAAACACCGTCAACGGCATCTCCGCGGCGCCGATAGCATCGATCACGCCAAGACCGTCGAGCTCCGGCATCTGCACGTCGAGAAACACGAGGTCCGGCCGATGCTTCTGGATCGCCGCCACCGCCGCTTCACCGTCGGCAGCCTCGGTCACCGGTCCGACCTGTGTGTCCCGACTCAACAGGTCTATCAGCCGCTGCCGCGCAGGCGCTTCGTCGTCGGCCACCAGCACCCGCAAAGCCTCAGACATGGACGCCTCCGTTCCCGTTCTCTCCCGTCAGCCGCATCGGTAGTGAAACTTCCGCCACCGTCCCGCCGTTCTTCCGGTTCCGCACCGCAAACCGGCTCGCACCGTTCGGATGCAGCCCGGCAATGCGCTCCCGTGTAATCGACAGCCCCAGCCCAACGGACTTCTCCATTGACCAGTCCAGCGGAAGGCCCACGCCATCGTCCAGCACCCGAATCTCCAGCCGGTCGTCGATCTGAACAGCCTTCACGGTGACCGTTCCCCCCATCGCTCGCCGTGAGATGCCGTGCCGGATCGCATTCTCCACCAGCGGCTGAATCAGAAACGACGGCACCAGCGCGTGCCGCACATCGTTGGCAATCTGGATATCGATCTTCAGTTGTTCGCCGAAACGTATCTTCTGGATCGCCAGGTAATGCTCAAGAAATGCCATCTCCTCAAACAAGGGCACTTCCTGCTTGTCCTTCGACTCGAGCGAGAGCCGCAGCAGGTCGCCCAGATGCTCAATCATGCGCCGCGTCAGCTTGGGATCGCGCTCCACGTGCGACGAGATCGTATTCAGCGCATTGAACAGAAAATGCGGATCGAGCTGCATGCGCAGTGAGTTCAGCCGCGCTTCGGCGAAACTGTGTTCCAACTTCTCCAGGCGCAGCTCGCTGCTCATATAGCGCTCGTAGTAGCCGTAAGCCTGGATCGCCCCGGCAATCACCCAGTAGATCAGCCAGCTCCAGATCTGCCACCCGATCACCGACGGGCTGAAGATCTGCGAAAGGTGCAGCGAACTCCACGGCGTCACGCCCAGCGACGCCCGCATCGCCGTGAACAGATAGAAGTAGATCTCGGTAAATACCAGGCTCAGTCCAAAATGCACTGCCACGCGCCGCCCAAGCTGTTTTCCTGAAAACGGCAGCCGGCGGTCGATCGCCAGGATCACCGGGCTCAGCAGGCCCCACCCCCAGAACTGCGCCAGATAGATACGCAGCTCGTCGTGCCATCCGTTCGTCGAGAGGCTCGGCAAGGCAAAGATGCAGCCCAAAGCCGTCCAGCCTGCGGCAGCCAGAGCGGCGCGCACCAGCCAACGGCGCATCACCACCGGGTGGGCCGGTGCTCTGTCAACGGCAGCTGGGGCGCTGATCCATTCTCCGGTTCGTGCATTGGAAGCAACCACTATGATCCCTCGCCCCTTGTGTCTGGCCAACTCCGGACATACTTCTCAGCATCGCTGTGCTTCCACCTTAGTCCCTCATCCGGCGCCTGGTCCACGGTCCTGTCACCACAGGGACTGCGGCATTTCCACCCGGCCCCAAGACTCTCTCAAGGGGCGTCTATCTCCTGGCTTCTCATGCCCGCTGCCTTTCTTCACCCTGCAATCCTTGTTACCATTGAACCTGTATTGCCCGTCGAATGGGCGCCCGCCGCGGCGGGCAGTATCCTGAGTGAAAGAGGTTTTCCTGGTGGCAGACACAAAGAAGATTGAAGACAAGGTAGAACGCAAAAAGGTGAAACGCGCCTCCCGTAAAAAGGCTGCTCCCAAGGCCAAGCGGACCGCGCCGCGCGGTTCCAATAAGAAGAAGGTCAAAAAGTTGGCCCGGGGCCAGTCCAAGCGTTAGTCGGTCCGGCCGGCACCTTTACAAGTACACTCCGGGTTGGCGCTCCCGCCGGCCCGGAGCCGTTTATTCCCTCCATCCTGCAAGTAGCTCCACGGCTGCACGCTTCGCGCTTTTCCTCCCGCCTCAACCCCATTCCCCATCATGTACACTGCCGCTTAAGGCTCGACCCTTGCCAGTGGAACCGCCTTTACTCACATAACCGCCTACAAGTCGGACGAGGAGAATTGCCCTGCCAAGCCAACTGCTTGCCTGCAAATCCATCGATAAGCTGATTCGCGAGTCGGAAGAGCCCGAGAACGCGCTCAAAAAGACGCTCGGCCCCTGGTCGCTCACCGCGCTCGGCATCGGCGCCGTCATCGGCTCCGGCATCTTTACCGTCATCGGCACGGCCATGGCAGGCCAGAAGTTCGACACTCCTGAAATCAGCAACACCCCTCTGATTCATTTCCTGCTGACTCACCAGGCCATGGCAGGCCGTCCCGGCGCCGGACCCGCACTTGCTCTATCGCTCGTTCTGGTCGCTATTGTCTGCGTCTTCACCGGCCTCTGCTACGCTGAACTGGCTTCGATGATTCCCATCGCCGGATCCGCTTACACTTACACCTACGCCACGCTCGGCGAGCTGGTCGCCTGGATCATCGGCTGGGATCTCATCCTCGAATACGCCTTCAGCAACATGAGCGTCAGTGTCGGCTTCGCCGCCCACATCGAGGCGCTCCTTGAGTGGTTCGGCATCCATCCCGCGCTCAAATGGATCTCGCCGGCCTACCTGCCCACCGGCCTGCAGGACTTCGCCGGCCACGACCTCTACGCACCCGGCTGGCACTTCGGCTTCAACATTCCCGCCTTCCTCGTCGTCATGGTCCTCACCGTCATCCTCGTCCGGGGCATCCGCGAGTCGGCGCGCACCAACAACATCCTCGTCCTGGTCAAGATGGTCGCGATTCTTGCCTTCATCTTTGCCGCCGCCAGCTTCATCAAGCCGCACTACTGGCACCCTTTTATGCCCAACGGCTGGACCGGCATGCTCTCCGGCGGCTCCATCATCTTCTTCACCTACATCGGGTTCGACTCTGTCTCTACCGCGGCTGAAGAGTGCCGCAATCCTCAGCGCGATCTCCCCTTCGGCATCCTCGCCACGCTCATCGCCTGCACAATCCTCTATGGCGGCGTCGCCATCTCCCTCAGCGGCATCGTTCCCTGGAACTCCATCATGGGTGATGCCGCTCCCGTGGTGAACGCACTCAAGCGCCTCTCCGTCACTCCGGGAGGCAGCGGGCTCCGCTGGGTCGAGCTCATTGTCCTCATCGGCGCCATGCTCGGCATGATCTCGTCGATCCTCGTCTTCCAGCTTGGCCAGGCCCGCGTCTGGTTTGCCATGTCCCGCGACCGCCTGCTGCCCGATGTCTTCTCACGCATTCACAAGCAGTTCCGCACACCCGCCGTCGCCACTTGGGTCGCCGGATTCGTCGTAGGCATCCCTGCAGGCCTGCTTGACATTGGCACCGTGTCGAACCTCTCGAACATCGGCACCCTCTTCGCCTTCGTCCTTGTCTCGATCGCCGTCCTGATCCTGCGCTACCGCGAGCCCGATCGCCCGCGCGCCTTCCGCGCACCCTTCGGGCCAGTCTTCCCCATCCTGAGCATCATCTTCTGCATCGTGCTCATGATGGGTCTCGAAGTCCTCACCTGGACCGCATTCTTCATCTGGCTCTGCACCGGCCTGCTGATCTACTTCTTCTACAGCCGCCACCGTTCCGAGTTCGCACCCGCACGATAGCGCAATCTCAACGTCGCAGATCACCGAAGCCACAACGCAATCGGGGCGCAGCAATCGCTGCGCCCCATCGTTCTTGCAGATTGCCGGTCCTGTCGAGTGCTACTTCTCGGCGAGAGCCGCCTGCACCTCTGCCCCGCGCATCCGCCGCACCAAAACCGGCACACCGAACGCCAGCCCCGCTACGATGCCCGTCGAGAGCAGGTCATTCCGGTAAAACGGAATCCCAGCGGCCAGGCAGGTTCCCAGCCCCGCCAGCGTGTGCGGATACATGACTCCACCTGCCCACACCGCGTAGTTCGACACCACAAAGAACGAGGTCGGTCCAAGCACCACGCCGGCTCCTGCGCGCACAAAGGTCGTCCGTGCATGCAGCAGAATGTGGCCGAGCGCCATCGCCATCACGTACCAGGCCCATGTAGTCACATAGGTCTCCCAGCGAAAGGCGTAGTGGTAGGCGAAAACCGTAAGGACGTAGTCGGTGGCCATCAGTGCGGCCAGCGGGGCCAGCATTTCGCGCCACCCGCGCCGCGCGCCAAAGTAGAGCAGGGCGCCGCCCACGGCAGTGAAGTTGAGCCAGTCAGGATGCGGGACCAGCCGGCTTAAGACAGCAAGAGCAATCAGCAGATAGGCAGGCATGGAACAGCTCCTCCGGTGCAGGAATTACCCGGGAGAGGACTTACCCAGGCTCAATCGGCAATATACCCATTCTCAGGGGTGCAGGCGATGGGGTCAACTATCGCCACGTTCGCCCAGTAAACAAAATTTTTGCTCGGGCATGACGCCATCTCTCACCATGCGCGGGCCTGAACCGCCGCAATCTCCGACAGAGAGTCGAGATCGCGTGTCGATCGGCGCGGCAATCAGCCGGTGCGGCGCACCCCAGCCGAAGGCCACCGTGATGTTGCCGATCGCGTCGCGTTGCGGATGCAGCCCAGCCAGCTTTCTCTCGATTAGACGCGAGAGATTATCTTCGTAGCCGCTGACCGCAACTGTCTCCGTCAGCTGGCGCAGTTCGGTGATCGTGGAATCCGCAGCGCCGGGCCGCGCCGCACTTTGTGCCGCAAGCGCATTGCAGAAAAACAGGGAACCAGCCGCAAAGCCAATCCGACCAGAACGCAGGGTGAGCAGGATCGCGTCCTTTCTCTGGGAACCAAGGGAAATTCAGGGTCGAGCTCAATCGTGTACTTGCAATCCTGTCGCGGTGCTGCTGCGCGGCCCGTTAGGCTCTACTTCTGCGCGCGCCCGCCCATGGCCTCTCCACCATCCTCGTGCCCGTCGATGATGTAGACAAATCCGCTCAGCGGCGGCGGTCCTGTGCTACGGCCTTCCCCGCGGAATCCGTAACCAAAGCGCAGGTCAGAGAACTCCACAGTCGTCCAGGTACGGCCCGGCGGCAGCCGCGGCGGATCGATCCCTGCCACCGGGTACTGGCCAAGATCGCGCACCACCGCCCACCGGCCCCAGTCGAGATACACCTTCCCCAGGAACGTCTGCTTGGCTGCCTCCACCGCAGCCGTATCGGTTGGCTTGTAGATCACATCCCGCTGCGGATCGCTGTCGATCTCACCGTTGCTCGTATTGACCTCTGCCGTCTGGTAGTAGCCGGCCGTCTCCACAATCGCGTGCCAGCGGAATGGGTTCACAGGAAACGGCTCAACCGCAACTCGCGTGATCGGCGCCAGCGCCACCTGCGTGTTCTCAAGCAGACTTATAGCCTGTGCATGCTCGGCCCACCGCACGCACCACACCACAACCATGCCGCACAGCGCAAAGATGGCCCACCCGCGCCCGCGGAAGGGCGTCCGCCGCGCGCCGATCTCGCGGTCGGCCAACCCGAATAGCCACGGAAAGATGAGCGCCGACAGCAACAGCGCCCACAACACCGGCTCTGCGATGAAAACAAAGCTGCCCGCATACCATCGCGGGTTAAACGGGTAGAACGGCCTCACCCCATAGTTATTGGTCCAGTCGAGCAGGATGTGGCTGAGTGCGGAAATGAACGCCGCGAGGTACACCCACCACCAGCGCACCGCCATCGCCGGCTTCATCTCTTGGTTCAGCTTTTCTGCTCGACGTCGGCGCCGTCCTTCACGCCATCGATGCATTAGCCAGACCGCGCCCACAGTCACCGCTGCCACCACTGGAACGGCGACAAACGTATGCGTGATGCCGCGATGATGCTTCAGCTCCTCCACCGGCCCCGCGAATCCCCACAGCACGTCGAGGTCAGCGGCTTCCGCAGCAAGTACCGCAGCCAAAGTTGCGTACGCAGTCTTGCGATTCAACCCGGCACGGCCGATGCACGCGCCGGTAAGAAAGTGAGTGATGGGCTCCATAGCTCGCTGGCAACCATACTAGCCGACGCAGCGCAACCTCCATGCCTGCCGGCTCCGCAAAGAAAAACTGCGCGTTACGGCGCCCTCGGTCATGCGGGTAGTCGGCTTCCCTATAATCCTCCCCATGAGCGACAACGCGAAGTCGGAAAAATCCCGGAAACGCATCGAAAAGCTGCGCGAAGAACTGCGGCGACACGAGCACCTCTATTACGTCATGGACGCACCCGCAATCTCCGACGCCGAATACGACGCGTTGATGAATGAGTTAAAGCGCCTCGAGGCTGAATATCCCGAGTTGCTGACTCCCGACTCGCCTACGCAGCGTGTCGGCGGCAAGCCGGCCGAGGGGTTCAAGAAAGCAGCGCACTCGCGCCCCATGCTCAGCCTCGACAACGCCTACAACGCTGAAGAACTGGCTGAGTGGGACCGCCGCGTACGCGACCTTGCCGGCAATCTGCCGGTCGAATACACGTCCGAGTTGAAACTCGATGGTCTCAGTGTGGCGTTGCGCTACGGGCCTGCAGGCGACGGCGCACGCCTCGTCGACGGTCTCACCCGCGGCGACGGGCAGATCGGCGAAGACGTCACCTCGAACCTGCGCACCATTCGCAGTGTGCCCATCTCTATCCCTGCTTCCGCATTGAAAAAGGCGCGCCTTCCCCAGGCGTTTGAAGTACGCGGCGAAGTGGTCATGCCCGAGAAGGCCTTCCACAAGATGAACGAGGAGCGCGAGAAGCAGGGCCTCGCGCCTGCCGTGAATCCGCGCAACGCGGCAGCAGGAACCCTGCGCACCCTCGAGCCGAGCATCGTCGCAGGCCGCGGCCTCGTTTTCTTTGCTTACTTCCTTCTCGTCGATGGCGAATACCTTGCCGCCGGGCAAAGCGCCACACTCGACGCGCTCACCGCGCTCGGCTTCCGCGTCAACCCGCATCGCGGCCACGCCCGCTCTGTCGACGACATGATGAAGTTCATCGAGAAGGCCGAGGAACAGCGGGCCACTCTCGGCTATGAAATCGATGGTGTCGTCATCAAGGTTGACAGCCACGCCGCACAGCAACGCCTGGGCTACACCGGTCGCGCTCCACGCTGGGCCATCGCCTACAAATTCACCGCCAAGGCGGGCATTACCCAGGTCCGCGGCATCCTCATCACCGTGGGTCGGACCGGCAAACTCACACCGACTGCCGACCTCACTCCCGTCTTCATCGGCGGTACCACCGTGAGCCGCGCCACGCTGCACAACGCTGACTTTATCGAGCGGCTCGGGCTGAAGATCGGCGACTGGGTCAAGGTTGAACGCGGCGGCGACGTCATTCCCAAAGTCGCAGAGGTCATCGACGACAAGGATCATCCGCGCGGCACGAAAATCTTCCACTTCCCCAAACAGTGCCCGGAGTGCGGGAGCGACGTCGTCCGAGCCGAGGGCGAGGCCGACCACCGCTGCGTCAACGCCGACTGCCCCGCCAAGCTGCGCGAAAGCCTTCTGCACTTCGGCGGCCGCGGCGTCATGAACATCGAAGGCCTGGGCGACGCTGCCGTGCAGCAACTGCTCGAACGCGGGATGGTTCGCAGCGTTGCCGACCTCTACAAGCTCACAGTTGAGCAGCTGTCGGGTCTGGAACGGTTCGCTGAAAAGTCCGCGACCACGTTGAAAGAAGAGATCGACCGCTCCAAAAAAGCTGGCCTGGCTCGCGTCTTAATGGGTCTCGGCATCCGCTTCGTCGGCGAGCGCACGGCTGAGCTTCTGGCAGAAGAATTCGGATCCATTGACGCCGTCATGGCCGCGAGCAAGGAGGAACTTGAGCATGTCGAAGAGGTAGGCCCGCGCATCTCCGAGGCCATCCTCGAGTTTTTCTCGCAGGAGAAGAATCGCGAACTCGTGACGCACCTGCGCGCAGCTGGTGTCGATATGACAGCCGAGAAGAAGCAGCGGTCCACGCAACTCGCCGGCTTGATATTCGTTCTGACCGGCACTTTGCCGAACCTCACGCGTGACGAGGCTAAAGCAAAGATCGAAGCCGCCGGAGGCAAAGTCTCCGGCTCAGTAAGCAAGAAGACCAGCTACGTAGTTGCCGGCGAAGAAGCAGGTTCGAAGCTCGACAAGGCTCGCGAGCTGAAAATCACTGTGCTCGACGAAGCAGGCCTCCTGAAGCTACTCGATAAATAGGCCGCGTCCCGTGCGAGGCCTCTGTCGGGCGGGTCATGCGATCGACTGCCTCCGTACCCCGGCCGTAGTCCGCGCTTTTGCATTTGCTTCACGCTCCCGCTCGCGCTTCCACGCCTCTGAACGCCACGCCGTTGCGGATACAGAAGCCGAAGGCGCTGCAGGCCCAGCGTCTGCCGCCGGCAGCAACCGCGCCGAAGACTCATACTCATCGATGTATGGTTCGAACGCGCGGCCCACGGACCGGGGAGCCAGCCGAGGCGCTGCGTTCTGCGGCCTGTCCACGGCCGGCAATGCTGATCGCACCGTCGCCTGCCCGACCTTATCCTCAGTCGCTTTCGCGTGAGAACCAGGCCGAGGCGCCGCCGTCCGCACAAGGAACTCATCCACCAGCTTGTGCAGGCACGTCTGCCCGCACAGATGCTTCGCGCCCGAGCGCAGCCGCGCCCGTGTGTTCCAGGCGGCAACACGGATCTCGCCACCCTGATCGTAGGCGACAAACCAGTGGTTGGTCTGCTGCATGTCGGTGCCACAGACATCGCACGAAATGGCCTGACGAATCAACCGGGCTTCCCTCTCACACGCCTGTACTTCATTTCAGCGTGAAATCACTCAGAGAGGCGATCTCCCGAAAAGAAAGAATTGGGCTGGGTTGCAAAACGGGAACAGAGCCGGTATATCGGGTCAAAATGGGAAACCGGTGTACCAAGCCTTCGAATGTCCCGATTCTCC
>Ga0335072_10008611_pt1 | contig 14780 bp, 18 predicted proteins | sample Lox_Sample_21_FD_206725 | JGI IMG/M metagenome (GOLD analysis project Ga0335072, IMG submission 206725) | Soil microbial communities from Loxahatchee National Wildlife Refuge, Florida, United States - Lox_Sample_2.1 | ecosystem: Environmental > Terrestrial > Soil > Wetlands | place: USA... | reverse complement strand
GGGGCACGGCTTCAGCCGTGCCGAAAAGAACATCGCGCGAAGCGCGCTTCCTTGCTGCCGCAGGCCGGAGCGCAGGCGCTTGCGCCGAAGCGACCGTCGCCGCCCTCGGGTTGCCCCACCCTTGTCGTCCGGCCCCTGGTCGACAGGGAGGGATCAAGTTGTCTCAGAGAGCCCGGTTGCCCCATATCTGCCCGGTTTTGGCAGATATGGGAGAGCCCGCATCTCACCCCTCATGCGCCACAAGCTCCTCGACTCCCACCCCCGCACCTTCGCCCTCATCCTCGACACCGGCGAGGAGCTCGCCGCCGCCCTCAAAGATTTCGCCCGCTCCCAGCGCCTCGCCGGCAGCAGCTTCAAGGCCATCGGAGCCTTCCAGTCCGTCCGCCTCGCCTGGTTCGACTGGGAATCGAAGCAGTATCAGACCTCCGTCGACCTCGACGAGCAGGTCGAATTGCTCTCCCTCATCGGAGACATCGCCCTCAAGGATGGAGAGCCTCAGGTGCACGCTCACGTCGTCATCGGCCGCCGCGACGGCACCGCCCACGGCGGTCACCTCCAGCGCGCCATCGTCCGCCCCACCTGCGAAGTCATCCTCACCGAAAGTCCCGAACACCTGCAGAAACAGCCCGACCCCGCCTCCGGCCTCGCCCTCATCCGCTTCTGATCAGGAAACCACCGGCGACTGGGGACTGGCAACTGGGGACTGGCCGTTCCTCCCCGCTTCCCGGTCCGCTTCCCGCGCCAGCTTCAGCGCGTGCCGCGTCGCCGAGTACTGCGCCCCGGCCAGCAGCAGCAATCCCGTCAGGAACGCCCAGATCATCAAGCTCACCGACACTTCGAAGGGTCCGTACACCGAATGCAGATCCAGATGCGGCAGCACCAAAATGTAGACCAGCCGCCCCAGGTCCCACGTCAGCCCCATCACCACCGCCGTCGGCAGCACCGCCCGCATCGGCAGCCGCCGGTTCGGCAGCACCCAATAGATGATGAAGAACATCCCCACGCCCAGCACCGCCACCGCGATCTGCAGAAACATGTGGTGGATGAACGCGTACACCATATTGTCGGTGTGCCCGAAAAACAGCACGTCCAGGAAGCCGGTCTGCATCGTCGCCAGCACCACGCACGCCATCGCCAGCAGCCCGATCGCGAAAGCCACCCCCAGCGACACCGCCTGGTTCATCACGTACGAGCGGTTTTTCTTCACGCCCCACACGCGATTCAGCGCGACTTCCAGCGGCAGGAACACTCCCGTCGACGAGATCAGCAGCGTTACCACCGAGGCCAGCTGCACGCTGCCTCGCGGATGCGCCAGCAGGCTCATGTTCCGCACCACAAAATCCTGGTTGGACGGCAGAACGTCGTGCAGCATCCCGCCGATGGTGTCCACCATCTTCGGCGAGTGGAAAATCTGCCGCGCCAGGGTGAACAGCATCACGATAAACGGAAAGATGGAGAGGATCGCGTTCGCTGCCACGCTGAAGGCGTACGTATGCACTTCGGTCTGCGTCAGATACTTCGCCAGGGCGACCACATCCGGCCACAGCCCCCGTCCCTGCGGCCGGACTGGCGGTTCCGGTGCATCGGGAAGCGCCGCCGGCGCCGGCAATTCCGTCCCTTTCTGCTCGATGGCCGCGGCCAAATCGCCCCCTTTTATCGAAATGCTAGCAGCGTTTCAGCCAGTTCCGCATTGCGGAGCCGTGAACCTCAGGCCGCCATGGCTACCCCCGCCAGGCCGGCTCCCCGGCATGCCGGGAGGGCTGGGAGCGGCCGCGTCCTCAGCTTCCTGAGGGGCAACGCGCGACTAAACCGCTGTAGCAGGGCTTCGCTCCCGCTCGCAGGAGTCGCCGGCCTGCGGTTACCCCATCCGAAAGTACCGGATACTTTCGTAACATCCCGCGAATTCTCTGTTTCTTCGCAATTTTTCTCTTGATTTCAAAGGCGTTTCCTGCCATAACTGGAGGACGATTCTGATCCCCATGGGCGAGTCGTTTGGAAGGCCAGCAATAATTTTGACGTACCTGCTTGATCGCTTCTGTGGTTGTGCGGTAACCCACTGAGCTGCCCGTGACCGCCGATGCTGGGCGGGCAATGGCAGCTTTTGGTGTCTCTGAGCCTCCGGCGCTCCGGCGCCGGATCTCGGCGGCAACCTCGCCAATCCCGGATGCGCAATAGGGACCTACAACAATAAGGAGTCTCAGGTGAAAGAGAATGGTGTCGTGAAGTGGTTTAATGGCGCAAAAGGCTATGGGTTCATCCAGCGGTCCAGCGGCGAAGACGTCTTTGTCCACTTCTCCGCGATTCAGGATTCCGGTTACCGCACCCTGAACGAAGGCGAAGCCGTCGAGTTCGAGTGTCAGCAGGGCCCCAAGGGGCTCAGCGCGGCCAACGTCGTCCGGAATACTGCCTGATCGGTCGATCTGCGGTTCAGGCGGCCTTCCCAAAGAGGCCGCTGAATACCCTTGCTGCTGCGGCAGGAATCGTCTCCTCCGCGGAAATCTCCGATCTTTAGCCGGTCTGCCCTCCCCGCCGAGCCGGATCAGCCTTTCTCCGGCCGAAGCCGTTGTGCGGCCCAGCGCGCCGCCTCCGCGACAACCGCGTCGTCATCCTCGGCCCATCGCTCCAGGATGGCAAGGTACCGCGCCTGCCCGCTGTTGCCCATCGCAATTGCAACATTCCGCCGGAACCCCGCAAACTTCGCCCGCCGCACCGGCGATCCGTTGAACCGCCGCTCAAATTCTGACTCGTCCATTGCCGCCAGCCACTCCAGCGCCGGATTCACCAGCTCCCTGCGCGGCTCCAGCTCCGCGTCCGTCGCGATCGGCGCCCGCCGGTTCCACGGGCACACATCCTGGCAGATATCGCACCCGAACACCTGCCGCCCGATGTCCGCCCGCAGCTCCTCGGGGATCTCGCCGCGCTTCTCGATCGTCAGGTACGAGATGCAGCGGCTCGCATCCATCTGCCGCGGCCCCGTCAGCGCCCCCGTGGGACAAGCCTCGATGCACCGCGTGCACGATCCGCACCGGTCCGCCGCCAGCAAAGACTTGTCATCCCGAGCGAAGCGCGAACCGCTGAGTCGAGGGACCTGCTGTTCTCCAACTTCCAGCGAGGTCACCACCACGCCAAGAAACAGCCAGGAACCCAGCCGCTGGTTCAGAATGCACGTATTCTTCCCCACCCATCCCACGCCCGCATACCGCGCGTACACTCGCTCCACTACCGGCCCCGTATCGACAAAGCATCGCGATTCAAAGGCACCTGTCTCCTCTGCCAGCCGGTCGCGCAGCCGCTCCAGCCGCCGCAGCAGAACCTTGTGATAATCCGACGGCCGTCCGCCGCGCGAGCTCCACGCATAGCGCGCAATCCAGCCTGTCCCTTGCGGCGCAGGATCGATCGACCGCGGCTCGGCCGACGCATAATTCGCCGCGCCCACAATCACCGACCGCGCCCATGGTAAAGCCACGCGCACCGACGACCGCAGCAGCTCGCCGGCCTCGTCGCGCCGCTTCAGATACTCCATCTCGCCCGCGTGCCCCGCGTCCACCCACTCCGCAAAGCGCGCGCGCTCCGCCTCGTCCTCCGGCGATCCCGGCGCAGGCACAGCCGCAATCCCCGCCGCGGCAAACCCCGCCTCGCGCGCCAGTACCTCCACCCGCTCCTGGAGCAACGTCCGACCCATCGCCACCCGCCTGCCCGCCTCCACCAACTTCCTTAATGTTACGAACGGATCAATCCCGTGCGCCCGATCCCGGTTCGATATTGCCCCCCCGCTCCCCTGCTCGTATACTGGCCTCATCGGGAGCTGGGTTTCAGCTTTCGGCATTCCGGCCTCCCGAGCGAGGTGCGTCTTCCGTAGTCAGGGTCTTCCGCTGACGTCTGAAGTCCCGCCATCTGCCGATACGGCCTGGCGCGCGGTGGTTCGCGTGCTCCGAAGTACGGCGCAATCCACACTCAACAGCTTTTCCGCTGTGCTCTTCCCCGCCGATTGCCGCGTCTGCGGCGTCCCGCTCGGCAGCTTCTCTCTTCTTCCCGTCTGTGCGTCCTGCTGGAATCATCTTCCCCCACAACCGGGCACGCTCTGCGACCGATGCGGCGAGGCGTTGTCGTACGAACCTGATCTCACCACTGAAAAATCGCTCTGCCGCCCCTGCCGCACGTCGGCACCGCCCTTCGAGAAGGCTGTCGCTTGGGGCCTCTACCGCGATGAACTGCGCGCCCTGCTCCACCTGTTGAAATACGACGGCATGCACCCCTTGGCGAAGCGCCTGGGCGCGCTCCTCGCCGATCCGGTACTCGCCATCTCTGATCTGCCCGCTGAGCTGGTCGTCGTGCCCGTTCCGCTCTTTGCCGGCAAGCGCCGCCAGCGCGGCTTCAACCAGTCGGAGCTCATCGCGCGTCATGCGATCCGTGCTCTCCGCCACCGCCGCACCGATCTGAACGTGCACCTGGCTCTCGATGTCCTCGGGCGTCACCGCGCCACGGAAAGCCAGGCCGGCCTCACCGCGCATCAGCGGCGCGAGAATCTCCGCGGCGCGTTCGTCGCGGCGCGCCCCGCGGCCGTTGCAGGGCTCCATGTGCTGCTCATCGACGACATTTACACCACCGGCGCCACGGCTCGCGCCTGCTCGCAGGCTCTTCGACGCGCCGGAGCCGCCAGCGTCTGCGTCGCGACCGTCGCTCGCGCGCAGAAAGAACAATGGCCGCACCGGGATTCGGCACAGCAGCACTTCGCTGCGCCCGAGATTCCTATGGAAAGGGATTTTGCTTTTTGGGATGAGGCCCGTACGGAGACCCTCCGTGGGCGCCTGAACAACAACTGGTCCGGACCGGCAATCCGGACCCGATAGCCGGGGAGGACAGATGTCGGTCGCGAAGGCTGGTGTTCACGCCCGCAGACAATCGGCGGGTAAACCTCAGGATGCACGCAGCAACGACGCCGTGTGCGTCGTCACCACCGTTCAGGCCCTGCAGACTCCGGTGCTGGTGCTCAACGCTTCCTACGAGCCCATCAATATCTGCGGAGCACGCCGCGCTCTGGTCCTCGTCCTCAAGGGCGTCGCGCGCACCGAAGAGGAGCAGGGCTCCGAGCTGCACTCCGCCCGCGCGCGCATGGCCATGCCCTCAGTCATCCGCCTGCTTGAGTACCGCCGCATCCCCCATCAGACCCGCGCCCTCTCGCGCAAGAACATCCTGCTGCGCGATCGCAACAGCTGCCAGTACTGCGGCGTCATCCTGCCCTCCGCCGAGCTTACCCTCGACCACGTCCTGCCTCGCTCCCGCGGCGGCCTCTCCACCTGGGAAAACCTCGTTGCCGCATGCCACTCCTGCAATCGCCGCAAGGGCAATCACCTGCTCAGCGAAATCGATCACATGAAGCTGATCCGCGAGCCCCGCCCCTTCACCCTCCACACCAGCCGCCACATCATGCGCATGATCGGCCACTCCGACCTGAAGTGGCGCAAGTACCTTTACTACTAACTCGTCTTACCCGCCGATGCCAGGCCTCCGGTCGCCCACGACCTCGACACTCCGGTCCTCGGGTGCTTTACCCTGTTCTCGCCCGTTGAGGCTGGGATCGGTAAGCATCACCCAACTCACCGGTACGGTCCGGCCTCAGTGAGCGCATCGGCGATTTCGCGCTCACCGAGATCCGCCGAATCAGATGGCCGACATGCCGCCGTCGACAGACAGCTCCACCCCATTCACGAAGCTCGAATCGTCGGAAGCAAGAAACAGCGCAACCGTCGCAATTTCCTCAGGACGACCGATCTTTCCCCGCGGGATCAGCGATTGGAACATCTTCTTTGTCTCCTCGTCGATTCGCTGAGAATCCGGTGTGTCGATCACCCCCGGGCTCAGCACGTTCACCCGGATATTCCTGCCCTTCAGTTCGTTGAGCCAGGTGCGTGCGAAGGAGCGCAAAGCCGCCTTGCTCGCCGAATACGCGCCGAAACCAGGAAACCCTTTCACCGAAGCAACGGATCCGGTCATGAAGATCGATCCGCCATCGCGGAACAGCGGCAACGCCTTCTGCACCGTAAACAGCGTGCCGCGCGTGTTCAGGCCGAAGGCCGCATCGAAGTGCTCCTCGGTAATCTCGCCGAGTTGGGCGGCTTCGCCCTTGCCGGCGCTCGCAAACAGGACGTCGATCCTGCCCTTTTCCCTCCTGACCGTATCGAACAGGCGGTCAAGGTCGTCCAGATTGGACGCGTCCCCGCGCACACCGGTCACGTTCCGGCCGATCAGTTTGACGGCCTCATCGAGCGCCTTCTGCCTCCGGCCGGTGATGAACACATAGGCGCCTTCTTCAACGAACCGCCTGGCGCTGGCCAGCGCCATGCCGCTCGACCCACCCGTGATGACTGCAACCTTACCCTCAAGCTTTCCCATAATTGCCCCCTTCGGTAGCATTCCGTACAGAAGAGTAGATTTCTCTGGTGATGGACGAGAACTGCTCGCGAGTCCTGATCTTTTGTCTGTTCGTCCAAAGGAGGAGGCTGCGTTGGACCCGATCACCGACATCTTCCGAACCATGCACGTAACCGCTTTCGGTCACCACAGGCTCGAAGCCACCGCCCCGTGGGGCCTGACCGGCGGCGGGCGGACCGAAGAAAAAGTCGCGCCTTCCGGCAAAAACACTCCACCCGCAGACTTGGCGCACTTCGCCATGCTTGCGCGCGGTAACTGCTGGCTGAGCGTGGAAGGGATTCCCGAGCCGATTCCCCTCACCGGGGGTGATTGCATTTTGCTGGCCCGCGAGACTTCGATTGTGTTGCGCGACAGTCTGCGAACGCGTCCGAGGTCGAGTTTCCGTGAGGTCGCGGCCACAGCCAGCAGCAATGTCGCCCACTATGGAGGCGGCGGCGCTCCGACAACCATCGTCTGCGGGTCCCTGAGTTTCGATCGCGCCAGCCTGAAGCCGGTTACGCAGTTATTGCCGAGCTTCATTCTGATCAAGGCCGATCAGGCGCAGACGCTGGCTCTTCACACCACCATGCAGGCGCTGGCGTCGGAAATGGCGGAACAGGCGCCGGGATCGGAAGTCGTCGCGACCCGGCTGGGCGAGGTTCTGTTTATTCAGGCGCTTCGGGCGCATATCGCGTCGGGAGCGGGATGGCGCAACCAGGGATGGCTGCGTGCGATCTTCGATCCTCAGATGGGCTCTGCCCTGCGTGCCGTTCACGACAGTGTGCATGCACCCTGGACGGTCGAATCCCTGGCCGAAACGGCGGGCATGTCCCGCTCCGCATTCGCAGCGCGTTTTAAGGAGCTGCTCGGACAAACACCGCTGGAATACGTCACCGAGTGGCGAATGCAGAAGGCGATGCCGTTACTCGAACAGCGTGACAAAAAGCTGATTGACGTTGCTCGATCGGTCGGTTATGAGTCCGACGCCGCGTTCAGTAAGGCGTTCAAGCGAGTGGTCGGAGCTAGCCCTGGTGAATACCTCAAACGTGGCTTTGAAGACCAGGGTCATGCCGGAATTGACGCGAGCCGCAGGCGTTCGACGACAAAAGAAGCCATAAGCTGACGATACGTCTCAAGATGTCTTTGGGCGGTCGGTCAGTGTGGAGGGATTTCCGGCCAAAGGCCGCTCGCCTGTTGCCTTCACGCCAAATCACTCATCGAAGTCCTTTGCCCCTCACTGCACCACCGTCGCGCCCGGCTGCTGCACCGCCTCCGCGTGGAACTTCTTGTAGTCGCTGTCTGTCACCCGCACGTTCGCCCGCACCCCCACCACCGCGAACGCATGCGCCGTCACAAAAATCTCCGCGCTCGTCGGCAGCCACAGCTCGTTGTTCACCAGTTTCTGGTCAAACACCAGGTTGCTCCCTTTGCTCAGCGAGAACATTCCAAAGCCCACGTGAAAATTCTCGTCCAGCCGCGCCGTCAGCCGCCGCACCTCGCGGTCCTGCTCGTCGATCCACACCGTCCCCGACATCTTCCGCGCCGCCTCTTCCGCCACTCCATGCGCCTTCGCATGCGGGTCACCCGTGAAGTCAAACGCAATCGTCGGCCGCCCGTCCAGCGTCACGCGCCGCGGGCTCGACACCCGCGCCATCGCCAGAATACGGCTCACGCTCACCACCACCTCGCCCGACGGAGCCTGTCCCGGCGGCGTCTTCTGCGCCCTCTCGATCGCCTTCATCACCCGGCCCTGCTCTTTTTGCTGCTCCTCCGCGCTGAGCGCTTTGCCATCCCTTTCCACCAGCCGCCGCACCTCGTGCGTGTTCACATAGAAGACCTCGTACGTCTCCGACTCCGTCTTCTTCACGCTCCCGTTCTTGTTCAGTTCGTCGGTCACGTCCGTTTCGCGATAGGTGTAGTTTTCCTGGATCGCGTCCATCTGTTGCTGGTGCGCCCGCACCTGCGCCATCAGCGTGGGCACGTCCGGCAGCGGACCGGTCTGCGCAGCCGCCGTCCCCGCCCAAACAATTACCCCCAGCGCCGCGACCCACCCTCTCCGGCACGAAAAAGCGCCCGAAATCGCTGCCCCATACAACATGTTTTCCTGCAAACGGATCATAGCGTAAGCTGTTGACCGATACTCCTGAACGAAGGAGCCTCAACACCCGTGTTTCGACTACTGGTGAAGTGGCTGCTGCAGGCGCTTGCTCTCCTCATTACGGCGAACATTGTGCCGGGGTTCCGCATCTCCAACTTTCCCGCGGCCCTCATCGCCGTCCTCGTTATTGGACTTCTCAACGTCACTCTCGGCGCCCTCCTCAAGCTCATCACCCTCCCCCTTGCCATCCTCACGCTTGGCCTCTTCTTCCTCGTCATCAACGCATTCATCCTGAAGCTCGCCGGATCCATCGCTCCCGGCTTCTACGTCCAGACCTGGGCCGCCGCGCTCGTCGGCGCCCTCGTTCTCGCTCTCCTCAACATGCTCTTTTCACTGGTGCTCGATTGAAAACGCCTCTGCCTTTCCCCGCGCAACGTCTTCGCGCTTCTCAGAGAGCTACGGACGCGGCTCTCACGCGCATTCACCTTCGCTACAATGACCATATGTCGTTTGACAGCCTCTCCCGCCGCCGGCAGAAATCGCCTCCCCCGGGCGAAACCGGTCAGGAAGCGCTCTACCTGCGCTCCCTCAGCGAGCGGCAGATTCCCGTCCACGTCAAGCTCCGTGACGGCGAAACCGTCAGCGGCTGGATCGAGTACTTCGACGACCGCATGATCCGCCTCACCCGCGAAGGCAAACCCAACCTCTTCATCTACAAGCACCAGATTCGCACCATCACCGAGCACGCCCGCGATGCGCGCCGCCGCCCGCGCCGCGACGAGCCGCGCCCCGCCGAGGACTCCCAGTGAGCGGGTCCCGCGTCCCCGCAGAACTGGAACTGGCATCTCAGGCCGTGCAGATTGCTCTTGAAGCCGGCGCTCTCCTGCGCGACTTTTTCCATCGTGGCGTAGCCACCGAATATAAGGGCGAAGTCGACGTTGTCACCGAAGCCGATCGCGCCTCGGAAAAACTCATCGCCGACCGCCTCACCACCGCCTTCCCCGGTCACGGTATCTACGGCGAGGAAGGCGCCCGCCGCCGTATCGAAGCCGAGTACCGCTGGTACGTCGACCCACTCGACGGGACCACCAATTTCGCTCACGGTTTTCCTGTCTTCTGCGTCTCGCTGGGTCTCGAGCATCGCCCTGCAGGCCTGGGCGACGGCCAGGATGGCACGCTTATCGCGGCCGTCGTCTACGATCCCACCCGCGACGAGCTCTTCTCCGCCGAAAAGGGCCGCGGCGCCTGGCTCAACGGCCGCCGCATCCACGCTTCCCGCACCGCCACGCTCTCTGAAGCCCTGATCGCCACCGGCTTTCCCAGCCGCAAACGCCACGTCAGCCCCAACATCCACTTCTACCAGGAATTCACTCTCCGTTCCCACGGCGTCCGCCGCGCCGGCTCCGCCGCGCTGGACCTCGCCTACACCGCCTGCGGACGCCTCGACGGCTTCTGGGAGTTCCACCTCAATCCGTGGGACACCGCTGCCGGAGCCCTGCTCGTCCAGGAATCCGGCGGCGCCATCTCCCGTTTCGACGGCGGCGCTTTCCGCCTCGACAGCCGCGAGGTCCTCGTCACCAACGGCCTCATCCACAGCGAGATGACAGCGCTGTTTAATGACATGTTCGCCGGCCGCGATCTTCATCCCATCCCCTCGCCTCAGGAATATGCTGCGGCGCGCGCAATTCGCACAGCACACCCCTGAACCCTCCGCCACATTCCCGAAGTTTCCCCGTTCGGCCTCTGCCTGCTTGCGGCGCTCCCAGGCCCTGCTAGAATGATCCGTTGCAAGAACAATCGGGCTGAGAGACTGAGCCGAAAATCGGCCCCGCGCGCCCTTCCGGCGCAAAGGATTTCATTGCGGTCTCGCTCTCGCGCGATTGCTTCGCATACACTGCCTCAAGAGGACCTCCATGGCTTACGTGATCGCGGAACCCTGCATCGGCACCAAAGACACCGCCTGCGTCGATGCCTGCCCGGTGGACTGCATTCATCCCAAGAAGGACGAGGCCAAACACGCCGAATCCGATCAGCTCTTCATCGACCCGGTCGAGTGCATCGACTGCGGCGCCTGCGTGCCCGTCTGCCCGGTATCGGCCATCTTCGCCGCTGACGACCTGCCGGAAAAGTGGCAGAGCTTCCAGGCCAAGAACGCGGCCTTCTTCGGCCGCTGATCGCTTCCTTCACCACTCCACCCGGACGCGCGGCTCCTGCTGCGCGTTCTTTCGCTTTTGCGACCGCAGCTCCTCCCAGCCTTGAAGCAACCCTCCCACCTCCGGGGGCGTCTCAGACGTATTGCCGGTAACTTCACCCAAATCGTCCGCTATGATTCCTACTGCCCCAAAGGTTTCCAACAGCAGACTGTCTGGAGCGCCCTCTCATGGAACAATGGCCATGGAAAGGTTTGTCCTGATGAATGCAGGACCGTCACAGCCGAGGCCCGCCAACCAGCACCTCCGCCGCAACCCTCCCATCGCCGGCGAGCAGGAGGCGATCGACAAAGCCCGTGAGGGCGACGCTCGCGCCTTTGAGACCCTCTACGCCATGCACAAGCGCCGCGTCTACTCGCTTTGCCTGCGCATGCTTGGCAATGTCGCCGAGGCCGAGGATCTTACCCAGGAAGCCTTCCTTCAGCTCTATCGCAAAATCGGCACCTTCAGGGGCGATTCCGCTTTCTCCACCTGGCTCCATCGGTTGGCGGTCAACGTGGTGCTCATGCATCTGCGCCGCAAAGGGCTGCCCCAGGTCTCGCTCGAAGAGACACTCGAGCCCGCTCAGGACGACGGGCCGCGCAAGGATATCGGCGCCCGCGACCTGACTCTCTCCGGCTCCATCGATCGTGTCACCCTCGAACGCGCCATTGAAAATCTGCCTCCCGGTTACCGCCTCGTTTTTGTGCTGCACGATGTCGAAGGGTACGAGCATAATGAAATAGCAGAGATGCTCGATTGCTCCATTGGCAACAGCAAGTCTCAACTGCACAAAGCCCGGATGAAACTCCGCGATCTTCTCAGAACCGGGCAACGGAAGGAGCAGATCGCGTGACGATGTTGCGCGCCATGGACCGAACCATGACCTGTGCCGAATTTCAGGAAACACTGCCCGAACTCTTCGAGGCACACGCCGACTTCTCGTCGAACGAGCATCTGAAGAGCTGCGAGAACTGCGCCGCGCTCGTCCGCGACCTCGAGTACATCGCCGCCCAGGCCCGGCTCCTGCTGCCCATCCAGGATCCCAGTCCCGCCGTCTGGGAGCACATCCAGAAGGCCATACGCCAGGATCGCAACTCCGGCGCTTCCTCCGCCCCTGCGGGCAGAAAATAACGCCGTTTCTCTCCGTCGCGCTTCATATAATCAGAACGCATGAGCGGCCCGCGGACCACGCCGGCAATACCCGGACTATCCCGTATCGTGCTTACCGGCTTCATGGGCGCCGGTAAGACCACCGTCGGCGCGCTCCTTGCTGGCCGCCTCGGCTGGCAGTTTGTCGATACCGACCGCATCGTCGAGGCCCGCGCCGGCCTCACCGTCGCCACCGTTTTCTCCCAGTACGGGGAACCCTCCTTCCGCGAAATGGAAGCATCTGCCATCCGCGACACGGCCACCGGCGACCGGCTGGTCCTCGCCCTCGGTGGCGGCGCACTGGAGGTCCCCTCAACCCGTGAATTCCTCCAGTCCCTTCCCGCCTGCCGCATCGTCTTTCTTGAAGCGCCTCTCGACACCCTGCTCGCCCGCTGCGCCGCGCATGCCGCCGGACCCGTTCGCCCTGTCCTTCAGGACCGCGGCCGCCTCGCCGAACGCTGGCAAGCGCGCCTGCCGCTTTACCGCCAGGCTCATCTCACCGTCCCCACCGCCGGTCTGACCCCTGAGGCGGTCGCCGAACAGATTCTCGCCGCTCTGTCCGGCACGGCGGGCGACTCATCTGACTGTTCATCGGCCCACGCCTCCGGAGCACGAGCATGAGCAAGCCGATCGGCCCGCGCGGCATCGTCCTCTACGCCTTCGGCGTCGCCATTGCCCTTTATCTGGCCTGGGTCCTGCGCGATGTTCTCGTGGTCATCTATGTCAGCGCCCTCTTCGCCGTCGTCCTCATGCCGGTGGTTCGCGCCATCATGAGGCTCCACATCCGCACCTGGCACCCGGGCCGCGGAATGGCCATCTTCATCCTCACCGTCCTCACGCTCGGCAGCCTCACCGTCTTCTTTCTCTTCGGTCTCGCCCCCGCATTCAGGGATCTCCGCGAGTTCATCCGCGAGCTGCCGCGCCGCGGCCCTGAATTTTTCGCCCACCTGCAGACGGTCCCCGTCATCCGCAACATCAACCTCGACGCACTCCAGGAAAAGATCCAGGACATAGTCGGCAACCTCGCCACCTATGTCGTCCGGTTCGCCAGCGACTGGGCGGGCACGGTCGTCCGTATCGTCGCCGGCATCGTCCTTACCATTTACTTCATCATCGAGGGCGATGAGGCCTACGCCTGGTTCCTCTCTCTGTTCCCCGTCGAGCGCCGCCTTCGCCTCGATCAGACTCTCTCCCGCGCCTCTGCCCGCATGGGCCGCTGGCTCCTCGGCCAGGCCACGCTCATGCTCATCCTCGGCGTCTGCAGCATCATCGCCTTCGCGCTCCTGCATATCCGTTATGCGTACGCACTCGGCATCATCATGGGCCTCTTCAACATCGTTCCGGTTATCGGCGCCGTCATTTCCGTCACCCTGGTCGTCATCGTCGCGGCCCTCGACTCCTGGACGCGCGTCGTCGGCGTTCTCGTCTTCTACTTCGTCTATCTCCAGATCGAGAACAGCTACCTCACCCCGCGCATCATGAAAGCCCAGGTCAACCTCGCCGGGCTCACCATCCTTGTCGCGCTCCTCATCGGCTCTTCTCTTGCCGGCATCATCGGCGCCACCGTCGCCGTCCCCACCGCCGTCCTGGTCGCCGTGCTCATCAATGAGTACGCCGTCTACGAGGAGTCCATCATTGAGCCGCCCAGACCGGTCGACACCAACCCTCCCATCTCCCTCCCTTAGAATTTTCCCGACACCCGCCACCTCGTCATCGCATCTCCCCAGCAGGTATCATGATTGGTTGAGCCATCCCGCTCTTTCCCCGGATTCCGCCTGCATGATTCCGTCCTTCATTCCACGCGCCGGTCGCCACCCAGGATTCTTATGCCCGTAAATCCAGCAGCCCCCGGCATGGAATCGACCCTCGCCGCTCTCGAGCCCACTGCTCCCGCCGACGCACTCGGCTGGAGCCAGCCGCCGCACATCCATCACCTCCACGCTCCGCGCGCTGGCGAGACCGCATCCCTCCTCGTCGACTACCGCGAGCTCTTCAAGCTCCGCGTCACCCTGATGGTCACGCTTACCGCCTGGGCGGGCTTCTATCTCGGATCCATGCGCTCGGGCATCAGCAGCGTGCAGCCCGGCCTGGTCGAGGCCCTCCTCGGCATCGCCGTGGTCTCCGCCGGATCCGCCGCCCTCAACCAGGTCATCGAGCGCCGGCTCGACGCAAAGATGCACCGCACCGCCGACCGCCCCATGGCCGCCGGACGCATCGGTCTCGCCCACGGCATCGCCATCGGTCTGTTCGCCATCGTCGCCGGAACGCTCTGGCTCACGCGCGAGACCAACCTCGTCACCGGTGGACTAACCCTCCTCACCGCCTTCCTCTACGTCGCCGTCTACACCCCACTCAAGCGCTTCACCACGCTTGCCACATTCATCGGCGCGTTTCCCGGCGCTATGCCGCCGCTCCTTGGCTGGACCGCCGCCCGCGGGGTCATCGAATGGCAGGGTGTGGCGCTCTTCGCCATCCTCTTCGCCTGGCAATTTCCGCACTTCATGTCCATCGCGTGGCTCTACCGCGACGACTACGCCCGCGCCGGCATCCGCATGCTTCCGGTCATCCAGCCGGATGGCTGGTCCACCGCGCTCGAGGCGCTCACCTACGCTGTGCTCATCATCCCCGTCAGCCTGCTCCCGTACTGGCTGCACATGGACGGCAAGCTCTACGCCGTCGCCGCCCTCGCGCTCGGCCTCGTCTACCTCGCTTACACCATCCGTTTCGCTCGCATCGTGCGCGCCCGCAGCAACGCCGAGTCCCGCATGTTCGCCCGCGATCTGCTCAAGGTCAGCGTGATCTATCTGCCTCTGCTGCTCACCGCCCTGATGCTCAATGCTGTGGGAAAGTAGACACAGCCATGACCACCGCCACAACCCCCAAACGCTCCGCCTCGGCGCCCATCGCCGTCATCATCGCCATCAGCGCCG
>Ga0335072_10008609_pt1 | contig 14784 bp, 14 predicted proteins | sample Lox_Sample_21_FD_206725 | JGI IMG/M metagenome (GOLD analysis project Ga0335072, IMG submission 206725) | Soil microbial communities from Loxahatchee National Wildlife Refuge, Florida, United States - Lox_Sample_2.1 | ecosystem: Environmental > Terrestrial > Soil > Wetlands | place: USA... | reverse complement strand
ACGGCCTGGGTCCACGGGATGCTGGTCGAGGGTGCGGCAAATCTCGCGGCGCCGGCAACGGACATCGAACTGACCTCCTACGGCCCTGCAATCACTTTTGCGGACGGGAGCACGGTCACGCTTTCGCAATCGCCGAGCGGGTTGACCTGGACCATCAATGGAGTGAATGGCGGCGTCTCCGGGGTGGTCACGGTGGATTTTTATCCAGCGACGGTTTGCGGGTACGGGGTTCCTTCCAGCGGTACACAGTTTTCGCGGCCAGTGATTCTCCCGATCTCGATCGCGGACGGGGCGCAATCCGTGTCGGGCTGCGCACTGAGCTCCGCGGTGGGCGGGGCATCGGCCGGAAAATTCAACTCGGGGACCTCTGGCGCCTGCACAGTGACCATCACTCCCGGGGTGACAGCGCCAAACGGGTTCCGCTGCGAGGCGACGGACCTAACCACTCCCACGGATTTGCTGGGACAGACGGCCTACACGGCCACGACCTGCACGATTTCCGGCATAACATCCAGTGGGGATTCGATTACCTGGCAGGCGATCGCCTTCTAGGATCGGCTCTGCTGACGCATGGAGTGCAGACGGGCGCGTTCGAGAGGGTTCGCAATTCATGTGTCCTTACTGGCGCCTTCCAAGCGGCCCGCCGCGGGGAGCCACTTGGCGAAGCGACTTCGGGATACGCCAATTGTGAATTCTCACAAATAACGGAGAAGATCACGCGATTTCCTGAAAAATGGTGCAAGAGCGGGCAGCGCAGAATATGCGGGCGCATGTGCGGCGTCCGTGGCGAAGACGGGGGAGTGTGTGGGAAAAGAGGCGCAGGGATGGGAGAGCGCCGCGGCGGCGCTGGACCGGGAGGAGCTGGAGCGGCTGGGGAGGATGCTGGATCAGCGGCCGGCGAGCCTGCGCGGCCGGACGGTGGGGATGGCGCTGGCGGAGAGGCTGCTGCTGGTGAGGACACGCGAGGGGAAGGCTGCTCCGCTCAAGGCCAACCCGGCGCAGCAGGCCTTCGAACGGCGGCGGGGACAGCGGAACATCGTTCTGAAGGCGAGGCAGATGGGGCTGACGACATGGGCGGCCGGGAGGTTTTTTCTGCGCACGATTACACAGCCGGGAACGCTGACCCTGGAGGTGGCGCATACCCGGGAGGCGGCCGAGGAAATCTTCCGCATCGTGCACCGGTTTCTGGACTGGCTGCCGGAGCAACTGCGCGCGGGGCCGCTCAGGACCTCCCAGGCCAACGTGCGCCAGATCGTGTTCCCGCTGTTGGATTCCCAGTACCGTGTGGTGACGGCTGGGGACCGGAACGCAGGACGGGGGCTGACGGTGCAGAACCTGCATTGTTCGGAGGTGGCGCGCTGGCCGGGCAACGCGGCGGAGACGCTGGCTGGGCTGCGCGCGGCGCTGGCACCGGGGGCGGAGGTGATCCTGGAGTCCACGCCGGAGGGGGTGGGCGGCTGCTTCCACGAGGAGTGGCTGAAGGCCGGGGAAACGGGGATGGTGCGGCACTTCCTTCCCTGGTGGATGGAGCCCAGATATCGGGCCGAGGCGGTGGACGAGGGCAGCTTGACGGAGGAAGAGCGGGAGTTGCGGGCACGGCATGGGCTGGACCTGAGGCAAATTGGGTATCGGAGGAGGATTCGGGCGGATTTTCGGGGGCTCACAGCGCAGGAGTACGCGGAGGACGAGGAGAGCTGCTTTCTGGCCAGCGGGGAATCGGTCTTCGAGATGGCGGCGGTGGAGGCGCGGCTCGAAGAAGCTCCGGAGCCGGTGGAGCGGCGGCGGAACGGGGAGCTGGAGGTGTGGCTGCCACCGGTCAAGGGCAAGGAATACCTGGTCACCGTTGATCCGGCTGGCGGCGGGAGCGAGGGAGATTATTCCGCCGTGGAGGTGCTGGAGCTGGAGACTGGTCTGCAGTGCGCAGAGTTCGCGGGGCACCTGGGTGGGCTGGACCTGGCGCGGGTGGCGACGGAGCTGGCCAGGGAGTACAACCGAGCCTGGCTGGTGGTGGAGCGGAACAACCACGGAAGCGGCGTTTTAGCGCACGTGGAGCACACATGCGGATACGAGCGGGTGTATGCGCAGGGCGGGCAGGCGGGGTGGCTGACCACGTTGATGAGCAGGCCCGCCGCCTTGGGACGGCTGGACGCGGCGCTTGTCGAGCAGCCCGGATGCTTCATGAGCCGGCGGCTACTGGGCGAGTGCCGGAGCTTTGTGCGGCTGCCAAATGGAAGTTCAGGGGCGCGGGCGGGAACGCACGACGACCGGGTAATGGCCATGGCGATTGGTCTGGCGGCCAGGGCGGAGATGCTGGAGGGCAGGAAACGGTGAAACAGTTGAGCAGATGAAGAGGGACGAGGCGAAACCGCGGTCAGAGGACAGCCGTGAGTGAACACGGGCTCGCGCTCCGAGATGAGCGGAATACATTGAGGCCCCTCTTGACCTTTTCACTGATTCCGTATTTTGCAGAGTAGCAGCGTTCCTGTTTCGCTGCCCGACGGGGCGCGCGCGCTGACAAGGGTTTGCGGCGCCCGTACAATGCCAATCAGCAATGATCTGAATGAGGGGGCGCAGGATTGGCGGTTCTGGCGGTGCAGCAGATCCGACGGATGAGTGGCGGCGCGCAAGGACAGCTGATGCTGGGCGCGGATGGTCACCTCTACGTGGTGAAGTTCCAGAACAACCCGCAGCACACGCGGGTACTGGCCAATGAGTTTCTGGCCTGCCGGCTGGCGGCGGCCGCGGGGCTGACAACGCCTGAGATTGAGCTCGTGGAGGTTTCAAGCTGGCTGGTTGAACATACGCCTGAGCTGGAGATGGACCTGGGACAGACGCGGGTACGCTGCCAGCCGGGACTGCAGTTCGGATCGCGGTTCGTCGGAGGACTGATGCCGGGACAAGTGGTGGACTTTCTGCCCGAGGAGCAACTGGCCGAGGTGAGGAACCTGGAGGAGTTTGGCGGCATCCTGGCGCTGGATAAGTGGACCGGGAACGCCAACGGACGGCAGGCGGTGTTCGCGCGGCGTCAGCGGGAGCGACGATACAAGGCGGTATTTATCGACTTCGGATACTGCTTTCATGCCGGGGAATGGAGATTTGAGGACGCGCCGCTGCGCGGTGTCTACCACCGCAACGACGTGTACCGGGAGATTGCGGGATGGAGGTCCCTTGAGCCATGGCTGACGCGGATGGAGACGATGCCGGCGGAGACGGTCTGGGCGGCGGCCAGCGAGGTGCCGCCGGAGTGGTACGGAGGCGATTTGGGAGAGATGGAGAGCCTGGTGGAAAAGCTGCTGGCGCGCCAGGGACGGATCCGGGAGCTGATTGAGGGATTCGGGAGATCGGACCGGCGGCCATTCCCGAAATGGGTGGGGATGGGAGCGGAAATGGGGGAGGGGGCTTGGAGAGAGATGAAATGGGGATCTACCATGACGGGGAGGGTGAATTGAGAGGAAACATGGATCGGGGACCAGAGGCCAGAGGACAGCAGGCAGGGCGAATTGGGCGCTCGGCGCACTGCACGGCGCAATGACTGTTGTTCACTGACCGCAATTCACGGCAAGACGCATGACCAGCGGAATGCAAAGACGTGCCTGCGAGTTTCACCTGATCCGATACGTGCCGGATGCGGTGCGGAACGAACACGTCCATATCGGAGTGATCCTGCGCGAGCTGGAGGGGCCGATGCCGCGGGCGCAGGTGCGGTTCACGCGGGATTGGCGGCGAGTGCGCTGCCTGGACCCCGATGCTGACACGGCGCTGCTGGAAGGCATGGAGAGCGAGTTGCGCAGGCGGTTCCATGCGGAACCGGAAGGCAACCTGATGCGGCTGCTCGACGAGTCGCTCTCGTTGAGCGTACAGATGACCTCTGCCAAGGCCTACCTTGCCGAGAGCCTTCCGGCCGGAGTGGAGGAGCTGATGCGGCTGTATGTCGATCCTCCGCCCAAGGAGAGGCTTCCGCGGCTGAGCGGCCGGGCGGCGATCCAATCGCGGATGCGGAGAGAGTTCGAACATGCGGGAGTGTGGGAGCTGATGCGAAAGAGAATCCCGGCGTCAGAGTATACGCGGCCGGGCGACCCGTTACGCATCGATGTGGGATACCGGCCCAATGGGATCGTGCGCATGTTTCACGCGGTAAGCCTTGATCCGGGTACTGCCACAGGCGTGGAGTCCGCGAAAGTGCTGGCGTTTTCGGCTGCCGGACTGCGCGCCGGCGTTGAACGGGTGGAGAAGGCCAGCCTCGAGCTGACCGCGGTGATCGAGCCAGTGGCCCAATTCGGTGTGTCCGGACCGGGAGCCGCCGCCGATGAGCCCGAACGACTGGAGATCTACCGGTTTGGTGTGGAGACGATGGAGGAGCACCAGATCCGGGTTCTGACCACCACTGATCTGGAGAGGATGGCGGAGACGGCGCGGCGGGAGCTGCGCGTGTGAAGACAGCGAATGGCTCTTAGTTATCGGGATCTATCTCTGAGCTTCTGGCCGGATTGGTGTAACTTCCGGGTCGAAGTGAGGCATCGCAAAAATAAATTGCGAGAGTTTGCAGATAATTTCCGGTGATTGGTGTAGGATTGATTTTGTTAGTGAGAATTTAGCCAGCTAAAAGCCAAGAGTTAGCGACTATTAGTTACTAGCTCTGTAGGTGAAGAGACAAGGCACCACCCTTTTGAGGGTTGTGCCTTTTTTGTTTTCAGGCGACGAAAAACGGGTCTTCGCGGACCGGTCTTCGTCCGTTGAGTGTAAGGAAGGTGCTTGTGAAGGTAGGAGAGCAGTTGCGCGAGATCTGGCGGCAGGCGACCCGCCGCGACGGACAAGAACGAAGCGGCTGGAGGCTGGATGGGGCGACGGACGCGGAGGCAGAGCGCAAGACGCTCGCACTGCCGTCGATTTTGAGCCCGGTTCAGTTTCCGGGGCGGCACCTGCCCAAGCCCACACCGGTGAACTTGCGCCGCTTTGCGGAGACGCCGCTGGTGCGCCGGGCAATCAACGTGATCAAGGACCGCATTGCGGCCATGGACTGGCAGGTCCGAGTGCGGCGCGGGGTGAAGGTGGAGGAGTTGGCCTTCGTGGCCAGGAAGCTGCGCGCTCTGCGGCGGACGCTGGAGGAGCCGAATGCGGCGGACAATTTTCGCACCCTGATCGAACAGGCGATCGAAGACGCGCTGACGGGCGGGTTCGGGGCAATCGAGATGGAGCCGACGGGCGATCCTGAGCGCCCGGCGATGCTTTGGCCTGTGGACGGGGCGTCGATCCGGATCAACGCCAAGTGGGACGGCCAGGAGGATACACCGCGTTATGTACAGGCGATGCCGGGGCAGCTGGAGTCGAGCGCGGTGGAACTGCTCGACAGCCAGTTGATGTATATCCGGATGAACCCGCGCAGCTTCACGCCCTTCGGGCTGGGACCGCTGGAAGTGGCCTTCGAGACCGTGAATCAGTTTCTCAGCGCGCACCGGTTCGCAGGCAAGCTGGCGGCGAACTCAGTGGCCCAGTACGCGCTATGGCTGAATGAAGCCACGCCGGCGCAGCATGACCGGCTGATCCGCTGGTGGCAGGACGAAATCGAGGGGACGGGACGGGTGCCGCTTCTCTCGACGGAGCAGAAGCCGGAGGTGCTGCGCTTTGCGCAGGGCACGGACGCGGACCTGCGTCTGGCTTGGCAGGAGTTCCTGATCCGGATGGTGGCTAACGCCTTCGGACTGCCGCCGCTGATGCTGGGGTTGGAAGCGGACGTGAACCAGTCAACCGCCTCGGAGATGGCTGACGAGGCCTTTCGCGGGGCGATCTCGCCGATGGCGATGTTGCTGGCGGGGCACATTACGCGGGATCTTTTCGGCAAGTGCATCGGATGGCGGGAGTTTGAGTTTGTGTTCAACGAGCTGAGTGCACGCGACGAGCAGACGGAGTTGGCCGTGCAGGTACAACTGCTGCAAGCCGGAGTGTTGACCGTGAACGAGGTGCGGGCAATGCGCGGCTTGGGGCCGCTGGGGCATGGCGAGGCGGAGATACAGGGACGAGAGATCGAGAAGCAGGGACTAGGGGCCAGGGGCTAGCGGACGGGCTATGGGAAGAGGGTGCAGATGTAGAGGTACGTGGATTGGCGCGTTCAAACGGGAGTTACATGAGCCGGACCCAGTTCCCACGTCCCTGGTCCCCACGTCCCTGGTTTTGTTGTCCCAAAGGGAGCGGAGAACGCATGCGGTTGGAAGCGATGGCGGTACAGTTTCCCCACGTGGAGGGTCACCCCAACCGGGTGCCTTTTGATGGGGTTTTAACGGTGGTGAACGCGGCCAGCGATAAGGCGCCGGCCGGAGCGCGCGGGCACCGGGTGATGCTGACGCGCGAGGCTGCGGAGAAGGCGCTGCCCTCGCTGCTGGGCATGGCGGTCGATTACCGGCCGGGTTGGGACGGCCACGACGCGCGGCGCAAGATTGGCCTGCTGACCGAGGCGAACTTGATCGGGCAGCGTCTGGTGGTGCGCGGTTATCTTTATGCGCGGGACTTTCCCGAAGTGGCTGAAGCGATCAAGGCGCATTCGCCCGGCTCGATGGGGATGAGTTACGAACTGGCGGACGCGCAGGTTGAGGACATGAGGGCCGACGTGTGGAGGCTGACCCGAGTGACGTTTACCGGGGCGGCAATTCTGCTGCGGGAAAAGGCGGCTTACCGGGCGACGAGTTTTCGCATGGCGAGTTAGTGGGCAAGCCCTGCTGAACAGGATTCCCGGATTTTCGAAGTTAGCAGATCAACAGATTGGCAGGTTACCAAAAAAGCTCCGCAATGCGGGGCTTCTTTGCTATCAGGCTGATAACTTTTGCAAGATTCAATGCAAACCAAGAAAGGAACGGCATGGAGAGAAAAGAAACGGAGATTGTGGAACGGCTGGAAGCCGCAGCCACTCTGCTGGAGAGGACGCTGAGCTTGCTCGACGAGCGGCAAGGAGTGCTCGCGGGCGAGGTGGAGAGGATCTCGGCTACCGTAGAGCAGAGCCGCCGCGAGGCGGAACTGGCAGAAAAACTGGCCGCGGCAGAACAGGAGCTGGCAGAACTGAAGGCGGCCGCCGCGCCATCGGCGCCGAACCCGCTGCGCAAGACCGTGCCTGCGGCCACCAGCGAAATCCTGGCCAAGCATGGAATCGGCGATGGGCCGGTGGACGTGCGGACCCTGGATGCGGCGCTCGCCGGACTCAGTCTGGAACAGCGTATCGCGGTAAAGAGCCAACTGCTGCGCGCCGGCGCGATTGCGTAACAGAGCTGCAAGCTTTTAGCTACTAGCTTCTAGCTAAAAGCGAATTGATAACTCGGAGCCGGTAATTGGCTTCGAACCGAAAGACAACGGCGTGGAACTCCGGTTTGAAGAAAGCCTGGGAATAACCCTGCCTGAACCTTGATCAAATTACCGCTCGAATAGGAAAGCTAGTAGCCAGGAGCTAGCAGCTAGAAGCTGTTCTTCGAGCAACACGGCCCCATGGAGGGGGCGGAAAGAGCCTATGAACGCAACCTTTGCAGACATACACGCGGCAGCGGACTATATCGGGCCGGGCGCCATCGAAGTTCCGCTGTACCAGACCGAGATCTTCGACATTTGCCACCGATCGAGTCCGTTCGGGCAGCGCATCAAGCAGGTTCCGGCGACGGGGCATCCTTCGCGGTTCTTCGAGGAGACGGCAATCCCCAATCCGGGCACGGCGGGATTTGTGAATCCGCGCAGCATCGCGCCCCCGGTTGTTGCTCCGACCCGCATCGAGATGAGCGTACCATTGAAGGCGATCGTCGCGCAGATCAATTACAACCTGTTCGATATCGAGCTGGGTAACCAGCAGCAACAGTTCGCCTATCTGCAGGCCAAGGACCTTGTAGACACGGTGAGCGGCGTGATGGTGGCTCACGACATCGCCCTTTGGAATGGCAACGACACCAGTCTGAGCGCGCCGACCACCACGCAGTACATGGGCGCCATCGCGCAGATCGTGGCCGGGGGCAATACGGTTTCAATTCCCGCGCCGAATTCGATCGTGAACGGCCTGAAGACGGCAGTGGCAACGATGGTGGCCAACACTGGCTACTATGTGCGACCCACAGCGATCTATGCCAATCCCATGCTGCTGGATCTGATCGACCAGGAGATGAAGGCGGAGTTCAATGTGGTGCTGAATACCGAAAGCATCAGTGGTGGAGTCCGCGTGAAGATGCTTTCGACACAGGCCGGCGATCTGCCCCTCATCCCCGATTGGAGCCTTGGCTACACGGGCACAATCGGTTCTGGTTCGGCGTCACTGCCAGCATATATCGTGACCGAGGACCTGATCGAGTACCACTGGCTCGGTGATCCGACACCTCGCATCTTCCAGTTGGGACTCCCCAACTCGATGACCTACCAGTATGTAACCGTAAAGTTCGGCGCTCCCGTGGTAAAGGGCGCGAGCTTTGCGCATTACCAGGTTCTGGTAACCGGGCGATAGAAGGCAGAAATGAACGAGTTAGCGAAAGAGGTTTCGCATTTGCGAATCTTCTTTCGCTGACGAGTTGGCAGTTAGACGAAGGAATAAAAGAACAAGTCGACGGGGAGGCGCGCGAACTGGGAATGATTCGCGCTTTCTGACAGTGGTGGAAGAGGGATGAATGGGCACTCCATATCTGCAGCCAACGGATTATCCGAATTACGGACTTCCTGCCGGGACGACCGCGGACTGGATCACGGCCGCCACAGCTTTGATCAACAGCTACTGCGGGCGGCCGGACCTGAACGTAATTCAATATACGGAGCGGCTGCGGCTCACCAAAGGGTCGCAGACCGTACACCTGAGTTATCTGCCCCTGGCGCCACTGGGGAGCGCGACCACCCCGCTCGTTAACATCGAGGGGCGTTATGCGCGGCCCAGGCGCGGAGAGATTCTCAACGAACCACTCTTCGAGATCGCGTGGGCGTTTTCTCTGCCCGGCCAGTGGACTGGGATCGATCCAGCTACGGTGGACTACGACTCGAACACCGGTGAATTGACGCTTCCGTGGAACGTTCTCGGGCTCCCTTATAACGAGGTATCGGTGACTTACACGGCCGGCCTGACGACGATTGGCGACGACGTAAAGACCGCCTGCGCGCAGATTGTGCGCAATGCGCAGTCGACGCCAGCGCTGAACGCGAGCAAGACCAAGATCGACACGATGCAGATGCAGTATTTCTCGAGTTCGCTGCTGGACGAAACGGTGCAGACCTGGCTGGGTCCGTACGTGGCAGAGAGGCTGGGGTGAGCAATGAGCGATACGGCGCCGCGCAACCCTGTGGGAGCGCCGCAGATGCTGGCCGATGCCTTGCTGCGAAGCGTGCAGGGAACAACAGCTCTTCTGCGGGTGACGGGGACGAACACTGACACCAATATGTCCGAGGTAGGTTTGGTTGCAACAACCTTCGCCGAAGTTACGATAAGTCCCGTGGTGATGCGAAAGCTGCGGCCCACCTGGCAGGAAGGCGGACAATCGAAGTGGGAGTTATTGGTATCAGCTACCAGCGTGGAACAGCAGATCAGCGCGCTGGACCTGCCTTCGGCGCAATCCCTGTTCTCCATGACGCTCGCAGTTACTGTGGCCGGGCAGGATTACCTAATTGAATCGATCGCTTCGAACGAAGCCTTCGGCCAGGTATATCTGTACCGGTTGTTGGTGCGAGAGGCGCGCCAGCAGGCGGTGTAAGGGCGGGCAATAGGCGTCAGCAAACTAGGGAAAGAAGACAAGGATCGCCGGCGACCATTGAAGCGCTGCCGTTATGAGACCGGTTGTCGACAGTCGATGAGCGTGATCCGGAAAGGCGAATGGAGGAAAGCGAGGAAGAGTGATAGAGGAAGGGCATTCCTGATCCCTGACTGCTGTTCCCTGCTGCCTGTCTTTTATGCAAAACGCAAAAGACTCATTTTATGTAGCAATGCGCACGCGGCTCACGACGATTAATCCCGGGCGGACTATTCTGCTACGGGGTTCGGTGCGGCCGGGAATTCTTGTACAGGAAGCAGAAGCGCCATTCAGCCAGCTCCCCAATGATGTGTTTGTTCTGCGCTGGCAGGGCCTGGCTGTGGATATGGACCTTTGCGCAACGATGGCGGCCGAACAGTGCGACATCATATATCAAACTTGCGGAACGCAGAGCTTCGGCGGATTGGATCGCGGGCGGACGCTCAGCGAGATGGATGAAGAGCTGATTTCGATGCTCTCGCCGTTCTACACGCCCAAAATGAACTATGCGGCGACGCCCCCGGCGGCAATGCTGACACGGGTCTTTTGGGACGAGCCCGTGCTCGGTCCAATCCTTATCCAGCGCGATCTGCTTACCCGGACAGCAAGCGTCTTGGTCTACAGCTACCAGGAGCAGGGGGAGTAAATGGCTGCCAATTGGTTTTCGGCTCCCGCGCCGGTCATTCGGCGGGCGCGTGCGTATTTTGCCCCGGTCAACCGAGTTACACAAACGCCAGTCCTTTTCGACCCCTCGGAGCAAGGCCGCTTCGGTCTGGACACGCCGCCGTCGCCGTGGATCAGCCTCGGATGGATACAGAATCTTACGCGCAAATCAGCGAGCAAAACTTCGCCGCTGATGACTGGCATTCCATCCGCGACGCTCGAGCAAGTACGCGAGACGCTCCAAGCGCAAATCAGTTTCCAGTTTCTGAGTTGGACCAAACTGACGATGGCGCTCGCCACGGGATCGCAGCACATGAACCTGCTGGCGCCGGCGAGCGGCGCGGCCCCGGCCGCTGACGGGGCGCAGGCGTCCGCCGCAGTGATTCCGCAATCGGGTTCAACGTCCTCTTCCATCGTGCTTTCTTCCACGGACGCCTCCAAATTCATTGCCGGCTCGATCGTTGCGGTGGATGTCGATAACACAGGCCAGACCGGCTTTGTTGGCTCACCTGTCGCGGGCGCATATGTGCGACAGGCATTGACGGATGTCGATTACATCCGGCGCGTGACATTCAACGTCGCGCTGGTTTCGCAAGTAACTTCCACCGGACTTACACTCGCCGAGCCGTTGCCGGGTGGAGCGCCGGCGGCTGGCGCTAAGTTACAGGCAGTAACTGGATTTGTGGACCGGGAGGGCGGAAGTTTTTACCTGGAGTGGTCTGCGCTGTTCTTATTGGAAGGAAGTCAGGGAGAAAGAGTCTTCTTTCACTACCCCAGACTGCAGTCCATGTCCGGCGCGGAGGAAGCGGTAGTTCCGCTAGATGGAAAACATCAAAACGGCCAATCACGGGTGCTTCTCAAGGGCCAGTTTCTTGCCCTTCCGGTCACTGATCCGCTGGATGGTGAGCGTGTAGTGTGTTATCGCAGCTTCTTGCCGGCGGCCAACGCGCTGGTCTAACAGCCGGCATCTCTTCAAATTCCAGAGTTAGAGAGTTACGATGAAAATTACAATCCAGGGGCAGGATTACACGGCTGCGCTCGACGGCGCGCGGCCGCTGACTATCGGGCGCAAGCTGAATGAGCTTTCACTCTGCCAGCTATGGTTGACCCTTCCGGCCAATGGCAGCTTGGCCACTCCATCCCGCAATCAGTCGATTGCAGTGACAGGCGATGACGGCACGCTCTACTTTACGGGATACATTGCTGTAAATCCGCTTCCGGAATACGCCGGGACTGGAATCGAGGGCGCGCGTTATCGCACGGCAATCCAGGCTCTGAGTGATGAGATATTGCTCGACCAACTCCTCATGCCTCCCAGCAGTGTTACGACGGGAGAAGTCGCGGGAACTATGTTAGCTGCGCTTGTGACCCGCACCGGCTCAACCGCGCTTTCGACTCAAGGTCTGACGTTGAACGCAGCCGTAAACAATTTTGTTCCGGAACCAGGCGCAACGTGGAGCGAGAGTGCAGGCCAGGTCGCCAACATGGCGCGAGCCGCGTATCGTGCCGTGAACGGAGCGCTGACGCTATCTTCAGTGCAAAGCACTGTCCATACCTTGAACGAGATCGACGGCAGTCTTGATCTCGCCACTCTATCCTTGACTGCAAGTGTCAAGCGCGCGCTGGCCAACGATGTGACGGTTTGTGGAGAGCTCGAGCCGGTGGCCTATGTGACGGAGTATTTTCAGGGCGACGGAGTTACAACGCAGTTCTATCTGGCCGCGGACCCTTACTTTCCGGCCGCGTCGAAGTCAACTATTATCCATGAGCTTTTCAATGAACCGCAAATTAACTTGTGCGTATGGGGTAACTCCGGGATAGGCGGCTATTTTTCGCTCGGAGCCGGCGGATTAGCGATGAATGGCGGCAATGGAATCGATGGACAGACGGTTCTCTCCTGGCTCAACCCCGTGGAGATGGGCGGAACGCTTCTGCTCGAGGCCGTGGGTGTGACCCTGAATCCGGGAAGCACCGGAATTCTTGGGGCATTTTACAACGGACTCTATACCGCTCCGAGTTGCAACATGGGTTTCCAGGCTACTGCGCAGCAAGGCACAGGCGCCGTTACTTTGCAGCCGATTGTAAACGGGACGCCCGCTGGAACGACATTCGCAGTGAATTCTGCGAACCAATATTCGCTTAGGGTTCGCGTGTATTGTGCCGAGAGCGAGCGAGGACTCGCCATTTACCGGTCTTTCGGAGATAGCGGCCCCATAACTGCGGGCGGGCAATGGATTCTTGCTCCCGGAAAGGTTCAGATTGAGGTGCAGGAGTTCGTCAACGGCGTCGGTGCAGTGCCTGTAACTCTCTATGACGGCGCGGTCTCCAATCTTGCCGGCACGTGCACCGTGGTGGCGGCCAGCAGCATCAACCTATCTGGGAGCATGCGCGCTTTGAACTTGACCAATCTAGGGCCGGGCTGGGTGGTGAGTACTCCTCCGAACGGCGGTCCATATACGCGGCGCATCGGCACTACGGCTGAAGCCGCCGAGTGCCACCTTGAACGCACCGGCAAGCTTGTATTTTATACAGGATTTACTCCGGTGTCCGGTGAGCAGGTTGCGGTCAGCTACCGAACGGTGGGCCGAGCAGTGGGGCGCGCGGTCAACACTGTCAGCCAGCAGGCTCTCGCTCAGGCAGGATCACCCTCGGTAGCGTCGTGGATCGGATCGGTGACAAGTCCGCCGGCCCGCAGCTCAGCGGACTGCCTTAACGCGGCGCTCGTAATTGAGCAGGCCGCTGCTGGGGTGAGTGCGCTCTGGAGTGGCACTTACGAAGGAACCCGTGCCAGCTTCGCTTCAGATGTCTGGCCGGGCGATGCGCTCGCCCTGAATGCGCCCTCAGCCAATTTGAATGCTCAGGTGGTGGTGCGTTCTGTGAAGGTAAGTTATCGGGCGAGTTATCCGGACTTAGTGGAGTATGCCATCGCGTTTGCCAACGACTGGGCTGACGACCTGGCGATCAAGACCAGTGCGACGGTCCCTGCCGATGCCTGGCTACCGGCTACGGTCGCTCCTACTGTCCTGGCTAATCTTACGGGCCTCACGGTCACCACATTAAATGGCGCCACGGTGGCAATCAACGCAGGCATTACGCCGCCTACGGGAGGCGGATTCGAGATACGCCGGAGGGATTTTTGCTTTATGCCGGGCGAAGATCCGGAACTTGTGATGCGCGCGACTTTACCGAACATGACATTTTCGCGGGAATCGGCCAACGACCGGTTCTATATCCGGATGTATGACGGATCGACGCCGCCGAATTACTCCGAATTCTCGACGGCGTTGTTTATTAACCTGCCGCTCGGGTCGTGAGCAATGGCATTCCCAATTGTAAAGTGGCAGATGGAGTACGGCGGATGCGGATGATGAATGAATTCGAAGCCCAAGTGTTAAGCGATCTGAGCGTACTGAAGACTCAGATGAACGGCCTGATGGGCGACGGCAACGGCGGCCGCATTGCGGAACTGGAGCGCCGCATGGAGCGCCACGAGGAAAACTGGCAGCGAGCCAAGGGCTTTCTGGCTGCGGTCAGCGTGCTGTTCGCGGTGATCGAGGTGGCCTTCGAAGCCTGGCACCGGCACTGAAGATTGCGCGACCCTCATGGGTTCGGGGCGCTACGTTTACCTTCGGCCAGCGCCCCGCCCCCGTATAATCAGCCCATGGACGCGCAGCCGCTGGTCGGCGTAGTAATGGGCAGCAGAAGCGATTATGACGTGCTCGGCGCGGCCGCCGAAGTCCTTCGCGCTCTCGAAATTCCTTACGAGGCGCGCATCGTGAGCGCGCATCGCACGCCCGACTTGCTCTTTGAATACGCTGAAGCAGCGCGTGCGCGCGGACTGCGCGTCATCATCGCGGGTGCTGGCGGCGCAGCGCACCTGCCCGGCATGTTGGCGGCCAAGACCCTCGTTCCCGTGCTCGGCGTTCCTGTGCCGGCTACGCAACTCAGCGGCCTCGATTCGCTGCTCTCGATCGTGCAGATGCCTAAAGGGGTTCCCGTCGGAACGCTGGCAATCGGAAAAGCGGGCGCGGCCAACGCCGCATTGCTTGCCGCTGAAATTCTGGCCGCGACCGACGCTGCGGTTTACGAGCGATTGGTTGCTTGGCGCGCGGCACGCACCCAGGAAGTGCTCGGCCAGGAGCTGCCGGGTTGATGATCGAGCCTCATCTTAAGCCAGAAAGAGTCCTCCCCGGCGGCCTGCTGGCAATTCTCGGGGGCGGGCAATTAGGTCGCATGATGGCGATGGCCGCGCGCACCATGGGTTATCGCGTGAGTGTGATGGATCCCGAATCCGCCTGCCCGGCCAGCTTTGTCGCTGACGAAACCATCGTGGGCCGCTGGGACGATGTGTCCGCGGCGCGCCGCCTCGCCGCCCAGGCCGACGCCGTGACTCTCG
>Ga0335072_10008608_pt1 | contig 14785 bp, 10 predicted proteins | sample Lox_Sample_21_FD_206725 | JGI IMG/M metagenome (GOLD analysis project Ga0335072, IMG submission 206725) | Soil microbial communities from Loxahatchee National Wildlife Refuge, Florida, United States - Lox_Sample_2.1 | ecosystem: Environmental > Terrestrial > Soil > Wetlands | place: USA... | reverse complement strand
GACCAGCGCTTCGGCGCCAACGCGCGCGCCTACTACGAGTACCTGCGCGAGGGCGATCTCAACCTCACGCACACCCTCATCGCTCCGCAGGCGAACCGCGCCCGCAGTCTCGCCCAGCAGGCGGATCCATTTCTTGCCGCGCGCGTGAAGGAGGAAACCGACGCGGGGATCGTCGTGCGCGGCTGCCGCATGCTCGCCACGCTGCCGATCTCCGATGAGATCATGGTGTTCCCCTCGACGCTCCTGCGCAGTCCGGTGGAGGATGCGCCCTATGCGTTCGGCTTCGCGATCGCGAACGACACGCCGGGCCTGCGGTTCATCTGCCGCGAGAGCGTCGACTACGGACGCACGCATTTCGATCACCCGCTCGGCTCGCGCTACGAGGAGATGGACGCGGTGGTCGTGTTCGACGATGTGTTCGTACCCTGGGAGCGCATCTTTCTCTACCGCGACGTCGAGCGCTGCAATCAGGCCTATGCGCGCACCGGCGCCATCGTGCACATGACGCATCAGGTGGTGGTGAAGAATATCGCCAAGTGCGAGTTTCTCTTGGGGCTCGCGCATCTGCTCGTCAGTGCGATCGGCGCCGAGGTGTTCCAGCACATCCAGGAGAAGCTCGCGGAGCTGTGGGTCAACCTCACCACGATGCAGGCGTTCCTGCGTACCGCGGAGGCCGACGCGGCGCTCGATGAATGGGGCGTCATGCGCCCGGCGTGGGATCCGCTCGATGCGGCGCGCAATCTCTTTCCGCGGCTCTATCCGCGCATGGTCGAGATCATCCAGCAGATCGGCGCAAGCGGTCTGGTCGCGATGCCGACGGAGCAGGACCTCACGGGTCCGCTCGTCGAGGACGTGAAGAGGTACTACCAGGCCGCCCGCGCGGAGGCCTTCGACCGCATCCCGCTCTTTCGCCTCGCGTGGGACGCCTCGCTGTCGGCTTTCGGTGGACGGCAAGTGCTCTACGAGCGGTTCTTCTTCGGCGATCCGGTGAGAATGGCCGGTGCGCTCGTCACCGGTCACCACTCCCAGATCCAGGCGTGCGCCGAGAAGGTGCGCGAGTTCGTGCGGCAGGGCCGCGACGAGGCGTTCGCCGCGCAGAGCGGCGCCGCGCCGAGCCCGTGAGTCCCGCCGCCGATCCACGGACGCTGCGGCAGACCGCGGGACTCTTTCCGACGGGCGTCGTGATCGCGACCGTGGAAGCGCAGGGCGAGGTGCATGCGATGACGGCGAACGCGGTCGCCTCGCTCTCACTCGATCCGATGCTGATGCTGTTCTGCCCGGCGAAGAAGAGCCGCCTCGCGCAGTATCTCTCCGCCGTCAGGCATTTCACGCTCAATGTTCTGCGCGAGGACCAGCAAGCGCTGTCGAGCTATTTCGCCGGAGCGTGGCAGGACTCACCGGCACCGCCGTTTCGCTTCGTGCCGACGACGGCGGGCCCGCGCCTCGAGGGCTGCCTCGCCGCGATCGGCTGCGAGCTCGAGGAGGTGCGCGAGGGCGGCGACCATTGGATCGTCACCGGGCGGGTGGTGGCGCTTCACCGCGGAGTCGAGCCGCATCGACCGCTCCTGTTCTTCGGCGGCCAGTACCGCGCGGTCGATTTCGCCGCCGGGTCCGCGGCGCCCGATCTGACGCGTGTCGAGGACGAGCCCGCGCACGTCTTCTACCCGCATTGACAGGTTTGCAGCACGGCGAGCGTGCCGCGGCCGGCGCGGGGAATTCGCGCGCCACGTCGTACTTTTGCTCCGCGCGCTGGTCAGATGGTGAGGACGCCCGTATGATGGGTCGCGTCCGATGCAATGGAGTCCGCGTGCCGTCCAGGCCTGCCGCATCGCACTCTCCTTACGCCCGCCTGCGCTGCGCCGCCGTCGCGCTATCGGCGTGCCTCGCCTCGCAAGCCGGGACTGTGCAGGCGAACACCGAGCCCGCCTCCGCTCCGCCCACCCCCGCAGCCCCGATTCAGGAAGTGCCGGTCAAGGCCCCGGAGCCGCGATATGTCGCCCCGACGCTGCGGGATTCGATCGGCCGCATCTGGGCGCCGGTGATGATCGATGGCAAGGGACCCTTTCGGCTGGTGCTCGACACCGGTGCGAGTCAGTCGGCCGTGACCGCTGCAGTCGCCCAGGCCCTTGGGATACCGCTCGACATGAGCGCAATGATGGAGTTGCGCGGGGTCACCGGGTCGGCCGCCGTACCGTCCATCCGGGTCAATAGCCTCCTCGTCGGCGATCTTCTCATCAACTCCACGCAGCTGCCGATCGTCCCCGATGCGCTCGGCGGCGCCCAAGGCGTCCTCGGCACGCAAGGCCTGCTCGACAAGCGCATCTTCATCGACTTCCGTCACGATCGCATCACGATCACACGCTCGCATCTGCGTCGCGCGGGCTACGGATTCATCACGATTCCGCTGCGGATCACCCCGCAGCGCCTGATCACGACGACGGCCTACGTCGGCTCCGTGCGCGTCGTCGCGATCATCGATACCGGCGCGCAGGTGACGATCGCCAATCCCGCGCTGCGCGACGCGCTCGCACGGTGGCGCGCGCACGCCAAGCTCGAGGATGAGCAGATCATCGACACGACCGACGCGGTGGCGAAGGGCGTGGCGCAACCGGTACCCCCGATCGAGCTCGGCGATGGCATCATCATCCGCGGCGCCCGCATCACGATCGGCGACCTCAAGATCTTTCAATCCTGGAACCTCGCCGACAAGCCCGCGGTACTGATCGGCATGGATACGCTCGGGCTGGTGGACACGCTGATCATCGATTATCGCGCCCGCGTCATGCAGATCCGCATGCCGGACAGCTGATCATTGCGACGGATCGATCACGGTGAGCGGACTGCCGAGCGGTGCGGCGACCCCGCAGTGGGCCACTGCGCGCGGCGGCCCAAATAAAAACAGCGCGTGACCGGTTTGCGGCAGAGGAACGTGCATGACGGTGATTCACGTGGTCGTGCTCGCGATCATTCAGGGCCTGGCGGAGCTGCTGCCGGTGTCGAGCTCCGCTCACGTGGTGGTGGCGGAAAAGCTGATGGGGCTCGATCCCTCGCGGCCGGAGCTCACGCTGCTGCTCGTGCTGCTGCACACCGGAACGATGTGCGCCGTGATCGTGTATTTCTGGAAGGACTGGAGCCGGCATTACTTCGGCTCCGCGGCTGCGCTCACGCGCTTCGCGCTGCTGATCGTCGTTGCGAGCGCACTCACCGGCGCGATCGCGCTGCTGGTCGCGCGGGCGGTCGAGAGGGCGATTTTCGGGACGGGACCGCACGCACAGGTCGAGGACCTCTTCGGTCACCTGGAGCTCATTGGGCCCGCGCTCTCGGCCGTCGGCGTGCTGATCGTCGTCGCTTATCTGCGCGAACGGCGTATCGCGAAGCGCTCCGAGGTCACCCTCGCGCAGTCGGCGGTCATCGGCGCGGTGCAGGGGCTGTGCCTGCCATTCAGGGGTTTCTCGCGCTCGGGCGCGACGATCTCCGTCGGCATGATGATCGGCGTGGAGAAGCGCGTCGCGGAAGCGTTCAGCTTCGCGCTCGCGGTGGTGCTCACCCCGCCGGTCGTGGCGCGGGAAGCGCTGCGCCTGAAGTCGGCGGGCAACACCCTGAGCGCGGCGCAGATGCATTCGGCCGTGGGCCTGAGCATTCTGGGCGGTGCCCTCGCCTTCGTTGCGGGGCTGCTCGCGCTCAAGTGGTTGAGCGCGTGGCTCGAGCGGGGGCGCTGGTACCTGTTCGGCGGCTACTGCATCGTCGCAGGTATTGCGGTCGCGGTCCTTCATTTCCGCGGCTTCTGAGCGCCCACTGCGCGCTCGCACGCGCAACCGCCATGACGCCGCCCACGCATCCGCGCTAGAGTGTCGCTTCCCCCTCTCGTGCGGAGACCGTCCGTGGCCGCTCGCCGCTCATGGCTCTTGATCACCGCGCTCTGCGCAGTGACCTGCGTGCACGCTCAGGTCGATCCCGCCTGGTACCAGGGTCTCGGCTGGCGGCTCATCGGACCGTTCCGCGGCGGGCGCGTGCTGGCGGTGAGCGGCATTGCCGGTGACGATCGCCACTTCTACTTCGGGGCCGTCGACGGCGGGGTTTGGGCTACCGCGGATGCCGGGCGCACCTGGAAGCCGATCTTCGATTCCCAGACGGTCGGCTCGATCGGCGCACTCGCCGTGGCGCCCTCCGATCCGCGCATTCTCTACGTCGGCAGCGGCGAGGCGGACATGCGTTCCGACATCGCGCACGGCAACGGAATGTACCGCAGCGCAGATTCCGGTGGGCACTGGAGCCGCATCGGACTCGAGGACTCGCGCCAGATCGGGCGCATCCTGGTCGATCCGAGCGATCCGGAGCGGGTTTTCGTCGCCGCGCTCGGTCACGCCTACGGCCCGAATGCGCAGCGTGGAGTCTTCCGCAGCCTCGACGGCGGGCGGCACTGGCGCAAGGTCCTCTACGAGAATGCCGATACCGGGGCCATCGATCTTGCCTTCAAGCCCGGTGATCCGCAGACGATCTACGCGGCGCTCTGGCAGACGCGCCGGCCACCCTGGAGCGTCTATCCTCCCTCGAGCGGACCGGGGAGCGGGCTTTTCATCTCCCACGACGGCGGCGAACACTGGAGCCGGGTGACGGGCGGCGGATTTGCCGTGCATCCGGGGCGCATCGGGATCGCGGTCGCCCCGAGCGCACCGGATCGAGTGTTTGCGCTCGTCGATTCGACGGCCGAGGAGGGTGGACTCTATCGCTCCGAGGACGGCGGTGCCCACTGGCGGCACGTCTCGAGCGACCGGCGGATCTACGAGCGGGGCTGGTACTTCTGCGAGCTCACGGTCGACCCGCGCAATGCGGACCGCGTATACGTGATGGACACGATCGTGCTGCGCTCGGACGACGGCGGCAGCCACTTCATCGCACTCAAAGGCGACCCGACGGGCGATGATTTCCATCAGATGTGGATCGATCCGACCGATCCGGACAGGCAGATTCTCGGCGTCGATCAGGGGACGCTCATCACGCTCGACGGCGGGAAGACCTGGAGCAGCTGGTACAACCAGCCGACCGCGCAAATCTATCACGTGAGCACCGACAATCGCTTTCCCTACTGGGTCTACGGCGCGCAGCAGGACTCCGGCGCCGTCGCGCTCCCGAGCCGCACCGACGGCGGCGATGGCATCACGCTCGAGCAGTTTCGCGAGATCACCGCGGGCGGGGAGAGCGACATGATCGCCCCGGACCCGGATGATCCGGGGATTATCTACGGCGGGCGCGTGGACAAGCTCGATACGCGCACCCATCAGACCCGCGACATCGATCCGACGCTCGCCTACCCGGCGTTGCACTACCGCGCGGCCTGGACGCTGCCGCTCGCGTTCTCCCAGCGCGGCAAGAGCGTGCTTTACTTCGCCAACCAGATGCTCTTTCGCACCACCGACGGAGGCAATCACTGGAGCCCTGCGAGCCCGGACCTGACGCGCGCCGATGCGGGCGTACCGGGGAATCTCGATGCGCCGACTGCGGCCGACGACGATCACCTGAGTAAGCGGCGGGGCGTCATCTACACGATCGCGCCCTCGCCGCTCGATGCAGGCACGCTCTGGGTGGGCACCGATGACGGACTCGTTTGGCACACCCACGACGGCGGTGCGCACTGGCAGCAGGTCACTCCCCGTGCGCTCACGCCGTGGTCGAAGGTCGGCGGAATCGAGCTCTCGCATTTCGTGCCCGCCATCGCCTACCTCGCAGTCGATCGGCACCGCTTGGATGACGACACGCCCTACATCTATCGCACCGTCGACGACGGGGCGAGCTGGACGCGGATCGACGCCGGCATCCCGCGCGATGCCTTCGTCAACGTCGTGCGCGAGGATCCGGCGCGGCGCGGCCTGCTGTACGCGGGCACCGAGAAGGGGATGTACGTATCCTTCGACGACGGGACGCATTGGCAATCGCTCGAGCTCAATCTGCCGGCGACATCCGTGCGCGACATCGACGTGCACGGCGACGATGTGGTGATCGCCACGCACGGCCGCGGCTTCTGGATCATGGACGACGTGACGGCGCTGCGGCAGATGAGCACGGTGCGCGCGGCCGGGGTCACGCTGTTCACGCCGGCCGTGACGTACCGAGTGCGGCTGCAGGAGTTCACCGGCACGCCCTTCCCGAAGGATGAGCCCATGGCGCAAAATCCTCCGGCCGGCGCGCTCGTCGACTACGTTCTTCCAGAGCACGTCGCTCCGCCCGTCACGCTCACCGTGCTCGATGTCGAGGGCCGCGAGATCAGAAGCTTCAGCAGCACCGATCGCTCGCCGCCGCCGGACCCGGCGAAGCTCGCGTTCGCCCCGGAGTGGGTGAGACAGTCGCCCGCGCTGTCGAGCGCACCGGGCATGCACCGATTCGTGTGGGATCTTCACTATGCGCCCGCGCACGCCGCTCACGCGCGGGTAGCCCCGCGCGATGCGGGTGTATGGGCTCCCCCCGGACGCTACACGCTCGTGCTCACCGTTGGCGGTCGGCACTACCGCACGCCGCTTGTGATCGCACCCGATCCGCGGGTGGAGGTTCCCACGGCGGCGCTCGGACGCGAGTTCGCGCTCGCGCGGGAGGTCGAGCTCGCGTGGTCGCAAGCATCCTCTGCAGATGCGGACGCCGAGAAGCTGCTCGATGCGCTCGGCAAGCGGCACGCATCGAGCCGCGCCGTGGACGAGGAACTCGAGCGGGTACGCGCCGCGCTCTCCGCCCTCAGCGGGGCTCCGCTGCAGGCGCCGGCGCCGAATGCGCCCGAGCCGACACCGCAGCGCAGCGATAGCTTGCGCGCCCTGAGCTCCGATCTCGCCAATCTCGAGAGTGCGGTCGACGGGGCGGACGCCGATCCGAGCCCCGATGCCCTGGCGGGCTACGGGAGGCTCTCGCGGATGCTGACCGCGGCGCTCGGCGAGTGGCGGGATTTGCAGGCGCATGATGTCGCGGCGCTCGAGCACCGCTTGGACGCGCTCGCTCCGAAGTCCCGCGCCCCCTAGCGGCGCCGGACGACGGCCACCGGGCGGCCACCGCTTGGAGGGCACACGCGCGCAGCGCTAACATCGCTCCCAATCAGGGGAGGATCCCATGCCGCTCCGCCGTTTCGGATTGCACGCGGCGCTCGCCGCGCTCGTTGCTGCCGCCGCGGCGTGCAGCCGCCAGAGCGCGCCCCCCGCGCCCCCCGCGCCGCATCCGCTTGCGGCAGCGCAACCCAGCTGGCCCGATTTCACCACGCGGTTCATCGAGGACTACTTCAAGCTCGAACCGTTCGCCGCGGTCCAGGCGGGCCGGCACGAGTACGACGGCCAGATGCCCGATCTGAGCGCCACCGGTATTGCGCACGAGGTCGAGTGGCTCAAGAAGGAGCGCGCCGAGACGAGCGCGTTCCCCGCTGCGGCGCTCGCGGAGCCCCAGCGCTTCGAGCGCGATTATCTTCTCAACGTCATCGACACCGAGCTGTTCTGGCTCGATCGGGCGCGCTCGCCCTTCACCAACCCCGCTTGGTACATCGATGCGCTCGACCCACAGGTCTACGTCGGTCGCAAGTACGCACCGCTCGCCGTGCGCATGAAGGGCTACATCGGCTATGCACGCTCGATCCCCCGGATCGCGGCCGACATTCGCGCGAACCTGAGCGCGCCGCTCGCGCGCAGTCTCCTCGAGCGCGGGATCTCGGGCTTCGGCGGCTACGCCGATTTCTACCGGCACGACGTAACGGCGGTGTTCGCCGCGGTCACCGATCCTGAGGCGCAGAAGGCGCTCGCGGACGCCGATGAGGCCGCCGCGCGCGCGATGGACGGTCTGAGATCGTGGCTCGTCTCCGAGCGCACGCACGCGACCGGCCGCTTCGCGCTCGGCGCGCCGCTCTTCGCGCAGATGCTCAAGGACACCGACGATGTGGAGATCCCGGTCGAGCAGATCCTCGCGATCGGCCGCGGGGATCTGGAGCGCAACACGCGCGCGCTTAAGGCGGCGTGCGCCGCCTATCTGCCCGGGCGCAGCCTCACCCGTTGCGTCGATCGGATGCGAGCCGACAAGCCGCAGGGCGGGCCGGTGCGCGCGGCCACCGAGCAGCTGAAGATGCTGAAGGCGTTCATCATCGCGAAGAAGATCGTCACCATTCCGAGCGACAATGAGGTGGTGGTCGTGGAGGCCCCACCGTACAACCGCGCGAATTCCGCCTACATCGAGGTGCCCGGACCCTACGACAAGGCACTCGCCTCGGAGTACAACATCGCACCGCCCGATCCCGCCTGGAGCGCGAAGGAGCGCGAGGAGTACATCCCGGGCGTGGCCGACCTCCTGTACACGAGCGCGCACGAGGTGTGGCCGGGGCATTTTCTGCAGTTCTCGTACTCGAACCGCAACCCCTCGAAGGTCGCGGCGCTGTGGGTGACGTATGCCTATGCGGAGGGTTGGGCGCACTACTGCGAGCAGATGATGTGGGATGAGGGCCTCGGGAACGGCGATCCCGAGCAGCATGTGGGCCAGCTCGAAAACGCGCTGCTGCGCGACGTGCGGCTGATCTCCGCGATCGGACTGCACACCGGGGGAATGACCGTCGCCGAATCCGAGCGACTGTTCCGCGAGCGCGCGTTTCAGGATCCGGGCGATGCCGAGCAGCAGGCCGAGCGCGGCACGTACGATCCCGCGTACCTCAACTACACCTTGGGCAAGCTCATGATCATGAAGCTTCGCGACGACTGGGTTGCGATGCAGATGCGGGCGGCAGGCGGCTCGGATCCGAAGGCGTACTGGCCTGCGTTCCACGATCGGTTCCTCTCGTACGGGGGTCCGCCGATTCCGCTGGTCAGGCGCGCGATGCTCGGCGGGGAGGGCGCGCTCCTGTGACCGCGAACACATCGAGGACCACTTAAGGGGGAGGGGCGATGGGCCTCGTGTCGCTGCTCGATCGCGAGCGGACGGTCGCGCCTGCGGGCTTCAACCGCTGGATGGTGCCGCCGGCGGCGCTCTGCATTCACTTGTGCATCGGCCAGGTTTACGCATTCAGCGTGTTCAACCTGCCGATGACGAAGCTCCTCGGGGTGACCCATTCCGCCCCCGCAGACTGGAGGCTCACCGATCTTGGCTGGATCTTCACGCTCGCGATCTTTTTCCTCGGCCTCTCCGCCGCCGTGCTCGGTCGGTGGGTCGAGGAGGGGGGTCCGCGCCGCGCGATGTTCACCGCCGCGGTGTGCTTCGCGGGCGGCTTCTTCCTCTCCGCCCTCGGCGTCCATGCCCACGAGATCTGGATCATCTACCTGGGCTATGGCCTGCTCGGCGGCATCGGACTCGGACTCGGCTACATCTCACCCGTTTCGACCCTGATCAAATGGTTTCCGGACCGCCCTGGCATGGCGACGGGCATGGCGATCATGGGCTTTGGCGGCGGCGCGCTCATCGCCTCGCCGCTATCGGTGCGGCTGATGGCCCATTTCTCGACGCCGGTGCACATCGGCGTGGCGGAGACGTTCATCTGCCTCGGCGTCATTTATCTTTGCTACATGCTCGCCGGCGCGGCCATCGTGCGCGTGCCCGCGCCGGGATGGCGTCCCGCGGGCTGGGAGCCGCCGCTCAAGCCGAAGAAGCTGGTCACCACGGCCCACGTCTACGTGTATCGGGCCCTGCGTACACCGCAGTTCTGGCTCGTTTGGTGGGTGCTGTGCCTCAACGTGACCGCAGGCATCGGCGTGATCGGCCAGGCCTCCGCAATGAGCCAGGAGATGTTTCCCGGCAAGGTCACGGCGATTGCGGCCGCCGGCTTCGTCGGGCTGATGAGCCTGTTCAACATGGCGGGGCGGTTCATCTGGGCGTCGTTCTCGGATCTGATCGGGCGCAAGTCGACTTACTTCTGCTTCTTCGTGATCGGCACGGTGCTCTATGCGCTCGTCCCGACAACCGGCGCCATCGGGAGCGTCGCGATGTTCGTTCTCTGCTTTCTCGTCATCATCAGCATGTACGGGGGCGGGTTTGCGACCGTTCCGGCCTATCTCAAGGACCTGTTTGGAACGCGTTACGTCGGGGCGATCCACGGCTGGCTGATCACCGCCTGGTCGGCGGCCGGGGTGTTCGGGCCGGTCCTCGTGAACTACATCCGCCAGTACGAGATCGACCATGGCGTGCCGAAGGCGCAGGCGTACGATCTCACCATGTACATCATGGCGGCGCTGCTCGTCGTGGGCTTCTTCTGTAATCTGCTCATCACGCCGGTGCATGCGCGCCATCACATGCCGCAGGCGCTGGGGCAGACCGCGGCGCTCGCCGAGTGAGGGGAACGACCGTGTCGAGAGCCGGCGATCGCCGCACGCCCGCGAGCCACCTTCTCCTCGCCTGGGGACTCGCCGGCATTCCGCTCCTCTGGGGCGTGCTCACCACGCTGAGCAACGCCCTCAAGCTCTTCGCCTGAGGCCTTCGGACCGGGGTGTGCCGCCGATCATGGAAGCGCTCGGTGCGGGCGGCTATCCTCTGCTGCAAGGGCTCGCCGCCGCGTTGCGCGGCGATGCGTTCGCTCGAGGAGGTTGGGCAAGGTGCGAAAGATTCCCCCGGGAGTCGGGCCGCGGTGCGCGCAGGTTCTGGTGCTGGTGGGCGCGACCGGCGATCTTGCGCGGCGGAAGCTCCTTCCCGGTCTGTTTCACCTCGCGAGCGCCGGCTTCATACCAGGCTGCCGAATCATCGGCATGTCGCTCGATGAGCTCGACGCGGAGGGCTTTCGCAAGCTCGCGCGCGGCGCGCTCGATGAGTTCTCCACGCGCAGCGTGAGCGAGTCGGACTGGACTGTCTTCGCCGCGAACCTCGACTATCTGCCGCTCGCGGCCGGAAGCGCCGCGTTGCGCGAGAAGGTGCTCGCGGCCGAGCGCGCGCTCGGCGGGGACAGCGAGCGGCTCCATTACCTGAGCGTTCCGCCGGGCGCGGCGCTGCCGGTGGTGAGGCTGCTCGGGGATGCAGGCCTCGTCGAGCACTCCCGGATCGTGATGGAAAAGCCCTTCGGGGTCGATCTGGAAAGCGCGGTGTCGCTCAACGAGCAGCTGCACAAGGTGTTCGCCGAGAGTCAGATCTTTCGCATCGACCACTTTCTCGGCAAGGAGCCGGCTCAGAACATCCTTGCGTTCCGTTTCGCGAACGGATTGTTCGAGCCGATCTGGAACCGCAACTTCATCGATCACGTGCAGATCGACGTTCCCGAGACGCTCAGTCTCGGCGGCCGTGTCGGTTTCTATGAGACGATCGGGGCTTTCCGCGACATGGTCGTCACGCACCTGTTCCAGATCCTGGCGTTCGTCGCGATGGAGCCGCCGACCGCACTCGAGCCGGCGCCGATCAGCGAGGAGAAGAACAAGGTCTTTCGCAGCATCCTGCCGATCCAGCCGACCGATGTCGTGCGCGGGCAGTACACCGGCTATCGCACCGAGCCGGGCGTCGATCCGGAGTCGGACACCGAGACCTTCATCGCACTGCGCTGCGCGATCGACAACTGGCGCTGGGCCGGCGTGCCGTTCTACCTGCGCACCGGCAAGCGTCTCGCCGAGGGGCAGCGCATCATCTCGATCGCTTTCCGCGAGCCGCCGCGCAGCATGTTCCCCGTCGGCTCAGGCGTGGGCGCGCAGGGACCCGATCACCTGACCTTCGATCTCGCCGATGCCTCGAAGATGTCACTGTCGTTCTACGGCAAGCGTCCCGGCCCCGGGATGCGTCTCGACAAGTTGAGCCTGCAGTTCGCCATGCACGACACCGGCCATGTGGGCGACGTGTTCGAGGCGTACGAGCGGCTCATCCTGGATGCCATGCGCGGCGATCACACGCTGTTCACGACCGCCGAGGGCATCGAGAGGTTGTGGGAGGTGTCGAAGCCCCTGCTCGAGTCGCCGCCTCCAGTGCGGCTCTATGCGCCGGGGTCCTGGGGACCGAACGCGATTCATCAACTGATCGCGCCGCGGACTTGGCGGCTGCCCTTCGAGCGAGTCTGGCGCGATCCCAATCGGCTCGGCGCCTGATCGCGGCTCACTGCGGGGCTTGGAAGTTGCGCTGCAGTACTCGGGCGAGCAGCGGGTGCGCGTCGGCGCGCGCGGCGATTGCGCGCAAGCGCGGACAGGCTTGCGCGAACCAGTCTCGCCGCGGGCGCCAGTGAGTCATCACGGCAACGTAGACATCGAGCGCCGAGAAGCACTCGCCGAGTGTCCAGGTGCCCTCCGCGAGCGTCGCTTCGAGCTCGCGCCACAGCCGCTCGCGGTACGCCTCGATCGAGGCCTTGAGGCGTGCGGTCTCCGTCGTCACCCAACGCTCCGGGTAATCACCGTACGTAAAGGTCGGGTAGACATTCGCGACGAGCCAGATCAGGCGCCGCAGGAACGGCGCACGCGCGGCATCCCCTGGCGCGGGCGCGAGGGAGGCGTGGGGGAACTGCTCGGCGAGGTACAGGGTGATCGCCGCACTCTCCGTCATGACGGCTCCGTCGCGGAGGATGAGCGTCGGGATCTGGGCGAGCGGATTGACCGCGAGGAGTCGCTCGCGCGCAGCACCGGGCTGATCGAAGCCGGTCACGTCCTCGATGCGCGGCGTGAGTCCGCAGAGCGCGAGCAGCGCCTCCGCGATGGCCGAGCCCCAGCCGGGTACCGCGTAGAGCGTGTAGCCCTCAGGGATTGGCGTCTCCCTGCTTCACCGTCACGTCACCCGGATTCTCGAGCACGACCATCACCACGCGGCGGTTCTGGGCACGGCCCTCCGCAGTCTTGTTGGTGGCGATCGGTCGAGTCTTGCCATACCCCTTGGCGATGAGCTCATCGGGTGGCACGCCCTTGTTGACCAGGTAGTTTCGGACCGACTCCGCGCGCGCTTGCGACAGACGCATGTTGTACGGCCCGGAGCCGATCGCGTCCGTGTGTCCCTGCAGCTCCACGCGCAGGCGCGGATGCGCCGCCAGCTCCTCGGCCAGCGGGTCGAGGACCTCGGAGGATTCCGGCGTGAGCTCCGCCGAGGCGGTCTTGAAGTGCACACCGATCAGGGTGATAGAGCCGTGCAGACGCGAGGGGGCCGCAGTCGGCGCGGGAGGCGGAGCGGCCGGCGGCGGCGGGGGTGCGGGCGGTGGAGGTGGAGGTGGCGGTGGCGGTGGCGGGGGTGGCGGCGGTGCAGCGTGCGGGGCGCCAAAGTCCAGCCCGAACTTCACGCCCGCCAGAAAGTCCACCGGCCGATGAACGTACGAGTACGAGTCCCACCGCAGCTTCATCTCCGGCCGGATCCAGAAGTTCGTAGCCCCCGATGAGTCTCCCCAGAGGTGCATAAAGGCACCGATCCCGCCCTGGAGGAGGACGTTGTCGCGCTCGCCGCCCACGTTGGGAACATCCTGGATGATTCCCCCGCCCAGCGTGACGTACGGCGAGACGACGGAGTCGCGATCGAACACCCGCAGGAGATCCGCCGAGAACGCGTTCAGGCGCAGGTGTGAGGGCACGGAAGAGCCGTTGTCCGTGCCGGTGAGGATATTGAACTCCCCGCTCCAGTCCTGGCTCAGGTTCATTCCGAGCGCGATGCCCCAGAACAGGCCGTCGTTCAGATGCCGAGAGTTGTCGGGGACCGTCACGCCGATCTGCGGCGCGATGTACCCGTGCCCGACGGCGTCGTTTCCGGCGGTGTCCTGGGCGTAGACCGGTACCGACAGCAGGCCGATGGCGAGCACGGCACTCGAAAGCAGTGAGGCCAAGAATTTCATGGCATTTCTCCCCATTTAAGCTCGCCTGCGGGAACCTGATCACGCAGGCCACGGGCGCAGATTGGTTGTTGCGTTACTGCTGCGCCGCGCGCGGCTCACGATCGCGGGACGTGGCCGTGCCAATCACCAACGGGCGCAATATTAGCGCGAACTGCGGCTGCACGCTCGCGCCCGCGGGCCCCGACCCGCGTGTGCCGCGCTTGCCACGGTCGCGCGGGATGCGGCTGTGGTCTACTTGCGGATCCGCTTGGAGTCTGCTGTGGAGTCCTTCCTGATCTCGGTCTCGACCGTGGCGGTCGCGGAGATGGGCGATCGTACCCAGCTCCTCTCGCTCATGCTCGCAGCGCGCTATCGCCGGCCCTGGCCGATACTGGCCGGGGTGCTGTGTGCGACGCTCGCCAACCATGCGGCGGCGGGGTTCCTCGGCGTGCGCCTCGGTCGGGTGCTCACGCCGACGCTGCTCGATGCCACGGTGGGCATCAGCATGGTCGGCATGGCGCTGTGGGCCCTCAAGTCCGATACGCTCGCGGAGCGCCCCGCGACGGCGCGCCGCACGAGCGCTTTCACCGCGACGCTCGTGGCATTCCTCATTGCGGAGATCGGGGATAAGACGCAGATCGCGACCCTCGCGCTCGCCGCGGGGTATGCGAATCTGGTTGCGGTCGTCGCGGGCACCACGACCGGCATGCTGCTCGCGAATCTGCCCGTGGTGTTTCTCGGCAAGGCGTTCTCGGATCGCTTACCCCTCAAGGCGATCCACTACGTCGCGAGCGCGCTGTTCCTGGCGCTCGGTGTGGTGTTCATCTTGCGCGCGCTGCGGCGCGGCGGCTGAGCGGGGGCGCGCCGCCCTCAGTCGACCGCCGTGAGCCGCTCCACGAGCTCGAGCAGCACTGTACGGGTGAAGGGCTTCGTCAGCACTTCGCAGGCACCCATGTGTCGCGCCGTGCGCAGCAGATCGAGTGCGCCATCGTAGGCGCCGCCGCTCATCGCGATGATCTTCGCCGCACTGAATTGACGGTGCAGCTCCCGGATCGCCTCGAGCCCGTCCTTGCCGGGCATGAACAGGTCGCAGAGGATGAG
>Ga0335072_10008607_pt1 | contig 14788 bp, 12 predicted proteins | sample Lox_Sample_21_FD_206725 | JGI IMG/M metagenome (GOLD analysis project Ga0335072, IMG submission 206725) | Soil microbial communities from Loxahatchee National Wildlife Refuge, Florida, United States - Lox_Sample_2.1 | ecosystem: Environmental > Terrestrial > Soil > Wetlands | place: USA... | reverse complement strand
CCTCCAGTGGCGAGAAGCTGGAGGACTTCGACGTCTTCCACCCGGACCGGATGGCCAGCCGCATTCTGGGCATGGGCGACGTGCTGACGCTGATCGAACAGGCCGAACAGGTCTTCGACGCGCAGCGGGCCGAGGAAGCCGCCGCCAAGATCGGCACCGGCGAGCTGACGCTGGAGGATTTCCTGGAACAGATGCTTGCCATCCGCAAGATGGGTCCGATCGGCAACCTGTTGGGCATGCTGCCCGGCGCCGGCCAGATGAAGGAAGCACTGGCCGAGGTCGACGACAGTCAGCTCGACCGGTTGCAGGCCATCATCCGGGGGATGACGCCGCAAGAGCGCGCCGACCCCAAGATCATCAACGCGTCGCGGCGGCTGCGCATCGCCAACGGCTCGGGTGTGACGGTGTCCGAGGTCAATCAGCTGGTCGACCGCTTCTTCGAAGCCCGCAAGATGATGTCGTCGATGCTCGGCGGCATGGGCATCCCCGGTATCAGCCGCAAGTCTGCGACGCGAAAGGGCAAGGGAGCGAAAGGCAAGAAGGGCAAGAAGGGGGGACGGGGTCCGACGCCGCCCAAGGTCAGGAACCCGCTCGGGGCCGGCATGCCGGGTATGCCGGCAGGATTCCCCGATCTGTCGCAGATGCCCGAGGGCCTCAACGAACTGCCGCCCGGGCTGGCCGACTTCGACCTGTCCAAGCTGAATTTCCCCGGCAAGAAGTAGCCGCGCGGTGCGGATGCACGTGCGAGGTCTGGGGCTGCCGGACGAGACCGAGGTCGAACTGTGGATCGTCGACGGCCGCATCAGCTCAGAGCCGGTTGCCGGGGCCGACACCGTCTTTGACGGCGGCTGGATCCTGCCCGGACTGGTGGATGCGCACTGTCACGTCGGGCTCGGTCACCAGGGCGAGATCCCGCTCGACGAGGCGGTCGCCCAGGCCGAGACCGAACGCGACGTCGGCGCGCTGCTGTTGCGGGACTGCGGCGCACCGACCGACACCCGCAGCCTTGATGACCACGACGATCTGCCCCGCATCATCCGGGCCGGAAAGCACCTGGCCAGACCCAAGCGCTACCAGAGAGGCTTCTCCGTCGAGCTCGAAGACGAATCGCAGCTGCCGGCGGCGGTGGTCGAGGAGGCGCGGCGCGGCGACGGCTGGATCAAACTGGTCGGTGACTGGATCGATCGCACCGTCGGCGATCTCGCCCCGCTGTGGTCCGACGATGTGCTCAAGGAGGCGATCGACACCGCACACGCGCACGGGGCCCGGGTCACCGCCCATGTCTTCAGTGAGGACGCGCTGCCCGGGCTCATCAACGCCGGGATCGACTGCATCGAGCACGGCACCGGCCTGACCGACGACACCATCGAGCTGATGGTCGAGCACGGCACCGTGTTGGTGCCGACGCTGGTCAATATCGTCGAAAACTTCGTGGGCATCGCCGATGGCGCCGAGCGGTATCCGGCCTACGCCGCCCACATGCGCGACCTGCACGCTCGGGCCCTGCCGCGGATCGCCGCGGCGCGGGACGCGGGTGTGCCGATCTACGCCGGCAGCGACGCGGGCAGCATGATCGAACACGGGCGGATCGCCGACGAGGTGGAAGCCCTGAAGCGGATCGGGATGAGCCCGACGGAGGCGTTGGGCGCGGCGTGCTGGGATGCCCGTCGCTGGCTGGGCCGGCCCAGTCTGGATCACGGGGCATCGGCCGATCTGTTGTGTTATGCGGGCGACCCGCGGCAGGGTCCCGGTGCGCTGGACCACTCCGAGCTGGTGATCTTGCGCGGCAACGTGTTTCGGCCCTAGCACCAGTCGCGCGCCGGCCCGGGCTGCGGATGGGCGGGGTACCGCAATGGCGGTTAGGATCTGGTGATGGCGTTGGCCAGCGGCGTGAACTTCGCCGGTTACGTGGTGGCGCGCAGGCTGGGCTTCGGTGTGACGGGTGAGGTTTACCTCGTCCAGGATCCGCGAGCGGCGCGCTGGGTGGCTTTGAAGGTTCTGTCGCGCGCGCTGTCGACGGACAGCGACTTTCGGCAGCGCTTTCTGTTGGAGACGACCGCCGTGGCAAACCTCGATCACCCGCACATCGTGGAGGTGCACGCCCGCGGTGAGTTCGAGGGACAGCTCTGGGTCGCGATGGATTATCTCGAGGGCAACAATGCCGCGCAGCTCATGGCCGATCGGTTTCCCGCGGTCTCACCGGCCGGTGAAGTGCTTGCGATCGTCACCGCGGTGGCCGGCGCTCTCGACTACGCGCACCAGTGCGGAGTGCTGCATCGCGATGTCAAACCCGCCAACATCCTGCTCGCCCGAGGTCAAGGCGAACAACGAATCCTGCTGGCCGACTTCGGGATAGCTCGCCGACTCGGCAACCCCATCGAGACCGCCGGAAGCAGCGTTCCGGTCGGCACGGTCGGCTACGCCGCGCCGGAGACATTGATGGGCGCCGACGTCGACGGGCGCGCCGACCAGTACGCACTCGCGGCCACCGCATTCCACCTGCTGACCGGTGCGCCGCCGGTGGAACACACCGATCCGGCCGCGGCGCTGCGCCAGCTTCAAGAAGCCGCGCCGGCAAGGCTCAGCGACCAGCGCCCGGAGTTGGCGCGGCTGGACAGCGTCTTCGCCAAAGCACTTTCCAGACGACCCGGCGATCGGTTCGACAGCTGCACGCAGTTCGTCGAGGCGGCCAACGAAGCGGCCGGCGTCTCGATCGGGGAGCGCAGTCCCGAGGCCGTACTTGGCATCGACTATCCGGCCTACGCCTTCCCGGATTTTGTCGGCATCGCACCCACGCAAGCGGCTTCCGGGCGGGTGCCCGACGCCGCGAAGCCGGCACAACAGGGCCCGGCCGCCCTGCCGACGAAGCGCAGGCCGCGCAAGCTCTTGGTTGGTACCGCATCGGTGGCGCTGGTCGCCGGGCTGCTCGCGCTGGGCTTTGTGATCGGACGCAAGACCGACAACAATCCCACGCGGGCAGCGGATCCCCAGTCAAGCGCGTCGGTCCGGGCCGCCGGGCCGTCGCCGCCGGGCACCCCGTCCGGCCCGCCCGCCCCGCTCGACGGCACATATCGCATCGAGGTCCAGCGAGAAAAGCAGACGTTCAACTACACGCCCGACCCGCAACCGCCGAACGTGAACTCCTGGTGGGCATTCCGCTCCTCGTGCACGCCGTCGTATTGCTCGGCCGCCGCAATACAGCTCGACAACACCGGCCACACGCAGGCGAGCGCGCCGGGCGGTCGTCCCGTCGTCATGCGGTTCACCAACGGCCAATGGGAGTCTCAGCCGGAAACGGCGAACTTTCCCTGTGTTGGACCAAACGGTGCGGCCAAGACTCAGACCATGACGCAGGTGCTGATATTGCGTCCCGGACCCCAGGGAGACCTGGTCGGCGAAATGGACGTCACCGTGCAAAGCAATGAGTGTGGCCAGAAATCAGCCGTCGTGCGGATCCCAACGGCGGCCACCCGGAGCGGCGATACGCCGCCCGGCGTCTATGTGCCGGATCCGGTAACGATCGGCGGCGCCCCCAACGCGAGCGGACCGCCGGCGACCACGGGTGCTCCCACCGCCACCGCCCGTCCGACGCCGACCGCAACCACGCCGTCCGGACCCGGCCGTTGACGCGACACGCGCGTAACGAAAAGATTGCGAGTACTTGCTATCTAGGTTACGGTCGTTGCAACCCGACGGCCCGGAGGAAAACAGTGACCTACGACGTGATCATTCGCGATGGATTGTGGTTCGACGGCACTGGCAGCGCGCCGCAGACCCGCACGGTCGGAATTCGCGACGGCGTCGTGGTCACGGTGGCAGGACCGCTGGACGGGCCGCTGGACGATACCGGTTGCCCCGAGGTGATCGACGCGGCAGGCAAGTGGATCCTGCCCGGCTTCATCGACGTGCACACCCACTACGACGCCGAGGTGCTGCTGGACCCCGGGCTGCGCGAGTCGGTACGGCACGGTGTCACCACCGTGCTGCTGGGCAACTGCTCGCTGTCGACGGTGTATGCCAACTCCGAGGACACCGCCGACCTGTTCAGCCGGGTCGAGGCGGTGCCGCGCGAGTACGTCTACGGCGCCCTGGACTCCAACCGAACGTGGTCGAACGCCGCCGAATACATCGAGGCGATCGACGCTCTGCCGCTCGGGCCGAATGTCGGTTCACTGCTTGGTCATTCGGACCTCCGTACCGCGGTGCTGGGACTCGATCGCGCCACAGACGCCGCCGTCAAGCCCACCGATGCCGAACTGGAGAAAATGGCCGCGTTGCTGGACGAGGCGCTCGAGGCCGGAGTGCTCGGCATGTCCGGCATGGACGCGGCGATCGACAAGCTGGACGGCGACCGCTTCCGCTCGCGTGCGCTGCCGTCCACGTTCGCGACCTGGCGGGAGCGGCGCAGGCTGATCAAGGTGCTGCGCAAGCGCGGTCGGATGCTGCAGAGCGCACCCGATGTCGACACGCCGGCGTCCGGGCTGCTGTTCTTCTTGGCAAGCAGCCGGATCCTCAACCGGCGCAGGGGAGTTCGGATGAGCCTGCTGGTGTCGGCCGACGCCAAGTCGATGCCGCTGTCGGTATATTTCTTCGGGCCCGGAACTCGCCTACTGAACAAGCTCCTGGGCGCGAGCGTGCGGTTCCAGCACCTGCCGGTGCCGTTCGAGTTGTACTCGGACGGAATCGACCTGCCGGTCTTCGAGGAGTTCGGCGCCGGAACGGCCGCCCTTCATCTGCGTGACCAGTTGGAGCGCAACGAGTTACTGGCCGACGAGGCCTACCGCCGGCGATTCCGCCGCGAGTTCGACCGCCTCAAACTCGGGCCGTCGCTGTGGCACCGCGACTTCCACGATGCCGTGATCGTCGAGTGCCCCGATAAGTCGTTGATCGGCAAGAGCTTTGGCGCGATCGCCGACGAGCGCGGACTGCATCCACTCGATGCGTTTCTCGATGTGCTCGTCGAAAACGGCGAACGCAACATCCGGTGGACAACCACCGTGGCCAACCACCGGCCCAAGCTCCTCAACGCACTCGCCGCCGAATCCAGCGTCCACATGGGCTTCTCCGACGCCGGCGCACACCTGCGCAACATGGCCTTCTACAACTTCCCGGTGCGGATGCTCAAGCGCACGCGGGATGCCCACCGGGCCGGGGCGCCGTTCCTGTCCACCCAGCAGGCGGTGCACCGCCTGACCGGCGAACTGGCGGAGTGGTTCGGCCTCGACACCGGCACACTGCGCGAGGGTGATCGCGCGGACTTCGTGGTGATCGACCCGGCCGGCCTGACCGACTCGGTCGACGGCTACTACGAGGAAGAGGTCCCCTTCTACGGTGGCCTGCGGCGCATGGTCAATCGCAACGACGAGGCCGTGGTCGCCACCGGTGTCAACGGCGTCGTCGTCTTCGAGAAGGGCCAATTCCGCGACGGCTACGGCAAGACCGTGAAGTCGGGCCGATACCTGCGGGCGGGCCACCGGCACGCGGCCCCCGGCGCCGTCAAAGTCGGAGCCTGATATGGCCAAAACCCAGCAGCAGCGTCGTGAAGAAACCGTGGGACGTCTGCTCGAGGCCTGCATCGAGACCATCATCGAGGTCGGCTACGCCCGGGCATCGGCAGCCGTGATCACCAAGCGCGCCGGGGTATCGGTCGGTGCCCTGTTCCGCCACTTCGAAACCATGGGCGATTTCATGGCGGCCACCGCGTCCGAGGTGTTGCGTCGTCAGCTGGAGTTGTTCACCAAGGGAGTCGCCGAAATACCGGCCGATCGGCCGGCGCTGGAAGCGGCCCTGGAGATACTGCGCGACATCACCAGCGGCCCGACTCACGCCCCGTTCTATGAGCTGATGATCGCCGCGCGCACCGACGAGAAGCTCAGGGACGCTTTGCAACAAGAGTTCGTGCAGTACGCCGCGAAGATCGACGACGCCGCGCGCGCCCTGCCGGGGGTCGAGGGCCTCTCCGAGGAAACCTTCCTGGTCGTGGCGGCACTGATGAGAAATGTGTTCGACGGAGCCGCCGTGGTGGAGGGGGTACTGCCACAGCCCGAGATTGCGGCGCAACGGATTCCGGTGCTCATGGCGTTGCTGAGCGCGGCACTGCCGGACGTGGGCTAGATGACGAACCGCTAGAGCGAACCGATGCCGGACTCCGGGTTGAGCGCGAAACCCCAGTCGAACAAGCTCCCGGCCTGATCCCAATACGTCGGGCCGCCCTGTTTCACCATCCCGTACATCATGGCGATCACCAGCCGGCGGCCACCGCGGGCCGCGGCGCCGACGAAGGTCTTGCGGGCCGCGTTGGTGAACCCGGTCTTGCCGCCGATGGCGCCGGGATAGCGCTGCAGCAATTCGTCCTGGTTGCTGATCGGGTGGTCACCGTTATCCCCGGGGAACATCGCCGACGGCTCGGCGGTGATGTGCGCGAACATCGGGTTGGCCATCGCGGCCCGGAAGATGACGGCCAGGTCATGGGCCGTGGAGGCCCCGGAGCCGCCGGGCCCGTCCAGCCCGGACGGGGTCGACGCGTGGGTGTTGGTCGCCCCGAGTGAGGCCGCTTTGGCGTTCATCTTGCCGACCGCGACGTCCGCGCCACCGAGCAGGTGCGCCAGCGTGTTGGCGGCGTCGTTACCCGAAACCAGCAGCAGACCGTCCAGCAGCTGGCGCGCGGTATAGGTACGGCCCGGTTTGATGCCGACGCAGTTGCACTCGACCTCGGTGTCCGCGGTGTCGGCGACGACGGTGGAGTCCAGGTTCAGCTCGTCCAGGGCCACCAGCGCCAACAGCACCTTGATGGTGCTTGCGGGCGGGTGGGCCACGTTCTGGTCGCGGCCGGCCAGCACCTCACCGCTGTCGAGGTCGGCCACGATCCAGGTCTGGGCCGGGCCGTCGGGGATCGGCACCGAGCCGACCGGCTGCATGTTGTCGGCCGACGCGGTGGCCGTGCTGACGGCGGCGCCGAAGGTGCAGACCGTGAGCAGAGCGACTGTGGCCATGAGCTTGCGCATGGGCGCACAGTTTAACTTCCGGGCTTGCCTGACGCCTATTTCGCCGGGCTGCTCACCTCACGGGCACCAGGGCGGGACCGGGCAGAACGGCAGCGTCGGCAGCGGTAGATAGGACGTCTGCGTAGGCACCGGCCCGGGCGGCGGAGGCTGTTTGAACGGAAGCGAAGACCACGCGTAGAACGTGCCGGTGCCGACGTCATGGACGCCAACCGAGTCCCAGTAGAAGTCGTGGCAGACACTGGCGTCCCAGGGAATGGGTCGTCCGGCCGGGTCCGGGTCCCCTGGGCACCACCGAATGCAAGCTTTGCCGGGCGCACAATCTGCGGGACCGGCCTGGGCGACAGGTGCGGGCGGCCCGGCCAGCCCGATACCGCCCGACACCAGCAGGGCCGTTGCTGATCCGACGACTCTCGCTTTCATAGCTGGGATTATTCTCCCCGACGGCTTTGCGCGGTACTGGGAAGAATCGGGGTGTCGAGCTCGGGTCGGTTAGGTCTGGGGCCGTAGGCACATAAGGCCGAAGTCGGGTATGTTGTGACGGCCATCACAGCTCGGCTCGCTCCGAAGGACCACCGCCATGGGCACCGAATTCACCCCTCTCCAGCACAAGACGCTCACCGCGATCGTCGATACATTCGTCGCTTCCGTTCCGCGCGAGGACGACCCAACCGGGTTTTGGGCTGCCAAGGGCAGCGACCTCGGAGCCGACGTCGCCGCCGAGCAGTACCTCCTGGCTCACCTGCCCGACGAGCAGCTCGCCGGGCTGCTCCAACTTATCGATGCCGGGGCGGCCGCTGGATTGACGGATCAACCTCAGGCCGGTCGGGAGGCGATCATCGCCAACCTGGCGGGCATCTCGTCGGAGGCCGCGCGGGCGATCGCCGCGCTGTATCAGCTTTCGGTGTTGTTCTCCTATGGCATGCCCGACCCGCAGGGCCGCAACCCGTTGTGGGATGGCATGGGATACCCGGGTCCTGCGCAGACCCCGCCGCCGGACGTGCCGAAGACACTCCAGGTCATCACTCCCTCCGGTGACACGAATTTGGAAGCTGACGTGGTCGTGGTCGGATCCGGCAGCGGCGGCGGGGTCGCAGCCGCCGAGTTGGCGCAGGCCGGCAAGCGCGTGATCATCCTCGAAGCGGGCGGCTACTTCAACGAGTCCGACTTCGTCCAGATCGAGATGCTGGCCTATCGAATGTTCCTGCGCGGCGGGTTCTTCCCCTCAGCCGATGGCATTGTCAGCATTGCGGCGGGCAGCACCGTGGGCGGCGGCAGCACCGTGAACTGGTCCAACTCGTTGATGTGCCCGGCTGCCGTCCGCGCCTGCTGGGCCAAAGACAGCGGCCTCAACGACATCGAGACAACCGCGTTCGACGAACACCTACACGCGGTGTTCGACCGCATCAGCTGCAACGACAAGGTCGCCACGCAGAATGGCCCCCACCAGCGGTTGGCGGCGGGCGCATCCAAGCTCGGGTACTCCTACCGCATCGCCACACTCAACATCGACCCCGACAGATACGACCCGACGCTGATCGGTTACAGCCAGATGGGTGATCAGACCGGTGCCAAACAGGGCACGCTGCGCACCTATCTGCAGGATGCGTCCGACGCGGGAGCAAAACTGCTGCCCAACACCCGCGCCGAGCGGATCCTCACCGACCACGGCAAAGCCGTTGGTGTGGAGGCGACATACACCGATCCGCAGACGCAGCAAAACTTCCGCATCGTCGTCCACGCCCCGGCTGTGGTGGCCGCTGCCGGCAGCCTGGAGACCCCTGCGCTACTGCTGCGGTCGGGCGTCGGCGGGCCGGCCGTCGGCACCCAGCTGCGACTGCATCCCGCCAGCCTGGTCAGCGGGATCTATGACGAACCCCAGGATCCGTGGTTTGGTCCCGGAATGGCGGGCGTCATGAACGAATTCGCCGAGGCGAACGAGGGCTTCGGGTACCTCATCGAATGCGTGCCGCACCTCCCGGGCCTATTCACCACCGTGGTGCCCTGGCTCGGCGGCGCGCAGCACAAGGAGCTCACCCGCCAGTACCGGTACCGGGCCGACTGGGTGTTGATCGTCAAGGACCGCGGCGCGGGAAGTGTCACCATCGACGAGAACGGTCAGTCCCTGCACTGGTATCCATTCACCGACGAACTCGATCGTCGAAACTTCCGCGAAGCCATCGTGACTGCGATCCGCATGCACGAGGCCGCAGGCGCGCAGCAGATCTATTCCGCCGGCCAGCCCTTCGCGCCCTGGAAGCGTGGTGAGAGCCTCGAGGCCTTCATAGAGAAGGTGAACCAGGTCCCGATCGGCCCGGGTGGTACCCCGGTGTTCAGCGCCCACCAGATGTGCAGCGCACAGCTGGGCAGCGACCCGCAGACGTCGGTGGCGAAACCGACTGGCGAGCTGCACGACACGACAGGCGTTTGGATCGCCGACGCCAGCGGCATGCCCAGCTGTTCCGGGGTCAACCCGATGTTGTCGGTGATGGCGCTCGCGCGCCGCACGGCCATGAACATGCTGAACCAAAATTGACCTAGGGTCGGCCTCCGCCACGGATGGTTTCCTGCACGTCGGCTAGACGGCGGTGGCAACCGGCTCGGCCGCGGTCCGGGAGGTCGCCGGGGTGGTGGTGTTGGCGCGCAGGAAGCTGCCGGTGCGCTGTGTGCCGAGAACCTCGGTGGGCTGCCCATTGAGGAACACCGCGCTCCCGGCGACGAACACGGCGCTGACTGCGTCATCGTTGCGGTTGACCATCCGCGACAGTCCGCCGTAGTGCTCGACCTTCTCCTCGGCGTAGCTGTCCAGCGATTCGTCGAGGCGTGCGGGATCGACGATCACCAGGTCGGCGCGGTCGCCCATCCGCAGATGTCCGGCGTCGATCTGATACCAGTCGGCCAGTTCGCCGGTAAGCCGGTGCACGGCCTGCTCGATGGTCATGAACGGCGTGCCGGCCTTCTGGGCGTCGTAGACGCGGCGCAGCAGTCGCAGGCCGAAGTTGTAGAACGCCATGTTGCGCAGGTGCGCGCCCGCATCGGAGAACCCCATCTGAATACCCGGCTCACGGGCCATCTTCTCGAGCACCTTGGGGCGGTGGTTGGAGATCGTGGTGCGCCATCGCAGCGCAGTGCCATGCTCGACGACCAGGTCGAGGAACGCGTCGATGGGGTGCAGCCCGCCGCGCTGAATCCCGACCTGCCCAAAGGACTTTCCAATCACGGATGCATCGGGGCAGGCGACTATTTCGGCGTCGAAGAAGTCGCGGTGCCACACCCTAAGCCCATACTTGCTGTCGTAATCCTTGCGGAACCGCCGACGGTAGTCCGCGTCGCGCAGCAGGGCATTGCGCTCTGCCAGTTGCTCTTTCAGATGCATGGCGGCCGCACCCGACCCGAACTCTTCGAAGATCACCAGATCAATGCCGTCGGCGTACACCTCGAACGGCACCGGCAGGTGTTGCCAGCGGAAGTCGCCGCCCAGCTTGTTGACGAGCCGGGCCGCGGGACCCATCACCCCGATCAAGAACGGATTGGCCTTGATGTCGGCGGCCGAGAGCAGAGTGGTCTTCAGCTGCCTGCGGCCGACGCCCAGCGACTGCGCCGCTTGGGACACGATGTTGAACGGGTTCTGAATGTTGGGACCCGCCTGCATGACTCGCCCGCTCCGCCGCAGCAGCGACTTCAGCCGGCGCAGCTCCCGCGGTTTTGCGTACGTAGAGGGCAGCGTGCGCGAGCGGCACGTCTCGCCGTCGAGCTTGTCGAAAAGCAGTTGCTGCGAGGACATCCCGACGAAGCCGGCCCTTAGCGCCTCGGCGAGCATCTGCTCCATCCGGGCCTGCTCAGTCTTGGTGGGCCGGACCTCCTTTCGGGTGGCTCGGTCCAGGCCCATGGTCGCGGCCCGCATGTCCGAATGGCCAATGAAAGCCGCGACATTCGGCCCCAATGGCCGGGCCTGAAGCGCGGCGATGTACTCCTCGCAGCTGCTCCACGTCTTGTGGTCGTTGACCGTGCCAATAACGTGCTCGCGCGGGATGGCTTCTACCCGGGCGAACAGGTCACCGGCGTCTTCGCCGTCGACGTGAACGGTCGACAACGAACATGACCCCACCAGCACCGTTGTCACCCCGTGCCGCAGGGACTCCGACAGCGACGGGCCGGCCAGCACCTCGACGTCGTAGTGGGTGTGAATGTCGACCATGCCGGGCAGCACCCACTTGCCGTCGGCGTCGATCACCTGGCCGCAGTCCGCGTCGTCGAGGGGCTGTGCGCTGACGGCAGTGACGTGGCCGTCGCGGATGCCGATGTCGCGGATCGCCGACGGCGCGCCGGTGCCGTCGAACCAGCGGCCGTTGCGGATCACGGTGTCGAAACTCATCGGGTGGTCCTTTCTCTGGGGCCTCAAGGGGCATCGTTGGCTCTCAGGATGCGGCCGTGACACCGTCAGAGTCTTGACATTTGCTGACGATTATTTGACATTTGTTGACATGTCGGTGGTACGCGGAACGTCGCTGTCCGGATATCCGCGCCTGGTCGGCGAACTGGGCGGCGATCCGGCCGAGCTGCTGCGCGCCGCCGGGATTCGGCCCGAAGATGTCGGTGAGCACGAAGCCTTCCTGCCCTACCGCAGTCTCATCGTGGCCATTGAAACTGCTGCGACGGCGACGGCGGCTCCCGATTTCGGGCGGCGGTTGGCACTGCGGCAGGGCATCGAAATCCTTGGACCGCTCGGGGTCGCCGCGCGCACCGCGGCCACCGTCGGTGACGCCTTCGCGATTCTCGAAACCTTCCTGGCGGCCTACAGCCCGGCCATCTCCGGGCGCCTCACCCCGACTGCCACCGCCGGACAGTCGTTCTACGTATTCGAGGTTCTGATCGAGCGCCCGCCCCCGCATCCACAGACCATCGAACTGTCCCTCGGGGTGTCACTGCGCGTGATGCGGTTCCTGCTCGGCGCGCAGTACGCACCCTTGTCGGTGCACCTCCCGCACAACCCGCTCACCGGCACCGCCGAGTACTTGACCTACTTCGGCTGCCGTCCATGCTTCACGCAGCCGACAGCGGGCTTCACCTTTCGCACGGCCGATCTCGCGCGTTCGCTCAACCAGGACGCGCTGGCCCATCAAGCGGTCGTGCAGTACTTAACCGGAATCACCACGCACCAACCGGGCATGACCCAGTCGGTGCGCGCCATGGTCCGCCAGCTTTTGCCCACCGGCACCGCCAGCCTCGAGTTGATCGCCGCCCACTTCGATCTGCATCCCAGGGCACTGCATCGCCGCCTGTCCGCGGAGAAAACCACCTTCGGCCAACTCATCGATGGCGTGCGCCGCCAGACCGCCGAACACTATCTACGCGATACCGACATCAGCTTGTCGCACCTGACGCGAGAACTCGGGTACGCCGAGCAGAGCGTGCTGACCCGGTCGTGTCGGCGATGGTTCGGCTGCGGTCCGAGCAGCTACCGCAACGCGGTCCGCTCTGGTGCATCGAGCCAGCCCGACGAGCGTCTGGTGCCGCCGGATCGTGTTCAATCGACGACATGCTAAGCCTGGCCGAAATCTCGGATCGCCTGGAGATCCAGCAGCTGCTGGTGGACTATTCGACCGCAATCGACAATCGGCGATTCGACGATCTGGACAAGGTATTCACGCCGGACGCCTACATCGACTACCGGGCGCTGGGCGGCATAGACGGCCGTTACCCCGAGGTGAAGGAGTGGCTGTCGCAGGTGCTGCCGAACTTTCCGGTGTATGCCCACATGCTCGGCAACTTCTCGGTCCGCATCGACGGGGATACGGCGTCGTCGCGGGTGATCTGCTTCAACCCGATGGTGCTTCCCGGCGACCCAGAAAAAAAGGGCGACCAGGTGCTGTTTTGCGGACTCTGGTACGACGACGAGTTCGTGCGCACCCCCGAGGGCTGGCGGATGACCCGCCGGGTCGAGACCAAGACGTTCCAGAAAGTGATGTGAAGCCGGCCGGGCGAATTTCCGCGCATTTCTGGTGGGGCCCCCGATCTGGCACAATGGGCGGCTGTCCGCCGCGCGACCACGGCTGTTCGGCGGTCATACACGCGAGGCAAAACCGGACCCGGGCATCCCGCCCGGGTCGCTGAATTGCAGCGTGACACACACAGGAGAAATCGCTTAACCATGTCTGTGAAGATCAAGCTCACCCGGCTTGGAAAGATCCGCAATCCGCAGTACCGAATCGCCGTCGCCGACGTACGCACGCGGCGCGACGGCCGCTCAATCGAGGTCATCGGCCGGTACCACCCGAAGGAAGACCCGAGCCTCATCGAGATCAACTCCGAGCGTGCCCAGTACTGGCTTTCGGTGGGCGCCCAGCCGACCGAGTCCGTGCTCAAGCTGCTGAAGATCACCGGCGACTGGCAGAAGTTCAAAGGGCTGCCCGGCGCGGAGGGGCGCCTGAAACTCGCCCCGGCCAAGCCCAGCAAGCTGGAGCTGTTCAATGCCGCGTTGGCTGCCGCCGAGGGCGCGCCCAGCACCGAGGCCGCGAAACCAAAGAAGAAGGCGCCCGCCAAGAAGGCCGCCAAGGGTGCCGAGACCGCCGAGGAGCCCGCCGCCGAGACTGCCGAGAAGCCCGAGACTGCCGAGGAGCCCGCTGTCGAGGCCGCAGCGCAAGCCGGCGCTGAAGCCGACGAGCCGGCCGAGCCGGCCGAGGGCGGCGAGCAGTCCGAACCGACCACCGAAAGCTGACTCAGGTGAATACCGTCGTCGTGGACGCCATTGAGCATTTGGTCCGCGGGATCGTCGACAACCCTGACGATGTCCGGGTGGACATGGTGACCAGTCGTCGTGGGCGCACCGTCGAAGTCCACGTCCATCCCGACGACCTGGGCAAGGTGATCGGTCGCGCGGGACGTACCGCGACCGCGTTGCGCACGCTGGTCGCCGGTATCGGTGGCCGCGGTATCCGCGTCGACGTGGTGGACACCGACCAGTAGGGCAGCGCTGCTCATGGAGCTGCTAGTCGGGCGCGTGGTCAAAGCGCACGGCATCAGCGGCGAGGTGGTCGTGGAGGTGCGCACCGACGATCCCGCTGCGCGTTTCGCTGCGGGAAATACGTTGCGCGCCAGGCAATCCCGAGGTGATGGACAGGAGCGCAGCTATGTTGTCGCCCAGGTCCGCGAGCACGGCGGGCGGCTGCTGGTGCGGTTGACCGGGGTGGACGACCGTGACACCGCCGACGCGTTGCGCGGCAGCTTGTTCCTGGTGGATTCCGATGACCTGCCGCCGATCGACGAGGCGGACACGTACTACGACCATCAGCTCGAGGGCCTGCACGTCCGGACGACGACGGGACAGGATGTAGGCACCGTTGCCGAGGTGCTGCACACCGCGGCAGGTGAGCTGCTGGCGGTGCGATGGGAAGACGGTAGCGAAATGCGGGAAGTCTTGGTGCCGTTCGTCAGCGCGATCGTTACGTCTGTGTCGCTGGACGACCGCATTGTCGAGATCGACCCGCCCGAGGGCCTGCTGGATTTGGGGTAGCAGGTAGGTATCGACATGCGAATCGACGTCGTCACGATTTTCCCGGCCTACCTGGACCCGCTGCGACAATCGTTGCCGGGCAAGGCAATCGAGTCGGGTCTCGTCGACCTGCAGGTGCACGATCTGAGGCGGTGGACGCATGACGTGCATCGCTCGGTCGACGACGCGCCATACGGCGGTGGCCCGGGCATGGTGATGAAGGCGCCGGTGTGGGGCGAAGCACTCGATGAAATCTGTTCCGCCGAAACCGTATTGATCGTTCCCACCCCCGCGG
>Ga0335072_10008606_pt1 | contig 14788 bp, 15 predicted proteins | sample Lox_Sample_21_FD_206725 | JGI IMG/M metagenome (GOLD analysis project Ga0335072, IMG submission 206725) | Soil microbial communities from Loxahatchee National Wildlife Refuge, Florida, United States - Lox_Sample_2.1 | ecosystem: Environmental > Terrestrial > Soil > Wetlands | place: USA... | reverse complement strand
TCAGAAAAGAAAATGGCCGCGACATCATGAAGGTCGGTTGTGCTACATCTAAAATAGCCGGCTGTCAATCCGAGCAATGCTTGAAAGCCGCAAGTGGGACATCTAGCGGGGACTATCCAGTCAATACGAGAGCGCAGAAACCGAAGACGGAATAAGAAAGTCGGAAGAGATCCCTTTCACCTGTCATTGTTAGCGACCGAGCCAGTTCGGATGCCATTCCAGTACCCCTTTTGGGACGGAAGGGAAGCTGCGTTACTGACCCTGTTTTTGAAGATTGTAGTCACCGAGAAACGTCAACAGAGCCAGCAGGACGTCGTATCTTCCTCATAATGCCAAATGGCCTGCCAATTTTGCCCTCCTCGAACTACGATACTACTTCACCAAGAAATAATTGGGGGGGAGCAGAACTCGGGGACATTGGTTGGACATTGCCTTTCCCGTTCTGGCGGGCGAGCGTATGACAGCGATGCACACCCCAGTCGGGTGCTGCAGAGGTGAGCTGAGGTGAGCTGGGGTGACTTTGGAGATGCGCCTGGTGTGAGTCGCAGGTGGCATAATATCTATTGTAAAGAGCAGACGTTTACTACGAGAAATGGCTTCTAACGGCTGCTTCATGCAGTGGGTTTATTCTTCTTATTTTAGTGTTGTGCGCCGGGATCGATAGGTTTTCCTCCAATTCCAACAAACTTTTCGCTTCTAAAATCGCAATTGTCACTTTTGCAGCCAATACGAAGGCGTGATGCAAAAGTGCCAGCTGCCAAGAGAAATTCTGCCACTTTCGCTAATCTATGACCTGGCTCCGGGCTACATATTTTAGGGATAGTCAGCCTAAAGGCCCCTAAAGCCCATCCCTGAAGCAGAGCGAGGCCGGTCTCTAAATGTCTGGGTGACTGCAGAGCCCTGGCGCAGTGGCATAAGGCGGTGAGAATTCTCTTGGCGGCAAGCACCTTTGCGCCACGAACAATCGGAGGGACTTTTGTTGCGGCTAACCCACTTGCAACTTTGTCGAATCTTCCTCACGAAGCGTAATTACCTCCATATTTGAGGCTTCACGTCAACAATCCCGCAAATGTAACTTCGCAGACATGACTATCCACGGTCACTGATGCTAGGTTACTGATACTTGCTAATGCTCCCGATCCCAGCATCTTCTTACTACCTTCTAACGCACGTCGGTTCATCCGCTCTGCATTCTTATACTTCCTCTGATCTCGGAGCAATATTGCCAGGTTACTGACACTCGTCAACGTGTGTGGATGCTCCGATCCCAACACCTTCTCATATCCTTCTAGCGCACGTCGAATCATCAGCCCTGCATCCTCGTACTTCCTACTCAAGGGAACAAAATAGCAGTAAGTATATCGCGATTTACATTTACTTGCAACCCTACTCGAATCAGAACATTGATCTTAATGGCCCTGGCCCTAGCACTAAATAGATCCGGAGCGGAAGTCCATGGCTTCACCACTATCCTAACCTTCTTTCGTATATTCTCCCAGGGATTTAGACGGCTATCCTCACTTCGATCACAAAGCGCTGCAAACCATGGAGGCGTTCGTCAGTCATTCTTCCATGGATCCACCGATCACTGCAAAACGTCCTCGATCTGCTCGAGATTGGGAGGACCATCAAGAAACAATCACACGGCTATACTCTCAAGAAGGCAACAAGCTTGCGGAAGTAATGGAGGCCATGGAGAAGGAATATGGGTTTTGCGCCACGTACGTGGGTTTCCCCCCCTTCTGTGGCCTCACTTCGTTCCGTGTTGTTCTGGTTCACGAGGAAGGAAAAAGGTCCTGATGTCGTCTTAGGCAACGCCAATACAAGAGAAAATTATCTGAGTGGGGCTTGGGCAAAAATATTAGGGATCGCGAAATGGAGGCCATATTACGGAAAGAATTGAAGCGTAAGGCTGAGGGCAAACAGAGTGATTTCCGGGTGAGGGGTAATGCCGTGGACCCAAAGAAGATAAGCCGATATAAGAAAAGGAAGAATGTATCGGAAAGCGTACTCTTGTCACAACCAAGCCCAACTGCAGGTTAGTCCCGTTTATCATATTGCAACTGAGCTTGGCTGATGTACGAGACCTAGCAACTCCATCAGATATCAGCTGTGACACACCTGCTGCGGGAGTTCCGACAACTCCAGACGTTGGGCCCAATGTGCAATTTAGTGTCCGAAGCCCAGGTTTTTTTTGGGATTCACCAGCTCATCATGATATTCTCGGTTGGCCTGGGACCACGCTTACAAGCCTCAGTCCAGCTCCCTTTGTGGCACTACCAGCTTATAGTGAGACATCTGCTCGGGCTTCGATGGCAATTGGGGATTCCGTCGCAGCACATACTTCAACCTTGCCTGCTCGTCATTACGATCTTGGAATTTCGTCGACCAACGAGGCTTTAGCATCCCTTTCGACTTCACCGCAAGCCTGGGGTCAATATTCTCTCCAAGAACCCAGTTCTCCTCCAAATTTACTTAGCGTCGCTGAGCCTGCTGCGTTGCTATCTAATTTGTCCCATGGTGTGGCTGAGCCTCCAAGCCGGGTTAGAATGGATGATACACCCAACTTAGCAGGCGCATTTAACATCAATAGAACAAACAACGTTGACACCTCCTGGCTAACAACAAGCGTGGCCATGTTCGCAGGGGGAGAGAAAGATCTTGGGGAGCAGCATCCCGAAACGCTGAAAAGCATGCTTGGGCCTGCCTCTTCATATCAGAGGCATGGAAGATTGAAGGATGCAGAAAAATTGGAATTACAAGTGATGAAGGCGAGAAAAATTGTGCTAGGGCAGGAACATCCGGATACGCTGAGGAGCATGGGTAATCTGGCGACAACCTTTAGGGATCAAGGACGGTGGAAAGAAGCGGAGGAGCTGTACCTGCAAGTGATAGAAGCGAGCAAGAGGGTACTTGGACAGGAACATCCAGACACACTGGTGAGCATAGATGGCCTGGCAAAGAATTTATGGTATCAAAAACGGTGGAAAGAGGCAGAAGAGTTAGCATTGCAAGTTATAGAAGCGAGAAAGAGCGCACTTGGAGAGGAACACCCAACAACATTGACGAACATGCATAATCTGGCGATAATCTTTGGGGATCAAGGACGGTGGAAAGAAGCGGAGAAGCTTTTCCTGCAAGTGACAGAAGCGAGAAAGAGGGTACTTGGAGAGGAACATCCAGACACACTGATGAGCATGGGTAATCTGGCGACAACCTTTAGGGATCAAGGACGGTGGAAAGAAGCGGAGGAGCTGCAACTGCAAGTGATAGAAGCGAAAAAGAGGGTACTTGGAGAGGAACATCCAGACACACTGATGAGCATGGGTAATCTGGCGCTAACCTTTAGTGATCAAGGACGGTGGGAAGAAGCGGAGGAGCTGTACCTGCAAGTGATAGAAGCGAGCAAGAGGGTACTTGGACAGGAACATCCAGACACACTCAGAAGTATGAATAACCTGGCGATCACTTTTGGAAGCCAAGGGCGGTGGGAGGAGGCAGAAAATCTGCATGTGCAAGTGTTGGAGATGAGGAAAAAGGTGCTTGGGCAGGAGCATCCAGACACGCTGACGAGTATGGCCAACCTTGCTGCTGTTTGGAAATCGCAGGGCTGAGGTAAAGAAGACGCAGGAATGACATTTATACCAGCCACCCTCGTAAAAGATGGTCTCTGTCGGATACTACTTGTGAGTCAAAGACGCCTTACTCTCCTCTCTTGGCCATTCACTATAATGACCAGAGTGGAGCCTGCACTTGTCATCGACTCATCGTCGAAATGACGGACCTTTACTTGAAGTACCATCTGGCAAATTCTTTAGTGAGCACGTTGCTAGGGGCTGGACAGTTCTTTCCTAGACACTCCGAGGCAGGCACACTCTGCATCGACATAAAGCTGTGTGGATCTGGTCAACATTTCTGGGACAAGAGAGGGCTACAGCCCTTGAGCAAACCGGTTAGCAGGGTCGGGCACCCGCATTATTCACTGATCCAGGGCCTCCTGCGGGTTCTGTTTATACCTGTCACTAGGTACCGCGTATCGGGAGACACCATTGGACGGCTTATCGGCCGGAGACACAATTCGGCTGCGGCGCACGCTTGTGATCTATTTGTACTGCAATTACTATTGAAATTACTCCATGGATTCCCCATAGCAATAGACCTCGCCGGGGCCCTCATTTGCCGTGCTGTAACCCGTCTATGTCGCCCTGAGCCTTCGAGATCTCATACCTGCCAGTGTGTAGCCGCCTCCGCTTCCCTCAGCCCTCTTCCTCTAGCCTTGCGGGCGCTGTAGATGCTGGCGGAAGAGAAGACCCCTCGGGAATTAGTCGAAAGAAGAGAGAAGCTGTTGAAAAACCGGCGGAGGTGGAGAAAATGGGACGGGAAGATGAAAGAGGGAGAGTTCCGGAGTCATATTTAGAGTGGATCTACCTTTGCGTGCGGTGCAGCCCAGGAGCGACACCGCCGTGGGAGCCCATTTCGGCCGCGCTGGACAAAGGGCCAGAAGTGGACCCTCAGAAGATGAGTTGATTGGTCAAGCAGACGGAGGTAGGTGAGGGCGAGTGACGATCGGTGAGCATGGGTGAGCGAGGGTGAGGCAGCTCACCCTGCCTGGGTGAGGGCGGCGAGGGTTTTTATATCGCCCAAAGGGGCAGGCGCCCCGATTTACTTGTAACTTGGGGGGCATTGGGTGCTGGGTCATTGGAGAAGGCGTAATAACACAGGACTTTGTTTACATTTCGAGATCATGGAATTTCGTGCTCTATGGCGTGGGTATCTCTTACTAAGGAACAAGCCGAGCAATTGACCATGCAACAAATGTTTCCAAGACATGCGCCTGCAATGCCTAATTTGCTTTGCTCCTCCTTAGAAGTCGTTCTCGTCGTTCCCTGCAATGATGACATTGTTTATCTTCAGCACCATTCGACACAGCTGCGTGGCCAGCAGTAGCTGTTGGCGTTTACCGATCAAAGGGTCAATGACGAAATGTTCTCGCATATCTGCCCTCGCGTTAGCAGTTGCCACGGCGCTGGGGTCACGACGGGATTAAAAGACTCACCATTACTGCCTGTCTGCATGCAGTCCACTCCCAACCTTGAGTTCTTCTCTTTCACTTGCCTCGACTTGATCGCCGCTAGCGTCTCGATGGGTGAAAGTCCTGAGTTCTCCGCCAATGCCATCGGTACCGCGTCCAGCGCATCAGCAAAAGCTCGCATGGCATACTGCTCGAGCCCTGGGCTCTTGACGGCAGCATCTTCCACGGCAAGCGAGCATGCAATCTCCGCTGCACCACCACCATACACGACTCGGTTGTCCTTGACCAGATTCCTTACAACGCAGAGTGCATCATGTAACGACCTCTTGGCTTCGTCGATAATCATCTTGTTACTGCCTCGGACAAAGACTGTGACTGCCCGAGTGTTGGCGCATTCTTCAATGACGAGCATCTTCTCTCTGGTCGTGCCGAAGCTCATCTCCCGGACTAGACCGGCCCTGCCCAGTTTCTCGGCACTCAAGTCCTCAAATCTGGGAACAATGCGGCCGTTTGTCGCAATTGCAATCAACTCGATTTCTGGACCACCAACCCATCGTACTGCAGGGAGATGGTTTTGAAGTAGTAGATGGTTTGCCTCATCGTCGAATCCCCATTGACAGATGACAAGATTCGCTCCAGTAGCCTTGATCTGGTCGATCATTTCTGTGAACTTATTCTTCTCATATGACTGGAGCCTCTTGAATTCCTCAACGCTCGTGATGTCCAGTTTGTGCTTGGTTTTCGGTTTTGGAGGCTCAAAGGCACAAGTCAAAATTGCAAGTTTGGCGTCTCTGACCTCGCTTGGCATCTGTGGATGTGAGAAGTCTTTGTCGATGATAACACCTTTCACCAGCAAAGAGTCTTCTAGGGATCCTCCGGCCTTTCCGTCCACCTTGATGAGCTCGAAGTCCACATCTTTCCTCTCCAAGTCAGCGACGGACAACACAGCATCCACTGCTATTTGCGCGAACTGATCGTGTGCCTTGCTGACGATCTTACTGCCCAAACTCGTCCGCGCAACCTTGACGAGATTCTGCTGGCTTTCTCTCGAGAATGGTATTGTGTCGCTGATCTTGTTGAGCTCCGCCACTGCAACCTCACATGCTTCGTCATACCCATCAGCTATTCTAATAGGATGGATACCTTTGTCAATCAAATCCGCAGCCTGCTCCAACAAGGCAGCTGCCAGCACAACCACACCAGTCGTACCATCTCCGATTTCCTCATCTTGTGATTTGGACAACTCAACCAATAGCTTTGCAACATGATTTGAAATCTCCATCTGCCCTAATATGGTAGCTCCATCGTTTGTAACTGTGATGTCACCGTCCGGGGAGATTAGGATCTTGTCGAGGCCGCGAGGCCCAAGTGAAGTTTTGACGATGTTTGCGACGGTTCGAGCAGCCACGATGTGCGCTTTAACCGCGTCTATGCCATGCGTTCGCTTGCGCTTGGCTTGATCCCGTACAACGATGAAGGGTCGGCCGGACTCATCTTTCATCACCTGCGCATTGGACATGTCGAGTTGCATAGCCATCTTGCGTTTGGTATGCCCTGAGGCACGAGTTGCATGGGATATTCGCAGCGTAGGAGCTTAAGAAGCTTAATTCCACGGATTACGGTGTGGGATCTGGCTTGGGAGTGCTGCAAAGGTCTTCGACATGTGTTTATTATTGCTTCCCGTGTGTATAAATTCAGCTTCATTTGCCTGAATTTTTTTGAAATTCTCGCCAAGACCTGACTAGCACGGCCGCGAAGGTTGCGGGCACAAGTGCCCGCGTTGCAGCCTCTCGCGCAACACGCGACTTCAAATTGCGCAGGCGACAGCTCATTGATCGCGAATGTCCCTTCCTTTGGCTAACCCAAGGGTCGATGCTGGCAGCTTTCGCCCATACCAGTCCCGGCTCAAGGCAGCTACATTATAACCTCAGTATTCCGTCATTAAGCTATGCCGAGTACGTTCTAACTAGCCTGCTCATTGCAACGCTCACTTCTAGATACGTGCACCGCGTGCTTACTGACCAACAGGAGGCCTTGCTGAAAAGGAGATGAGTGATCTTGACTCCAACGACGAGGGCGAGATTCCTGCGACGGCTGAAAGAGAGGACGAGCAAGCTGAAAACCAGGTTAATGGGGAACTAAAAGATGAAGTGGACGACACACAAAACAAGTCAGAAGAGGAAGATGAAAACGACGACGAGGATGACTATGATGATGATGATGAGGAGGAGGATGAATTACCAGAGGATGAGTAAATACTTCCCACCCCGATATGCTGCATTCCAATCAGATCACTTACTCATGCATAGGTACGAGGTTGAAGCTATCAAGGGTCATGAAATAAGGGGCAAAGGGGAGAAAAAGGTGCAGTTTATAGTCTCTACGGCATTTTTTGCTACAGCTGACCACAACCGAGCAGACTTCCTGGGTATTAATAAAATGGAAAGGCTTCAAAGATAGCGAGAATACTTGGGAGCCGGAGGAGAACTTGAATGAGTACACAAGCACTATAATAACTAGCTTGGCCATATGCATAAGGCTAACCGTGCTGCCACAGAGACTCCAAGGTGCTAATGCAAGAGTATTTCACATCAGTCGGAGGTCGACCAGGCACAGGATCGGCTCCGAAAAAGGCCCAAGGAAAGCGCAAATCAAGACAATCTCCCCCCGTTCAAGCCACTCCAGCTAAGAAATCCAAACGCAACACGACGTCAGAAGAACTCTCTAAGTGGACTCCTCATGCGAGCAACTGGGAACCGGAAATCGAGCGCGTCGACACTGTCGACAGAGATCCTGACACGAAGAAATTGAACGCATACATAATCTTCAAAAACGGAAAGCGGGTAAAAGTCGGGATGGAAATGGTACACAAGCACTGTCCCAGAGCAATGCTGAGGTTCTACGAAGAGCACTTGTAAGTATAGCTATCCTAGGCGGCGTCATCGAGCACACATAGTGGGAGGCCTTAGCTGACGGGATGGATAGGAAATTCACGTAAGCAAGCTCATTTCTATGAGATTTTCGACCGATGAAGAGTGCCGAGTGCTTACTGCACGATGCAGACCTTATGGGGGAGCTTGATGTTGGCGGCGTTGATATTCCGGACTGTCCGCTCTGAACTATGAGACATGGCTATGGTTACTATCTCTCATCCGTCACGCCAGTGGCGGTATTGTGGAGTGAGATCACGAATTTGGGGCTGAATTTAGCGTCGGCGCACACGAGCATTGCTAGGTTGGTTCTTGCTGATGGTGGAAGTATCTTACAAGACTACGGAACAAGCTTCTCCGGTCTACAGGGCTCATTGAGAATTCATCAATGATGAATCATCTTGTTTCGCACTTCCTTGCATGAATTCAAAGCTGGCGAACTTAAGAAGCAGCCGGACTGAAATCGAGCACCTCGTCGCCGTGGATGTACATGGTCTGTTACTCCACACCGTTTAAGACCTTGAGTGCGCTCTCCCGGTCTCCAGAGACAATGCCCAGGGGCGGCACAGAGTTGGGAAGCACTAGCCCTCTGGTGGATGCGCTGCACAAATCGGACAGGACCCCAGTGGAGACCTGATTGTCCCGCGCTCAGAATCATACTAAAGGAGTTTAAACCAAGCCGTGTTAAAATGGCTTTGACTCGACAAGAACCAAAAAGTATTGGTAACAAGCCTTTTTTCTGCCTTGGCCAAAGCTCAATTTCTAGGTCAGTCGCAAGCTCTTGTTCGTCTTTCTTCTGCCACTACTTCCTTTTCCTACCTTAGATCAAGCCTACGCTTCGGCCCTTTGTATTTGACTGTACGGCCCTTCCAGGTAAAGCGTACGCGGAGCGATGTGCTTCTATCTCGCGTCTAGGAAGCTGGGCGGACGGCTATGGACTAAAGGGAAGGACATCAAATGAAAAAGGGTTCTCTCGTACAGAGCCACGATCAGAGTACTAGCTACTTTTTAAGCGGGACATGAGTCACATAGCATACTCGGTCAGGACAATAGCAACGCCATAGGTCATCATGTCTGCTCATTCTCTAGCCATTGCCACCTCTCCGACAGAGCCGCTTCACCATGCTTCTGCTCAATCCTCCTGATCTCTTTGGGGTCGTTCCCTTTCAGTGCTATGTCATCTCTCTGAGTCCAGATTCCTCTGATATTCTCCGGCACCGCCTTCCCACGCACCAATTGTGCATACACAAGGTCTGCGAGCTTGAAATCCAGGTTCGCTATCCCAGCTGCCCTAATGAGCAATTCATCGTCCGCTTTGTTGTCTGCTTCGAGATGTGCAGTTACCCAATCTTGTATGTCTTCGAATCCCGATGAAGCACTGTCTTCGTCTTGCGCTTCTTCACCACCACCAGCAAGACCTTCCTCACTAACCCCGCGCGGTAGAGGAAGGTCATCCCAGCCGCCTGCGGGCTCTGGCAGCGCGAAATCTTCTAGCTGCGTTTCACCCACTGTCCCGTCTCGAAACTGCTGTGTATCCGGTCTTCCAGCTTCCCCTTCTTCATGTGCCGTCTCCCAGACTTGAGAGAACTCTGGTGCGGTCTCGAATTCAGACGTTGTAGAGATGTCGTCTTGTTCCTTGTCGCTTCGGAGTTGTGAAAATGACGAACTTGCTAACGCATCTGGATCACTGACTAGCCGTACGGAGAGTGGACTTGTCTGAGGATCTGGGTCAAGCTCTTTCCTCCATCTGGGAGCAGAGGGCAGTACCTCGTCCGCATCAGCATCGATTGGAGGGGACGATCGATCTTCGTCCGGTTCTTGACTCCATCTCCTGACCGCTGGTGCGGGACCTTGTGGAACGAACAGAGGCGAAAATGAACCATCACTTCGACTATTGGGCTGGTTGGTAGGCCGTCGCGGACGTGGTGTGGGTGATCCAACATCCTGGCTCCAATCTTGCTCTTTATCTAAAGCGTCTTGGCTGCCGATCACGGCAGGTTCTGGCGTAGAGGGTATCTCCGGGCTCTGTGGCTCTTCCTTGGATGGCTTTCTCCGCTTCGCTTGCTCTTGGTTGCCTAGTGGTGGTTGTGGCGGACTGCCTTCATCTTCGTCATCAGTCCCGACATTGCGCTTGCGTTTCTGAGATTGTGTGCTTCTCTGGCTGAGCTCCTCGACGATGTTCGCGTCTTGCACTGCGCTGCTCGTCGATTCTTGAAAGTTCGTGCCTTCGCTTGCGCTACGCTTTTGAGCATTATTTAGGCCCGGAACCTGGTCTTGAGTTGTTGAGGAGAAGGACGTCGTTGCAGATTCAGGCCGAGACGTGGACAAGATTTGAGAACCGGGTGGACACGATGGACTTGGTGTGTGGCCATTGTCGTCGGTGTGAGAGTCCGGGGATCTTGACCTCCTGCTGCTTCGGGCCGGAGTCATTTCTATTGTCACACTTTCTCGTGCTGATTGATCTTCTGCCAGATAATCTTCTCTTCGCATCCCTGTCTCCTCCTCGAGTTGCTCATCGTAATCTGGGCCAACTACACTTTCGAAATAAGCCCTCCATTCGTCAGCTAAATGTATTGGGATTTTAGTCGCCACCTTCCCCTTTCTTCTCGCTTTTTCTTCCCTTTCTTGCGCCATCATTTCCTTGTGCTTTGCAAACATCCGCCATGCCGCGCTTAAACTATCTGCCTGTGTGTTCAGTATATCAGACGCGGCCTCAAACAGCTCTTTGTATTCGTCGTCTGCAAACTTTGGCTTCCCAGACTCCTCGTATTCTGTATTGCGTTTAGAATTTGCTTTGCCCTTCGATTTTAATGCTGGCAATGTGCTGCCATGATCCGGGCTGCCGTTCCGCGGAGGGATGATGACTTCGATTGAAGTCTGCCTTGGCCGGCGTTCTTCTTCCGCTGGTGCGCGACGTTCCGCTGCAGCACTGCTCCTTACGGGAGAACTATCGACTCTGCTGCTGGATCTTGGTTGGACACGCTCCCTTCTCGGAGTGGCTTGTAGATATTGCTCCCCATGGAACTGCGTTGTGATTTCTCTGTTCTGATGTCTGACATACTTCAGCCATCGATCTCTCCACGATTGATAGGTATGTCTCGGATTTGCGGCCTCTAACTGTTGGTATATTGAATTCCCAGATGTTGCCCCCCCCGCTTCTTCCAGTGGCTTGACCCAGTTCCACAGAAACTGGTCATCGGCGTCGGTATAGTGGTTTCTACCGCCTTTTGGCGCTATGGTGACCGAGCCCACAGGCCTGTTCGCCCGCGACGCTGCACCAACGACGTGGTCGTCGAGGTTCTCCAACCGTCCCTTTCGAATAGATAGGTCGACGTATTTGTAGGAGTGCGTGCCTGGCGCTGGATTTTTGCGCATGTGGTCCACAAGAAGGATATCCGCTTGCTTCTCGAGCTGAACGACCTCGCCGCCGTTGGCCTTGACTTTCTCGATGAACAATTGCCGCTGTGGGACTGTAGCTGAGAACCACAGCTTCTGGCCTTGGAAAAGCGTGCCAGTCTCACCTTGAGTGTTGGGCACGCCCTCGTAGACGACACTGGCGGCCATAGCAGCCCTGACCTATGGCGTCGCGAGGCTGAAGCCTACTCTGCAGATCTCTGTTTCGCGACTTGAGGTCAAAATCGCGGGGCAGTACGCGCGATCACGTGTCATGCTCAACGACCCAATCCGGTGCTTGCCGGGGCAATTTTGCTTGTTTCGGTCATTCGTTTCCTGAGCATCAGCCCAGATGCCGATAGGTTTGCCCGTGCCTGGGATTTTTTGGAGCACAACTTAATATCAGTGATAATAGTGTCACATATCCCCCCGTCTGTTCCCGTCCCATTCAACAACTTCACCCCTCGACATCGTGACTGCACCAGCCTGCTCAATTCGGTCGCAGCTGTTAGCACCTTTTCTTTTGTTCTTGTCTTCCCTGTGCATCTAGTCTTTTCGCGCCGCATCCAAGTCAATCTCCAATTCTCATCCTCGGCTGCAAAATCGCCTGCTTATTCAAAATCCTCCCTCACCATGTCCCAAGAACTCAGCTACTCCGACGTCTCGTCGCATTCCACAAAGAAAGATCTCTACGTCGTTATCCACGACAAGGTCTACAATGCCTCCTCATTTATTGACGAGCATCCGTAAGACGCCCCCTTTTCCCCATCCTCCCGCACCCCAGGCCTTCTGTCCCAACGTGGGAGGAATTCTCAATTGCACTTCACCTCTCGAAGCTTCGTTTACCTCTCCATGCCCCACACTGCCTCCACTCGCATCACTCCCAACTTCAGCCAGCCTCAGCACTTCTCACTAACGCCTTCCTTCTCCTTCCAAACAGCGGCGGCGAAGAAGTCCTCCTCGACGTCGGCGGCCAAGACGCCACCGAAGCCTTCGAAGACGTCGGTCACTCCGACGAAGCGCGCGAGATCCTCAACGGCCTGCTCATCGGCACTCTCAAGCGTGAGGCCAACGACCCCCAGCCCAAGACAGCCGCCACAGACAAGGTCGCCGCAGGCCCCGGCGGCGGCGAAAAGGGCAGCTTTGGAGCCATGGGCGCAGTCTGGCTGTATGCCGTGGTGCTGGTTGGGGTCGCGGTCGCGTATGGCGCATACACCTACATGCAGAGCAAGGAGAAATAGATGCACAGAGGGGGGAGGGGGGGGGGTGAGTGGGGTCTTAGGGTGAGAGATGGTGGGATGGTGGCTCTGTGTATTGTCAATTAAGAGTCGAAGGCTTTAGTAATTCAGACATGGGGGCAAGGCATTCCGGGCGGGTTTAATACAAAGATGCGCGGTACAGATTCAATGCAGCATTTCTCGCGTGCCTCGGGACGGAAACGATGCTCTTTGCTCGGGAACTGCGTTTACAATATCACTGGAGACACTTGAGTCAATTAGATCATTCTTTTTTGCTGGCAATCACTTGGTTTGTCCATGCTGTTAGACAGGCGGTCTCCGCAACTGCTTTGAGTCTTGAATCTTGAGTCACTGACTTGGTTCCAGGCTCCCTCTTCAAAAAGGGAACAAAGGATTTTTCATGACGCTTTATTAAGGTATGCGGAATTATGGCTCATGTAGCATTTACATAGCAACCACCCATCCCTGGTCAAGATAAAGCCTCTGGTACGCTTTCCTGAACTCCGTAACATGCCCTCCTATTCGAATGGCGACTTGGGGCAACGCCATCCCCTCAATTGCATAGCATATGCCCGTAATTCCTGGGAGTCCCGCGATCTAGAGAACAGCCTACCGATAGAAGTTCCCAGGGTTGCCTCCACCCGCATACGCCGCAGCTGGATTGCCCGCACCAGGCGGCGGACTTCCCATAAAGCTTTGAGGCCTTTGATACGCTTGATAGCCACCTGTTGGCCCCGACGGCGGCGCCGAAGGACCGAAAGTGGAGTATGGTCCGGACTGTGGGAGTGGCGTTGTGCTTGGTGGCGGTGGCGGCTGATGCGACGGTGGCGGCTGGCCATAGGGTAAGCTCTGCTGTTGTTGGTGCTGTTGCTGTTGTGACGGTAGTGGAGCATAGCCTTGGGGTTGCAAAGGTTGAGACTGAGGTGGAGGCAGATTTTGTTGTTGTTGTTCTTCGGCTGAGTAGTTGGAGTAGTTCGATGGTGAGTACTCATTCGCCTGGTCTAGCATCTGTGCTTGCTGCACGCCGGCAGCCTGTAGCGGTGGGTACGATTGGGGTCGTTGAGAATGTGATTCAAGTGGCGACTTGTAGGCGTCGCTACCGAGCTCTTGAGGTATGTATTGGTTTGACTGAGTGTCATACACCGTTTGAGGACGAGGCGCGGGTTGAGCTGAAGGTGCATAAGTTTGGTAGCCTTCTGGTGGTGGGCCAGATAGGGGTTGTGATGTCCTTCGACCTGAGGGAGTTTGGGATTGTGGTGGCGGTGAGCCGATTGGGTAGGGAGGTTGTGACTGTTGCTGGGTAGGGGCTTGGGAGTACTGGAAGGGCATAGGGCCATTGGGTGGCTGCATATCTACACCCAGGTGTCAGCGGGGGAGGACTATCCAATGCGGTGGACATAAGCACCTGGCTGAGGGCTGTAAAAGTTTCGTGGAGGGAAGTTTTGAGGAGGGCCGCCACCACCACCACCATATCCATATGGCTGCTGCCCAGGTCGACCGTAGTGACTCTGCTGTGGTTGCGCCATTGATGATTCCAGCAATGCTTCGTAGTCTCGTCGTGCTTTTATGAATTTCTCGTTCAACTGTTGAAAGTCATCTGTCAAGTGTCAGCGTATATCCACAGCAACAAAAGAAACAAAGGGTACACACCCTTTTTTTGTGTGTATTTTCCAATCAGCTCTATCAACTTCGGTCGAATTGCTAGAGTGCTGTGGTATAGACTTGTGATTTCCTCGTTGTCCCTGACGTTCAGATCTCCGCTACTTGTACTGAGCAGTGCAAGTAGCTTCTCCACGTTCTTGATCTCTCCGAATACTTCAGCCTCCATCTGTGCTTCTTTCCGGAGTTCTTCCTGTGTCGGATCTTGGAGCTTTTCCACATAGTTAAGAGGGAATATGCCGGTCTGGCCCCGTAACGAACCCTTCCACCAGTCTTTGTACACCGACTCCAATACAGCAATCACATCGCCCTTTCGGAATTGTAGTTCTCCGGGTTCTGACGGCTGGAAGTCAAAGAGGGCTCGCACCCGTGAAACAGTGGCTGCTGTCGTTCCAGATGGCACTGGCTGAGAAGGCGCAGGGTGAGATTGCATTGCTGTAGGGGTTCCAGACAATTCTGCTGCGCTAGATTTTAGCCCTGATGAAGTCGCAGTAGGCTTGTCTTGTATTGAGAGCCTCAAGGCCATTTGAAGCTCC
>Ga0335072_10008605_pt1 | contig 14790 bp, 17 predicted proteins | sample Lox_Sample_21_FD_206725 | JGI IMG/M metagenome (GOLD analysis project Ga0335072, IMG submission 206725) | Soil microbial communities from Loxahatchee National Wildlife Refuge, Florida, United States - Lox_Sample_2.1 | ecosystem: Environmental > Terrestrial > Soil > Wetlands | place: USA... | reverse complement strand
GGCCCTCGTGTCGGCGGTTACGTTCGCAGCTCAGCCCCAGGGGGACAGGTGTCCGATTGCGACGACCGGCCACTATGCGAATAGCCAATACGGATTTGCGTTCTCGGTTCCCGCAAGTCTCTCGGGTCAATGGCAATCCCCATGCACACTGGACAAAAAGCATGTTTGTGTCTGTCTTGGTAATCATGGACTCGCCTTCGACTTGCCTGGTGGCGGCACTCTCGGCGTGTTCGCTGATTACGCCGCGGAACTTGATGAGCCAACGCTAGATGCTGTGCTGGCTGAAGCCGAGAAGCGTATTCGGGACGCGCGCGAAGACATTCAGTCGGCGAGCAAGACGACGTTCAAAGGACAGTCGGGATACATCATCAAAGCAACTGGTCGCGGCAGAGATGGTCATGGAGGTGACGTCTATCGTCGGGTGGAGTATCTTTTTCTTACCAAGGATGGTCGCGTTGATATCTACCTTCACGCGCCCCTGAGCACCTGGCAACGTGACCTCGCGTTTCTGATCCAACTCCTTGATAGCTGGAAATGGGCTATCTATTAGCTTTCGTTAGAGCGGACCTGACGAATCGTCGGCCGGGCTCACACATGCGAGCGTCCGCTTTGCAGAGGGATTGTCCGTCAGTTTCGAACGTCTGGAGGTGGCCGAACCGCGACTACTCGCTCACGTGCTCCACTGCTCGACCTTTAGGCCCGGCACGGCAGCAAAGTGCTTCATGTTGTTCGTCACGAGCGTGGCCTGCTCCGCGACCGCGTGGCTGGCGATCAGTAGATCCATGTTGCCAATGGGCGTGCCAAGGCTTTCTAGCTCCGTTCGAATGCGGGCGTAGTGGAAAGTCGCTGAATCCGCCCAATCGAGAATCGTCACACGCGCAAGGTAGGCCTCCACGAGATTCGCGAGGTCAGCTCTGGCCGCCTTTACCGCGCCGAAGCGCAGCTCGGCAGCTGTCATTACAGATACGCATAACTGCTCAGCGTGCTGCTGGAATCTCTCCGCGACCGAGGCGGGCCGCCGCCGAATAACGTAGCTCGAGATATCCGTATCGAGCATCAACAGCGTCATAGGGGCTCGCGCTTCTGCGGGGGCGAATCGTTCCGCGGCGCGAGGAACTCATCCGTAACTGACACCACGAGCGAGAAGAAGGTCGCCCAGTCCGGCCTTACCGGCGAGAGTAGGATGCTGTCGCCATGCTTTCGGACCTCGACCTCTTTTACCTTATCTGGAAACTTCAAGTCCTGCGGCAATCGCACGGCTTGGTTGCGACCGTTACGAAAAATCGCGGCACGCCGACTGGGGCCCGTGCGTGCGGGTTTTGCTGCGTGCACGTTCTTCGCGGCGCGCTTCAAGCGGCGAGTTGCAGAACGCTTCATGGGCGGGTTTCCCGAGAGAGACTCGGCGAAGCATATGCCAGGCATATGCCGCCGTCAACCGGCCGCACGGGCTCGGGCGCCAAACGCCGCTGACGCTCCCGGAATGACCGGTTACGGGCGAGCATTTCGATGGCATGTACTTCCGCAGTTGGCCGACAGGGTGAGTAGCCGACGCCGACGCGAACGTCCGCTGATGCGTCGATCGCCTCTCCCCCCGAACAGGTAGACGGGAGTTACTGCGGCTGCGGTATGGTGAGCTCGCGCAGGGCGGCCGAAACGGTGCGGATCGCGATGCCGTGGTAGGCCTTGAGCTCGGGCAGGTGTGCATCGCCGGAGACGATGAGCTTTGCGTCGGCGGAGATGGCGCAGGCGAGCACGTGATCGTCGTCGGGATCGCGGATCACGGCCGGAGCGGGAAGGGGGGCTGGCGCGACGCTCTCGGCAAGGCGCCCGTAGTCCTGGGCGAGCGCCGCAGCGGAGAGTCTTGCGGCGCGCACGCGCGCAACGAACTTGTCGCGGGCGATCACCTCGGCGAGCTCGGCGAGGAGTGTTGCGCTGGTGCAGAGCGTGATCTTGCGTTCCCGCGCAAGATCGATCAGGCGGCGCGGCGGTCCCTGCCACAGAAGCCCAGATACGACGGTGTTGGTGTTCGCGACGACGCGCATCGCGGCGCCGATTACGAGCGCTCCTGTCTGCGCCGGGCGCGCACGGCGTCGACTTCGGCCTGCACTTCCTCGGCGCTCATCGGCGGGAGGTTAAGCGCATCGAGCTTGGCGAGCGCCTCCCCAAGCCGGCAGGCGGCCTCATCGCGGGTGCGCTCGCGGCGGGCCTTGAGGAAATCAATGAAATCCTCGACCTCGGCACGCTGCTCGGGCGGCAGTGACTTCAGCTTCTCGATGAGCACATCATCACGGCGTGCGTTCATGGTGGACTGGCTTCTCGATCTCCCGTTGTCCAGTATAGGCATTGCCTACACCGCGGACGCACGCTACCGTGGGTTGGTGCGTGATTGTTGCATTACGCCGGCTTGGCAAGGTCTTGGCAAATTCACGTGGGCAACTACTTGATTGTATTGGCACGCACTGTCGCGTCATGTCCAGCTAAGTCTTTGAATTATCATCAAAATCGTGCCTTGCCAAGGTTGGGGTCGCGAGTTCGAGTCTCGTTTCCCGCTCCAAAAATCCTTTCAAGTTAGTTAGTTACGCCGCGCGGGAAGTTTCCGTTAGAGAATTCTTAGAGAAATCTCTCTGACGTTCCACTGAGGTACTCATCCCATATACGGTGCGCACCTCTCTGACGGAATCACCGTGTTTCGGCACGTGGTACGGGAGCATCATCGCGACGCGCAGTCCCTTGCGGGCGTGCCCGGATTGGTACGCTCGCGTCATGCCTGGATCCATATGCGCCATCAGTTCCTGAACGGCCTCGAGCCGATTCAGGGACCACTTGCGCGGGATGTTCGATGCGCCTCGCTTCGAGCGCCTTGTCGGCCCGCTGCGTTCGCCGGTCCGTTTTGCGGTTCACGATAAAAGGGCATCGGCCGACCCGCGGGCTCGAGCGACGAGCCTCCAATAAGACACCGCGCACATCGGGGTGAATCGGAAAATCGACGCTCGTTGCCTCGATGTCGCGAGCTTCGGTGTCCGTCTTCCGAATCGGACTGATGATCCGGTCGCCAACGACGTCATCGAAGCGGAGGTTTACGAGGTCGACGCGCCGCAGGGCCAAATGGAAGGCCAACGTCATTAGCCACCGCGTCCATTGCGGGGCGACCGCATCGACGGCGTTGATTCGTGCCGAGGTACGCCGCTAACGCCGGGCCGACCGCAGCTCAGAGATCGCCGTCAAATGTCGCCCCAGCAGCGCCGTTCGCCGGTGCAATGTGACTCCGAACAGTCAGCGGTCGATCCGCATGGCGCCCGGCGCTGTCCGTTCAAGTGCACTTATGGCCGACGGCCTGTAATTGATGACAGGACATCAGTTGTACGAGTGTAAGCGTCCGGCGGTCCCACCTGGCTCAGTGACCTGAGAGCGCCGAGGATGCGCTACGTGGGCACCTACTACGTGCCCACGTATGGATTACGTGGACACTTCCGCCGATCAGTCCGTCATCACCGATGCGTTGGGCCGCCGCAGCGGACCTCGTCGGCAGTACACCCTCGATGAGAAGCGCCAGATCGTGCAAGAGACGCACCTGCGAGGCGCCTCGGTCGCAGTCGTGGCACGGCGGCACGATCTTAACCCCAACCAGGTGTTTGCCTGGCGCCGCCTTTATCGACAGGGGTTGCTCAAGGCGGATACGGCTCAAGCGAGCGCCGAGTTGCTGCCGGTCAAGGTGAGCATGCCGACGGTAATGCCGAGCAAACGTGCTGTACGCGTACCGAGAGAGTTACCCGCCGTCGCCGTTGTTCCGAGCATCGAGATCAAGCTTGCGAACGGGCACAGTCTGATCGTACGCGGCGATGTGGAGGTGAAGCAGATCGCGCGCGTGATCGATGTGTTGGTGCGCCGATGATCGCGCTGCCGGCGAACGCTCGGGTGTGGGTTGCTGCGGGATCGACCGACATGCGCAAGGGCTTCGATGGACTGGCAGCGCTCGTACAGCTGCACCTCGAAGCCGATCCCTTCAGTGGTCATCTTTTTGTCTTCCGGGGCCGTGCCGGGGATCGCGTGAAGATCCTTTGGTGGTCGGGAGATGGGCTGTGCCTCTTTGCCAAGCGCCTGGAGCGGGGACGGTTCGTGTGGCCGCAGGCCACGCACGGTGTGGTCTCACTCTCAGCGGCGCAGTTGTCGATGTTGCTTGAGGGGATTGATTGGCGGCATCCGATACGCAGTACAGATCCACCGCAGATCACGGTGTGAAAATGCCTTATTTTCTAGGCTTTTTATGTGGCGTGGCGGTTCTCATCGTGCTATATTTTCTCATGCCTTGCGCGGCGCTCCCCGATGACGTTGAGAGCTTGAAGAAGCTCCTCGAGGCCGCCCACGACAAGGTCGCGACCCTCTCCGCGAAGCTGCGCTCCCGGGATGTACTGATCGAACATTTGAAGCTGCAGCTTGCGCGGCTTCGACGAATGAAGTTCGGCCGCTCCTCGGAAGCCCTCGATGAGAAGATCGCCCAACTCGAGCTCTCACTCGAGGAGCTCGAGGCGAACGCCGCCGCCGAACCTCAAGAGCCGACACCAAGCGCCGAGCCCGCCAACAAGCCCGTGCGCAAGGCTTTGCCCGCGCAGCTGCCGCGCGAGCCTCACGTGCACGAGCCCCCGAGCGGCAAGTGTAACTGCCCGAAGTGCGGCGGGACGCTGCGCCCGATGGGCGAGGATATCTCCGAGGTGCTCGAGTACGTGCCCGAGCACTGGAAGGTGCACCGGCATGTGCGCCCGAAGTACTCCTGCGGAAGTTGTGAGACCGTGGTGCAGGCGCCAGCGCCTTCCCGTCCGATCGAGCGCAGCTACGCAGGTCCTGGGCTGTTGGCCCATGTGGTGGTCTCGAAGTACTGCGACCACCTGCCTCTGTACCGGCAGAGCCAGATCTACGCCCGCAGTGGCCTCGAGCTCGACCGGGCAACGCTCGCCGACTGGGTCGGGGCGCTCTCGAGTCTCGTCGAGCCGCTCATTGCAGCCCTGGCACGTCACGTGTTCAGCGCCGGCAAGCTTCACGCCGACGACACCCCGATCCCGGTGCTGGCGCCGGGGGCAGGGAAGACCAAGACTGGGCGACTCTGGACGTATGTGAAGGACGATCGCCCAGGCGGCAGCACCGATCCTCCGGCGGTCATCTTCCGCTACTCCCCCGACCGCAAGGGCCAGCGGCCGCAGGAGCACCTTGAGAACTTCCGCGGCATCCTGCAGGCCGATGCCTATGGAGGATTCCAGGGACTCTACGAGCGCAAGCATGACCCGCTCATCGAGGCGGCATGCTGGGCTCACGCCCGCCGGAAGTACTTCGATCTGCACGCCGCGACGAACTCGCCAGTAGCCTTCGAGGCGCTCGAGCGCGTCGGAGCGTTGTACAAGATCGAGGAGGACTGCCGTGGCAAGTCGCCCGAGGAACGCCGCGCGGCGCGCCAGGAGCACGCCGTTCCGCGCCTGAAGGAACTGCACGAGTGGTTGGACGGGATGCTGCGCAAGACCTCCAAGAAGTCTGATCTGGCTGCGGCGATCCGCTACACGCTCACCCGCTGGACGGCGCTCACCCGCTACTGCGAGGACGGACGCATCGAGATCGACAACAACTCTGCCGAACGCGCGCTGCGCTGTGTGGCCCTCGGGAGAAAAAATTATCTGTTCGCAGGCTCTGACGCCGGTGGTGAACGCGCCGCCGCCTTCTATAGCCTCATCGGCACCGCCAAGCTCAATGGACTCGATCCAGAGGCGTACCTGCGAGAGGTCTTCTCCCGCATCGCCGAGCACCCGATCAACCGCATCGAGGAGCTTCTGCCGTGGAACCTCGCTCACGCAAGCGAAAAACAACGCGCCATCGCCGCTTGAAGCGCCTCTCGCCGCCGCGGCCGACGGGCGCCTCCACTCCCTGGCCGACGATCGAAGCGTTCTTCGAATCGGGCGAGGGCGACATCTCCATCGGAGCCGTCAGCCACTTCCCAGTGCCGCGACATACCGCCATTGCGAGCGATGAGCACAACATGCTCGCCGCTCTCGTGCGCCGTCGCGGCGAGAGCCTCCATCAGCTGCTTGACCGACCCGAACAGGCACTCGGCCCCGCCCTGTAATGTTCGGACGCTTACGTACGAGTGCGGCTATGTTGCGGAGATACGGCTCCATGAACCTGAGGCCGGGCCGCCCGGAGCGCTGCGGCAGAGCGATGCACGCGCCGACACGGCGCACGCGGTCGAAACTCAGGTTGCGCGGACGCGTCGGAATTGCTCGGGGCGTTCGTTCATTACACGGAGTGTAACTATATAACATTGCGCCGCGGTGCACAGTGTAACACGGCATTCCCCTGCGACCGCCGCGGCCCAGGCTGTGCTCAGTGCGCTGGGGTGTTACGCTATAACAGTATGAGATATCATTGCGCAGTGTTCCCCACTGACCTCCCAAGCCCGACGCAAAATCCATGACCAACGAAGCGAGCAGAATCCGACGGGCACACGATCACGAACGTTGCGTGCAGCGGGCCGTAGCAACCGCAGAAAAGCTGTGCGAGGCGAAGCGGATCAGGCTCACCCCACTGCGTCGGCGGATTCTGACGCTCGTCTGGAAACGGCACGAGGCAATCGGTGCGTACGAGATTCTGGCGGACCTCGCCAAGAAGCGGGAGAGGGCTGCACCTCCCACGGTTTATCGCGCACTTGACTTTCTGCAGGATGCCGGGCTGGTGCATCGGCTCGATTCGCTCAATGCGTTTCTCGGTTGCGCCCACCCGGAATCCCCGCACGCTGGTCAGTTTCTGGTCTGCAATCAGTGCAAACACGTAGAGGAAATCGAGGACCCAGTGATCAGTCGTACGTTTCGCGAGCGCGCCCAATCGTTCGGGTTCCGACTCGAGGACTCGGCTGTCGAGATTAAGGCGATCTGCACCGAGTGCGCCAAGGCTGCGTGACGGATCGCCGACATGCGGACGGAGCTGACGGCTCGATTGCAGATGGGAGGCAGCGCGAGACTCTCATTGTGAGATCCGCGCCCGAAAGCCGCCCACTGCAGCCCGGGAGGAGACTCGAACCCTCGACTCGGCGCGAGCGAATCGGCATTTAGTGGTTTGATACCAAGGTGAAATCGGGTTATCGGCGACCCAGCGAGTTGCCCGTCGGACTTCAAGTCCGCGCGCCGCCGATACGATCTGGACTCCTGAGTCACCCCGCGCGCAGCCACAGCAGGTCATGCGCAGCTCACCCATCATGGATGGCACAGTGCAGGTGAGGATGAATCATGCTGATGGCAGCGATCGCTGTAGCGGCGTTCTGTGTGACCCTGATGGGCGGACTCTTCGCGCTGCGACTGCAGGACCGCTTACACCTCATCCTCGGCTTCAGCGCCGGCGCGGTCGTCGCCGTCGCATTCTTCGATCTCATTCCGGAGGCGATTGCTCTGGGAGTGCCGCCTCGTTCACCGGCGCAGGTACTGGCATCGGTCGCACTCGGTTTTCTGCTCTATCTCGTCATCGACCGCGTCCAGCTACTGCGACCTCCGAGCACTTCTGCGAACGGGGGCGGTTCTCTGCCGCTTCCGCAGCGCGGGAGGTTGGGCGCAGCCAGTCTTTCAGCTCATAGCTTTCTCGACGGAGCGGCCATCGGCATCGCGCTGCAGGTCTCCGCGGCGGTCGGCGTCGTGGTCACCGTGGCCGTCCTGGCGCACGACTTCTCCGATGGCATCAACACGGCGAGCGTTGTTCTGAAGAACGGCGGCACTCGACGCCAGACGATGGCGTGGCTGCTAATCGATGCGTTGACTCCAGCTGCTGGTATTGGCTCTACGTTGTTCTTCAGGGTGCCACGCGAGATGTTCGGTATCCTGCTTGCCCTATTCGGCGGATTCTTTCTGTATGTGGGCGCCAGCGATTTGATCCCGGAAAGCCATTACAGTCATCCGAAGCTGTTAACTACCGTCATGACTTTGGTAGGCGCAGCGGTGCTCTACGTGGCGGTCGTGATTGCAAGTGTCTAGGGGTAGGCTGTCCCAGGGCGTTGCGGATGCGGGCGCAGCCACCGCGGCAGAGCAGGCAAGGCTAATGGCGTTCGCGGCGGATGCAAAGGGCGTCGTAACTCGTGATCACCCTTCGCTTGGCTGCGGGAACCGTTCCACTTCTCCGCGGGTCAGGCGGCATTGACCTCCGTGCGCCCGCCGGATCGTCCGCCGAAGCGGAGGCATCGCCGTCCGGCGCCGACCTATGTCCAAATATTTCGTTACAACATGGAGCTACTCTTGGACGGTCCGTGCTCGAACCGATCGGAAGTCGAGATTCCGGGTAACTGGTGCACCGACGTCTGAGCCGGAAGGGTAGCCGCTCGTAACGTCTCTTTGGCAATCACACTAATTGTGGTACGTTATAACGTCTTCTATGGAGCCGTGGCGCTCGTAAACGTGAAGTTGCAGGAATGCCATCCGCGCCGACCGACGGCCTCGCACCTCGAGGCGGCAGGCACCAAATGAGCTTGCCTTCGCGGTCGTTCTTACGCGTCCGGTCGCGGCGGCGCGTCGCTTTGGCGCTGGCCGTGGCGGTCCTGCTTGCGGGCATCGTGCAGGCCGCGCACTACCACAAGGATGAGCTGGGACATCTCGCCGGTACGAACGTGCACTGCCTGCTGTGCCTCTATGCGGGTGGCACTGCCCCGCTACCCGTCTTGCCCGCGGTGCCGGCCGCGCCTCCCCCGAATCGCGACGACCGTTCTCCCCGTTCGATTCCCTGCCTGGGAGGCATCTTCGCGGCGTCCTATGACGCCCGCGGACCGCCCAAAGCCTGATCCCGCTCTGCCCACAGGCTTCGTGGGCTCCTGATTCATCGCTCGAGCACCCGCCGGTAAAGGGACGGCTGCATCGCGCGCTGAGACGGGATACAGAATCGACTCGTGCCCTCTTGCAAGTGCTTGCCTCGCGCGGCCTCGCTCGTGCGTGTCACCTTTCGATTGAGCTTACTAACCGCGCAGCCATTGATCTTTCTCTGATGGACGTGGAGAACGTATGCGTCACCAGACAGCGCTTTCCGTTGTCGCCGCATGGGCCGGGATGTATATCGCGACGGCGGCGCATTCCGATACGGCCGGTGCACCGATGTCCGGTACGAACACGCCGGGGATGAGTATGCCGATGGCAGGTCAGCCGGCGGGCGGCGCGGCGACTCGCGAGGCTTACACCAACCATCATGCTTTCCTGATCAAGATCCAGTCTCTCCCTGATCGCATACCGTTTGAGAAGTATTTCTCCCTACGGCTTGCCGTCTACGATGGGCGCCACCCCGGCAAAGCGCTCGCCGATGCGCATCTGACGGTCACGGCAGGTATGCGGCACGGCCTCAAGGTGGGCTTTGCGCACGCGATGCAGTCCTCACCCCAGATCGTCGCGACGGACGGGGTTTTCGTCGTCTCGGGCCTTTACTTCCACATGGCCGGACCCTGGACACTCGAGGTCGATGTCGAGCGAAACAACCAGCGTGGCACGGCCTATTTCACGCTGCCCTGCTGCGGGTCATGAGCGGTACCGGAATGCACGGACACCGTCATGGTCTCGCAATCGGCGTGCTCGCGCTCGCCCATGCAACCGTCTGGGGCGCGGCGCAGGCTGGAGCCGCGAACCGCGTTGATGATCGTTTTCTCTACACGCCCGAGGAATTGGCGGCGATTTATCGGCACTCTCCCTTGCCTGCGGTACCGCCCGATCCGACCAACGCGTACGCGGAGAACGCCGGGGCGGCACGGCTCGGGCAATTTCTGTTCTTCGATAGCCACCTGTCCGCCAACGGGCGGGTGGCCTGCGCCACCTGCCATCAGCCCGATCGCGCGTTCACCGATGGACGCAAGCTCGCGCGTGGCATCGCCGTGGGGACGAGGAATGCGCCGAGCTTGCTCGACGTCGCGTTCAATCATTGGTTCTTCTGGGACGGTAGAGCCGACTCGCTGTGGTCACAGGCCCTGCAACCGTTCGAGAATCCGCGGGAGGCCGGCACCGACCGCCTGCACATTGCCCACCTCATTGATGGCGATCCGGCGTTGCGCGGGGCCTATGGACGGATTTTTGGGCCTCTCCCAGACCTCCACGACCGCGAGCGCTTTCCGGCGCATGCCCGCCCCGATAGGAACCCCCGCCTGGGCCTCGAACGGGCCTGGGTAGGCATGGCGCCGGCTGATCGGGCCGCCGTCAATCGCCTGTACAGCAACCTGGCCAAGGCCATCGAGGCCTACGAGCGCGAGCTCATCGATCCCGGATCCGCGTTTGATCGCTACGTTGCAGCGCTCAGATCCGGCGATAGCACACAGCAAAACGTTCTCTCGCCCGTGGCCAAACGCGGACTCAAGCTGTTCGTCGGTGCCGGCAATTGCGAGCTGTGTCACGCCGGGCCCACCTTCAGTGATGGCCAGTTCCATAATCTCGGGCTACCCGTGCTTGACGGCGAGGCGGCCGACACCGGACGGGCCGGCGGATTGGGGCTGCTGAGGGCGGATCCCTTCAATGGCACGGGTGCGTTCAGCGACGAGCGCGATGGCGCAGCCCGCAGCCGTATCGCCTACCTGCCAGCACCCGCCTCCCAGCTCGGTGCGTTCAAGACGCCGGATTTGCGCAATGTCGCGCTCACCTCGCCCTACATGCACGACGGGCGATTCGCGACGCTGGCCGCTGTCCTGGAATTCTACGCACAAAGCAAAGCCGCAAGCCACGCCCGACTGGTGGGCCAACCTGAAACCACCGCCGCTCTCGTCCCTCACCTCAGTGAGCGTCAGAGAGCCGAGTTGGTGGCGTTTCTTCGCACGCTGACTAGCGCACCGCTGCCGGATTGGTTGACCCGTGCGCCACCCCGCCCATGGTTGCGATCACGACGGCTCAGGCGGCAAGCAATGAAAGCGGCAGAATGGACCACCCAGCGAGGGCCAGGTAGCGGAAGAAATTCTCTACCTTTGGGTAAATGATATGTGATAACGTCGCGTTACGGACCGATGACCTCAGGGAAATAAGCTTGAACGAGCGCGCCTTGTGCTGTCAGTCGGCAGCGCACTTTGAGTCGGCAACCGAGACGGTATGACGTTGTCTCTACGGTCCTTCTCAGGAGTTAATTCACGTCGGCGCATCGCCCTGGTGATGGCCGCGGCGATTCTGTTCGCGGGCATCGCCCAGGCCGCGCACTACCATAAGGACGATCAGGGAGATTTTGGCGGCAAGGACCTGCATTGCCTGCTGTGCCAATACGCAGGGGGCAATGCCGCACCCCCGGTCGTGCCGACGCTACCGGTGGCACCTCCCCCGCTCCACGAATACCAGCGACCCCACTCGGTTCCGTGTCCGGAGTGCCTCTTCCCGGCCTCCTATGACGCGCGTGGTCCGCCCAAGGCCTAACCCCGCCCTGCCCACTCGATTTGTGGGCTACTGAATCGTTGCGCGTGCATCCGTCGGTCAAGCGACCGGTGTGTCACGTGCTTCGATGAGATAACAAGTCGCCGTTGTTGCATGCGCTCATGCGCGCTTTTGCGCGCAGAGCAATTCGTGATCGGCCTCGGCGCTCTGTCGACACCGATCCGTAGTCAGGCGTGCGTCGCGACGAACAATCGGGGAGATCATTGAATGCCACGTATTTCAGCATTTTTTCTGGCGCCCACCATCCTGGCCGGGCTGTTTGTCGCAACACCCTGCCTGTCTGCGCCGTTGCAGAGCGAAGTCAAGGACTCGCATGGACACCCGTGGAAGAACCGGGATGTTCGCCTCCTGTCGAGCGACGGTACACAAGTCAGCACGGCGACTACCGATGCCCACGGTATCGCTCGGTTCCAGGGCGTCGCCCCGGGAAAGTACATCATCGAGGTGCCGGGTACGCACGGCGCCGTCGTGCGCAAGGGCGTGACCGTCGCGAACGCCCGCAATCCTATCGTATCGCTGGTGACAGACGTGAAGCCGGAGAGTGCATCGGCCGCCACGAAGGGACTCGCCGAGGTCACAGTCACCGGTCGGCGGGAGACCCAGCCTGGCGCGCTGCGGACAGACGTCGTGATGACCGAATCCATCAGCGCGCAGGAGATGGAACAAATAGGCGCGACGAGCTTAATTGACGCGTTGACGCATCGTCCTGGTATCGACATTCAGGTGGAGTGCTCTGTTTGCAACGTCAGGAGCATCACCCTGGACAATCTCCCCGGGCGCTTTACCACGCTGACGCTCGATGGCGTGCCGATCTTCTCCCCGGTCTCGAACGCGTACGGCTTGGATATGCTCGGCGTGAACGGCCTCGAGCGCATCGACGTCTCCCGCGGCGCCGCCACGAGCCTGACGACGCCCGAGGCGCTGGCGGGAACGGTGACGCTCGTGACCAAAGTGCCAACGCAAGATGATGCGGAGGTCGATGTCGACGGAGGCAACTTCGGCTACCGGCGCGAGACCGCCTACGGTGCACTGGTATACGACTGGGGCGCTGTCTCCGTGAATGCTACGAATCAGTCGCACTACAGCGTGGATGGCGTCGGCTACGGCATCTCGCAGTTCACGGGCTACCACCGAGACCTCGCAGGCCTCAGTCTGTTCTTCAACGATGTGTTCGGATTCCACATCAAGTCCCGCTACGATCACATCGAAGAAAAGCGCGGGGGCGGCCCGCTCGGTGACGATTACTCGGCCATCCTGGCCAATACGACGGGCAACCCCTTCAATTGGAGCGCCGGCCCGAACGGCTCCCCCTACCGGAACACCTGGATCGAACCGTCCACTGGCCAGCCGGTAGAGCCACCGTATGACGGGGGAGAAGCCGGGATCGCCCAGATCATCTTCACGACACGCAATCAGTTCGTCGAGACGGCAGAGCGAAGCCTCGGCGCGAATACAAATCTGTACATCGACTTCGGCTACGCACATCACGAGCAGGCTTCTTGGTACGGCATGGATTCCGACTACTGGGACAACCAGCATCAAATCTACGCGGATGTTCATCTTCAAACCTTGTTCGCCGGTGTACTACTCACCGGCGGCGTGGCCTACAAGTTTGAGAAGTTGACCAGCCAGTCGATCAGCACGACCGAGGGCACCCCGTACTATGGGATCCTTCGTTACAATGTGGACGCCTACACGTACGAGACCCCGGGCGCGTATGTACAAGCGTACGAAGCCTTTTTCAATCAGCGCCTCGAGCTCAACGCCAGCCTTCGCGAGGACGACAACAACACCTTCGGCTCGGTCACGACTCCACGCTTGAACGCGCTGTGGCATCACACTGACACCCTCTCGAGCCGCTTCGCCATCGGAACCGGTTATCGACTGCCGACTTCGTTCTTTGAGCAGGACCACGGGATTCTGAGCGCGAACAACGTCGATCGCAGCGAAGCGAAGCCGGAACGGTCGCAAAACGCCTCCTACTCGCTCAACTTCGCCAACGATCGATTCGCCGTGACGTCGTCACTGAACTACACGCGCATCATCGATATGGCGCTCTTTGTCAACAATTCCGCAAACAACTTCGTGCTCGAGCCCGCACAGCATCCGTTCACCGTCGCCAGCGCCGACGCTCAAGGCACTTGGCAGGCGACGCCAAGCAACGCATTCACGGTAGGGCTCGAGGGGTACCACTATCAGTTCTACGCTTCCGATGCGTACAACGCGGCCCTGTTCTCACGCCCCGAGTATCGGCTGCATTTGAGCTACGATTACGACCGCGGACCGTGGGACTACAACATCCGTAGCACCTTCACCGGCCCACAGGATCTTGCGAAGTGGTACGACTATGCGGACAACCCCATCTACAACTTGAATGGCACGCCGAAGCCCAACTGGAGCCCGACGTTTTGGGAAGTCGACACGCACCTGACGTACGCGGTGACCAAGTCGTTTTCACTTAACGCCGGCGTGAATAACGTCTTCAATTACCAGCAGGCCAAGCACGATAGCTTCCTGTTCCAGGACCCGTATGGCAATCTCAACGTCACTTACATCTGGGGACCGAACATCGGTCGGTCGTTCGAGGCTGGTGTGAAGCTCACGCTCCAATGACGAAGGCTACGATGCACAGCCATTCAAAAGGCGCGGGTTGGATCGTGCTGACGGTGCTGGCGCTGGCCTCTGGATTTAAATCGGGCCACGTGTTGGCGGCGAACGGGCTGGAGTTCGAGCTCGCCACGTTGAGTGGGAACGCATTCGTAAAGATCTCCGATTTTCGGAATCGGGCGGTTCTCATCAACGTGTGGGGAACCGAGTGTCCGCCCTGCGTCAAGGAAACCCCTTTGTTGAACGCGCAGTCAAAGATCTATACGAAGGTGCAGTTCCTAGGGATCGCCACCGACGGTCGCATTTCATCGCTGCGCTTTGCCGGCAAGTTTCACGTCCGCTATCCGCAACTGCAGGCACCGATACATCCCGATGGTCTGTTGCGACGGTTGGGCGACTCGAACGGGGCGTTGCCGTTTACCGTAGTTCTTGACGCCGAGCACCGGATCTGCGCGAGCCGGCTGGGGGCAGTCGATGCAGATTGGATCCGCGGCGTGATGACGGCTTGCGCGCGGGACTGAATGCTCGGAAGGGATAGAAATGGAGCGCATGGGGATCGAACTCTGTCCGTAAGGGATTGGAATAACGCGAGTATCTGACCTGAGCAATCTTGGGTATCTCCGAGTAGCCGAGAACCTTGCGGCCCGCGGCCCTCACTGACCCGGACGAGCGCAACTAGCGCATGCGGTTCGTCACTGCGCAACTGCGCTCAGCCGAAGGTGTAACGATCGACGATCCGGGGAGGCGCCAGAGCGAACCGCACGAGCAGCTGCTTGAACCTCTCCCAAGT
>Ga0335072_10008602_pt1 | contig 14792 bp, 12 predicted proteins | sample Lox_Sample_21_FD_206725 | JGI IMG/M metagenome (GOLD analysis project Ga0335072, IMG submission 206725) | Soil microbial communities from Loxahatchee National Wildlife Refuge, Florida, United States - Lox_Sample_2.1 | ecosystem: Environmental > Terrestrial > Soil > Wetlands | place: USA... | reverse complement strand
CCATAGATAGCCGTAGCGATCCCTTGAGGTGTTTGTTTTGGTATTATTAGACTATGCAAGTACTTCTCACCCAGATCACGTCCAAGATGACTTCAGTCCTTAAAGCTAAGGGTTACGCGGACGATGATATCCCTTTTATCATAGACATGTACCTCGGTGGTGAGTTACGCGGCCATATTAGCCATGGACTTACTAGTTTCCCCGGATTCATCAGGGATGAGAACACCGTAACAGAGAAACCGCAAGTAGGTAAAGCTACAGACGCTTTCTTTATGCTAGATGCCAGAGGTAATAATGGTACCCTACTTGGTAAGCGTGCGGCCGACGAAGCGATCGCCCGTGCCAAAAAACAAGCTGTAGGTTTCTCAATGATACAACATATGGACAGCTGGCTGCGCCCAGGCGCTATCGCTCAATATATTGCGGAACAAGGATTCCTTGCAATTGTGGTTAACAGCGGGGGCGGTGCCGCGGTAGCACCCCCTGGAGGTTTTCAACCCGTGACCGGCACCAACCCCATAGCATATGCTATTCCCACCGATGACGGAGTACTGGTCGTAGATATGGCAACTTCGAAACGCGCCTGGGGTCAAGTCCGTCTTGCCAACAAGTACGGTACCGATCTACCGCCTGACACGTTCTATGACGACCAAGGCGATGTTACGCTTGATCCAAAGAAGGCGTATTCAGTCATGAGTTTTGGTGGTTATAAAGGCTTTTCACTTGCCATGCTATTTGAAATTATGTGCGGGTCCCTTCTTGGTATGGACATGATGGTCGATAGTACGAGCGGTAACGCATTCGGACAAAAGATGCCGGAGCGTGGTGCCTTCATACTGGTCATCGACCCTGAGCAAACCATAGGCCTCGACGCATTCAAGAAGGCTAATGCTGAATATATACGAAAGATCCAGGTGACTCGCTCGCAGCAAGGCAGACAGGTACGAATTCCCGGTGTACAAGCAGGCGCTCAAGCAGCTGCAAAGCTCAAAGAAGGTACAATCGATATTCCTGACAAGCTCTGGCAAGAAATCGAGGGTCTATGACCAAAGTGTACAACAGTATCGATATCGCTAAAATTGAGCTATACAGCGTCATTCGTGATCGAGATGGCCTAGTGATACGTGAAGCGCGATTCGAAGTAGAGCCTGTTGTTCTACTCGGTGAAAGTACATGAATCTTACTATTCTCCAATGGAATATTTGGTATCGAGAGGACATTCGTAATATTGCACAATTCCTTAAAGGACATCCGGCCGATATTATTTGCCTACAAGAGTTGACGATTCGCAGCGCACCCGAGATCGGCTATGGCCCTCACTATATTGCCGAACAACTTGGATACAACCAGTACCACAAAGAAATCAATCTCGGTGACGGCAAGATTAATCTCGCTAACGGTATTTTCACCCGCTTCCCTATCACGCAAAGACATTTCGCTTGGATCAACGAACCGCAAAGTACGGGTGGCTATGACGATGAATATCGTGCATATGTTGAAGTGGTGGTGGATGTAGAAGGTAAGAGAATACGTATCGGTACGGCACATATGTCGTACACTCACCAATTCGAGCCTACTGAACGAAAGCGTGAGGAGACAGATAGGTTGATGGCCCAGCTCGCAAGAAAGGACGGGCCCCTTGTTTTTACTGGTGATCTCAATGCGTCACCTGACTCATATACTATTCACGCGGTTGCAAATACTCTCAATAACATGGGCCCTGGATACGAAGAGCGTACTTGGGCAACCAAGCCCTTCTCCTATGGCGGCTTCGAAGAGACAGAGCTTGCTTGGCGGCTGGATTATATATTTGCAACACCTGACGTTAAGCCCCTCAAAGCTGAGATATTACGGACGGAATACTCAGATCATTTGCCCGTCTGGGCCAAGCTGGATATTTGAATACGGCGCAAATAATCGGATAGCGTCTTGTTCCAGAACTATTAGGAATTGCTACTCAGCCTGAACTGGGTGATTGAGTTGTTGTAGCGGGTGGGGTTGTTGTAGGAGGTGTGGTGGTTGGATCGGGTGTCGTAGGTGGAGTTGTTGTCGGTGTTGTCGTAGTGGGTGTAGGGGTCGTAGGAGTAGGCGCAGGTGTCGACGACGGATCAGGCGGGGCAGGCTCACCTGGTGTATATGTATACTCGCGTGCTAGCCACTCTGGATATGGGCCATTCATACAGTTTGCTGCATTTTTGCACACCAGACTATCGTGTGCAGCATATGCGTAGAATACAGCAGATTTGTCAGCCAGATCCTGACCACTCACGTTTTCAGGCTGTAGGCTAATCGGATAACCTGTATAGTACACGAGTGGTACGCTCCGCGCATATGTCGCAAAGGCAGCTGCCGTAAACTGGCCAGTCGTTATGTGATCGCTATGATCAGGGTGATCCGCATTCTCGCTCAGTGGTGTCTGGGTATCGATTTCATCTGGGTGATAATACTGCATGAGGCTTACAAGAAGATTCGTTAGGCTACTTTTCGTGTAACTGGACTGCCCGTCAACAGAATCTATCTTGCTGATAGCGCCACTTTCTAATCGTGCCAGACTCTCGTAGTGCGTCCTAGGGAAGCCGCCGCCAGAAACATCTCCATCAGGCAAGTGTAGAAAGATAAGAGTAACGCTCGGGTTACCCCGTGGTGAAGCCATTCTTATATACTCACCACTTGTCACCGATACATACCGCTCAATCCACAAAGACGGACCATGACCTATCATGGTGTCGTATGCCGCTTCCGCACCCTTTTCACGCCCAAGCCAATATCCACTGCTTAGGCCTGCGTCTCCGGCAGTCAAATAGACTGTTCTCAGGCATCCACCATTACGCAAATCGTGGAGATGGTCAGGGTTCATAAACAGGAGGTCATCATCTTCATGAGCCACAAAACTCAAGAATGTTTTACCTCCACACGTAGACGGTGGCAATGATGCGAGCGTAGTGGGGACAACCGTCGCCGGGGCCTGTGGTGGTGAGACCGGCTTTAGCGGTCCGGAGAGTTCGGGACCATTATCATAGAACAGCAATACTTCCTTTGGGTTTGTGAGGCTACCTGTCAGTGTTGTACTCGAATTCGGCCGGCCATACGCTTGTACAATTTGTGCAAGCGTACATTGATGTGGCCCTGGGTTGTTATCGATATCCAACAGCACGGCAATACTGTGCTTCTGGAGTTGTTTTATCACTGCGTCAGTGGCAGATGGACATGTATTGAGTGTGAATGTCCGTCGCTGACGACCGAGAGTTGGGTGTAGCACATTAAGCATGCTTTGGTTAGTCACAAGGGTGCTCGCCGGACGCTGAGACAGGACGTCAGCAACGTTGTACATAGACTGGAGATATGCGATTCGCCTTGGTGGTCGGTAGCGATTTGCGTCTACGTGGGTCACGAGTGCCGAAGTAGCCACTGCTAGCCCAAGAATCAAGACAGAGCCACCGATAACGAACCATGTTCGCTTCGGCAGCTCTGGCCACCATTTTCTCTGTCGTTTTTGGATACTCCGTTTCTTTGACGACTGGGTACTGCGTTTGGTTGTTTTTGCTTTAGCTTTCATGCCTACTAACACTAGTAGTTAATGCGATTAAGGTTATTACTACCATATCATACCAACAGCTAAGGCAATAGGCTGCGATCCAGAGTATATTGAGATGCTAGTAACTTATAGTCCTTACGAACTTCTACCATGTCAAAGAAAGGCTGCAGGTTGTCTTTATTAAAAACCTCCCTCACCTTATCCGATATTGTCAGATTACTTGCGACCCTCTTGTCCAACACATTTAAAAATATCTCTTCACCCAACCCTCTTTTACGAAGCCCTGCCCTTGCTAACCGAAGAGCCCGTTCCACGAGCGAGACTACAGGGTGGTCGTTTCTCGCTAGCGCTCCTAGTCCGTGCCTTAGGACGTCAAATCGCAATCTACGCCAATCGCTTAAGGTATATTCAGTATAGAGCTCATACGCTGCGTCTAGATTCTCCACTAGTCCCAAGGCAAATGCCGCAACGCAGAGTACGGCTTCCTCCGGCTGCTGACTACAGGGCCTTATTTCGATGGTGCCGTAATTCGGTGCTAGTCGTGCCTCCCACCAAGCAAAACCACTCTGAAATCGTATATCATCGGCACTAGGCAGGAGTTTTACGGACTTTCCATCGACCGTTCGTCCTTTCGAGTTGTGCGTATCAAATATAAAGTCACCGAAAGTCTTGTGATCCATTACCTTAACACACTCACCATCTCGTACCACCATAAGGGGACGAAATTGACAGAGGCGATCTACGTAATCGCCAAAGTCTTTAAATGGGTCGGGTATGCCAGTTTGCTCAATGCGGTTACTCCAGCACTTGTCCCAAAGTACTTCACGCACATCGGCCCACTCAGAATCTACAGAACCTCGCCACACAGAAGCATTAGCTGTGACCGCGCTCAAGAGGGGTGCTAAACCATTGAGTACGTTAACAGCCAGTATTGCTTCTTCTTGGTATATATCAATATGACACTGATTGGCCGCAGTAATCGCAAAAGCACTGACGTCCCGTCCCTGTCTTTGATCAACATAGCGGTTGAGGCTATCTTCCTCGAAAAATCTGTAACGCCCTTTGTTGGCAATGAGCTTAGAAGATGGATAGGATATCGGCTGAATGCCATAACCCAGCAAGTGACAACCCGCCTGGTCAAAATATTCCAAGAGTAGTCCTTTAAGCTTTTTCCAGTGTACCTCCATAGCGAATAAGTCGTCTTCAGGACAGAGTGATGTCTCCAGCGTGCAATAACCGACATCAGTTCCTATAGTGTCCTCGTCATAGTTAAAGCGACCCGTTCCGGACGTAAGAGATTTCTTGGCTTCGACCTTCTCACCAGTTCCACCGTCTAGCTTAATGTTCCAACCTTTTGCACCAAGCCAGGTAAACATTTCCTTAAGAACTGAGTAGCTCACCGCTTCACCACAGTCATCTACGATCGGAAACTCTAGTTCAATACCGATTTTGCGGCGTGGCCCAGCCTGTGATTTTGTAAGGTAGTTCTTACTAAATGCCTGAACTAGTTCATCCATTGTTGAATAGTACCAGCCGAATTGTCTTTAATCTAGCGACGAATTTAAGTTGTGTATACGTACACAGTAGCTGCCAGCTACTGCTGCTCATGACAGTGTGAATATATGATCATACATAAAAATTGTCGACCGAAAGATCCTCTACACAGACTCCGTCATGACGGGGCCAAGACAGCTACCAACATCTCCGAGTTCATATAAGCCAACATTGTCACCTGATGAGTCCATACCACAGACCGCTAAATTACCTAAGCGGTGCGGATCGTATGTACAGACAATGTTCCCTTCGGCTGTCCAAAAGGGGTCGGCAAAATCTCCTGTAAGGCTGTAAGGCGTGATTGGCGTTGGGGACGCCGAGGAAGTCTTCGCACTTAAGCTAACCGTGTACAGGCGTGTCGGTGAGCTTGTAGTCGGTTCATCACTTGAAATGAATAATACACTATCACCACCAGGTCGAACCGTCGGATACCAGTGGGGCCTACCATCGTTTTGCGTCAGTTGAGTTATCCCACCAGATTCAGTATCCAAAATAGCCAGTACGTCAGAGTTATTAGCGGCCTGCTTGGTTGGTGCGTTCGGCTGCAGCCGCATAGTAATGACGACCGACCTATTATCGATCGGCGCAGGTTTCCATAATTCTACGTTGCCACTTGGGGCAATGTCTGTCAGCATACGCATAGCGCTACCATCTGCATTCATGATGCCGATGTCACCAAGTGTGCCATCTGGCTGCGCACGCTTGAATACTACTCTACCGTCTGGCATGAAGGCTGGGTCGTAGTAATAATGCCCATCGCTTGGACTAATACGTACATCCTGCCGAGTAGCCAGGTCGTATCGACGTAAATATGTTGGTGTACCATCGTTCTGATCACAATAGTAGACGAGAGACCTGCCATCGGACGAAGGTTCTGGGTTCATGTTGTCATAGCTATTCGGAGTGAGTTCGACCACAGGGCCAGTTCCGCTCTTAGCCATGATGATGTAATTGCCACTCGCATTGGCCGTGAATATTAGCTTTCGGCCGGTAGATATGGTAGTTTCGCCAAGCCTCGCAACCGAACGTGCAGTACTTGTGCTGCTTGACTCTATGCTATCTTCATTACTACAACCCATAATACCTAACACGGCGCCAATAGCCAGCCCAGCAAAACCCAGTAGCACTGGCCTACGTTCCATTCCAGATGTTACAACCTGCTCTGACACTGAGCCTACTATATAATAAGGTATGCACAGTGTCGACATGCAGACCTCAACTTAACAGCGCAACCTGAGACAGTTTCCCGCTTGGGTATTGTGTTAGATATAGATAGAGTGATCCGTCTCCATTGTCATCGAACAGGGTTGCAATATCTTCTATAGAAGATATTGCAGTATGTATGCATATGGTTATAATTAGGGAATACGTAGTACAAGGTTACAGATACAAAACGGCCGCTTCTTTATCTTAAGCCCTAACAGAGTTGTTAGCAGCAAGAACTCAACAATATGAGCAAAAATATTATAGAAAAGACTATTGAAGCGCCGGCTAGAGCTCTTGACATTGGCATTGAAGGTGGTCAAAAGATTGCCAAAACCGTACCTTATGCGGATCAGTCATTAAAAAAGGCGAAAAATTACTGGTACTTACTCGGACCGGGCCTGACAACCGGTGCCTCCGACGACGACCCATCGGGTATAGCAACCTACTCTCAAACAGGTGCACAGTACGGCTTTGGTCTGCTGTGGCTATCGGCATTCACATTTCCACTCATGGCCGTCGTGCAAGAAGCATGCGCACGTATTGGATTAGTAACGGGTCGGGGGCTAGCTGGCAATATCAGGGCCCATTTCGGTAAGAGGATGCTCTACATCAGCACCCTATTCTTGTTTGCGGCGAATGCGTTCAACATCGGTGCCGATATTGGCGCTATGGCAAGCGGGACACAGTTACTCACGCACACCATTAGCTTCTATTGGCTCGTGGTTGGATTTACTATCTTTATTCTACTTCTCCAGATATTTACACCTTATGTCCGCTACGCCCGCTACCTCAAGTGGCTGGCACTTGTTTTGTTTGCCTACATACTTTCTGCTATTTTATCTCATCCAGATTGGCACACCGTACTTAAATATTCAGTCGTGCCGCACATTACCTGGAGTAAGACACAATTACTACTTATATGCGCCATCTTAGGAACCACCATAACACCCTACTTGTTCTTCTGGCAGACTTCACAGGAAATCGAAGAAGAGATTGCTGCCGGTCAAACTACTATTCAATCACGCATGGGTTCGACACCTCCAGAAATTAAGAAGATGCGGATAGATGTTTGGTCAGGTATGTTTTTGAGCAATGCCGTGATGTTTTTCATTATCGCGGCGTGCGCTAGTGTGCTATTCACTCATGGGGTCACTAGCATCAACACTGCAGCACAGGCAGCGCAAGCCCTGAGACCGTTCGCCGGCAGTGCCGCCTCTTGGCTTTTTGCTATCGGTATCATTGGTATGGCCCTGCTCGCGATACCCGTTATGGCCGGCTCGAGCGCTTATGCAATAAGCGAGAGCATGGGTAAGCATCAAGGTCTAAACAACAAGCTGCGACAAGGTTACGCATTTTATGGTTCAATCATTATTTCCATGTTTGTCGGTATGGGGCTTAACTTCATTGGCCTCAACCCTATTCGAGCGCTTATCTATTCTGCTGTACTAAACGGTATCGTAGCCCCGATTATCATTGTCCAGGTCGTGCTGATCGCTAATAACAAAAAGCTCATGGGTGAGTGGAAGAGTGGTAAGTTAGCAACAAGTGTTGGCTGGCTGACAGTATTCTTAATGACCGCTTCCGGTTTAGCCGCCATCTACGCACTCTTTCCCCGGTAATCAGGGGATCTTCATTGCTTCACTAGCTATTCAGTAGGACAGCTGTGAAGCGTAACTAGGTATTTTACGTTTGCTACACGCCAAAGACCGAAGTTACGAATTTCACCACCATGCTACCTTTAGTTCAGGCTAAAGGTTAGTCCGGTCATTGGAAACGTTTCCGAACCACTCGTGGAACAGACCTCGACACCGTACTCCATTTGGGTTGGGACATCACTTGATTTGGCATAGCCATTAGCTACTTCCCACTGCCACGCTGCCAGAATATTGACCGAGCCTGATGCAACTTGCGAATCCTTGAAAAAGATATACTCACAGTTCGCCTCAGTAGCGGCAGAACAATTGCTACCGAGTGCTAAGAAATGGTACGCTACTCCGTCTAGCGTGGCCGCTTGGGAGTTATTAGAAGCCCCTCTTGGGCCAACACAGTCATTCTGGCTAGACCCTGGCTCGGCACAACTACCCCAGTAATCTTCTGAACCAGTCCATTGATTCCAGATCATGGTTTCGTTAGTCCAGTTGTCGGTCCATAAGTCGTAGGCCGCATCCCAGCTACCCGCAGATGGATACGCTTCGGAGAAGGTCGAAGTAATTGAGTTCCACTGCGCAATCGTCTTCGTAGACGGTGTACTTCGGCCACCAACGTCATATTCTGTGTCTGGGTACGTTTCGACTTGACCACCATTGTCTGGCTGGTTAGAGACTGCGTACCACGATGACTGGCTGCAGACATTAATTGTCTGTGGGCCATGTGAACCGCTCCAAGCGTCGTTATTAACCCACCACGTGTCACTAATGGAATCAGTGTCTTCGGCACCACTGCCACTCCAGTTTGGATTTGTACAATTACTGGCAGCGGGGATCGTAATCGAGCCCGAACCACTACTGCTGGATCCTGAACTAGATCCCGCAGTGCTAGATGTAGAGGTCGTATGTGAACTAGAGCTCGTGGAGTGCGGGCTTGTCGGAGTAGATGGCGGTGTACTAGTCGAAGGAGTAGTTGTACTGGGCTTAGATGAGGTAGCACCGCTACTAGTAGTGCTAGCACCACTTCCGAACTGTACCATTTGACCATTTATGGCACTAGTATTTGCTACTATGTGTGCCTGGCCAGAAACCGTAGCATCCGTAAGACTAACTACGACGTTATAGTCAGTGGCCGCCAATGCAATAAAGGTAAGGACCCCGCCTGCAACCCCAAAGCCGAGTACGAATAGGATAGCGGATCTATGTACCGAGAACACGCCAGTGCTTTTAACGCCAGACATGACAGTAACCGGAGACTGTTGACCAGCCATTTGTGGCTGTGGTTGCATCCCGCCCTTGAAGAGCCATATACGTCTAAGTACGCTATTTAGTGGAGCGGCGTAACGCAAAAGAACGACGGCAATAAGTGCTGCCGCGATTGCAGCGATAGCCGTATAGAGTGTAAGCTTCATCGCCGATAGTGTTTGGCGACCCTTTCGAACGACAGGTGTAGTACTAACGGATGTATGTCCTGATGTCGACGTCCCAGAGCCGTTAATTGTAGCGACAGCACTCGCTTCACAGTTACTACCATTACCCGTAGGTGTGCATGTACTGTTCGTCAGAAACACGACCTGATCGATACCCACATTGGGGTCCTGGCCAGCGATAGTTATCGTGTGTTTACCACTTGTAAGATTGAGCGTTATCGGAGTACTGCTCGCGTTTGAGTTACCCACCCAGCTAAAGGTATTGGTTGGTAGTGTGCTGCCGCCCATCTCAGCAGGACAGTTGTTATCTACCATCACATATAGAGCGCTGCCCTCTGGTGACGTATAGACATGAGCCCAAAGCCGATAGCTGCCACTCGATGTTACCGTGAACGTAGTGCTGACTGTTCCCTTGTCAGTCGGTAACGTAGCGCAAGTAGCAGCGCTTGCCGATCCGCTAAAACACGCAATTAGAGCAGGTAGCACCAGGAAGATTAATAAGATTGTAGCCAGTAAATGTTTTCGAGGACGCATACTTCAAGTGAGAACTGTATTAAACCCATAGTAGCAAACTTTGTACTCTGGTGTCATCCAGGTAATTTTAAGAACGTGGCGGTTTGAAGTTAGCCCCGAGTTCACCAGCATTACTCATTGAAATAATTGCAGACACTACGCTTCAATGGTATGGTATTAAATAATCTCAGGATGTGACATGACGAGTCGTGAAAGTATAGGCAGTAGTGATGGTGCACACGAAGGAATAGGTGCACGTCAGGGCTCTGGCTGGGGGGCGAGGGGCTGTTTGCGGTGGGCTATAGCGACCGCCTTAGATGCACAAAGTAGCAGAGAGTTTGCAGTACTCGCAAATCTAGTATTGGATGCAGACTATATAGAAGCGGATTCTGCTCCGGATTCGCAGTATTTCAGTTGCTGGAATAACTGTCCAGTACGATGCGTAGTATCCCCAGCAGGTCCGAACAATATGCAGTGGGAAGCAGCAACGCTAGATGGCGGTACGGAGAACACTTTTGAAGCTTGCGTAAGTCCCGACTATCCGCTCTAACTGTGGAGTCCCGAACGGTTACAGCGTATGTTGGAGGCTTGGATCATATACTCAGTCACCCCAGACTACAGCTCTTATAGCCATGAGTGGACGGCCTGCTACAATATAACGGCATGATAGAAGAGGCGGCCGTCGATGTGAAACATGGCGTCACCGATCGACTTACCATTGAGTGGGATACCTACACACCCCACCCTACGGTCCAGAAGGCTGTTGACTATTTGAACCAACGGTCGCCAGAGACAATCCTAGAGGAAATACCTGCTGCGAATATATACCGAGGAAAACGAGTTTCATTTGACTACAGGGTGTACGGCGCATTTGACTCGGGCGACGTCAAAAGAGTATACGTCCTACTAGATGGGTTTGGAGTCAGCGCTGGATCACCGGACTCTGGTGTAAAAAATCTCTTAACCGACCTACTGTTGAGCCAAACGGAGCACCAACAATATGCCGTTCTTGTTATTGGTGGGCTATTTTCATTTCCTCACTCAGTTCGCACTCGACTCTTCAGGCAGGGCTACGGTGCACTAGCTGTTGTCGCAGATGACATAGTAGATATGTTACAAGCAAAGTTTGGTGCATGCCAAACAGTTACCGTCTCCGGATACTCGCTCGGTGGTGTATTAGCGCCACTTGTGGCACGTGCCGTAATACGCCGAGGAGTTGCGGCGGTCGAGCAAGTCTGCTGTGGTGAGCCTAGCTTTGCAGCAGCCTCCGCAACAAGACTTGAACTACTAACTCGAGTTGCTCATTCTACAAACTATCGTAACGAGCAGATCAAGTCGACCGCCATACGGCCATACATTGCGATAAAAACAGCACCAGACTCAACATGGGCGATGCTACTCTACAGAGCAAAACAGTATCGCCCACTATGTAAACGGTTGTTATCCATGCACTTAGTCGTCCAGGACCTTGCCTTGCAAGCTCGAAAGTACCCTCCCGCAAGCCACGATATTCAAATACAGGAAGCACTCATATATCTTATGTCAAAAGGGATACGAGTTAACTTACTCCATGCCGAGTTTAGCTCTCTTTGCCACAATGAACCTTTTACACAGCTCATCGAGAAGCTAGTAAGCGCCCGAACGGGTACTATCCTTGTTATCACCATCACTGGCACGAAGGCTGATCATGGCATTGAGGAACGTAGAACACTGTCTGCACCATTCTTAGTGAAGCCAGAGCTCTACCTGAGCTGCTAATATGTCGAGAGCCGACTGATTATTACATGAGACACACCAGATATAACTCTGCTCAACGTTATACATATGCCGTGCAGAGTACGGTCGTAGAAGTGTGGACCTTATTCGTCTGGCTTCATCTTAAGACCTCGCGCACGTATATTCAGCTACAAAGCTTATCTGAAATAGAACTCCGCAAAAAACATATCTTCATACCCCCGCCCGAGCTAAAGATCGTGGCCCCGAGTGAGCAGCATAAACACTTTCAAGAGGGTTTTACTGCAGTTAACAAAGGCTTGTTCGGCAATCTACGAAACAGTAGCCCTTTATCAGAATACCGATACGCTTCACCTTCCCCTGCGTTTGCCGGTATCTATCTCTGGGACTCTGCCTTTATTTCTCAAATCTGGCGGTGGTGGGATCGTACAACGGCGATTGATATCTTGCTGGCCGTAATTGCGCAGCGTGACGGAGATCGGTTACAGCATGCCGTCAAAGCCTATGGCTCTTCGAGGCTTACACAGCCCCCGCTCATCGCGTGGTCACTTGCAGAAATTGCGAAAGAGCGGTGGGATGAGACGGTCCAAGCCACCGTCAAAGAGGCATATCCTGCTTTAGTGAAGTACAATGCTTGGTTATGTAAAAACCGACGACTACAGAATGGGTTATTCGCCTGGGCGAAGCCATATGAGTCAGGGATAGATAACTCGCCTCGCTTTTCAAACCGGGCCGAAAGTAAGACACAGCCAACAACTGCTCTAGCTTCACCAGACTTCTCAACGTATATGGTATTGGACAGTGAGGCTCTTGCGACTCTCGCAGACCAACTGGGGCATAAAAAGGAATCCAGTACGTATCACAAACAGGCCGCTGCAATCCGTACTGCTATGAATACGTATCTGTGGCACGATAAGGACGGCCTATACTACGATCACTCTATAGACGGAACGTGGATACGGTCACGTACCATTACCTCACTTATACCGCTCTGGGCAGGTATTCCTACTGCGCGTCAAGCTCGCCGACTCTGCCAGCACGCCATTGCTCCAGAAAGCTTCGGTACACTCATACCACTACCTTCCGTAGCACTTGATGATCCCGACTTCGAACTCGATATGTGGCGAGGGCCAGTCTGGATAAATACCGCGTATGCCGTACTCATTGGCCTACGGCGGTACGGTTTTACTCAAGAGACATCAGAATTAGCATGGCGCTTGGTGAACGGCGTATACAGCGTCTTTAAAACCGAAGGAACTATTTACGAATTCTACGACCCTAGGAGCTATAGCGTTAGTCAGCTATCGCGCAAACGCGGCAATTATCTGAAACGCCTCACGCTCGGATCTGGCCCTCAAAGACATTTTGTCGGTTGGTCCGGCCTCGCCAATAGTATTGTCGTCGAGATCCTATTCGGTTTTCAAATATGTAACGGTCAAAGAACATTACGTCCAGCATTCCCTGACGCCGCTATTGGTGTCTCGTTCAGACTCAACCTACCCCAAGAAAAATTGACGATTGAGTTAACTGTTGATGAAGATCGACGTACACATGGCACGTTCAGGCACGGATCCAAGAGTCGAAAGCACGAGTTTACCACCCAATTCGGTGAAGTCGTCCTGATAGATGACTAGGCCTCATAGGCACATACATACGAAGATGGTCGACACGCAGACTATCCGTTATACTACACGTCATTAAAGGGCATAGCTCATGCAGCGATTATTTGATCCAAAGTTCTGGAAATCAGCTACCACACGGCTCGTACCATGTGTACTGTTTTGTCTGGTGGGCATATTGTTAGCAACTACGAATGTGGCGCACGACTCAGGAATTAGCCATAAGTTTTTGAGGAGCGCTGGCATACTTATCTATTTGATCTTTGCGTCGAGCTTCTTGCATATTCTGACTGGGACAGCATCTCGACGAGCTACGCATTATATGGGAGCCAGTAGGGCCTCCACACTGCGTTTTACACTTCGTATTATTGGCTACATTCTCATCCTACTCGGCCTGTTATCACTACTTCATATTCCGCTCGCTAAACTTCTGTTTGGAGGTGCGGTGGTGGGCGTCATTCTAGGAGTTGCCGCACAACAGGCACTGGCTAACTTTTTTGCTAGTATTGTTATTATCATTGACCGCCCGTTTATGGTAGGCCAGCATGTCGCCATAATCTCGGGGGCTCTAGGAGGGACATATACGGGTACAATCACCGACATCAGCTTTTCTCACACGAGGCTACAGCTGGAGGATGGCAATAAAGTAAGCTTACCTAACGCAACGTTACTGTCTGGAGCGGCGATCACAAAGCTACCGAAAGTAACACCTCAAAATACAAGAGAACAAGCAGCGCTTTCGAAATAACTAGCCTTGGATACGGAGCTATAATTGCCTGTTAGAATAACACCATGGGTTTTGGTGTCCTCTCGTTGATCAAGCGGTTTTTTCGAAAAGTCTTCTTTAGCGCGAGTTTACGCAGCACTCAGCTGAGCCAGGAACAACAGCATATCTTGCGTCAGCTAGAAGTATCTAGCGACCACATTTTTATCACCGGCAAAGCCGGTACTGGGAAGTCACGACTTTTGCAACATTTCACAGCTACTACGAAGAAAGCTGCTGTTATCGTAGCACCTACGGGCGCGGCAGCAATGGCGATTAAAGGACAAACGATACATTCTCTCTTTAAGTTGCCGTCTGGCCCTATCGAACCTCGTAGCCTTCAGGTACGTCAGGAGGTGAAACCACTACTCCAACATATCGACGTAGTCATCATTGATGAAATATCGATGGTTCGGGCCGACACCATGGAAGGCATTAACCGAATGCTACAGCTCGCAAGAAAAAGCACACTCCCTTTTGGCGGTGTACAGATTATCGCTTTCGGCGACGTCTACCAATTGCCGCCAGTTGTTGAGAGTCCTGCGCTGCTGGACTACTTGAAGAGAATCTATGGCGGTCCATACTTCTTCAATGCACTAATCTGGAAACGTACAGATTTACGAATATGCGAGCTACAGCATGTCTTTAGACAATCTGACGAGCAATTCAAGGCAGCACTTGACGCCATCAGGGACGACAGTTACACGCAAGCGGATCTCGACTTTTTAAACACTCGCGTTACCATACCGGAAAAGTCACTTCCTGATGGCATCATAGTACTCACAACGACCA
>Ga0335072_10008601_pt1 | contig 14792 bp, 10 predicted proteins | sample Lox_Sample_21_FD_206725 | JGI IMG/M metagenome (GOLD analysis project Ga0335072, IMG submission 206725) | Soil microbial communities from Loxahatchee National Wildlife Refuge, Florida, United States - Lox_Sample_2.1 | ecosystem: Environmental > Terrestrial > Soil > Wetlands | place: USA... | reverse complement strand
CCCGCGCCGAGCTGTCCGCGGCCGGCCTGGACCGCGACATCTGGCAGTGCCCGGTCGTGCTGCTGGCCGACGTCCGCTCGGTCGGCGTCCAGGGCGACGGCCGCAGCTACGGCTACCCGGTCGTGCTCCGCCCGGTGACCAGCGAGGACGCGATGACCGCCGACTGGGCCCGGCTGCCGGACCCGGTGCTGGCCAAGATCTCGACCCGGATCACCAACGAGGTCCCGGAGATCAACCGGGTCGTGCTCGACGTGACCAGCAAGCCCCCCGCGACCATCGAGTGGGAGTGACCGCCCCGGAACCCCGGGCCCGGCCGACCGTCAGGTGACCATCGAGCGTGCGATCTGGGCGTTAAGAAAAGTCCGTTCGGTCATGATCGCTCGCAGGATGCCGAGCGCGTCCCAGACGTCGGTGAACCGGGTGTAGGCCGGCGCCGGGCCGAGCCGGAGCCGGTCCGGGGTGCGGTAGTCGCCGATCACCCCGGCCCCGATCAGGGCCTGGCTGATCCGCCAGGCCTCGGGGTGGGCCAGGGTCACGTGCGAGCCGCGCCGCTCGTCCTCGCGCGGCGAGGCGACCGTGAACCCGTGCGGGGCGAGCCACTGGTCGGCCAGGGCGATCAGGTAGCCGGTCAGGGCCAGCCCCTTGGCCCGCAGCCGGCCGATCCCGGCCTCGGCCAGCAGGCGCGCGCCCTCCTGGACCGCGACGGTGCCGATGATCGACGGCGAGCCGGTCAGGTACTGGCCGATGCCCGGCGCCGGGTCGTAGACCGGGCCCATCTCGAACTGCTGCCGCTGGCCGAACCAGCCCCACACCGGCTGCCGCAGCCCCGGCTGCAGGTCCCGGCGCACGTAGAGGAACGCGGGCGCGCCCGGCCCGGCGTTCAGGTACTTGTACGTGCACCCGACGGCCAGGTCGGCGCCGGTCGCGTCGAGCTCCACCGGGACCGCGCCGGCCGAGTGGCACACGTCCCACAGGGCGAGCGCCCCGGCCTCGTGGATGATCCCGGTGATCGCCGCCATGTCGGCCAGGGCGCCGCTGCGGTAGGCCACGTGCGACAGGCTGACCAGCGCGGTGCTGGAGCCGACCGCGTCGCGCAACGCGGTCTCGTCCACGCCCTGGTCCAGGTCGGTGCGGATCATGCGCAGCTCGCAGCCGCGCTGCCCGGCGATCCCCTGCAGCACGTAGCGATCGGTCGGGAAGTTGTCGTCGTCGGTGACGATGACCGTGCGGCCCGGCCGCGCGTCGAGGGCCGCGCTGGCCAGCTTGTACAGGTTGACCGTGGTCGAGTCGCACACCGCGACCTGGCCGGGCGCGGCCCCGATCAGGTGCTCGCCCAGCAGGTCGCCGACCTGCCCGGGCAGCTCGATCCAGCGGTGCCAGGACCGGACCAGGCCGGACCCCCACTCCTGGTCGACCACCTCGGCGATGCGCTCGCGCGTGGCGCGCGGCAGCGGCCCGAGCGAGTTGCCGTCCAGGTAGACCGGTGCCGGGTCATCCCAGGCGAACCGGTCCCGGAACCCGGCCAGCGGATCGGCGGCGTCCAGGCCCTCGGCGTAGGACCTGTCCACGGGAACCGTCGTCACGGCCCCACCCTAGCCGGACCATTAGTTACGCCCCGTCTCGCCCCGATCTGGTCGCGCGAGCGCGGCGCCCGGCCGGGCTGGCCGGCGGCTGGTCCTCGCCGTCAGCCGCGCGCCCTCCGGCGCTTGATGCGCACCCGCAGCGCGATCAGGGCCGCGGCGGCCAGCGCGGCCACGACCGGGATGGCGCGCTTGAGCACGGGCAGGCCGGCCACGCTGAGCAGGTTGATGGCGTCGTCGTCCGCTGGCACGTTCTGGGCGGCGGGCCGGGGCGGCGCGCTCGTCGTCGATGCGGAAGGCCGGGCCTGGCCGTCGGAGGTGCCGCCCGAGGTCCGGGCCTCGGACGCGGCGGCGGCGGCGGGAGACGCCGCGGCGGCCGGCGCCGGGGCCGCGGCGCCCGGGACGCCGTTCCGGCTCGCCGGGGAGTCGCTGAGGGTCAGCCCCCGGTCGGCCAGCTTCTGCCGGATCTCCTCCACCGACGCCGGGCCGATGTTGTCGATCGCGAGCAGCTGCTCCCGGGTCTGCGCGGCCAGCTCGGGCACCGTGTGGATGCCCTCGCGGCGCAGGCTGTTGTAGGACCGGATGGAGAGGTTCAGGCCTTCCAGCGACTGGTCTGGTTCGCCCTCCTGGTCGTCGGCGGGGCCGTGCGTCTCGGCGGGGCCGTGCTCCGCGGCAGATCCCTGCGGCGCGGCCGGCTCGGCCGCGAGCATGTCCGCCAGGTTGGACGCGAAGATCCCGATCAGCTTGCCGCCGACCTCGGCCATGACGCCCCGGCCGAACTGCGCGGGCCGCCCGGTCACGTTCAGCGTGGTGTGCACGACCACGTGCGTCTGGCCGTTCTCTCCGTGCAGCGTCGAGCGCACGGTGGCCGACGCGGTGCCCGCGCCCCTGGTCTCCTTGCCCGACGCCTCCAGCGTGATGACGTGGGCCTGCGGGTCACGCTCGGTGAACCGCGCCGTGCCGGCGTACGTCATCGCGATCGGGCCGACCTTGACCTTGATCCGGCCCTTGATCTCGTCGCCGTCCACGGAGTCGAGGGAGGCGCCCGGCATGCAGGGCGCCACCCGCTCGACATCCAGCAGCACATCCCACGCCCGGTCCTCGGGGACCGGGACGGTGAATGAGTGCTCTAGCTCCATTGTTCAGACTCCTGCCGCCGCTGCCAGGGCGCGACCGGTCAGCACCCGCGCCAGGTGGCGCCGGTAGTCGGGCGCGCCGTGCAGGTCGCTCGGCGGCTCGGTGTCCTCGTCCGCGCGCGAGGCCGCGGCCCGCAGGGCGTTCCTGCTGGCCTCGGTGCCCGCCGCGGCGGCCTCCGCCGCCGTTGCCCGCACTGGTACCGGCCCCATGTTAGTCAGACCTATCCTGGCTTCGGCGACCTGACCGTCAGACCGCCTCGCCAGAGCGGCCACACCCACGATCGCCCAGGCCTGCGCGGTGCGGTGGAACTTCTCGTAGTGGTAGCCCCAGCCGGGCATCTTGGGCACCCGGACGCCGGTCAGGATCTCGGCCGGCGCGAGCGAGGTGGTCAGGTAGTCGAGGAAGAAGTCCGCGGCCGGGATCTCCCGCTCGCCTTCCGGGCCGCGGGCGGTGAGCGTCGCGTCCAGCGCCAGGGCCACGGCGGGCAGGTCGCCGGCCGGGTCGCCGTGCGCCAGGGAGCCGCCGATCGTGCCGCGGTGCCGCACCGCCGGGTCGGCGACCGTGGCCGCGGCCGCGGCCAGCAGCCCGCAGTGCTCGGCGATCAGCGGGTCGTGGACCAGCTGGTAGTGGGTGGTCCTGGCGCCGATCAGCAGCGCGTCGCCCTCGTCGCGCACGCCGCGCAGCTCGTCCAGACCGCCCACGTCGACCAGCACCTCCGGGTTGGCCAGCCGCAGCCGCAGCAGCGGCATCAGGCTCTGCCCGCCCGCGATCACCTTGGCGTCGTCGCCGGCGTTGCCGAGCACGTGCACGGCCTCGTCCAGCGAGGCCGGGCGGACGTAGTCGAACTTGGACGGGATCATGCCGCACCTCCGGTCTGTGCCGTGCCGCCGCCGGCCTGTATCGCGCGCCAGACCCGCTCGGGGGTGCACGGCATCGTGATGTCGGCGATTCCGAACGGGCGCAGCGCGTCGACGATCGCGTTGACCACCGCGGGCGTGGAGGCGATCGTGCCCGCCTCGCCCACGCCCTTGACGCCGAGCCGGTTGTCGCCCGGGCTCTCGGTCCGGCTGGTGACGTAGGACGGCAGGTCGGCCGCCGACGGCACCAGGTAGTCGGCCAGGGTCGTGGTCAGCAGGTTCCCCGCGTCGTCGTACACCGCCTCCTCGTACAGGGCCTGGGCGATGCCCTGGGCGATGCCGCCGTGCACCTGGCCCTCGACGATCAGCGGGTTGACCACCTTCCCGACGTCGTCCACCGCGACGTAGGAGCGGATCGTGACCATGCCGGTCTCGGTGTCGACCTCGGTCGCGCACAGGTGGGTGCCGTGCGGGAACGAGAAGTTGTTCGGATCGTAGGTGGCGTCGGCGTCGATGCTCGGCTCCACCCCCTCCGGCGTGTTGTGCGCGAAGAAGACGGCCAGAGCAACCTCGGCGATCGTGATGCCCTTTTCCGGGTCGCCGCGAACCGAGAACCGGCCGGCCGAAAACTCGAGGTCGGCGGCCGAGGCTTCCATCATGCCCGCCGCGACCGCCTTGGCCTTCTCGATGACCTTGTCGCACGCCGCCACCAGGGCCATTCCGCCGACCGCCAGCGACCGGGATCCGTATGTGTCAAGGCCGCGGGGCGAGATCTGGGTATCGCCGTGCAGCACCCGGATGTCCTCGAACGGCACGCCGAGCTGGTCGGCCACGATCTGGCTCCACGCGGTCTCGTGGCCCTGGCCGTGCGCGCTCGACCCGGTGACGACCTCGACCTTGCCGGTGGGCAGCATCCGGATCGATGCGCTCTCCCAGCCGCCGGCGCCGTAGGCCAGCCCGCCGACCACCCGCGACGGCGCGAGCCCGCACATCTCGGTGAACGTCGAGATGCCGATGCCCAGCCGGACCGGGTCGTTCCTGGCGTTGCGCTCGGCCTGCTCCTGGCGCAGCTCGTCGTACCGGAACAGCTCCTTGGCCTTGGCCGTCGCCGCCTCGTAGTTGCCCGAGTCGTAGGTCAGTCCGGCCACGGTGGTGAACGGGAACTCCTCGTGCTTGATCCAGTTCAGCTCCCGGAGCGCGAGCGGGTCCATGCCCAGCTCGTCGGCCAGCTCGTCGATGACCCGCTCGATGGCGAAGGTGGCCTCGGGCCGGCCCGCCCCGCGGTAGGCGTCGGTGGGCATCTTGGTGGTGAAGACGCCCACGCAGCGGAACCGGTAGGCGTCCATCTTGTAAATGGCCGGGTACATGAACGCGCCGAGGATCGGCACGCCCGGCGTGACCAGCATGAGGTAGGCGCCCATGTCGGCCAGCAGGTCCACGTCCAGCCCGCGGATCCGGCCGTCGCGGTCGGCGGCGATCCTGATCCGCTGCCACTGGTCCCGGCCGTGGTGCACGGTCATGTTGCCCTCGCTGCGGGACTCGGTCCACTTGACCGGGCGCCCCAGCTTGCGGGCGACCAGTACGGCGAGCACTTCCTCGGCGGTCACCTGCAGCTTCGAACCGAATCCGCCGCCCACGTCGGGCGCGATGACCCGGATGTTCTGCTCGGGGATGCCGGTTTGCAGGGCCAGCATGACCCGCAGGATGTGCGGGACCTGGGTAGCCGACCACACGGTGTACTCCCCGCCCACGGCCGTGGCGACCACCGCGCGCGGCTCCATCGCGCTCGGGATCAGCCGCTGCTGACGGTAGGTGCGCTCGATCACCACCGGGGCATCCCGGAAGGCCGCGTCCAGGTCGCCGTTCGGCATGACGAAGTCGTAGCACTTGTTGCCCGCCTCGTGGACCTTGGGCGATCCGTCCTCGAGCGCCGCGGGCATATCCAGCACCGGTGGCAGCGGCTCGTAGTCGACCTCGACGGCCTCGATCGCGTCGGCCGCCGTGTACCGGTCCCGGGCCACGACCACGGCCACGGCCTCGCCGACGTACCGGACCTCCTCCACCGCCATCGGCGGGTGGTCCGGGATCACGATGTCCTCGGTGACCGGCCAGGCGCAGGGCAGGCTGCCCTGCTCGTCGGCGAAGTCGGCGCCGGAGAACGCCGCGATCACGCCGGGCACCTGCTTCGCCGCGCTGACGTCGACCGACGTGATCCTGGCATGCGCGTAGGGGCTGCGCACGAAGGCCATGTAAAGCATGCCGGGCAAGGTGATGTTGTCGGTCCAGTTGGTCTGCCCGGTGATCAGACGGGCGTCTTCCTTGCGCAGCCGGGCCTTGCCGAGCTCGGGTGCCTGCGCCGATTCGGTCTGCGCGGTCATGACGTCGCTCCTGCCTCTGTGCTGCGTGACGCCGACGCGCGCTGCACGGCGCGCACGATGTTCTCGTAGCCGGTGCAGCGGCAGAGGTTGCCCTCCAGGCCGTCACGGATCTCCTGCTCGCTGGGGTGCGGGTTGTCCCGGAGCAGGTCAGCGGCCGCGATGATCATTCCGGGCGTGCAGTAGCCGCACTGCAGCGCGTGCATCTCGTGGAAGGCCCGCTGCAGCGGGTGCAGCTCCCCGTTGGCGAGGCCTTCGATCGTGGTGACGTCGGTGCCGTCCGCCTGGACGGCGAGCACCGAACAGCTCTTGACCGACTCGCCGTCCATCAGCACGGTGCATGTGCCGCAGTTGGAGGTGTCGCATCCGATCGGCGTTCCGGTCTTGCCGACCACCTCCCGGAGGTAATGGACCAGCAACATCCGTGGTTCCACGTCGTCGGCATAGTTCACGCCGTCGACGGTGACGGAAATCTTCATACGCGGGCTCCTTGGGGACAGCAGTTGCGCATGATGCCAACCTAGGGCGGCCAGCGCCGATGCACCAGACCCGCGCCTCACCCGCACCGGGTGATCATCTTCGCCCGGGGGCTGACCCCGGGCTGGGGTCAGCCGACCTCGATGACCCGGAACGACTCGGCCAGATGCCCCTCGGGGAGGCCGCCCTGGGCCGCCGCCCAGGCCAGCCGCTGCCGCAGCATGTCCTCGAGATCATCCCGGCCGCCGGTCTGGCTGACGTGCGCCCGCAGCGCCGCCATCTTGCGCGGGAAGGTCTCGGTGACGTCCACGTAGTGCGTGGCCCCGCTGGGACCGCTGATCCACACCTCGCGCACGATCCAGGGCTCGAGGCCCTCCTCGTCCAGCAGCTCGGGGAACGCGAACGGGTTGCGGGCGTCCGGGTAGACCGCGTCCAGGGCGGCCGAGCCCACGGCCCGGTGATCGGGATGGCTGATGCCCAGGCGGACGTAGTCGCGCTCGGGCGACGGGCAGACCACGCGGTCCGGGCGGACCTGCCTGATCACCCGGGCCAGGTCCTGGCGCAGCTCCAGGGTGGGCTCGACCCGGCCGTCCGGGTAGCCGAGGAAGATCAGGTCACGCACGCCCACCTGGTCGGCGGCCGCGGTCTGCTCCTTGCGGCGCAGCCTGGCCATGTCGGGCCGCGACATGCCGCGGTCGCTGCCGCCCGCGTCCCCGTCGGTGGCGATGCAGTAGATGACCTCGATCCCGGCGTCGGTCCAGCGCGCGACCGTTCCCGCGGCACCGAAGTCCACGTCATCGGGGTGCGCCACAATCACGAGGATGTTCTTGACGTCAGCGTCGTCCAGCACGCGCCCGATCCTACTGGCGAACATCCGGTGAAGCGGTTGACAAGCCAGCGTCGCACCCGGGGATGATCGGACTACGCGATGACCGCTTAGCGGACAAGTGGTCGCCTGGCGCGCACTTCGGGCCACCCGGCCCGGGACGCGGGCGGGGGCGTGGGACGCCGGGACGCGCCCGGAATGCGCCGGGACACGCGGCGGCACTGGAAGGCGAGGGATCGTCGATGGGACTGTTGGACAGCGGAACCTGGCACGGCAAGGTCTACTCGAACGGCTGGGTGGAGGGCTCCGGCGGCGACTACCCGGTGACCGAGCCGGCCACCGGGGCGGAACTGGGACGGATCGGGCACGCCACACCCGGGGACGTGCGCCGCGCGGCCGAGGCGGCGCGGGAGGCGCAGCGCTCCTGGGCGGCGGTCCCCTACAGCGAGCGCGCCGCCGTGCTGCGCCGGGCCGGCGATCTGTGGATCGAGCACGCCGACGAGATCAAGACCTGGCTGTCCCGCGAGACCGGCGCCATCCCGCCCCTGGGCGACCTGCAGGTGCACGTGTCATCCGAGGAGTGCTACGAGGCCGCGGCCCTGGCCTCCCAGCCCTACGGCGAGCTGCTCCGCACCCCGCAGCCGCAGCTGAGCTTCGCCCGCCGGGTGCCGGCCGGCGTGATCGGCGTGATCGCGCCGTTCAACGTCCCCACGATCTTGTCCATCCGCTCGGTCGCGCCCGCGCTCGCGCTGGGCAACACCGTGATCCTGAAGCCGGATCCGCGCACCTCGGTCACCGGCGGCGTGCTGCTGGCCGAGATGTTCGAGCGGGCCGGGCTGCCCGCCGGCGTGCTGCACGTCCTTCCGGGCGGCGCGGATGCCGGCGAGGCTCTCATTACCGACCCCGCGGTCCGGGTCATCGCGTTCACCGGGTCGACCAAGGCCGGCCGGACGGTGGCCAGGCTGGCCGGGGAGCACCTCAAGCGGGTGCACCTCGAGCTGGGCGGGAACTCCGCGCTGATCGTCCTGGACGACGTGGACGTTGACCGGGCCACCTCGGTCGGCGCGTTCGGCTCCTTCATCCACCAGGGCCAGATCTGCATGTCGACCAGCCGCCACCTGGTGCACAACTCGATCGCCAAGGAGTACGCCTCGGCGCTCGCGGCCCGGGCCGAGCACCTGCCGGTCGGCGACCCGTTCACCGAGCAGGTCGCCCTCGGCCCGCTGATCGACGAGCGGCAGCGCGACAACGTGCACCGGATCGTCACCGCGAGCGTGGACGCCGGGGCCGCGCTGCTGACCGGCGGCACCTACGACGGCCTGTTCTACCGGCCCACGGTGCTCGCCGACGTGCCAACCTCGGCCCCGGCCTACGCCGAGGAGATCTTCGGCCCGGTGGCGCCCGTGGTCGGCTTCGATTCCGTCGACGAGGCGGTCGAGCTGGCCGCCGGCACCGAGTACGGCCTGTCGCTCGGCATCCTGACCAGGGACGTGTACCGGGGGATGCAGATCGCCGAGCGGATCCCCAGCGGCCTGGTGCACATCAACGACCAGACCGTGGCCGACGAGGCGACGATCCCGTTCGGCGGCGTCGGCGCGTCCGGCAACGGCGGCCGGCTGGGCGGCGCCCGCGCCAACCTCGAGGCGTTCACCGAGACCCAGTGGGTCACGGTCCGCGGCGACCTCCCCGCCTACCCCTTCTAACCCCCCGCCCCCCGCCCCCCGCACCCCGCCCCCCGCGCCCCGCCCCCGTCCCCCCGTCCCCGCCCCCCCGCATCAAAACAACGGAGGCTTCTGTCAGTCGTATTGACTGACAGAAGCCTCCGCTGCGTGCTGGCGGCTCAGTCGAGCGAGGACATCACGTGCTTGACGCGGGTGTAGTCCTCGAAGCCGTACATGGACAGGTCCTTGCCGTAGCCGGACTGCTTGAAGCCGCCGTGCGGCATCTCCGCGACCAGCGGGATGTGGGTGTTGATCCACACGCAGCCGAAGTCGAGACGGCGCGACATCCGCATGGCCCGGCCGTGATCGGAGGTCCACACCGAGGCGGCCAGGCCGTATTCGGTCCCGTTCGCCCAGCGCACGGCCTGGTCCTCGTCGGTGAACCGCTGCACGGTGATCACCGGGCCGAACACCTCGTTCTGGATGATCTCGTCATCCTGGTGCAGGTCGTCCACCACGCTGGCCTCGAAGAAGTAGCCTCGGTCGCCGGTCCGCTTGCCGCCGGTGAGCACCCGGGCGTGGTCGGGCAGCCGCTGGATGAACCCGGATACCCGGTCCAGCTGGTTGGCGTTGTTCAGCGGCCCGAAGTCGGCGTCGGTGACATCGGGCCCGCCGACCTTCTGGTTCTTCGCCTGCCCGACCAGGTCGTCGACGAACTCGTCGTGCACCCGTTCGGAGACCAGCACGCGGGTGGCCGCGGTGCAGTCCTGCCCGGCGTTGAAGTAGCCGGCGATCGCGATCGCCTCGGCCGCCTTCTCCGCGGACGCGTCGTCGAAGACGACGACCGGCGCCTTGCCGCCCAGTTCCAGGTGCAGCCGCTTGAGCTGGCCGCCGGCCGCCGCCGCGACCTCCCGGCCCGCCCGCACGCTGCCGGTGATCGACACCATCTGCGGCACCGGGTGCGAGATCAGCGTCCGGCCGGTGTCACGGTCGCCGCAGACGACGTTGAACACGCCGGGCGGCAGGTGCTCGCTCATGAGCTGCGCCATGAGCAGCGTGGAGGCCGGGGTGGTGTCCGACGGCTTGAGCACCATCGTGTTGCCGGCCGCGAGCGCGGGCGCCCACTTCCACACCGCCATCATCATCGGGTAGTTCCACGGCGTCACCGCGGCGCAGACCCCGACGGGCTCGCGCCGGATGAACGAGGTGAACCCGGACATGTACTCCCCGGCCGAGCGCCCCTCCAGCATCCGCGCCGCGCCGGCGAAGAACCGGATCTGGTCCACCATCGGCGGGATTTCCTCGGACAAGGTCAGCGCGACCGGCTTGCCGGTGTTCTGGCACTCGACGGCGACGAGCTGCTCGGCCTTGGACTCGATCGTGTCCGCGATCCGCAGCAGCGCCAGGCTGCGCTCGGACGGGGTGGCGTCGCGCCAGCCCTCGAACGCGTCGGTGGCCGCGGCGAACGCGGCGGTGACCTCGGCCTCGCTGGATACCGGGGCCGTGGCGAAGACCTCCCCCGTGCTCGGATCGATCAGGTCGGCTCGCTTGTCGTAGGAGAAGTCCGTTTCCTGGCCGCCGATGAAGTTGCGCAAGTCATCCACCACGAGGCCTCCGTTCTTGCTGGTTGAGAGTTACTTACCCGCCGGGGTCCGCTCTTCGCACGCCCAGGGCGAGCCGTACTCGGTGAGCAGGTCGAGGAACGGCCCGGCGGGCAGCGCCTCGGGTCCGAGCACCCCGGTGCCCGACCAGGCGCCGGAGTCGATCAGTTCCAGGGCGACCACCGGGTTGACCGCCGTCTGCCACACCACGGCCTGCGATCCGTACTCGGCCATGGACCACGCGTTGTCCACCACGTGATGCAGGTAGACCTCGCGCGGGGCCCCGTCCGTGCCGGTGCCGGTCACCCAGGTGCCCGCGCAGGTCAGGCCGGTCATCTTGTCGCCCAGCGTGGCCGGGTCCGGCAGGCACGCGGCGACCACGTCGCGGGGCGACACGCTCGCCCCGCCGACCGCCACCGGCTCGGTGGAGTCCAGGCCCAGCTTGTGCAGGGTCTGCAGCACGCCGATGAACTCCTCGCCGAGCCCGTACTTGAACGTGACCCGCCGGGCCTCGACCCAGCGCGGAACCAGCAGGACCTCTTCGTGCTCCACGTTCACGCACTCGACCGGGCCGATCCCCGCCGGGAAAACAAAGGTCTCCGGCTCGCTGAACGGCGGCGTGGTGAACCAGCCCCGGTCGGCCTCCCAGATCACCGGCGGGTTCAGGCACTCCTCGATCGTGGTCCATATAGAGAAGGTGGGGGCGAAGTCATAGCCGGCCACCGCCAGGTTGGCGCCGTCCCTGACCCCGATCTCGTCGATCTTGCTGAACAGGGTGTCCGCCGCGTGCCGGGCGAACACGTCGGACAGACCGGGCTCGACCCCGATGCCGACCAGGGCCAGCGTGCCGCGCTCTTCCCAGTCCTTGGCCAGCGCGAACTGGTCATCGCCGAGCTTGACACCGGTCTTGGCATAGGGCTCATCCTGGTTGGGATGAGACAGCGACATCGCCATGTCCAGGTAGCCGGTACCGGCCTGCAGGGCGGCACGGAAGAGCGGCATGACGAAACGTGGGTCGGTGGCGTTCATCAGCACATCGCAGCCGTGCTCGGCGAGTAGCGCCGCCGTGGCCTGCTCGTCGCGGGCGTCCAGCTGGACGGCCGTGAACCGGTCCGGCGCCGCCTCGGCGGCGCGGCGGGCCCGGGTCAGGTCGTAATCGGCGATGACGAGATCGGCGAACCGGCGCCGGGCGGCGATCTGGGCGAACGCCGTTCCCACGCCACCCGCGCCCACAAGCAGAATCCGGCGGATACGCATGTGCAGATCCTAGACCAGCCCTGGTCTGGCACGGACGGGACCAGTCGTGATACGAAGCTGTTACAACTGAAATCGTTGCCGTGAGCGAGGATTCATGCTAGAACCGTCGAACTAAGGCGCTTATGCGCTATCTATGTGCTCGTTAGTGTCGCAACCGGGACCGACGACCTTGTGGCCGGCCCGCGTCCGACCCGATCAAGTCGGGTCGCTTCCAGGAGGGGTGAGCCATGGCTACCGTCCAAGGATCCCAGCCCGTGGAGCAGGTCGCCGACAAAGGGCTCAAGTCCAATGCCATCGGGCTGATCTCGACCACCATCATCGCGACCGCCTCGGTCGCCCCCGCTTATAGCATCGCGGCCACGCTGGTCTTCGTCGTCCTCATCGTCGGACTCCAGGCGCCGCTGGTCTCAATCCTGGCCTTCGTGCCCATGCTGTTCACCTCGATCGGCTACAGCGAGCTGAACAAGGCGGACCCGGACTGTGGCACCACCTTCACCTGGGCCACCCGTGCGTTCGGCCCCCGCACCGGCTGGGCGGGCGGCTGGGGCATCATCGTCGCCGACGTCCTGGTCATGGCCAGCCTGGCCCAGGTGGCCGGGCAGTATGTGTTCCTGCTGTTCAATAACGACAGCATCGGCGGCAACCCGACCAGCGGCTGGGTGCTTCTCGTCGGCGTGATCTGGATCGTGGTCATGACCTACATCTGCTACCGCGGCATCGAGGTCTCCGCGAACTTCCAGAAGGCGCTGCTGTCCATCGAGCTGATCATGCTGGCGGTGCTGTCCATTACCGCCCTGGTCAAGGTGGGCAACGGCACCGCCCCGCCCGGGCACCTGACGCCGGCCGCCTCCTGGTTCAACCCTTTCCACGTCGCCACCTTCAACGACTTCGTCAGCGGAATCATCCTGATGGTCTTCATCTACTGGGGCTGGGACACCGCGGTCGCGGTCAACGAGGAGACCAAGAACCCGAACAAGACCCCGGGCCGCGCGGCGATCATCTCCACCGTGATCCTTCTGGTCACCTACGCGCTGGTCATCCTGTCGATGCAGTCGTTCGTGGGCATCGGGTCCAAGGGAACCGGCCTGGGCAACGAGAACAACGCCGGCGACGTGCTGTCGATCCAGGGTCACCTGGTGTTCGGCACCTCCGGCTTCGGCTCGTTCCTGACCCACCTGCTGCTGCTGATGGTGCTGTCCTCGGCGGCCGCGTCGACGCAGACCACGATCCTGCCCACCGCGCGGACCACGCTGTCCATGGCGGCCTACCGGGCGATCCCGAAGTCGTTCGCAAAGATCCACCCGCGCTACCTCACGCCGACCGTGTCCACAATCGTCATGGGCGCGATCTCGATCGTGATCTACGTGGCCTTCAACTACATGGCCAACGGCATCGGCGTGATCGGCGACGCGGTGATCGCGATCGGGCTGTACATCGCGTTCTACTACGGCCTGACCGGTTTCGCCTGCGCCTGGTATTACCGCCGGGATCTGACCAAGAGCGCCCGCAATCTGTGGATGCAGGGCATCCTGCCGGTCCTCGGCGGGATCATCCTGTTCTTCCTGGGTGGCTGGAGCGTGTGGCTGGACTACGACGTCGCGACCGAGAACGACTTCACCATGTGGACCGTGCCCGGCCTGCACTGGCAGATCGGCGGCGCGTTCGTGATCGCGGCGATCTCCGTGATCGTCGGCGTGATCTGCTACGCCTACTGCCGGATCAAAGAGCCCGATTTCTTCCACAAGCGGACCCTGACCCGCGCCACGCCCACCCTGGTGCCCGACGACTGAACCGGCGGGCGGCCAGCGCCATAGGCTAGCGGGGTTATCGTCCCGGATTACCCCCCCTTGGCGAGCTATGACGCGCAAGCGGCTCACGGTCGTCGCCGCGGCCGTTACCCTGGCGGCCGGCGGGATCGCGGCCGGGTTAGCTACGGCTGGCTCACCCGTGCCGCCACCCGCGCTGCCGGCCCTGGTCGCCGTGCCGGGTCCGTTCCGGTCGGCGGGCACCGCGGCGCCTGCCGACCCCGGGTTCAACGGGGTGTCCTGCACGTCGGCCGCGGCCTGCACCGTGGTCGGCAGCGCCAAGGCTCCGGACGGGCGCACGGTGCCGCTGGCCGAGCGCTGGGACGGGCACGCCTGGGTGGTGGAGGCGACCCAGGCCCCGCCCGGCGGCGGCAGCCTGCAGTCGGTGTCCTGCGTCTCGGCCCGGGCCTGTACCGCCGTCGGCTACGCCAGGACCGGGCCTCGCGCCGATCAGATGCTGCCGCTCGCCGAGTCCTGGCACGGCGGCGAGTGGGTCCCGCAGGCGGCCGTGGTCCGCGGCGCCGCCGCCGACCTCACCGACGTGTCGTGCCCGGCCGCGACATTCTGCATGGCGCTGGGCGGCCGGCTGCACCCTGATGGTTCCAGCACCACGCTCATGGAGCGCTGGGACGGGCACCGGTGGACGCAGCTGGCCACGCCCGCGGGCCGCGACATGGCGTCGGTGTCCTGCAGCGCCGCCACCTCATGCGTGGCCGTGGGCAGCGACACCGCCGACGACTTCGGCGTGTGGTCGGAGGCCTGGGACGGCTCGACCTGGGGCATCCAGGCCAACGGGGACGTCAGCACCGGCGAACTCGCGGGCGCCGTATCGTGCCCGTCGCCCGGTGCCTGCACCGTGGTCGGGTCCAGCTACTTCTACGACCTCTCGCCCACGGCCGAGCGATGGGATGGCGCGCGCTGGCGGATCGAGGACGCGGTTGAGCCGTCCGACGCGGACACCGACGGCGACGGTCTCGTCGCGGTGTCCTGCGTGTCGGCCAGTGCCTGCGTCGCGGTCGGCAGTTACAGCGATGTCGAACTGCCCGACGACAACAGCGAGACCCTCGCCGAGAAGTGGAACGGCTCCGCCTGGGCGATCCTGCCGACGCCGCGGTTCACCGGGACAGAGGGCACCTTGAGCGACATCTCGTGCACCTCGGCCCGGGCCTGCCTGGCCGTCGGCGAGACCGACGACCAGCAGGCCGCGGCCGGCCGT
>Ga0335072_10008597_pt1 | contig 14796 bp, 16 predicted proteins | sample Lox_Sample_21_FD_206725 | JGI IMG/M metagenome (GOLD analysis project Ga0335072, IMG submission 206725) | Soil microbial communities from Loxahatchee National Wildlife Refuge, Florida, United States - Lox_Sample_2.1 | ecosystem: Environmental > Terrestrial > Soil > Wetlands | place: USA... | reverse complement strand
ATGAACGGGACCAGAGCTTTGCCCATTGAATAACCTCATCCAAAGCTTCGAATGAGATTGGGGCTTGGATGTACTCATCGTTTGGAGCATTTACAAATTCCGGAACTCCGAAAACGTCATTGGCTGACAACTGTTATCTCCTTCTCAGTTCATCTGAAACATGCTTTTGCACGAATTCTTGATTTGTTAGAGTGAGCGTGGGGAAGAGTGCTTGGCACCTCGAACTTTGCCATATCGCCTCATCAGTACCTCGGCAGAGCAGCCTTCGCACTCTGCACCACCAAGCTTGTTGGATCCCGTCCAGAAATTGATGCTGTTGTGATGTCACCAGCCAATGAGAGTGGCCTTCATGCAGCTACCTCGTTGGTAGTCCGAGCCGCGATCCTTTTACGGCCGTCCATTGCGAAGCGGCTTTCCCTAGGTGTGACGACAATGCTGAACTTTTCTCGCTTCCCCCAGATCTGATATGCCTCCTCGGCTAGGAGATCGGCAAGTGCAGCCGCCTTCTCTTTGACTGGGATGTCGTCTAGAAAGGCACGAATCGCAAGACGTGCACGTCTCTCGTAACGCTCCCTAGACGAAAGTTGCTTCTCGTTGGCCTTTGTGGCGTCGTGTGTCACGGATGGCTGCGGATCTTTGAGGGAACTTTCGTAGTCGTCGATCATGCGGAAGACAGTGCGCGACGAGACTTCGATCACGGCTCCGATTCCCGCGGCAACTCTGGTCCACTGCCGCCGGGACTTGAACACGGACTTGTATTCGTAGAGGCTCTTCCCCAGAGAGATGCGATCCGTACGAAAGTGCCTCAGTGAATCCACGACGTGGCCCCGGAGTGCTTGCTCCTTCTGCTTCTCCTCCTCCGCCAACTGTGATGCGTGCTCTTCGAGCGTTTTTGACAATTTGTCAAAAACATCCATTTCCGCAGTCGGGGCTTCTGTTGGCCCTGATCGACCAAGATGCTCTCGTGCTCTATCTGTAGTTGCATCAAGAATGGCTGGCTCATTCCCCGAATCTCTCGAGGCCCGCGGTTCCTCTCCTAATGCTTGCTCCGAAATCAGCACATTGTCGGTTTGCATAATGACCTGGGACTCCTCGACGACTGCCGGCTCTGTTGCGTTGGCTAAATCAAACGATGCGGTGTTCTTCAAAGACCTTCTGGAAGGCCGACGACGCATCCCATTTCCCCACTTTCAACCCGCTTGCTAAAGCAAGTCTGGTCCGATCCGCAAAGCTGTGCTTGCAGCTTTTGAGGTTCTGCAATCTGTTGATTAGCTTTCAAGCGGAAGAGAAAGTCTATTTCGAACCTTGCAGTTCCTGATGTGATTCTCGACACACAGTCAGAGAGAATTGTCCCAACCATTCAGAACCCATCTATCAACTCCGTGCTTCTCGTCGCCTCAAGGCTGAATCAATCTCTTTATTTTCGTCTGGGCCTTTGGTTCCGATCACTCTTCCTGCAGACTCAATCATGCTCGATCAGAAGTTTTCGTGATCTGAGCAAAGTACAGGACCTTTTGGGTGCGGTGCACCGAGAAGCAACAGGAGCAGGGGGCTCTCCGGAGGGACGATTCCGGCAGAGCGGCGGATAGCCGATCCCCTTATGGCTTTGGACCCCCTTAGGAGTTCGTGTACCCAATACGCAACAGAGGAGATGGAGTGATGAAGATGAGCAAGTGGTATGACGGTATCCCGGCGCAGGACCGGCCAGCAGTAGACGCATTGGCTTCATGGCTGAGGCCGATACGGTGGCAGTGGTTTGTAACGGCGACGTTCAATTGGAACATACGGAGCGAGACAGCGGATCGGAAGTTCAAGGAATGGATCAACCTGGTCGAGCGCGACCTCAAGGCGCGCGTCTGTGTCGTTGTGGGCAAGGAGCGCAAGCCGCATTCTTTTGGCCGCGAGGTGCCGTGGCATTTCCATGTCCTGATGACCGCGGCCACTGAGATCCCTGAAGGAATGCTTGCCGGCCACTGGAAGACAGTCGCCGGCGAAGGGCACAAGCGAGCCATCGACGGCAAGCTCGTCGACGAGGGCATCCTGGTCGAGCCCTACCATGGCCTTCTGAAAGGCCCTGAGTACTGCCTCAAATCGATGAATGACTGCAACGGCGATTGGGACTCGCGCTGGATCAGGCTGTTCCATCCATGGATCAAGGGCACCGCCAAGCCCAGCCATCAAATAATCCGTCAGGAGAGGCGGTTCAACGAAGAAAAGAACACTTTGCTTGCTTTGGTTCCGGGCGGAATCAGGCAATGCTCTCAATATGACCTCATCAGTAAATATTGATCCGCAACCACTTCCAGCCAACTCTTCCGAACAAGGGGCTTCCTCCGAGGAGCCCCGGTGTTCCGTCAAAGAAGCTGCACGCAGACTACACAAGAACCCCTCAACCGTTTATCGCATGCGCGGAAAGCCCGGGCCACTTCGATTCATCGTGGAGGGCCGGCGCATTTATGTGAATTTGGAGTCGCTGGAGGCGTTCTTGTCTCCCCAGGCGCCAAGCGATTCCCCGAAGGCTCTGACCGCAGAGAAAGCCCTGCCCGAAAGAATTGCCGCGCGCAACGCTGATCTGGAGCGGGAGAATCAGGTCCCGATCGTCCGAGAATCGCAACAGGAGCAGGTTAAAACTGTCGGGCGGAGTGGCCAGCGAGAGCTGATATTGCCGCGGAGGCAAGTTCCTCTGGTGATTTTGTACATGGCCTGACAACCGGCGGTTCACGCTTACATGACTGCGTTCCCCACGATCACCAACTAGATCGACTTTCCATCCCTACTGACGGGCGGCGTTCCTCCGCCGCGCCAATCACAAACCCCCAGCCGGCGGCCAAAAGCCGCCGTTTTGTTCAGGAGAAAACATGTCCAACAACAACTCACGACGAGAGCCTACGGATTCAAGCCGCCTTTTCATCGTCCGCGGCTCTGCTCAGCCCAACGAACCTGACCCAGCCAATCCGCCAGATTCCTTTTTTAGTGCCACCGCCGGCTCCTTAGACGAGGCTGGTGAACGCGAAGTCATTCTCTTTCGGCCGCGCCTTCATTTCGCTGATGAAGATCTCGCGCGCTGAGCGTTTGGTAGCAGGAGGAAGTAGTTCACTTTAGTTGATGAAACCTGGAGATGTCGCCAGCGCAGGCCGGGAACATTGAGTCCGACGGAGCCTTGGCTGACAACATTAAAGGGTTTCGCCTTCGTAGCTTTGGTTCATGACTGACGTCGTTCACCATTTTGAGTAGGTCCCAGAAATGCCCTCGAGTGCAAGCCGGAACTATTAGAAAGTTCGACGGAGTTTTGACCGAGGTAGCATCTGGGCCGAACAGATTGGAGGCGATGTGCAGGACGTTTCACATCAACCGCGGCTGCTGACAGCAGCTGATCTCATCGTGCTACTGCAGCTTCCCGAACCGAAGGTTCGGTGGCTGATCGACACCAGGCAACTTCACCCGCTTCTGCTCTGCGGCGAGGAGCGCTTTGACTCACGCGAGATTGAGGCGCTCATTCGCACCTACAAGCAGATTTCAGAAAGGAAACAGACACTTGTCAACTAATGATGTCGTACACCCGTTGTCGTCACCGACTTTGAAGACCGATCCGGAACGTCCGGGACCGGTGGTCCGTGAAGACTACCGTGACGGGGAGGCCCAGAAGAACGAATTCATCCTTGGCGCGACCGGCTGCTTTCGGAACATGATTCAGGAGTATCTGGCGAACGTCGCACCCACGGTTTACAAGAAGAAGGACCTCACCACCGTTCGCAGCAGCATCGGAATGTTCTTCAGGTTCGTGGTCAATGATCTGCACATTGACGACCTCGATCACATCAGGACTTCCACCATCACTCGGTACATCCGGTACCGCAGTCGCCTCGGATACATCAGCTTCAATTTCCTCGGACATCTTTCGAGTTTCTTCGTGTGGCTGACAACTACGGGGCGTTCCGACCGTGGCAACCCTGTAGTAAGGCGACTCCATCGCGACACAATCGCGGCATTGAAGAGCTCGTCTCCAGACGGATCGCACACCATCAACTAGCCCGCATCGCAAGATGCGGCAGAAGGTTTCGGGGAAGCAATGGAACAATCATGCTCGAACATCTCCGGGACGGTTGCTAAGCAACCGCAGCCGTCCTCAACCTCAGCCAACAACAGTGGCCGCTTCACGGCCACACACAGGCCACCGAAGGTCTACTTCGACGCTACCCCGTGCGAAGGTCCAGGATGCAGCAATATCATCCCGGCCGGCTACTACGCCCCGCAGCGTTCCCGCTCCTTCTGCAGCACCGCATGCGAGAACCGCGATTTTAAGACCAAGTATGTTGTCGGAACCTGCCTTCATTGCGGAGGCCCGGTCAAGGGAAGCAAAGACCAGAAAGGTATTAAGAAGTTCTGCTCGAACGAGCACAAGCTGGCGTTCGAGACAGAGCGAGTGCTCGGCCCAACCAGTATTTTCCGTCCTCTCATTGAGGAATACATGCGAACCGGTGTGGTGAGCATGTATCGTGAGGGAACCTTTCCCAACGTTAGGGTGAGCCTAGCGAAGTTCTTCCGATTCGTCGTCCAGACCGAACATATCTCGGCGCTCGAGAGCATTGGGCCGGCAGTTATCACACGCTTTATTGCCCACGAGCACGAACGCGGCCTGACCGGCCGCAATTTCCTCGGACACCTCTCCACACTGTTTGGCTGGCTGATCTCTGAGCAACGCTACAACAAGCCGAACCCAGTGATCCCGAGGATTCACAACCAGCGCGGGGCGCCAACTAGTGCTCGGCCCTATTCCGACAAGGATCTGGCCGCCATCTGGGCAGCAGTCGAAGACACCGGCAATCTGCAGTTGATGCTCGCCTTCGCCATCGGGGAAGAGTGCGGCCTGCGCATTGGCGAGGTGTGCAATCTGCGGCTGGGAGATTTCGATTCGGCCCAGCAGACACTCTTCGTCAGGCTGCCGACGAAGAACATGCGGACGCGCACCGTTCCGTATCACGACAAGGTGAAGAAGTACCTCAAGCTCAGGCTGGGGAGCCGCGATCCACAGTGCCCAACGGATCATGTGTTCCACAATCGCGCTCTTCACTGCCACAAGGGAAGCCACCTGAACACCTGGTTCAGGAATGCGCTCAGGCAATATGGCGAGCCGGCCTCGACCTTCAAGTTCCATCGACTTCGCCATACCTGGGCAACGCGGCTCATGAACAATGGCATGGAGTTGGCAGTGCTGAAGGAACTCGGCGGGTGGGAGAGCTGGAACAGCATGCAGAAGTATATCCGCGTGCTTCCTTCGACAATTCGCACGCAGTACGAGAGCGCATATCGCGACCTGCAGGAACGAGCGACCTCGCACGAGGAAGAGACCATCTCACTGGTCGATTTCGCTCTCATCGCAGCTCCGGCGGCTCCAAGTCCATCTCCTGCAACGCCTTAGAGCACATTGCAGGGAATGGATCTTACCTGCAATTGCACTCACAACCGAAAGAAAACACTGGATTTATGAACGTTAAGCCATTCCTCAACTATCTCGCGACTCGGACTCCAAGCAAGGAGACCCAGCGCGCCTATCGGCAGGATCTCTTCAGGTTCGAAGCATTCCTGCGGACGAAAGGTCTAAAGGCAACACAGGTGAAGCAACGGACGATCGCGGAGTTCGTGAGCCATATGAGCGCCCAGAGTGGCCGGGAACTTGCGCCGGCCACGATCGCACGACGCCTCGCGGTCATCTCCGAATATTACGAATTCCTCCGTGCGAACTCCGACGAAAGAATCGCAAATCCCGTGAAGTCCGTGAAGCGTCCGAAGATCCAGAACGAGCTGCCGCGTGCCGTCGATGACAACACGCTCGAGAAGCTCGTCCAGGGCATTACAGACGTCCGTGACAAGGCCATTGTCCTCCTTTTCGTGGAGTCTGGCCTCCGTCTCTCTGAGCTGCGCGATTTGAACAAGAACACGATCGTAACGCACAAGCGCCAGGCTCACGACGGTGCGGTGCAGTACTTCGGCAGAGGCGAGGTCACCGGCAAGGGTCGTAAACGCCGGAACTTCATCGTCGGGCCTAATGCGCTCCAAGCATTGGCGGAATACATCAAAGCGCACCGGCTTGAGGATAGCGATCCCGCCCTCTTCCTTTCCTCACGCCGTCAACGAATCAGTGGCCGCACCATACAACACACGATCGACCAGTGGTGCAAGAAGCTCGGCCTCTCCCACGTGCACGTCCATCAGCTCAGGCACTCGTTCGCAACGCGCAACGTGAACGGCGGAATGTCTGCGGCCGTGCTCCAAGAGTTGCTGGGTCACTCGAGCCTCAAGAATACGCAAAGATACTATCGAGTTCGTCCGGAGCGCCTGTCGCGCGAGTATTTTGCCGCGATGGAATTCATCCGCCATACCTCACCGCTCTGATTCATCTCAAATGCACGGCGCGCTCTGGGCCGCGTTCAATCCTCAGCAAACAAACTCACGCTTCGCACTCCAGGTCATGCGGCCTTTCTATGTTTGGTAAGTCCCGATGATCTGTCATAACTGGTTCGTGGTTCCGAAAACCGCAAATTCCATTTAGGAGAAGTAACGTGCAAGATAGCTATTACCGCGTTTCGCCTCGACACCTCGGACAGATGCGCAGATCCGATTTCTGCGAGACTGCATTTCGATTTGGCATCGCCCTTGGGTTCCGATACCCCTTTGAGTTTCCCATGCCAGGTCTGATGTTCAACATGGACAACTTCGAGAAGCGCTTTGTCGACACATACTTCGACGACAAAGGGTGCCTGCCCAAGTGGCTGAAGTACCTTGGTTGCACCGAACCAGTCGAGTTTCCGGCCAAGCTCACCGAAGATATCCCGGGCCTCGAACTCACCCTGGTCGGCATGCCGGACGCCGTGTTCCGCAAAAAGAACGGCGACCTCGTGGTTGTTGATTACAAGACTGCGAAGTCCAAGGGCGACGATGACCCGTTCATGCCCGTCTATGAGGCGCAGCTTTGGGGATACGCACGGCTGATCGAGAGCAACGAGATCGGCAAGGTGTCGGGCGCCGCTCTCGTTTATTTCGAGAATTGTTTGGCGGACTACAAGGACTCGCCTCTGGACCTTCGCGAAGATGACGGCATGAAGGTACCGTTCACGGTCACTCCGCATCCGGTGCACATCGACCTGAAGGCGCTTGACGCGTTGCTCAAGAAGTTCCGCAAGTACGCCGACATGACCGGTTCTCTCACATACTGCGAGTGCAAGACATGCAAGGGTCTTCAGCGCCTTTTCGCGATCGAGAAGGAGTTCAACAGCCACACCCGGGATACCGTGCTCAAAGATCTGCAATACCAGGATCGACTTGTTCTTGAGCGCGTTCTGCGTAACGAGGATGCCCGTTGGCGTAACTCAGTCGTGGCGGCGTCGCACGGCTGGGAGGCTGACCTGGACGACCTGCTCAGTGCCGACACGGACTCCGTCCCTGGTCCCCTCGACCTCTAAGTCGACCGTTACAACATTTACTCGCCGCGTAGGCATGGGCAGCTTCTCCGGAGCTGCTCGTGTCCGGCTCCAACCACAAGAAAGGATCACCATCTTCCATGAAGCCAAAGGCTGCAACAAATCAACCGATCAGCCATCCCCGTCGCCGGCCAATGCCACAGCAGCGCCGCGGGCAGCCAGATCAGCCCGCGCGGCTCTACCCAGTGTCATTGAGGGAGTTCCAACAACTGCTTGCCGCAGTCGGCAATGACGCAGTAGCCAACAACCTGAGGCAGATCGCTGCCATTGTCTTTTACACCGGAATTCGCCCGGGCGAGCTCAAGAGTCTGACCTGGAGCAACGTTGACATGGAGAAGTGCTCCATGCGCGTCGGATCGAAGAGCGGCAAGCAGCGGACAGTGCCGTTCGGACACGAGGTACTTCAGATCCTGGTCGACCGCGCCAAGGCAAACGCAGGGGCACAGTATGTATTGGGAAAGTCTCCATCGGCCATACTCCATCGCATCTCACGGCGCGTTCAGGCACTGCCGCGCACCACAGACGGACGCAAGTTGACTCTGTATTCCCTCAGGCACAGCTTCGCTCTCCGCTGGGTGAATGCGGGCGGCAGCTTGGTAGCGCTCATGGTGATGATGGGTTTCTCGGGCCATCACCCGCTCAAGACCTTCCTCTCCCAGGTTCAAGCGTTTGTAGGCGCGGCTCGGTTTCAATCACAGCTCGAAGACCAGGAAGCGATTTAGGCTGCCGGCGATTTTGTCTAAGGGGTGCTCGCCACGTGCTGCCGAGGACCTGGAACCAACATTCCTAATTGAATAATTCGTCGCATCGAGATCTAGCGTTCGATGCAGCGGCCAGCCCTCCAAAGCATCAGCTTTGGGCACACTTCAAATTCGTCGAGTTGAAGCAGTCCCATATCGGAAAGACAACATGGAAAGAACGACGCAGAGCAACATCGTAGAGATTCGAACAGCATCGAATTCCAACCTCGCCACGGAAGCCCTGGCGAGCCATTCACGAGCTGGCGAATACGAGCCCTTCGTGGATGAGCATGTCGTTGCAGAATTCCTAGAGATCAAGCCGCGCAGAGTGCTTGAGATGGCACGAAAGGGCTTCATCCCTGCGCATCCGCTCGGTGACATGCGAAAGACGTGGCGCTTCAAGATCTCGGAGATTGACGCGCATTTCAGCCTACCGAATCAGAAGCGCTTGTCGGTCAAGTCGGCAGTACCCGTTACCCCACAAAGGAGGAAGCTTGGGTAGGGGGACCGTCAGTAAGAAGAAGCGCGCGCACGGGCTGACCTGGATATATCGGTTTCAGACTACACGGGCATTGGATGGCAAGAGAGTCGAGAACACCAGGGTTGTTGGGTTGGTGAAAGACGTCGGGACATCGGAAGCTGCGGCGTGGAGAGAAGTCGGTCGGCTGGGTCTCGACAATCATCTAAGCTGGGCGACCGTATCCCGACCGACCTTTCGCGAACTGGCCGAGCACTTTCGCCAGCACGAATTGAAAAAGGAATCTGGGATTGGTCTGAAGGCCGGCGAAACAGTGGCCACCAACGAGCTGCTGTTGGACAAGTGGATACTGCCAAGGTGGGGTGATCTCAAGGCATGCGAAATCAGGCCCCTTCACGTTGAGGCTTGGTTTGAAGCACTGACGTCACAGCCGCAAGGCAGGAAGAAGAGCCCTTTGTCATGGGCTACGATCTCGAAGCTGAAGTCGATCATGAGCCAGGTATACAAGCACGCGCAGCGTCACGAATTGATAGAGGCATCCATCGACTCTGATGGCCGGCCGACCAATCCTGTAGTGCTGACTCGCTCCGAATCTGGTTCAACCTACGAGGCACTGGTTGTCTCGCCAAATCAAATGATCGTGATCCTGGGCGAGCTCGACAATCCCGACACGCAACTCGAGTGGACGCTCGCCGTGCTGCATGCCGCGACGGGACTCCGCCCCGAGGAGGCTTTCGGGCTGAAGTGGGGCGACCTCGACTGGGATAAAGGCCAGATCAACATACGAAGAGGCTGGTCGAAAGGCAAGGAGACCCTTGGCAAGAACGAGGGCAGCATGACGCAGGTTGTAATGCACCCAGCGCTAGGTCAGGCACTTCTGGCCTTGCGCCACGAGTCGTGCTACAGCCGCGACACCGATTGGGTATTTGCTTCGCGAAAAGCAAAGGGGAAAATCCCGCGATCGGCAAGCATCGCGGCGCAGGACTACCTTCGTCCTGCCGCCGTGAAAGCCGGTGTGATCCCACCGTGCTACAAGGGCCGCTTCGGATGGCACAACCTGCGCCACTCGCTTGCGACATTCTTCGCCGCAAACGAGGTGAACCTGCCGGTCATCCAGAGTATCCTTCGGCATGCGAAGCCAACGACCACGGCCCTCTACATGCACCGGGTCAACTCCGCGCAACTGGAGGCTCAGGCGAAGTTCCTGGAAGCTATCAATATCACCCGAGTTGCCGAATAGGCTGCTTGGGTGATGCAACTAAGTAGGTGAAATGAAAACAACCGATGAGACCGAAGGGCGGCCACATGGCTACCCTTCTTATTTGGAGAAACCAATGAAGAGACAGTCAAAGAGTAAGAATACGTGTCGGGGGAGCTGCCGCGCTCGCGGAATCATCGAGTTTATTCCCGATATCTCACAAGCGAGGAGCAGGTCGGGGAGAGTGGATTTAGGAAGGGGCTTGGAAAAGCTGTCTATTTCGGCATAACTGCGTTATCGTAACGTGGTTCTTGCAGTCGCGCGGCGGACCATACAATATCGGTGCTGATCCGTGGGACTGATCAGAGGCCCTACCTGGCGCTGGGTGCCCAGAAATATGTTTGGAAGATCGCCCCTCATTCCTCGGAGAGCCGTCACCAACGCGAGTCGTTGAGATTGACCCAGAGCACTCGATTGGCCACTAATTTGAAGTGGCTTCCGCATCGGTCAGGAGAAACCCATAAGGAGGGCGACAGCGACACTGCACTCCGGTGCCTGCGGAGTTTCCAGTGGGGGTAGATGCTCTTCATTAGATTTGCCTCGATTCGGTCACCGCAGCCGCATGGGCATGCAAGGATCGCCCATCGGTTTCGACCGTTCCGCTTGATTATGAAAATCTTGCGCCCCAGCTGTTCCGGGAGCTGTTCCCGCGAGTTCACCGTTACCACATCGTCGTAGTATGGCTCGGGCTGAGGTGGGCTCTCCCTTTTGGGTCGCAAAAGCCACATCACTGTTCCTCCCTCCAGGTAATATCCAGGAGGGGCTTGGAGTCTCCCCTCCCCAAGGTCGCGGGATCATTGCAAAAGCAGAGCGGGTCGGGCACCGGCCTATTTGTACGCACTCGCGCTTGGTCAAAAAGATGCAGCACCTCAGTGCTTGCGCGGTCGGTCCCCATAGCGCCGGCAGCCGCAGCTTCACGCGAATTCGTACCATAACGCCCTATCATCGCGGTAAATCCTGACAGTTTATTCAGAAAGTAATAACTAGAGGCTAGCCGATTTTGGGGAGTGATCTTTGTCCGTGAGTGCTTTGGCGATTATGCATGAATCGACCCGCCCGAACTTCAGTAACAGCTCTCAATCGCAAAGAATGAAATCCGGTTCGAGACGCACGTTCAGCCCCGACACGGCGAGATGGGCTGGTGTCGTCTGAAGCTCGGGCCATCCGTCATCTTGACAATCGAGAGGAGTATTGTGTAACCTCCCGATTATCAAGAGGAGAACAATCTAGATGGGTGAGCGAGATGTCGTACAAGGCACTCTGGAAATGTTGATCCTGAAGACTCTGGCACTTGAGCCAATGCATGGCTACGGCGTTGCATTGCGCATTGAACAGGTAAGCAAAGGTGTTTTTCGCGTAAACCCTGGATCGTTGTTGCCGGCGCTTGCCCGCATGGAGCGTGCAGGGCGCATCAGGAGCGAGTGGCGCGCAAGCGAAAACAATCGCCGCGCCAGGTACTACGCCTTGACGGCTCGCGGGCGCAAAGCACTCTCACAGGAAGCAGAGACCTGGAGCCGCCAGGTCTCTGCCATCGCCCGCATCATGGAAGCCTAAGCGATCTACCGAAGGAGCTGGAATGCGTTTCCTCAGCAATTTTGCACAAGGAATCCGTTCGCTGTTTCACGGGGATCGTATCGAGCGCGACATGGACGATGAACTGCGTGGGTTCCTGGAGGCGTCCACCGCGGACAAGATGCGTCGCGGCATGCCCGCGGAACAGGCCGCCTACGCAGCGCGCGTGGAGATGGGCAGCGCTAACGCCGTCAAGCACCACATCCGCTCTGCCACATGGGAGTCGAGAATGGAAATCTTGTTACGTGATCTGAAATATTGCGTCCGCGGGCTGTTGCGCAGCCCTGCCTTCACGCTGATTGCCGTGCTGTCGCTTGCGCTCGGCATCGGCGCTAATACCGCGATCTTCACGCTCATTAAGCAGGTTCTGCTTCAGAACCTCCCGGTGCGCGACCCGCAGCAGTTGATGACGTTCGGCCAGTCCACGAGCGGCGGCGTTCTGGGCGGCATCGATCTGGGCACTGCCGATATGTTCACTTACGATTTCGCCCGGCAACTCGAAGCGAAACCAGGCCCATTCCAGGGCATCGCCGCGTACTCCAGCGTTGCACCGCGGGTGAGCGTGCGCGTCTCAAATTCTGGAGACTCCCTTCAAATTCCGGCCAGCTTGGTCTCGGGCAATTTCTTCAATGTGCTGGGCGCCACGCCACTCATGGGGCGAACCATTGCGCCGTTCGACGCGACTACTGCCCACAGCAATGCGGTCGCAGTCGTCAGCTATCATTTCTGGCAGCAGTCCCTCTCCTCCGATCAGGCGGTGATCGGCAAGACGATTTCCATCAATGCGACACCGTTTACGGTGATCGGCGTGATGCCAGAGGCGTTTCACGGCATTACACAGGAGCTTGAACCGCCCGAGCTCTGGGTGCCGATCACCATGGTGCAGGAGATCCTTCTGCAGCCGGGTTTCCTTGAGCCGCGTTCAATTTATTTTCTGCACATGGTTGCCCGGCGAAGCCCCCAATCGCCGCTCGCCACTGACCAGGCATGGCTTGATCGCCAGGTCCGCGATTATGTTCGCGCCGGAGAGGGCGCCTCAATGGTTCCCGCGCGCCAGAAGGAGATCGAGCGCATCACCGTTCGTCTCGTTTCTGCCGCACGCGGAGTTTCACGGCTTCGTTCCCGCTATGGGGATTCGCTCAAGATCCTGATGGCGATTGTCGCGGTTGTCCTCTTGATCGCATGCGCCAATCTCGCCAACTTCCTGCTTGCCCGCGCCATCGCGCGGCAGCGCGAAGTGGCCACGCGCCTCGCGCTCGGATCGAGCCGAGTACGCATTATTCGGCAGAGCTTGCTGGAGGCACTAATGCTGTCGCTCTCCGGCGGCGTGTTTGGCCTCGCTCTCGCTTTTGCTGCCACGCGTACTCTTATCGCGTTTGTCGCGCAGGGCACGGCGAACACTCCGCTGGACGCACGGCCAGACAGCGCCATTCTGTTGTTCACGTTCGCGGTGTCTATTCTGGCCGGGCTGGTCTTCGGCCTGGCACCGGCGCTGCAGGGGTCGCGCTCTTCCGCGATGCCAACGTTAAACGCTAGCACGCGCACGGCGACGGGCAGTGGAGGACGGACCAGCCGCTGGTGGTCCAAAGGGCTGGTGATCGCGCAAATTACGTTCTGCCTACTGCTGCTGGTAGGAGCCGGTCTGTTTCTTCGTACGCTGCGCAATCTTGAGGATCAGGATTTCGGCTTCGAGCGCACACATCTTCTGATTGCCGAAATCGCTCCCGAACTGGCAGGCTACAAACCCGAACAGGCTCCCGCTTTGAATCAGCGTCTGATTGAGAGCCTGTCGGCAATCCCCGGGGTTCGGTCCGCGGCGCTCTCTGAAGCACCGCCCATCAGCTTCGGGTCGTGGACGTCGACCATCTCCCTTTCTGGCTACATGCCTGCCCCCAAGGAGGACATGGGCTCGGTGCTGAACCGTGTCTCGGGGCAATACTTCGCGACGGCGGGAATTTCCATCGTCGCCGGCCGCGCCATCACTCCGGCCGACACGGCCAATAGCATGAAGGTTGCAGTAATCAACGAGACCATCGCACACAAGTTCTTCCCAAGGGGAGATGCCATTGGGCACATGCTGAAGATCGATCAAGACTCCGTCGAAGGCCCGTGGCAGATCGTCGGCATCGCGCATGACACTAGGGCCGGCAACCCGCGCGAAAAGCCGGAGCGCATGGTCTATATTCCCCTCGCCCAGGTCACCGGCAAGCATAGCGAAGGCATCCAGGAAAGCTTCGCTTCCACCATTCTTCTGCGCACCGCGGGCGATCCAACGTCGACCATCAGCGAACTACGAAATGCTATCGCGGGCATCGATCCTAATCTGCCGATTCTTCAAGTCCGCCCCATGCAGGAGCAGTTGGAGACGCTCATGAGCCAGGAGACGCTGGTCTCGCGGCTCACGACCATCTTCGCTTTGCTTGCTGTGCTGCTTGCGGCTATCGGGCTCTATGGCGTAATGAGCTTCAACGTCGTTCGCCGCAGCAACGAAATCGGCATCCGCATCGCTCTCGGCGCAACCGGCAGCGGCGTACAATGGATGGTGCTGCGCGAGTCGCTGGCATTGCTCGCAGCGGGCCTCGTGCTTGGCATTCCCATCTCTCTGGCGGCGGCTCGCCTGATTCACGCGCAGCTTTACCACCTGAGCCCGTTCGATCCTCTCATCTTCATTGGAGCAACGGCAGGGATTGCGGCGGTTACTGTGCTCTCAGCGTGGCTTCCCGCCCGCCGAGCCGCCGCCGTCGATCCCATGACTGCCCTGCGAAGTGAATGACTGCGTAAGAGCATGGGAATGCCAGATTTCACATGGTTCTCGTCTACTCGTTTTTCAATTCGCGATATCAGGGCAACGCACTCATCGACGGCACCTTACATGAGGACAACCTGTTCGGTCCTGAAAATCGCTCCAGGCGCCGAGAACGCCGTGTTTGCAGAATGGTAACCGCGCCGCCATTTGCTCTCCCAGCCCGCCAAGTGCCACGGCAGCTGGATTCTCCGGTGGAGAATTGGATATCCTCTGGATGAGGCGCCAGGTTCAACCGGATGTCGGTATCAATACCGGTGACGTAAAGACCTTGGGCTAGAGCTTGGGTTGGCCGGAAGGGAAAGCCAAGGGAGAACCACGAGCTAAGTTGTTGAAATTAAAATGGTAGGCACGACTGGATTCGAACCAGCGACCTCTTCCGTGTCAAGGAAGCGCTCTAACCAACTGAGCTACGCGCCTAGATTTTGCGCCGGGAGGCACATGCGATGGCTACCAGAACGTAGTCT
>Ga0335072_10008596_pt1 | contig 14797 bp, 14 predicted proteins | sample Lox_Sample_21_FD_206725 | JGI IMG/M metagenome (GOLD analysis project Ga0335072, IMG submission 206725) | Soil microbial communities from Loxahatchee National Wildlife Refuge, Florida, United States - Lox_Sample_2.1 | ecosystem: Environmental > Terrestrial > Soil > Wetlands | place: USA... | reverse complement strand
TCGTTGAGATCAAGATTGCGAGTCAGGCGATTTTCCCAAAGAGCGGTGACGGCATCGGGGCCGCGTTGCAGTAAAGGGACATGCACTGCGGAGGAGCCTAACCAGCCGGAGATGCAGCCAAAGGCGAAGACGAGGAAAACACCGATGGCGGCTTGCCAGTTGCTGGACATAAAAATGGTTAATCTACCCCGGTCCAATCATCGACACTGGGATTGTCAAACTCGGCGACGGACGCGGCCTCGGCGGCTTCATTAGCGGCGGCGGTAACTTGGCTGTGCCAGATGGCGATGCCCACCATGCAAGCCGCAAAGAGTGGGGAAAGCCGCCAGGAAACTTTCGCCCAGATGGACATAAGGTCGGGCTGCGGTTTTTCCCGCAGGCGGGCCAGGAGCCGGGTTTCAAAAGCATATTCAGCGGCGGAGGTGTCGGCCCGGTGCGTGCGTGCGCGCGCGAAGAGAGCATCGAGCTGCGCTTCACGATCAGGTTTGGGTTCATTCATCGTTTTTTCTCCAAAAGTTTGCGTAGAGCCGCGCGGGCGCGGAAGGCGCGGACTTTGACGTTTCCCATGCTCCAGCCGGTGAGTCCAGCGATTTCCTGCACGCTTCTTTCCTCGAGTTCAAGCAAGGTGATGACCAGGCGTTCTTTGGGCGATAATTGGGCCAGGGCGGCATAAAGGCGTTCCAGATCCGGGTGTGCAGAGGGATTCTCCGGGGCGGACGGCTCATAACCCGATTCCAGGAGGGCGTCGACCGAGACCCCCGGCTTGTCCCGCCGCCTCTTGCGCAGATAGTCGTAACATTTAAAGGTGGTGATGCGCATGATCCAGTGTTCGAACGGCGAATCGCGGCGAAACTGGCGCAGCTTGAAGTAGACCTGAATGAAAACCTCCTGGCAGATGTCCTCGAGCTCGGCGGCATTGCGGGAAAAACGGGAGGCGACACCGAAGACGCGGCTTTTGTATTTTCGCGTGAGTTCTCCGAAGGCGTTTTCATCGCCTGCCAGCGTGGCCGCCACGAGTTGTTCATCCGGCGTTGAACTTTCCGCAGTGACCATAGCATCAAGATATCCCAGCAAATGAGAGTGGGTGCGATCATCTTTTCATTGGGGTAAAGCTGCCGTTGGCGTAGTGGATATGCATAGTGCCGATGTGCTCACGTGAAAGCAGACGCCTTGAGGGTGAAAAGGTTACAAAGCAAAGCTTAGGTGACCTCTAAAGTTTATTTTCGTCATGGCGCATTCCGCCGCGAGAACGAGGTCAGGTCTTGCAATTTATCAAATTATTTCAGGAACAGAGGCGGTATGGGAAGATGCAACTTACTCTCCATCAACATTTAGAGATAGTCATCCAGGAGGTCGGCACGGGTTATGCCAAAGAAAGAATGAGGTACTATTATGAAAAAACAACATACATTTGTCAGACACGCACTCCTTCTTTTGGGTGCAACCCTCTTCCTCGGCACGGCCATTCCCCAGGCATGGTCGGATGACCGTGACGGGTTTTGGGACCATGGCCACCGTTGGCATCATTACGAATATTATCATGACCATCGCGGTTACTGGGATGAGCGTAATGGTGTGCGTGTTTTCATCAACATATAGAGGTTGAGTTGGGGGTTCAAGGCGCTCCCCGCCATGGGAGCGCCTTGGCTGGCATCAGAAAGAAATCTCTTTGTTGTTGGAACACGGGGCCGACGCCAATGCCATCGCCGATGACGGCGAAATGCTCCTGCATTGGGCGGAATCGCCCCAAGGCAACAAGGATATTGCCGATTTGCTTCGGCAGCGCGGCGGGCATGAATAAATTCTTGCGATCCCTTTTTTCTAAGGGATATAGGGGCCATCCTGAGACGTCAATGCGCCACCACGCTGTCGAGCTTTAAAGTGTAACCGCTGAGAATGTTTTTTTCCGCGAGAACGGAAACCGTGCCGAGCTCTTCTTCATCGCCGTGGGGATTCTTGGCCCAAAGGGTGATCTTCCACATCGGAACCGAGTCCTTCTGCACCAGCTCAAATTGAGTGGCGCTGGGCACGACCCCGGCGGGCAGCAGCGTCTCCGCAGTGGCAAGGGCCTGGGAAGAATCGGTGGCCAGCTTGTCGTTGGGCATCACGTCCTTTTCACTGTAGGAGAGGACGTAGGGAAGGAAGTGGCCGGTGTCGACCAGCACGGAGTCATTCTTGACCACCTTCCCGTCGGTGACCGTGACGACGCGGGCATTGCTGGCCGATACGCTCTTGTCGTAGAAATAGAAAGTCCAGGTTGTTGGCGTGGTGGAAGCATCGTCGCGTTTGCCGATGATTTTGAGAAGTTCGGCCTGGCCGGTTGGGTCGGTGACGATGTTGCCAAGACCGCTCTCGGCGATATTGCGGGCTTCGAAAGCGGAGGCGGGAACCACCGGCATGGCGGGAGTCGGCGAGGGGGAGGGGATTGGCGGCGCTGTGGAATTGGCAGGAACGGCTACCGGGTTCACCGGCGGCATAACAGGTTGCGTCGGCCCCGGCGGAGAACCTTGATTGGCGGCGACAGCTGGCTGAACAGGAGCCGGCCCCGGAATTGGAGAAGGCGCCGTAGCGGGCGGTTGATTGTGATTAGGATTGGACGATGGCGTGTGCGCCACGGGCAAGGGCGGATTTTTCACCGGTCCGCCGCCCGGTTCGCTTTTGGGCGCCGGAGTGGAACTAGAGGTGCCGGTTACGAGAGTGAACGCCTTTTTAATCACGGGAAAGGGAGGTTGCGGACCAAGCCAGGCCAGAAGCAGGACGGAGATCGTGACGAGAACGAGAAGAAGGGCTGCGGCGCCAAAAACTCCCTGGTTGCCGAGGTAGGGCGCGTGGGCGGGAAGGGAACGATGGATCACGCCGCTCTGTGAATCGTTGGGCAGATCGGGAACGATGGCCACGCCATCGGCGGAAGTTTCGATTCCATACGTGGTGGCGCGCTGTTGGACCTGGGCCGAATCGCGGTCGAAGTTTGCCGCCTCGAGGCAATCGAGGCCGGAATCGCCGAGGGTTTGGGCAAATCTGAGATCCTTGGCCAGCGCCCGGGCGTTGGCGTAGCGAAGCTCGCGGTTTTTCGCCATCATCTTGCGGCAAATGAAATCCGAAGCGCGGGAAATTTCAGGCCGCAACGTGCTCGGGATGGGCGAGGGCTTGGTCAGCACTTCGCTCATAATGTTATAGGGCGTTTCGCCCTGAAAAGGCGGTACGCCGGTGAGACATTCGTAAAACGTGGCGCCGAGGCTGTAAATGTCGTCGCGGGTGTCGGCGACCTTCGCGTCGCGGGCTTGTTCGGGGCTCATGTAGGCGGGCGTCCCCATGTAAGAGCCGCCGAGCGTCAGGCTCGTGCGCGAATCGATGGCGTGTTTGGCCAGACCGAGGTCGGCCAGCTTCGCCGTGCCGCGAAGGTCGAGCATGATGTTGTCGGGCTTGATGTCGCGATGGACAATACGGTTCTCCTCGGCGACGATAAGAGCCTGGGCGATACCGGCGATGACGCCAAGTGCCTTGGCTTCCGGCAGCGGGCCGTTTCGCAGATGCCAGGAGAGCGAGCCGCCCCCGACATATTCCATCACGATGAAATAGAGCCCGGTTGCCTCGTCGTGCGCGGCATCCATCACGGCGATGACATTCGGGTGCCGGATGCGGGCGGCGATCTGCGATTCGCGGATGAACCGCTCGGCCAGCGCCGGGTTGTCCAGTGAAAGAGCGGGAGAGAGAACCTTGAGCGCCACTTCGATCTGCAGCGTCTGATGCGTGGCGAGATAAACGGCGCCTACACCGCCGCGGCCGAGCTCGCGAATAACGCGGCAGCGTCCGATAACGTCGCCTGGCTCAATTTTTCCGATCAGCGTGGGCATCAACGGGATTTTAGCTTAAGGGCTGTGGACGAACAATACTCGGGTGCTGGGATTCTCTATAAACTATGGGTTGGGCTCCTCCACGAACGCAGAATGAATCGCTTTCTAGGAAGTACTTCTGACAAAAAATGGCGACATTCTTTTGGACGCTTTCCAACCGGCCTCGTTCAATTTTAAATGGCACGCTGAGAATGGAGTCCCCTTATAAGGAATTGATTTTTAGTTACTTACCGGCCAACGTTGCAAGTGCGTCATTGAGCGCGGTGATTGCCTTTGGCGCATGGGCGGCACTGAGAGTAATTCGAATACGGGCCGCATGGCGCGGGACGGTCGGATAACGAATCGCTGGGATAAGGAAACCACATTCGCGTAACGCCGCCGCCAATGAAAGGGCCGCGGCTGCTTCGCCGCAAATCAGAGGCTGAATGGCGCTGGAGGAAAGATTCTGCTTCTTCCACGCGGCGGGAAGACCGGCATGAAAACGGGCGATGTTTTCACGCAATCGCGCACGGAGTGATGCGCCTTCTTCGCCGCGCGCGAGTTCGATGGCGGCGCGGCTCGCGGCAATAGCGCCGGGCGGCAGCGCGGTCGAGTAAATGAAACTGCGGGCGCGGTTTACCAGCCACTCGATCAGCGCGCGCGATCCGGCGATGTAGCCGCCGATACCGCCCAGCGCCTTGCTCAGCGTGCCCAGAACAATCTCGGCGCGCGAGCTCAACCCCGCTTCCGCGATCAACCCCGCTCCCGTAGTCCCGTAAAGAGCGGTGGCATGGGCTTCATCCACCAACAGCCACGCGCCATGGCGCTCCTTGAGTTCGGCCAGCTCACGCAGCGGCGCGGCGTCGCCATCCATGGAAAAAATCGATTCGGTAACGATCAGAATCCGGCGCTCGCCGCGCGCCCGCGAAAATTTTTGGAGCAGGGCGTCGAGTTTCCCGAAATCGTTGTGCGGAAAAACACGAACGTTGGCGCCGCTGAGCCGCGCGGCGTCAATCAGGCTGGCGTGCGACAGCTTGTCGAGAATGACGGTATCACCTCGGCCCACAAGAGTTGGAATCGTGCCGAGCGCGGCGGCGTAGCCGCTGCCAAAAATGAGCGCGGCCTCCTTTTCTTTCCAGGCGGCCAGTTGTTCTTCCAGCGCCAGGACGGCCCGGTCGGTGCCAGTGACCAGCCGCGACGCTCCCGCGCCTGTGCCTCGCTCCGCCGTCGCTTGGAGCGCCGCTTCGAGAAGGGCGGGATGGCGGCTCAATCCGAGATAATCGTTGCCCGCGAAATTAAGCAGCGCTTCTTCGTCAACCGCTCGGAGCTGGCGGCGCAGATTCGTTTGTTCCAGCGCGGCGAGTTCGGCGCGGAGAATGGAGTCCAAGTGCACAGATATTAGAACCTATCTCAAAATGAACATGACAAGAAGGTGATTTTGGAGTGAATGAACGAGGTTAGACATTCAATTTCAATCCCTCGGTCCGCGCTAATTTCCGCTGATTGGCATCGAAGGAAAGAAATTCTCCAGCCCCGAGATGAAGCGCCACAGCCACGTGGAGAAGATCAAAGGAACGGTGGCCGTGATTTAACGTGTAACTGGCGGAAAGCCGCCGGGCTTCGGTAATAATGGCCGTCAAATTACAGGGAGCCGCAACCAAACGTCCGGCATTGCGATCCGCCTCGTAGGCGGCTTGGAAGAGACCAATCTGCGTGGCGGAAAAAAGTTTGCGCCACCCGGCGAAACGGAGGGCATTCTTCAGTTCAAATTCATTAAAAACGGAAAGAGTGAGCGGCTGGCGAAGCCGTCTGACCAAAGCCAGCGCTTTTGCCGTGTGAACGTCATTCCCGTAAAGGGCGAAGAGAAAGCTTGTATCGCAACAAACCGGTTTCACGGTTTAGAAATGTCCCTGGCTCTCTCCCAGAAAGGCTCTCGACTGATCAGAGGCAAGAACGGGAAGATGTTTGCGCTTGAGAAGCAGAGCTGCGCTTTGAGCCCAGTCTACTTGAAGCAAACCGGGTTTCTCAGGCACCAGGCGGGCGATAACCACGCCCCGCTTGCTAATGGCCACCTCTTCTCCGGACTCTACCCACTCCAGAACACTGCGGTACCGGTTGCGAAGTTCCCGGACGGAGGCTGCTTTCATTGTGCTACAAATATGTAGCGAAATTGGAGCTTGTCAATCCCGGGAGGTGAAAGGTGTCATACCCTTCGCTTCCGAATTTGCGCTTATGGCCTCGCCATCTCTGTCTCGACTGGCCTTTAGGTTTGTCCTCCTTATCGGGATCGTTAATTTGTTTGCGGACCTGACCTACGAGGGCGCTCGCAGCATCAACGGCCCCTTTCTCGGCTCGCTCGGAGCCAGCGCAACCATTGTCGGTTTCGTGGCCGGATTCGGCGAATTAGCCGGCTATGGTGTGCGATCCATCTTCGGCTACTTCGCGGACAAAACGCGCCGGTACTGGCTTTTTGTTTTTGCCGGTTACGCCATGAATATGCTGGCGGTTCCGGCGCTCGCGCTGGCCGGAAACTGGCCTCTGGCGGCCACGCTGATGATTTTGGAACGGACCGGGCGGGCCATCCGCAAGCCTGCCACCGAAGCGATGATTTCTCACGCGGGAAAATCGATCGGGCAGGGCTGGGTTTTTGGTCTCAACGAGGCTTTGGACCAGACCGGCGCGACGATGGGGCCGCTCATCGCCAGCTTGGTTTTGTATGTCCACGGAAATTACCATCACGCCTTCGCGGTTTTCTTGATTTCGGCCCTGCTTTGTCTCGGCACGCTGGCCGTCGCCCGTTTTTTTCATCCCGATTCCGGTGAAGTGGAAAAAAAATTCTCCGGTACGCTCCGGGCCGGGCGGTTCTCCAAGCCCTATTGGTTTTATATGATCGCCGGAGCCTTGATCGCGGCGGGCTTTGCCGATTTCTCGCTGGTGGCCTTCCATTTTCAAAAAACAGGCATCGTTTCTCAAAATGTTATTCCCATCTTTTATGCGGTTGCGATGGCAACCGGCGCGGTTACATCGTTCCTCTTCGGATGGTTACTGGATAAAGCCGGTTCCGGAATTCTGCTGCCGGCCTTTTTCCTCTCGGCGTTGTCGGTGCCGTGTCTTTTCGCGGGAGGATTTGCGGTCGCCTTGGCCGGCATGCTTCTTTGGGGACTCGGGATGGGAGCGCAGGATTCGATGCTCAAGGCGGTCCTGGCCGGCGTCACTCCGCCCGAAAGACGCGGCGCCGCTTTCGGCCTTTTCGATACTGGATTTGGCCTGGCTTGGTTTGCGGGCAGCGCGGCCATGGGATTGCTTTACGATCAATCAATTACGGCTCTAATTGCTTTTTCCGTCGTGCTTCAACTGCTGGCTTTGCCTTTTTTCGTCTTGGCCAGAAAGGCCTAATCAGATCGCCCAAATTGTCTCCCCAATTGCAGGGGAGGGGAGATTTGACTGCAATTAAGTTTCCATTCGGATGAAAATAATTTGTTTTTTGCAACTGGATAAGTTCAGATTGTAATTTTGCATCTTATTGATCATAAGATACTTAAAATAAATCTTCGACTTGGCACACGCCAAGCATTTAAGAAGTCACAAGATGAAAAGCGGGCCGCCGCTGAAAGAAGAAAATTCCTAACTACGATTGGTAAATAAGATCATGAAAACTTGCGCTGCTCTCACTCTCCTGGCCCTCGTGGCCGCTCCCGCCGCTCATGCTGGCGTTGTTTCCTTCAACAGCAAACATCCCGCACCCCCCACGTCCGGCTATATCGTCATCAACGGTGCCTGCGTCCAAAATCCCGCTTTTGCCCGTTTCAAATGGCTCACTTCGGATGCCGATCCGCAGGCTTCTATTGACCATATCGTTATCTCCATCGCGGATCAGTGTCTTTATGCCTATCACGGCCAGCAGCTTATCGCCTGGAGCGATGTTTCCAGCGGCAAACCAGGCCACGAAACACCGACCGGCGATTTCGCCGTCTCGGAAAAAGACCCCGACCATCATTCCAATCTCTACGAGAACGCCCCCATGCCCTACTTCATGCGCTTGACCGACGGCGGCGTTGGCATGCACGCCGGCTTTCTGCCCGGTTATCCCGCCTCGCACGGCTGCGTCCGACTTCCGGATGACATGGCCCGCGAATTGTATCAGCGCGTCGTGCCCGGCACTCCGGTCGAGATCACCGGCGACTCCATCAAACCCTCTTTGGCTCAGGACAAATCCTTCACCGATTCTCTCGCCCAGGATTAACCCGTGCATCTCTTTGTTCTTGAGCTGATGAACACTTGTCTTGGCAATCCACCCCGCTCCTCCCACTCTCACACGCGGGACATTGCTGAGACTACTAAAGGGCCGGATGGCGCGGTTGGGGTAGATCGCGACATCCGGCCTGATCTTTCCCACCATCTCTCTCTTAACCATCTGGAAGAGGACATCTATTGGGATGATGGTTCCTGCTGATCCCGGTTGGACATTTAGCCGGGATTCCCGCTACTCTGGCCGCGGGTGCAACGGCCTTCTCATATCCTGCTGATCGAAGACGACATGGAGCTCGCCTCCGTCATCGAGGAATCGCTCCAGGCCAACGGCTACAAAGTCACGCTCGCCAAAGACGGCACCGAGGGCCTCGCGCTGGCTCGCAAAAATTCCTACGACACCCTGCTCACCGATTTTCAGATGGAAGGCGCGGACGGCCTCACCATCATCCACAAACTCCACGAAGAGCGGCCCCGCCTGCCGGTCATTCTCATGACCGCGCATCATTCCACCGATGTTGCCATCCAGGCCACCCGCGAGGGCGCGTGGGACTATCTCATGAAACCGTTTCCACTTTCGACCATGCTCCATCTCATTGAGCGGGCCACCGCCGCTGCCCGCATGAACGCCGAATCCATTGATGTCGGCAACGAAGACGCCCCGGGCGATTCCATCATTGGGCGCTCGTCCGGCATGCAGGAAGTCTTCAAGGAAATCGGGCGGGTCGCGGCCAAACCAGTCACCGTTCTGATTCGCGGCGAAACCGGTTCCGGCAAGGAACTCATCGCCCGCGCCCTCGTTCGCTATAGCGACCGGCTCCAAAAGCCCTTTATTACCGTCAATTGCGCGGCCATTCCCGAAACGCTGCTTGAAAGCGAACTCTTCGGCCACGAAAAAGGGGCATTTACCGGCGCGGATGCCCGCCGCATTGGCCGCTTCGAGCAGGCCGACAAAGGCACCCTGTTTCTCGACGAAATCGGCGAGCTTTCCATGAACACCCAGGCCAAGCTCCTGCGCGTCCTTCAGGAAAAAAACATCTCGCGCGTCGGCGGGCGCGAGAATATCGAAGTCGACGTCCGCGTCATCGCCGCTACCCATGTCAATCTCGAGGCCGCCATCGAGGCCCGCCATTTTCGAGAAGACCTCTTCTATCGCCTCAATGTCGTCACCCTAACTCTTCCGCCCCTGCGCGAACGTCGCGACGACATCCCGCTCCTCGTCCGCTATTTCCTGCGCCGCCACGGCGAGATGCTCCAGATTTCCCAGCCCGCCATTCAGCCCGAGGCCTTGGCTTTTCTCGAAAAGCAGTCGTGGCCCGGCAACATCCGGCAGCTCGAAAACGTCCTGCGCAAGGCCCTTCTCTCCGCCCGCGGCTATCCCATTGGCCTCGGCGACGTCGAACGCAACCTTCGGTCCGCGCCCGCCTCCCGGCTTTCCGAGGCGCTCAGTTGGCAAAAATTCATCACCGATACCGTCGATGCCGCCAGCCGCGGCGAAATCGACGACGCCCTCAAAACCCTCCAGGCCAAAATGGAGGAAGAAGCCCTTCGCCACGCCATCGAACTCGCCGGCGGCAACCAGGCCAAGGCCTCCCACTGGCTCGGCATCTCCCTGCCCACCATGCGGGAAAAACTCCGGCACTATTCTCTTCATCCCAAGGAAACCTCCGCATAGGCAACAACCTTGGATGACGTCTTCTTAATCGCCGATACAACAGACATCACGAGGCAGCCCCAAAGAAAGACGGCAAAATAATCCATAAACCCGAGGATAAGGACGTAACACAACCATATACTAAGAAATTCACTCCACGGCTCGGGCTGTAAGGGCGTATAGTTATAAACGTGCATCGCGGCCTCCCCATTTTGGGTTTCAAGCCGCGGCAGTTGAGTCCGGGGGATCCGTTGCCGCCTCTTCCCCGCTGCGTTTGCGCGAGAACTGCGCCAGTTCGGGTTTGACGATGTCCTCGTAACAGGTTGGGCAGATGCCGTGCGAAAAGAACGAGCCTGTCGTTTCCGAAATATAAGTCTCGATCTGTTTCCAGTAATTGTTGTCGTTGCGGATTTTTTTGCAGTAGGAACAAATCGGCAACAATGTTTTCAACTGTTTGATTTCGGTGGTAAATTTGATGATCCGCTCTGCGACCAAAAGCCGGATGGCTATTTCCTGCGGGCGGATCGGTTTGACCAAAAAGTCATCGATGCCCTGCGCCGTCGCCTCCGCGTACTTTTCCACGTCGAGCGGCGTGGCGCTGATCAGCACGAAGTAGGTGTAGCCCACTTTGTGCACCGTGCGGATGGCCTGGCACAATTCGATCCCATCCATCTGCGGCATGTGCCAGTCGCTGATCACGATGTTGACCGGGTCGTCCTGGAAAATACTCAGGGCTTCCATCCCATTCGTCGCCGGGATGACTTGGTGTCCCAGTTGTTCCAGCATGCGGCGCAACAGGGTCTGCGCCACCAGTTCATCATCGACTACAAGTATCTTCACCGTTATGCCTTCCGTGGCTAATCCTTGAGACTGGTCTTCAATATCCAGTGCAGCATGGTTTGCGCCACTAGTTTGTCATCAACCCCAAGTATTTTCACGGTTACGCTTTCTGCTTCCAATCCTTGAGGCTGGTCTGCAAAAAAGCCAGTTCCTTCGCCCCCAGTCGGCCCGCTTTCTGCGCTAATTCGCCTTCTCCCTTTTCGCTGGCCATCTCGCCCACGGCGCAAATCCGGTACAAGCGGCCAGCTCCGGTCGAGGCGGCGCTTCCTTTCACCTGATGAAAGAGCTGCCCTGCTTCCACTAAATTTCCTTGGGCCAGCGCCGTTTCCAGTTTGGTTAATCGCATCGTACACTCCGAAAGAAATAGCTCGATCAGATCCTCGACAAAGGTTGCGCCTCCCATCCGTTCCATTTCTTCGAGTTGATGGCGAATACTGGGCTGCATGATCAGGAGATCGCGTGCCTTTTCATAGGCATAATGGTTTAAACAATATTTATTGCTAATATATTAGCTGAGACCCAAAATATACTATAATTTCGTCCATTGTCACGTCTAAGAAGCGCAGGCTCAAAGAGTTCTTCAATTAAATTTATTTTTACCACACTTTGCTTAACTCAAAAAACTAGCTAACCTGACTTTATGGCGATTGCGAGAGAGGCTAAGGTGAGGTCTCATCAACCTCCTATTAGATCGTGGGTGCCTACGCTCATCACTGCGGTTGTCATCGCTTTGATCATACTTTTTGCTCTTATCGCCCAGAAATTTCTTTGGCAGTACGCCGTCGCAGATGCCGTCATTAGCAGTGAGGATGCCCTCGATCACGATGCCTTTCTCGTGGAAGGACGTCTTCGCGGACGCGCCAATGACATGTTTTTCCTTAAGAACGTCGCCGAGGATGAACTTGCCCGCAATCTCCAAGCCACGCCCGCCACCAGCTACAATCTGCGCAACGCCATTATCACCATGATGCTGGCTCGCAGCCAATTCGACAAAATTTTTCTCTTGGACCTCCAAGGTCGCGAAATCCTCCGATATAACTGGGTTGGTGGCGACCATCCTGTTCAAGAGGTGCCGCCGTCCCAATTTCAGGATAAATCGGATCGTCCCTTCTTTAAGGAAATTATCGCGGCCCCACCCAACGCCGCGGTTTATTCACCTTTGGAACTCACTGTCGAACATGACCAAATCGTCTATCCTTACAAACCTGTCGTTCGCGTCAGTGGCCAGATCGCCGGCCCGGATGGCAAAGCTCGCGCGCTTCTCGTCCTCAATTATCAAGCCGAGGCCCTCGTCCGCGATCTGCGTCACGACGTTACCCAATCCCACCAAAGCTTCATTCTCAATCCAGAAGGTTTCTGGATCGTCGGCCCCACTCCCGATTCCGAATGGGCCTACATGTTTCCCAATCGCAAAAATGAAAGCTTGGCTGTTCGAAATCCTCTTCTTTGGAAAAAACTTACTTCTGCCCAGGCAGGCTGGTTCGATGAAGATGGAAGTCTTACCTATTTCGAAAATATCGATCCAATCAACGCCCATTCCGATTATCCTCCTTTGCGCGTTCCGGTTCGTGGCAGTGAACGGCTGCACTGGACTCTTCTGCAAAAAACTCCCGATGCCGCCATTTGGCGAAATGTGCGCGGCATACGGAACGGCATCTGGCTCGCATGCGGCGCGGCTATTTTTGTTTTCGCCCCGATCACCTGGATCGGTGTCAGCAACCATGAGCGCCGCCGCCGCGACGAACTCGCCATCCGTGAAGCCCGCGATCTCCTGGACAGCGTCAATAATACCGCTCCCCACGGGCTCGTGGTGCTTGAAGCCATTCGTGATCCGAAAGGAGCTATTCTTGATCTGCGCCTCATTCTTCAGAATCGCGCCGCCTGTGATATCCTCGACCGTAACCTTGCCACTACCGCCGCCCATGGAGAAACCATGCTGGAAGGCCGGCCCGGCGCGCGTACCGATGGCAGCTTTGATCGCTATGTCCGCGTCATTGAAACGGGCGAACCTGTTACGTTCGAGCTGCTGTACCGCTTTGAGAACACCGAACGCTGGCTTTCCATCCGCGCCGCCAAATACCGCGATGGCCTCGTGATTTCTTTCGTTGATATTTCCGACGTCAAACAAGCGCAAAGCCGCCTGATGCGCTCTCTCGAGCACGAACAGGAACTGACCCGCCAGGCGCAGGCCGCCGAGCGGGCCAAGAGCGAATTTCTTGCCATTATGAGCCACGAAATCCGCACGCCGATGAACGGCGTCATCGGCATGACGAGCATTTTGGCCGACACCGAACTCAACGACGTTCAGCGCGACTGTGTTCACACCATTCAGGTCAGCGGCGAGGCTCTTCTGACCGTCATTAACGACATCCTCGACTTCTCCAAAATCGAGTCCGGCAAGCTGACGCTTGAGCAACGGTCCTTCAATCTTCGCCAGTGCATCGAGGATGTCATCTATCTTTTCGTCACTCGCATCCGCGAAAAGAAGCTCGAAGCCGTTTATCTTATCGCGCCCGATGTTCCCGCCAATCTTATCGGTGACACCGTCCGTTTGCGCCAGATTCTCGCCAATCTGGTTGGCAACGCCATCAAGTTTACCGAGCACGGAGAGATCGTCATTAGCGTTAAATGCCAAAAGCGCGATTCCCGGGGCTATCATCTTCTCTTTTCCGTTTCCGACACCGGCATCGGTATCCCCGCGGAAGCCATCGGCAAGCTTTTCCAGTCTTTTCAGCAGGTTGATAGCTCCACCACCCGCCGCTATGGTGGCACAGGCCTTGGCCTGGCCATCAGCAAACGTTTGGCCGAACTGATGCAAGGCATGATGTGGGTTGAAAGCAAAGCCGGCGCCGGTTCCACCTTTTTCTTCACCGCCATCATGGAAGGGGTGCCTGTTTCCGGCAGTGTCAGTCCCAAACCGGACCGCGCTCTTCTTAAACCATGCAAGGCTCTTATCATCGACGACAACGCCGCCAACCGTCATGTTCTCGATGTCCAGCTCAAGGCGTGGGGGATCAAATCAGCCGCCGTTTCTTCCGGCAGGGAAACGCTTGCGCTCTGCGACCGCGAAAAATTCGATGTCTATCTTATCGATCTTCAGATACCGGAGATGGATGGCATCTCCCTGGCTCGCGAAATCCGCAAGAGATCGCAGGCTCCTCTCATCCTTCTCTCCTCCACCGGGGAAATCGAAACCGGCGAAGCGGCCAATCTTTTCAAGTTTCAGATCCCCAAGCCCATTCGCCAGTCAATGCTGTGGGAGGCCCTCCAAAATATCAGCGGCGGCGTGGCTCGTCCTCTTCCCATAAGCGCCACTCAGCGCTTCGACCGGACGCTGGCCAGCCGCAATCCGCTGCGCATCCTTTTGGCGGAGGACAATCCGGTCAACCAGAAAGTCGGCCGCATGATGCTCAAAAATCTCGGTTACGAAATTGATCTCGCCGCGAATGGACACGAGGTTCTCGCCGCCGTCGCGAAGAAAGACCACGACCTCATTTTCATGGATATTCAAATGCCCGAAATGGATGGCATCGAGACGGTTCGGCGTCTCCGCGAAAAATTTGGAGATCGCCGTCCCCATGTTGTTGCGCTTACCGCCAATGCTCTTGAGGGCGACCGGGAAAAATTTCTCGGTCTCGGTTTTGACGGCTATTTGAGCAAACCTCTCAGTCCTGAGAATCTCCAGAACACCCTTGCTTCGGTCGCCCCGCGCAACGGGCGAATTTGACCGTCAGCGGTGGCTAATAGGAATGCTTCTCATCCCGCCACCGTTTTCTCAATGCTGGCATAGGCGGAGTGGTTGTGGATGCTCTCCATATTTTCCGCCTCGACTTTGTACCAGGTAATATCGGGGTGCCGGTTGCAGCGCAGCGCCACGTTCCGCACCAGGTCTTCCACGAAAACCGGATTATCGTAAGCGTGTTCGGTCACAAATTTTTCATCGGGTCGCTTCAAGAGCGAATAAATCTCGCTGCTTGCCGATTCCTCCACCATCGCGATCATATCCTCGACCCAGATGGCCCGCACGGAACGAACCGCCAGGGTCACATAGCCGCGCTGATTGTGCGCGCCGTAGGAACTGATGGCCTTTGAACAGGGGCACAGCGTCGTCACCGGAATCGTCACCGTCACGGTGAAAGTCACATCTTTGCCATGCGCCGCCGCGGCGAACTTCACCTGGTAGTCGACCAAACCTTTGGCCTTCGTCACCGGCGCTTCTTTT
>Ga0335072_10008595_pt1 | contig 14799 bp, 16 predicted proteins | sample Lox_Sample_21_FD_206725 | JGI IMG/M metagenome (GOLD analysis project Ga0335072, IMG submission 206725) | Soil microbial communities from Loxahatchee National Wildlife Refuge, Florida, United States - Lox_Sample_2.1 | ecosystem: Environmental > Terrestrial > Soil > Wetlands | place: USA... | reverse complement strand
TACTCTACTTTCGTACTCCTCAGGTATCTAAGCAATTCTATTCAGCTATTGTACTAGTCCCCAGATACTAGGTGAGTTACAGCTTTGCCAAACACCAGCCCGAGTTGTTAAGTCTAGCAAGTGAATTTGAGATTGGTAATAGATAATAATTCATATCATTGATTGATTGATTGATTGCTATACACATTCCAAGCCCTTTAGTCGGAAGTCAATACAACCCCTTCTCCCATTCACGCCCTACTAAACATACACCTTTGTTTTTTTCATTCTTCGCAATTGATATGCGCCTTGCAGACTAATAAACACGCTTAAACGGCGGGATAGCCTTGCACTCATTCTCATCCAGCGTATGGCTCACTACAGCTCTGTATCCCAGCTCGATTTTACCTTGCGGCTTCTTCTGGAAGGTCAGGGAGTGCTTCATCCATTCCTTGTCATCTCGCTCGGGGTAGTCCTCTCTCGCATGAGCGCCGCGGGATTCCTTTCTTGCAGCGGCTGCCTCGGCGGTTTGGACACTTCAAATGTCAGTTAGATGTCAAAGATACGGGGTTAGAGAACTTACGCGCAAGTCAACAGGTTCCTCAACTCCAGAGTCTCAACCAAGTCTGAGTTCCAAATCATGCTTCGATCCTTGGTGCCCACGTCATGGAATGATTGATCGACCTCATTGATTCTCCGGACGCCTTCGTCAAGCGACTCCTGCGTTCGGAAGACTGACACGTCTGTTTGCATGACCTTTTGCATAGCCAGACGGATCTCGTGTGTGCTCTTCGGTCCTTCGGCAGTTCTAAGCTTGTCCAGCACGGCAATAGAGTCGGCACCTGCATCGGCACTGATCTCTTTGAGCGGCTCTCCTGGTTTGAAGTTGTCTCGAATGGTGTGTGATACAGCACGGCCGAACACAATCAGATCGAGCAATGAATTTGCACCCAAGCGGTTGGCTCCATGAACAGAGACACAGGCAGCTTCACCGCATGCAAAAAGACCTGGTACAACCTTATCCTTGCCCTCGGCGTCGACCGTCAGTACTTCACCAGTATACTTGGTTGGGATGCCTCCCATGTTGTAATGAACAGTGGGTAGGACTGGAATAGGTTGCTTTCGGACATCCACGCCTGAGAAGATGGAGGCAGTCTCCGAAATACCGGGTAGACGCTCATGAAGTACATCTGGAGGTAGATGGCTGAGCTGCAAGTAGATATGATCCTTCTCCGGTCCAACACCACGGCCTTCGCGAATCTCCATTGTCATGGACCTGGAAACGACATCACGACTGGCCAGATCCTTTGCGGTAGGGGCATATCTCTCCATAAACCGTTCACCCTCAGAGTTGAGCAAATATCCACCTTCGCCTCGAGCTCCCTCAGTAATCAAACACCCAGCCCCATAGATACCAGTTGGGTGGAACTGAACGAATTCCAGATCTTGATTTGGCAGGCCAGCACGAGCCACCATGGCCATACCGTCACCTGTACACGTGTGTGCAGATGTACAGCTGAAGTATGCACGTCCATAACCACCAGTTGCCAGAACAGTATTATGGGCACGGAATCTGTGGAGAGTACCATCCTCCTGGTTGTAAGCAAGAACACCCTTGCACTCGCCATCCTCCATTATCAGGTCAAGAGCGAAGTATTCGATAAAGTAATTAGTGTTGTGTCTTAGCGATTGGCCGTAAAGCGTGTGAAGAAGAGCATGTCCAGTTCTGTCTGCAGCAGCACAGCATCTGTATGCTTGACCACCCTTGCCGTACTTTTGAGATTGGCCTCCAAAAGCGCGTTGATAACTAATAAGAAGTTAGCACACTATCCGCTCTGAATGTCTGCAATCGCCTACATCTTTCCATCTTCTGTCCGAGAGAATGGGCATCCATAGTTCTCCAGCTCAATCACACTCGCTGGTGCCTCTCTCGTCATATAATGAATAGCATCTTGGTCCCCAAGCCAGTCTGATCCCTTGACGGTATCGTACATGTGCCATCTCCAATCATCCTCGTGCATGTTACCCAATGCGGCATTGATGCCTCCCTGCGCTGCGACTGTGTGACTTCGAGTGGGAAAGAGCTTCGATATACACGCAGTGTTAAACCCTGCTTCCGCCAGGCCGAAGGCGGCCCGCAGACCTGATCCACCAGCTCCGACGACAATGGCATCGTATTCGTGATCCTGAATAAAGTAGTTAGCGACTAGGCCAGTGCCGTTCGATGATCGAAGAACGTACGATGACTGGGTACTTATAAGAGCTGAAGGGCGACGCTTCCTTTGCCCGGAGAGGAGCATTTGCAATGATGCGAGCTGCAAGAACATCAGTACTGACAAAGAACAGACACAGATTGGTGGCTAGTTCGTACCCGCAGGTCTTGTAGAAGAGAAGGACCTCTTCTGGTTCTTCAATGCCTTAGAAATCTAGAGTGCAGAGATCAGCTCATGGATTTTTGAAGGCCTACCGAGGTTGTCAACATACCGAAGAACCAGCAGTGAACCGTCGCATTGCAATTGAAGACATGTTGTAGAGCTGTGGCAGGACAGGAGAGGAGAGGAAAGGCTCTACAAAAGTGCGAAAACAAATCAGATATGGTGCATGCACTGTAGAAGGCGTCAGAGTCGTTTAGGTCGTGGTGCCGTTCGCATCATCATAATTCCATTGGCTGTGAGCGAATGAGCAATCCGCTCTTTGCCGAGAGGATGCCGAAATCACGTGAACTCTCCGATATTTCACGAGGCAATAGATTGCTATTTAGGATGACTTTGCAGAACTTTTAGAATGTTCGTGTCCGCTCAGTAATGTACCTATTTACCGTATCTACCCGTCTTCTCTAAGTCTAGATTTAATTGTGTTACAGCCCAGTCGACAATGATGTCCATTCACTAATGGACCAGTTTAATGGTCATTGAACTGGTCCCGTTGCTACGCCACCAGCCCAGTCGCCGACTAGACCAGTCGTTTCATTGGTGAATGGACCGATTGGCGACTGGAATATAACAATTGTGATGCATAATACCTTTAATCCGCCAATACCGTCCTTAGCATAGCTAAGAAGCCCTCTTTTAGCCTATGTACTTCCGATACAGGCGGCTTCGCTGGCTCCCCTGCCGTCCTCCTCAGATGATCCCTACTCTTCGCTCTCCGTTTCCTCTCAGCAGCAATAGGATCGAGCTCATCATCCTCCTCATTCTCATCCTCCGATTCGGACTGTTCCTCGTAATTTATATCTTGTAAATCCATCTGATCGAGGCCAAAATCCGTACTTTGGAAAGTGAGTGCACCAGGCACAATTTCGACATTGGAGTTCACACCGCCTTCTGCGGCCATCTTCTGTCTTGTTTTGTCTTGATGCCACCTCTTCCGAGCTTCCTGCCAGCTTATCAAAGAATTAATTTCTGCTATTGCTTTAGCTTCATCAAGTTGATTGACAGAGAGAGCGCCTTGGAAAAGGGCGTTCATGTCGAGTTTTCCGTTTTTGGGGCCTTGGCGGAGGAACTCTAGGATTCCTTCGATCCAGCCCATCAATTTGTCGAAGAGCCCATTGTCGTGGAGATGCACTTCATGAACAAACTTATAAAAATTATGCTCATGGCGTTGGCAGAGGTCGATGAACGCTTGAACTGTCTGGTTCGGATCTGCGGAGATGTCTTGCTGTTGACACTTTTCGACTACCTACACAAATGAGTAAATAATATATATCATGAATAGATAAACTCGCCTGGATTATGTCATCCGCAAACACAGCAAAGTCTGTGACACTGTCATAGACATTTGCTGACTTGTATACCCGAACCAAGGGCTCATAGAAAATGGTGAAGAGATCCCGGAGAAGCCGAAGAGTGACAGGCTCCTCTATCAGACTCAGCATCATAGACTTGTCTCTTTGCCTCGTATAGAGCTTCAGAAGTGTCTTTAGGTACGAGAAGAGCTCCGCTCCTTGCTGCATCTCAACGTCAACATTCTCGACGGCGTTGTTCCAAGCTACGTATGCATTGAAGATCTTTCCAATCTGCTCACCAGTCAATGCCGGTTCAATCAGCTCTGTTCTCAGAATGGCAACAATCAAGTCAACACCATCGTCTTTCGCTTCGGCTCGCACGGTGTTCTTTGTTTCTTCATCAGCATACGTGAATTCTCTCAGCTTATCACAGAACACAGCATCACCAAACTTCTCTCGTACGCCATCGATTGACTTCTGATAGGCGCGGATGCCGTCGTTGAGCGTTAAAGAGAAAATTCTCTGCATCAGTGATCTGGCACCAAAAGGTTGTGCAAGGAAGATATCCAATATGCTTGACATGACGACTGCTGGATTGGCAATCCTGATCGCATTCTTCATAATTGTATACGGTATCATGGAATGGGCCTTTTTGGCTTGAGCAAAGATATCGGGTGAGTTATCCTCAGCCAGGAAGAGATGGTAAATCGTTGCAGCAACTTCGATCCGTAGCCATTCTGCGAATTTTTGGTACTGGATACTAAGATCCTGAATAGTGTTCTTGATCTTGATCTCTTTGAATAGATGCGTCAAGCCATTTCTTTCGATCACATCTCGACGAAATCTATAGCATTGTCAATACTAGTCCATTAAATGAATGCTCCACTTTGTTCTTACTGTTCCATGTAAACATCCAATTCCGCTGCACGCTTACGGGCAATCTCATAGAATTTCTGTTGCTCCTCGAGACGCCTTGCGTCCATCGCCTTTCGCCTTTCGATATCGAGCAGGTCTTCGTCCTTAAGAGTGATAGGCGGACCCGAGAGAAACTCTTGAATAGCTCGTGTCTGAGCAATCTGCTGGTTTGACAAAAGTGCTCGGAGAAATGCTCTCAATGAGATGCGCTGATTTTCACGCCATAGAAGAATAGGCTGTTTTATATTAACAAAACGGGTATTACTAAAGCTCAGGTAGCAGCTTACCTCATCTGTCGAAGCACGGCCATCTGTAGAAGGTCGAGGTGAAGAGCGTCCATGGGAATGGCGAGAGGCAGAACGGCGATGGTCTAGAATACGCTTGTATTAGTTCCAGTTCCAAGTTTAGTCCTTTAAACACTTACCGCGAGCAACAAGACTCCTCGTAGAGCCAGTTCCTTCGGTCTGCAAGGTATTCAAGGTGTTCAAGGTGTTTGTAGTGTTCATAGTCGATACAGATGACACAGACGAGGCATCATCGTCGTGGTTGAAAGTGACGGCGTTCATCAAGTTCGAGGCTGTTGTGCTCTGCTTATTTTTCTTGGGCAATGAAGGCAATATCTTCCCAGGCAACTCTCTACGTAGCCTCTTATGCATTCTCGCGAAGTTACCATATCTATGGCCAATGTAGTACTCCTCGCCACTCTTTCGTTTGACTCTGAGTAAGAAATTCTACGAAAAGCATGATCAGCAGAGTTCTTGAATTATGAATATCCCAATATTGAATGACTTACAGCATGTTTGTGATATCTAACGTTTCGTTTGACAGATTTGACTCCAACACCAGCAACGTTCACATCCCATCCGTTGATAAAGTTGCCTTCCGGAAGCGTTGACAAAACACCGTGCTCAATGGCCCCGCTCTCTACAACCTCTAACTCAGAAAATCTAATTCGTTCTTCGTATCCTGAAGCCGTTGGTATGCCAGAGACCATCATTAGCTCAACCAATTTCTGGGACTTTATGGAAAGCTTTCTCCGCTTAGTCTCTTCGAGGCGGTCTTCTGAAGACGATATGTGCTTATTCGCAAATGATTCTAGGAACTATAAATTTCGAAGCATGTCAACACAGCTCTTGTAGCCTAGCATTGCGACTCCACATACCACCTGCAATTTATCCTGCCAAAACTCCTTCTCCTTCGCCTTATCCAAGAAAGGAAAATCCCGCACATGGTGTACGAAAATGTAGCGCAGTATTGGCAAGTCCGAGTCAAGAGGAGATACCTCGCCGAACTCAGAGCGGAAGGGAGCGCCGAATCGTTGAAGTGCAGTAGGAGAGCTGAGCTCATTGATTTCCCAGGTTACCTGTTGAGAGATAAGCTCACGCTTTAGGTCTAGAGCAAGTTAACAGGATTCCTCTTGTGCCCCATTCTTGGTCTCGACATACAATGCTCCTGTTTTCCCGTGAGAATCCGGCCGTCAGTAGGTCTTGAACCAGGCCCGCTATTGGTTCGAATCGGTAATGCCTCCTTGCGTTCACTCTCCACTACGGCCCCATTCGGAACACCATTCTGCTTGGGGTTTACAGCGTCCATATTGTCCAGAACCTGTTCCGAACCGCAATGCCGCGCTTATTGGTTTTCAGTGTGCAGGAACCTTTGAGACCTAAATGGCACGGTTGAAGGGCAGTCGAATTTGCCCAAGCGCTGACGTTTTGTCTTGGCGGGGTAGCCTCAGACTTGAAATTACATCATCGTCTCAACGGTCGCTGCGGAAATAGGACGACAGCAGAATTATAGAAGATTGAGACAATAAAGTTCATGTAGATCTCTAAGGTACGGTTGTGATCACGTAAGACATCATTACGCAGGTGATGCGCCTTCACGTCTCACATCTGCGGATTCCAAGCCACAGAAGCACTCGCAACATGCGATCCGCGCTTAGCCTGAAATAAATCCCGACAGGGATACAGGGATACCACATATCCAAGTCGAGAGAATGACGTTGCTGCCGACGAGTGTTTGCCTTCACTGCCTGCGAATGGTAGCTACGGCGCGCCTTCGGGTTCATTCGCTGATTTTCCATCAATGTTAATACTTGTACTGGATTCAGATATCGTCTGTAGCATCTCATAGGTGAAGTTAAATTAATGGGGTTTGACACCCTTCTCAGTGAATCATGTAGCTCTAGCTTCATGGTCAACAAATCGCGCATCTCATAAAGATGCAATATTGGCCGTGGAAATATCACGCTCAAAGTAGATTATACGAACTACAACTCATCAAAAGCCTTGAGCCTGGGATCATCCTCAAGTTCCTCCTCTGGTACTCGTCGTAGCTTCTCCAAAGCATCGATCGCCGACCTCTTCAAGCTCTGGGTCTCATTCTCGAATACATCCTCAAGCTCCTGTATATTGACTGCGATATTCGACACATCAAAACCTCGCAGCGCTCCAGGCCCATGCGTCCGAGTAGGTGTATACTGGAATGCTACCAACGCTACTAGTAGCAGGAAGGCGATTGCAGTGATTGTCCATAGGAATTTTAACCTCTTCCTTGTTCTCTGCTGCCATTCACTTTCAACCTTCTCCCAGCGCTCGATTTTCTGCTTAACAAGGTCGACCCTGTCGCCGAGCATGTGCGCCTTTCTTCGGCCTGCCTCAATCCTGTGTTCGAGGTCTTCAATCTTTCGTTCCTGCGGGTGAAAGTCTTCGAAGCTATCTAATTGAGTCTCGATGTCTTGGACAACCTCTGAAGACTCTTTTATAAAATCATCGTTCAATTGCCTTGTCAGGGTAGCCAGCTCCTTCAAGGATGCTATGGTACTATGAAGGATGCTGAGTTTCTCGAGGACATTATAATAGGTGTTATCGAGCCGGCTGGTTGTATTGTTTGAAAGGGTATTCAAATCGACAAGTGACTTCTGTAATTCGCTGTAGAGGTTGTCAGTATAGAGGCCAGCGCGATAGTCTGGACACATACGCAGCACGTAGAGCACTTCTCTCCCTCTCTGCCTTCAATTCTCCATCCTTAACTACTCTCCTTTTCTCCTGCCGACCTATGGGTCCTGGCATATCATCTGCCGAAGGAACAATGCTCGTCCTCCGACTGCCGTATTGGCTACCATTTGGCGTCACGCCCTCACTCTTCGTTCCATCAAAAGAAGCGCTGGGCAGTAGGCTAGCTGTCGAAGACTTTTCAGTCTTCTCTGCCTTGTCCCTGTGGTGGAGGTGCGGATGGTGGAGGGAACGCTGGTGTTTTGAGACAGTTGGCGCCTCGGAGGTTGACCGCTGCAAATGGAGACGTCCATGTTGCGTGGATGGAATCTTTTGTAACTCGGCTCCTAGACCTGACATCATTTAGTGCATATAGGCATTTGGCCAGCATGTGAATGTGTTGTCGAGATATGGTAGTTTGGGACTATAATGTTAAAGTCGCTACGGCAGGTGGTTTGCCACAACCTTGCAATTGTCTAACTTCGAGTTTACATACAATGCTCTTTAAAATTTCTGCCGATCTAAATGTTTGTATATAACCTTTTCTAGATTTTATCCATTATATAAATATGTCAATTTTGTTGTTTGAAAATGGACTTCGCCAGACATAGGCAGAGTTATTGCTATCACATGCTGATGGCGCTTTACTCCACCTAGGCGCATTTGTCCTCGTGGTCGAACTTAGGCCAATGCTTTAGTTTCTCGGCGTACTCTATGATTGCAGCCCTATTTGTGATACCACTAGGATTTTGTTCATGCTGGCACCTGTAGGGAAGTGCGGTTGCTTACAAAAATTCTTATACAAGACGTTGTCCAAATGCCCGAGGAACTGTTGACGTTGGATACGCCTTCTAAACCCCATAAAGCCCACACGCGAACGCCGGAAATGCCATCCCATAAACATGATACTTATGTCATGACTTTAACATCTTATTCCTCTTCTCTTTCCTCCTCAAACGCTCCACCCGCTTCCTGTGCATTGTCTCTGCAAGTTTCTCATACCGGGCCTTCTCTTCCTTGGCAGCTCTTTTGTCCTTGAGCGCTTGTATCCTCCTCTGCATGTATTGCTATTAGTGCTGGACCAGCCTCCAATCGTAGTGTCAGAACGAGGAGCGTTCCACAATGAGCTTCACATACCTGTCTCTCCGCCTCTTTTTCCTCCTTCATCTCCTTCTCCTTTGCTTTGACAGTAGCAATAGCCTTTCGCTCTTCACTCCTTTTCTCAAATGTAGAATTACCAGCCTTAGGACGGAAGGCACTGCGGGGCGCATGCCATTGCTTTCCTAGGAAAATTTTAGTGTGGACGCATACTTAAAGAACGAGGGTTCATATACCATTCTTCCGCATCCCTTGAGGCTTTAATATTTTCGGCATCACTACATCCGATACCATTGCTGTCGCCATAACTGCAGCTAAACATTGCGGCAGATTTAAGAAAACTTCAGTCTTAATAACTTTCTGAGGGAAAAATTCGGTGTCCGCAGGATCGTTTATCCGGCGGAGTGACGCTAAGCCTCACTAGTCGACATTACGCCAGGAACATTTTGGGTGCGCGGTTTTTCTGCCCAAGTCTCTTAGAATGCATTCTCGGACCTACTAATTCTGCATGGTTTTGTGACATAGTCACTTCCCTCCGTCGCAGGGATGCAACGTTGAATTACCCAGCTATATTTTTGCCCGAGAACGAGTAGATTCCAAGCTTGAGACGCCGCCCACAATGAATTCACCCCGCTTGACAAGGCTTCAAAAATCTCAGAAACACGCAACCAGTGCATAGCACTTGGAGCCGCGTGTCACACAGCCACGATGACTTCTACAGGAGTCTCAACGACGGTAGCTCCCGCTGGGCGGGATGTTCTCTCGGACGTACCGGTAAAAGCTCTTTCCGGCAGCAGGCAAGTCGCGATGGACGCCATTGAGGATATCGTCTATGGATCTGTCAGTCTCACCATAGTGCTATCATAAATTTATATGACTCTGCTAACATTAGTGAAGATTGCAGGCATAGTCGGCAAGCTCATCGAGTATCCATTTGACACAATCAAAGTCCGCCTCCAGTCGCAACCAGATCACCAGCCCCTCAGGTACCGAGGTCCACTCGACTGCTTCCAACAATCATTTCGTGAAGATGGCTTTCGCGGAATGTATCGCGGACTAAGCGCTCCCCTCGTTGGCGCCGCATTAGAGACCAGTAGTCTTTTCCTGTGGGAACAAGCTGCTCAAAAAGCTTTACTGTTAAGTGGGCTTTATGCTCCAGACAGGCCATTACCATTGTCAGCCCTCTTTCTTACGGGAGCCATCTCGGGTGCTTTCACGTCACTCGTTCTTACCCCTATAGAGCTTGTCAAATGCAAGATGCAGGTGCCTCCTATCTCATCATCAGATGGTATCATCCGCAAGTCGCCCACACCTATTGCCATAATCCGAGAGGTGTTTCGGCATCATGGACTCAGAGGCTTCTGGCACGGTCAGTTAGGAACTCTCATCCGCGAGACTGGAGGGTGTGCTGCCTGGTTTGGAAGTAAGGAAACAGTGACCCTGTTATTTCGCCGATTGAACGACTCCAAACGTGGTCCCGAACCTTCTGCTCACAGACCTACCGAGCTGCAGCCTTTACCTCTATGGCAACAAGCTCTCGCAGGCGCAGCAGCAGGCACATCCTACAACTTCCTCTTCTTCCCAGCCGACACCATCAAATCACGGATGCAAACCTCATCTGTAGAGAGCAGCACATCGACACGGACATTCTGGAGAGAAGGATCATCCTTGTGGAAACAGCATGGTCTTCCTGGACTATACAGAGGTTGTGGAATCACCGTGCTTCGGTCCGCACCTAGCTCGGCATTCATCTTCGTTATTTATGATTATCTCAAAACGAACTTTCGTCTGAGTTAGGCGTTGAATTGGAGGTTTCCCATAGCATACGAAAAAGAGATGGCATGGTGAGGTATTGCATTTGATGGGGGCGTTGGGTTAGAAAATTGCTGCTGCTATTGGCATTAAGATGGTCATGATAGATGAGATGAGACATTTGCATTACATAGGGGCAATTATATAGAACATAAACAAATCATTGGAATTTTGATTACTACCAAAAAGAGAGACTCGGTCGAGTAAGACTTGGGGTTAGCAATCCACCGCCTAAAGTAAAGGATACCATCCACGCCACTTGCAAATCATAGCAGAGTCCCCACCTTAACTAAAGGATACCATCCACTCGGCTTGCAAACCCATGCTTTACCGTTTGACGTCATGTATGCTCTCACTCACGTTGCCTTTTCATCAACAAAAAGGGTATCTTTGGCCTTAGAAGTAGGCGGGAAATCAACCTCCTTATCCTTAATACTCCACCCATTTAGGTACCCCACACCCGCAGACAAATAAGTCGCAAAGCCTAACCAGCCCAAGTACGGCACCAAAACCCACCCAGCAACAGGATCAACCTTGCCCCAGATATACGTCAAGTAGCCTACTGTACCAGTGAGCGCGACAATGTCGACAGTCGCTTCGATGGGCCGCTTCGCGTAGAAGAAGAGCGGCACCCACACGAGGTTTAGGCCGAGTTGGATCGTGTACAGTGTTGCGCCGTGCTTGGTTGCTTGGATTACACTGGGGGATTGCGTGGGGGAGAGGCCGGTCGAATAGGCGCGGTAAGCGGCGTAGCCCATGAGGCCGTAGAGGGCGGTCCAGACGGGGCCGAAGACTTGGGGTGGGGGGCGGAAGGGGGGCTGTTCGAGGGCCATGTAGGTATCTTGGGTTTGCTTGGCTATTGAGAGCGGGTTAGTGAATGGTTGAGAAGAGTGGAGAGAGGGCAGAATTGGAAGAGAAGGGACATACGACTCATGGTGAAGCCAATTGTTGTGCCCAGAGCGATCGGGAGCAGGATTGAGGCTGCTGGGTTGGCGAAGACTGCGGAGGGCAGGGTGAGGGAGGGGATGTAGGAAGTCATGATGGCGACCTTTGTGGGGGTTAGCAGCAGCTCAAGAAGGTACGGTAGCTTAAAGAATGAAGAGTGAACGTCCGTCCGCGACAGGAAGGGTCTGTCACGAGCAGAATGATACGTTTTCATAAGATCTAGCGAAGATCCCCGCGACAACATTGTCTTGCGGTTGAAGCTTCACGATCTCTGGCGTAACTTCCCCTCTCGCGACAACCTACGTCATCGAAGCTCTCCACTGAGCAACATCATTCATTGGAATCAACTTACTTCCGCTGTTGATGAAGGAATTGAAGCTCGTCAACTACAGATGCTGTTGGTGAGGAAGAAGAAAGAGAAGAGATCGAGTCTCTAGGCACTACTTAAGTAAAGTAGATCGTGGACCTTTTCCTACTCTTTCTATCAGGCCATCATCTCCATCATCCCACACTTCTCCAGTCATGCCCTGTTTCGACGCTTAGCGATCGCCCTTGTAAGATCCCTGGCGTGTCTCAACCGGCCTTTGCGCTACCAAATCAATGGACATGGGTGCACATCCAAGCGAGCACCAGCAGGAGCAGGCGCGAGTGCGCCAACGACTTAATGTGGAGACGACCTTCTCCGATTCCCTCTCCTCTTCCCCTACCCCCATCTCGCAGCCTCAACCCATTCCGTTCGACTTCACCAAGGCTTTGGCCTGTGAGGAAGAGCTGCTGCGTATTCAATCTTGTTGGTTTATCCTTCCCTCGTACCTTCTTGCAACAACAGCACCATATTTACATCTTTCTTATCCCCCCTTCTGCCCATCTTCTTCTTCTTCTTCACATCTGCACATTCAATCAATTCTCATCCGCCCTCTCAAGGCGCTGACTTAACTCCTCTTTCTACCTCACTTCTGCCTCATTGATTCTTCTCACTTTACACTCCTTCCTCAAGCAATCCTCCCATCGTTTTAAAACCCGTCTGACAGGCAATCATGTCGACAAACAGCAGTTTCTTCGTTATCACGTCTCCGAGACATTCAACAGGTGTCACTTAATGACAAGCAAACGCGTCCTCCCTATGTTACCAGGCGATACCATAACTTCCTTCGAACATCGCGACATCTTCAGTTCATAATCCCTAAGAGAAACATATCGGGAGTAATGGATGCACATTCCGGATACAGAGAGGCGCCTCTCCCACGTTCTCCATCGGATAGAGGCAATTGGGGAGGTCGAGATGAAGGTGCGAGATCAATCGATAGGACAGAGCGTTCGGACACTTTCTACCGTGGCAGATCTCCTGGTATGTGATTCATCTGATCTTTATTGCTAAGCTTCCTTTTCTATTTCCCTTCCATCGCGTGGCGATGTCTCCATTGGACTGAGAATTCTCAAATCCCATGCGGGAAAGACAATGTCGCACGACTTCTTTTAGCATCATAGCATATCCATTTTATCAAAGGCGATCGACTTATAATTTGCCTACAGGAATGGATCGTCAACGACGTCCACGACAGAATCGATCTCGATCTCCTATGGCAGTCGATCGCTACGAACCTGGCCCTCGTCTTCCTCGAGATGACTACGGTGGACCAAGAGATCGCGAAGAACGCCGTCGTCCCTCACCTGGTCCTCCGAACATCGATCGTTACATTCCCGGCCAAGACACTGGTAATGCACCTCTTACAGTCAACCCACTGGCAGATCCCTCGAAATTACCATTTCAGGTTGGCTTTTCATACTTTGGAGAATGGTGGCGAACAAATGAGAAGATCAAGGAAGAACGAGAGCGCATGAGGACGGGAAGACGCCGTGAGCCAGATCGACTTCGAGGTCAGCGCGAGTCCCAAGAAGAGCGTGAAAAGGAGAAGGCTCGTATTCAAGTTGCATACGATGCATACAAGGAAGACCTGCAAGCGAAGATGGCAAAGGCCTTTGTTCAAGATCACAAAGCCGAGCAATGGTTTCAAGAAAGATATGTTGCAGAGATACGAGACCCTTTGCGAATAAAGCTCAATGAATTTCGCCGAGGAAACTATAGTCAATGGGAACAAGATATAGATTCGGGAATGTTCGATGAGTTTTCCTTGGAAGGCATTCCCAAGAGTGAGAGCAATGGTGCTGGTGGCATCATTGAAAAGGAAGAAGGCGAGACAAGCGCAGCAAATGAAGTCCTTGGCGTGGGTGACCTGCTTCCCTCTAAGGGCAGTAACATCAGAGACGAGAATGCTTTTCAGCCAACTCTCCTAATTAAAACTATCGCACCGCATGTCAACCGTGAGAAGCTGGAAGTCTTCTGTAAGGAGCACCTTGGAGAGGATGAAGGTGGTTTCAAGTGGCTCAGCTTGAGCGATCCCAATCCAAGCAAACGCTACCACCGAATAGGCTGGGTCATGTTACATCCTGCAGCTGACCCGCCTGTGCCCATGGATCGTGGAGATGGCAAAGAGGAGGATGGTGAGACCAGCGAGGTTCCCACCGTACCGGCCTCAACGGCTGACAAAGCACTCGAAGCTATCAATGGCAAGCAAGTAAAAGATGAAGTTCGAGGGGACTTTACTTGCCACGTTGGTGTACATGTTCCACCGCTTTCACCTCGTAAAAAGGCATTGTGGGACCTATTCTCAGCTCCAGAGCGTATCGAGAAGGATCTTGAACTTGCCTCTAGACTGATCAACAAATTTGAAGAGGACTTTGGTTCAGATTTCAATGCTGTTTTGAAGATCGAAGAGAGAGTTGATGACCTGAAAAACCAAGGACGCATTCAGCCATTGACGAGCCCAACCACGAAGAAGGAAAAGGTAAAGAAACAGCGTGATTATCTTGGCCTTGACGAGGCTATGGATGATGCAGAGGAAGACGAAGGCACGTTTGAAGAAGAAGAAGAAGATGAGGGAGAGTATGACGATGAAGTTGATGATGAAGACCTTCTCGTGAAGAAAAAGCAGCTTGACCTCATGGTTGAGTACCTCCGCCGCGTTTTCAACTTTTGCTTTTTCTGCGTTTTCGAAAGTGACTCAATTCATGAACTTACACGCAAATGTCCTGGCGGCCATCTCCGTCGCCCACGAAATACTCTTAGCTCTGCTGGCAAAGCTGCTGCAAGAGCTAGTGCTCTCGGGGAGCCTTTTGTCGGAAAGAAACAGCAAGAGCCTGAAGAGATAGAACCTAACTCTCCCGAGGGCGAGAGAAAGTTTCAGCGCAATAGTGCAGCTTCAAAAGCAGAGCAGCAACTTCAGCGTGCTTTTAACTGGGTAAAGACATTTGAGGAAAAGATAATGCAGATAC